>Ga0075471_10002741_pt1 | contig 11486 bp, 11 predicted proteins | sample DEB19_08_DNA_2_FD_74787 | JGI IMG/M metagenome (GOLD analysis project Ga0075471, IMG submission 74787) | Aqueous microbial communities from the Delaware River and Bay under freshwater to marine salinity gradient to study organic matter... | ecosystem: Environmental > Aquatic > Marine > Coastal ... | reverse complement strand
CCCGACAACGCCAGCACTTTGATCGCCGGCTTCACCGAAAAAGATCCCCCTCGCTCGGTCGTACGATGGACTGACCATCCGACAGCGGCCACGAAAAGTCCAGTCCGCGTACGAGCGTGACCGGAATACCCTCGGTCGACTCGCCCATGACGAGTCCGGCACCCGCCGCCACGGCGTCTGCTAAAGCGATTTGAGTGCTTTGCAGCGTTCTTCCCTGACGATCAGTCGTCCCACGCAAATCGAGTACTCCGGTGTAGCCGGCCACCCCTAAGGCCACGTTCACCGTGCCCTCGCGCCAGGGTCGTCCGAAACTGTCACTGATGATCACCGCCGGATGCTCGGGGGCGAGCGCCTCGCGCAAGCGACGAGCCGACGCGTCGCAATCCTGCGGGAGCAGCAGCACCTGATCTTCGGCATCTGGAATGTTGGATCGATCGATTCCGGCGTTCGCCATCACCCATCCGCAGCGATGGCGCGTGATGAGAATATTGGGCACCGCACGCAGCACTTCGTCGGATTCGCGCAGCACGAGCTCGACGAACCGCGGATCTTTTTGAACTTTGAGCGCCAACGCCTGCGCCTCGAGCGAGGGCGCAATCTCGGAGAGACGAACCAGCCGGCCTTCCGACTTAGACACGATCTTCTGAGCAACGACGAGTAAATCTCCGGACTCGAGTTGCAGACCCGTCTGGCGAAGTGCCGCACGAATGATCGCGGCAAGATCGTCACCCGCCTTAATCTCGGGGACCCCTCGTAAGGCCAGAAAACTGACCGCGGCCGGCATGAAGATCAGCTCTTAATTCCGGTGATGCGAACGCCTGCGCCGTCGACGGCATACTGCTTGTTGACGAAGATCAGGATAGAAGTCAAAGCCTCGGCTGCTGCGGAATTGGCGAGCACACCCGCATGTAAGCCCCGCAAACCGCAGGCCGCAACGAGACGAACGACCGAGTCTCGAGCCGCTTTGTCGTCGCCGAACACGAGTACGTCGCAATCGACTGCCGCATCGGTTGCGAGCTTGTGAGCGGCTACGTTGTGGAAGGCAGAGACCACTTTAACGCCCTCCCCCAGAATTTTTTGAGCGCGTACCGCCGCACTGCCTTCTGGCGGTAACTGCACACGCATGACCTTCGGTGGAACGAGCGGCACGGTCGTATCCACCACGATTTTTCCGACGACACCGGAGGCGATGTCGCGCAACGTCGACTCCTGCGATGCGAAAGGCACCGTCAGAATCACGATATCCGCCTGCGAGGCTGCCTCGACATTGCCGCCCGACGCGACGCGCCCCCCAGTCTCTCCGGCCATGCGCGAGGCCATCTCGGCAGCTTTGACCGGATCTCTCGAACCGATCACCACGCGCTCGCCCGCTTTGACGAGGCGCCGTGCGATGGCCGAGCCCAAGTCTCCAGTCCCACCGATCACGGCGATGACGGGGGCTGAATCACTCATGAATTTCTCCAACGAAAAGGATGACCTCAATTAGGCCAAATTTTAATGGCTCGGAATCACCACCATGAGGACATCGGCGACGTTCGTGCCGGTCGGTCCTGTGATGAATAGATCTCCGAGCGTCTCGAGTGCCGAGCCTGCGTCACTCTCATCCAACGAACGCACGGGATCAATCTTGGCCTGATGTGCTCGAGACTGGGTTAAGCCGTCGAAAAAAGCACCCGCTGCGAGTGTGGGGCCATCCGAGCCATCCGTTCCCGCAACCAGGCCGGAGATCCGGTCGAGTCCAAGCGCCGGGTCATGGCCGGCGAGCGCCAGTCCGAGCCGAAGTGCGAACTCCTGGGCGCGCCCTCCTCGCCCCGGGCCGCGAATACGAACGAGCGGCTCACCTCCGGCGATAATTGCCGTGGGGCGACGACCGGTGTTCCGAACGCTTCGTCGCTGAATCTCGCGAATCACCCGAATCGTTTCGTCTTCGACGAACCCGTCAATACATCGACCCAGCGTGATCACCTCGAAGCCCTCGCTCCCCGCGGCTCGGGCTGCGGCATCGAGCGCGTCATCGAGTGTCGCGATCACGGCATATCGACCCCCACCGCGGGCGAGCTCCTCGGACCACGTCGGCGCCGATCCGATCACGAGAGGGTCATCCCCGGGCACGTCGGAAATCGCCAGCGTGAGGAACTGAGCCGGAGCAAGCCTGGCTGCGAGCCGACCACCCTTGATCGCAGAGAGTTGCTGACGAACACGGTTGATCTGATCGATCGGCGCACCAGAATTCATGACCTCGAGCGTCGCACGACGCTTCTCATCGAGCGTGATTCCGGGTGCGGGCAAGGCGCAAAGCGCGGAGGCACCACCCGAGAGCAAAATGATGAATCGGTCCTCGGGCCGCGGCACGTCGATGAACTCGAGCAGACGTCGCGCCGCGCGCTCACTCTCGATTCCGGGATAGGGATGATTACCCAGCAAGATCTCCCAAGGCTCAGGCCTCTCGACTGACCCGACTCGAGACGGCGCATCGCGGACGATCAACACACCGTCGTCCACGTCATGTCCCGCTTTCTGCAGGCACGCCCTGAAACCTCGAGCCATGCCGAGCGACGCTTTACCGATGCCGATGAGTCGCAGGCGCCCTCCGTGCGACGGCAGAGAGAATCGAATCTGTCGATCTCCGCGCTCGAAGCAAAACGACCCGTCGATGACGCTCGCGTAATCTTTGAACACTCGCTCGCCTTGGACCGCCGCTACGGCGGCCGCGTGCCATCTCGAAAGAGCCGCTCTGCATTCGGCGGTCATGCGCGAGGGGGCGAGCCTCGAAGGCAACGGGCCCAAAGACGGTCCCACGCTTGAACGTCCCACACGGCGCCCGGAGGCAACTGAACCTCGATACGATTATCCCGACGCCATGCGGTGGGCTGCATCGACACTCGATCCTCGACGACCTGAATGAGCAGCCAGGTGTCTTCGTCGACGCGAACAACCGCTTTCAAGCGTTCCGGTCGACTGAGACCGGGGTCGAAGAGTTTCAAGTCGCTCGATAACAGCGTGAGTAACCTCACCTCGACGAACGACATCGAGCGAGGGAACGTCCAGCGTGCGCCATGTCGACCGAGTTGATGAAACTCACGACGGGTGACGGACTCACCCTCCGACCACTGCACCTCCGGCTCGCCGTCCGGATGCAGTTGAGCGCGCAGGGTGACATGCTCACGCTCTACCGCGTGACTGAACGGCCTCTGGAGTGAAGCCGTTTTATCGCGACCCGGCCGCCCTCGCTCGATGGCGATCATCGCCTCGGGCGGCAGCGCACCCTGCTCAGCCTCACCCACCCAACTTTTCGCCGGAAACAGACCGTGAGCCATCGCCTTAAACTTTTTGCGCTGCTCGCTCGAGGCCAGATCCGGCTTGGTCAGCACCCAGGCATCCGCGATCTCGCGAACGGCGACCAGCGTTTCATCTAAACGGTCGAGATTGTCAGGATCGACGAGACCGATGACCCCGCATAGCCGAATATTCCCTGCCGCCTCGTGCGCGAGGAGTTCCTCGACGATGCCTCCCGGATGTCCAAGCCCCGAGGGCTCGACCAAAATCCCTGCAGGTCTCACGCGTTCGATGAGATCTTGGAGATTACGTCGGAAATCGGCCTCGCCCGCGCAGCATAAACATCCGCCCGGCACGAGTCGCACGTCATAGGCACCTTTCGCCGCAGCGGCTACGGTCAGCGCATCGATACCGGCATCAGTGTATTCATTGAGCAAAACGACCCAATTCTCATCGGCCGGTTTTTCTGCGAGCCAACGCGCGATGAGCGTCGTTTTCCCAGAGCCCAACGGCCCCGTGATCACCCAAGCCGGGATCGGTGTCACGCGGGTGATCGTCTCAACGACGCGAGTCGACACCGTCGTAACTCAACAGCGCACTGTAGAGATCGGGGCGACGATCGCGGAATACACCCCAACTCGCCCGCTGCTTCGCAATGTCATCGAGATCGAAAGTCGCAGTTAGCACGGCATCGCCCTCCTCGCCCGCTTCGGCCAATTTGGCGCCCGTATGATCGGTGATAAACGACGACCCATAAAAACGGATGAACAGGTTCTCTGGATCTTGCAACGAGCGCTCCACGCCGTAACGATTTGACGCGATGAGCGGCATGACGTTGGCCGCCGCGTGGCCTTGCTGGGTACGCTGCCAATGCAAGCGCGAATCGATGGCCGGCGCGGGAGGCGGTTCGCTACCAATGGCGGTCGGGTACAAGAGCAAGTCCGCCCCAAGCAACGCCATGGCGCGCGCGCATTCTGGAAACCACTGATCCCAGCAGATACCGATGCCGAGACGACCGAAGCGCGTCGACCAGACTTTGAAGCCGGTATCACCGGGACTGAAATATTGTTTTTCCTGGTAACCGGGGCCGTTCGGGATATGCGATTTTCGATAGAGGCCGAGCACCTCGCCATCGGCATCGATGACCGCGACACTGTTAAAGAACGACTGACTCGCCCGCTCGAAAAAACTGATCGGCAGTACGACGCCGAGCTCACGAGCAATACGCCTGAAATATTGGATCGCCGGATTATCGGTCAGGGTGGTCGCCAACTCGAAATGCCGCACGTCTTGTTCGATGCAGAAGTACGGCGTCTCGAACAACTCTTGAAGCAAAATCACTTGTGCGCCGCGGCCTGCAGCCTCCCTCACCAGCGATTCGGCCCGCGCGATGTTCGCGTCACGATTCCAAGTGCAGGAGAACTGGGTCGCCGCCACCATGACTTTTTTTGCGCTCGGCTTGGCAGACATTTCTTAGCCCCCCTTCGGCGCCAGCATGTCGGTGATGCGAATAGCCGTTTCTAACGCTCTCAGCCCCGCCTCGCCGTCCACCACAGGCGGACGACCCTTCGCAATGCAATCGAGGAAAGATCGTATCTCGGCTCGTAGGGCGTCGCCTTGCTCGAAGCTCTGCTCCTCGATGTTGACGGGTAACTCGCCTGCTGCGAGCGGCGCCGAGCGCTTGGTGATGGTCGTGAGGATGCGTTGCTGCAAATCGATCGAGAGATAGGCATCGTCGCGGAACACGCGCAACTTACGCTCAGTCTTGAGACTCACGCGGCTTGCCGTGACGTTGGCGACGCACCCTCCGGCAAATCGAATACGCGCATTGGCGATGTCGACGGCACCAGAAAATACGGGCGTGCCGACAGCGTCGATCGACTCGATGGGACGGCCGACGATACTTTGCACAATGTCGATATCGTGAATCATCAAATCAAGGACAACGTTGACGTCGGTTCCTCGCTCTTTGAAAGGCGCGAGACGCTGACATTCGATGAAGCGCGCCCCCTCGAGCCGTCCTTCGGCGGCGACGATCGCGGGATTGAAGCGCTCGAGATGCCCCACCTGCAGGATGCGCCCCTTCCGCGCCGCCAACGCGATGAGGTCTCGTGCTTGCTCGGGCGTCTCGGTGATGGGCTTTTCGACGAGCACATGTGCGCCGGCTTCGAGAAAATCACGCGCGATGGCGTGATGTGCGGGCGTCGTCGTCACGATGCTCACCGCATCGACTTGACCGAGCAACTCGCGGTGATCGGCGACGCCTCGGGTGTTGAGCTCTCGCGAGAGCGCCTCGCGCGCCTCCGCTCGCGTGTCGGCGACCGCGACCAAGGTACAGGCCGGCTCACTGGCGTACTTTTGCGCATGGAACCGGCCGAGATAACCGGCCCCGATCACTGCTGCCCGAATGGTGCTCATGCCGTATTATGCCCGCATGGGCCGCCGAAACTCGAAGCTCGACCTACTCACGGTAAACCGCGAGGCCCGCCTGCTCGCGGGCTCGATCATTTTCTCAGCGGTAGGCTTGCCACTCATCGTCTGGGCCACCGGGCGAGCCCTGCTCGGCCCGTACGCCAACGGCGGCATGTTCGCGATCCTCGGCGACTTTTTCACCCTGCTCTACGCCGGGTCTTTTTCCGCCTGGATTCTGCTCTTTGCACCCTATGCGCTGCTGAGCGCCTTGCGCCTTACGGCCTGGGGCGTCCGTCAGCTTTGACCCGCCAAGACCGCTCGCTACCGGGCGGTGCTCATACTTCGATCTCGTGCCGCGCGAAACTCGCTCGTGGCGTACCAGTTTGGGAAGCGCTTCTCACGCGCCAAGGTTGCGCCCACATCGAACAGCAGCTCGAGATCCTGCACGCCTCCGCGCAGATCGGTGCCCGGCCTGAATTCGTCTGAGGGCTTGTGGTAGTGCAAGGCCGTGAACTCGGCAGCCTTCGCCTTCGCCCACTCGGCCCCCTTCTCACGATCTTCGATGCCCAGTTTGAAATAGAGCGCCGGCACGCCGACCTTCGCGAAGTTGAAATGATCGGATCGGTAGAAGAACCCATTCTCCGGCGTCGGCTCTTCGCGCAGCACGCGATCTTGCTTGGCGGCCGCACGCTCGAGGTAAGGCTCGAGTTCAGAGGCGCCATAACCAACGACCGACACGTCACGCGTCGGCCCGCCCCAAGTAATCGCGTCCATGTTGAGGGCGGCTACCGTTTTATTGAGCGGGAAAATCGGGTTCTGCACATAAAACGCCGAGCCGAGAAGCCCACTCTCCTCGAGGGTGACCGCCAAGAACACCACCGAACGCTCGGGACGACGCTTCGATTCTGAAAACGCTTTGGCGATCGTGAGTAAACCCGCCGTGCCGGTTGCGTTATCGAGCGCGCCGTTGAAGATGTTGTCGCCACCTCGAGCCAGCGACTTTCCAAGATGATCCCAATGCGCCATGTAGACCACATACTCATCCGGTCGCTTACTGCCTTTGAGCAGCCCCACGACGTTCGGCGAGGAGGATCGTCGGATCAAATTACGAAGAGTGCCACTGGCCTTCTGTGCAAGCGGAATGGGCTTGAAACCGGGTTGGCTCGCCGCGATCAGCAGTTCGTCGTAGCTTCGGCCATTCGCACGCAGTAGCGCATCACCGGCTGCTCGTGTGATCCAACCCTCGATCGCCACACGACCCGCGTTGCCATCGGCAGAGACCGTATCGAGCTGCGGCCCTGTCCAGCTCGTCTGCACCGTGCCCCAGCCGTACGCGGCAGGCTTGTCATCGTGAATGATGATGGCCGCCGCAGCGCCCTGGCGTGCAGCCTCTTCGAACTTGTAGGTCCAGCGACCGTAGTAGGTCATCGCTCGACCCCGGAATAGTTTGGCGTCGTTCGTGGCAAAGCCCGGATCGTTGATCAAGATCACGGCGGTCTTGCCGCGCATGTCGATACCGGCGTAGTCGTTCCATCCGTACTCGGGCGCGACGACGCCGTGACCCACGAATACGAGCGGGCTATCGGTAATCGACACATCGGGAACGATGCGCTTGGTCCAGATGACCATGTCGGGACCATATTGGAGCGCGGTGTCACCGAGCGCGAAGGCCGCATCACTGCCTGCCGTGATTTCGACAATCGGAACTTGCTGTAAGTAAGAATCGCCGTTCCCGGGCGCAAGACCTAACTTTTTGAACTCGGCCACGAGATAGTCGACCGTCTTACGCTCACCGGCCGTACCGGGTTTACGACCCTCGAACTCATCGCTCGATAAAGTCGCGATATGACGTTCGTACTCCGCGGCCGAAATCGGCGGTGGCGCCGAGCGCGACGCACCGTGGCAACCGGCAAGGGTGAGCGCAATCAGCGCAAGCACTGCAGACTTTGACATTCGAGCTCTCCCCGTTGATCGGAAATTCATTTTTGTGGCCAAACCATCCAGCCGATGAAGGTTAACAACAGCACTAGGGCCACCTGCGGCACACGCCGCCACACCGTCTCCCGAAGTTCACCATAAAACCCGAAAGCCGACACCAGGGCGATCAGCGCCGAACCCGCTAGCGTGAAGAGCAGCGGCGGGAACTCCTCCGCGATGCGGTCGGCGAACTCCGGCAGCATGAGGAACACCACCAGCGTCAATACCAGCGCAACCGTGATGGACACGGCCGAACCCAGGACGATTCCGAGCAAGACGGATAACGGACGCATGAAAACCTCGGCCCGAACGGCGCCGCACTTGAAGGGGCGCGTCCGGGGAACTAGTCTGCATCAGATTCTACCGAACACCGGACGCCCATGACCCCTCAAGGACGCCGCCCCGCGGCACTCATCGCCTATGTCGCCCTGACCATCGGGCTGCTCACCCTGGGCAGCTCCTCACGGCTGACGGCCGACACCTCCGCCCTGCCGCCCGGGGCGATGGCTCCCTCTGCCCGCGAGCGCATGATCGCAAGGCAGGTCGGCGCCCTGCTCGAAGACAACCACTACAGTCAGCAGCGCATCGACGATGCCATGTCGCCACGAGTCATGGACAAATTCCTCGATGGTCTCGATGGGCAGCGAAGTTATTTCTTGGCGAGTGACATCGCCGAGTTCCAGGCCTACCGCCTTCGTTTCGACGACATGATTCGCACCGGCGACCTCGAGCCTGCCTACGCCATGTTCGCGCGCTACCAGCAACGCAATCGTGAACGTATTCGACATGCACTCGCGTTACTCGATCAAACCCCAGACTTCACGCTCGACGAAACCTTTGAGTTCGATCGCGAAAAGACCTCGTGGCCGACCACCACGGGCGAGCTCGACGAACTGTGGCGCAAGCGCGTGAAGAATGACGCCATCTCGCTCTTACTCGCCGGCAAGACCTGGGACGAAGCGCGAGAAGTGCTGCGCACCCGATACGATCGAGTACTGAAGCGTGCCGATCAGGTTAAACCCGAAGAAGTCTTCGAGGTGTTTCTCAATTCTTACGCTCGCACCTTCGATCCGCACTCCAACTACTTCTCGCCCCGAAATTCCGAGGAGTACAAGATTCAGATGAGCCTCAATTACGAGGGCATTGGCGCCTCGCTGCAACTCATCGACGACTACGTCACCATCATGAATCTCATCGAAGGCGGACCGGCCGCCGCCTCCGGCGCCCTAAGCGTCAACGACCGAATCACCGCCGTGGGCCAAGGCAAACAGGGTCCGTTGACCGACGTCGTGGGCTGGCGGATCGACGATGTGGTGCAGTTGATCCGTGGCAAGGGCGGCACCCTCGTCCGTCTGCAGATTCTGCCCGTCGGCGCCGCACCGGGCTCGCCAGAGCGAGTACTCGAATTCACCCGCGGTAAAGTCACGCTCGAAGCACAGGCGGCTCGCAAGGAGCTCAAAACGATCAAGCGCGGCGACATCGAGTATCGCGTCGGCGTCATCAACGTGCCGGGGTTCTACTCCGATTACGACGGCCAACGCGCCGGCGATAAAAACTACCGTAGCACCACGCGTGACGTCAGGCGCCTTATCGATGAACTCAAAGAAGAGAAAATCGACGGGCTCGTCATCGACCTGCGCGGTAACGGCGGCGGATTCCTGCCCGAAGCGCAGTCCCTCACGGGGCTTTTCGTCGATCAAGGCCCAGTCGTTCAGGTGCAGTTCTCGAATGGCGAGCGTGAGGTGCTCGACGACCCTGATGCGGGTATCGCGTATGACGGCCCGCTCGTCGTCGTCATCGATCGCTTTAGCGCCTCAGCCTCCGAAATCTTTGCAGGCGCGATCCAAGACTATCGCCGAGGTGTCGTGGTCGGCCAACGCAGCTTCGGTAAGGGTACGGTTCAAAACCTCGTGCCGCTCTCGCGCTGGAGCGCGCGACCCGTCAACGGGCAACTCACCGTCACTATCGGTAAGTTTTATCGTGTGACGGGCGAGAGCACACAGCACCGCGGCGTCGAGCCCGACGTGGAGCTCGCCTCGCCGATCAGCCTCAAAGACATCGGCGAAAGCTCGCTCGACGATGCCCTGCCCTGGGACCGTATCGACCGCGCTGAGTTTCGAGCTCTCGACACTCGTCTACCCTCGATCGCGAAACTCGCGCTCGAAGAAAATGCTCGTCAGAGCCGCGACCCCGATTACCGTTGGCTGGTGGATGACATCGCCGCGATGAATCGATTGCGCGATCAGCGCTCGATCTCGCTCAATCTCGACAAGCGTAAAGCCGAACGAACACAACTCGAAGCCAATCGGCTCGCACGCGAGAATGCTCGTCGCGTCGCACGCTCCGAGTCACCCCTCGCCTCGATCGAAGACCTCGATGCAACGAAACAGCCCGATGTGGTGCTTGATCAGTCGGCCGAGGTGATGGTGGACATGCTCAAGCTTTCGGCTCCTGCCAAGTCGGCAAAACCGAAAACGGTTACGGCGAAGCGCGAAGCCGCGTAAATCCGTGCCCACGCTCGAGACAATACTCGAGCCATTTGTTGAGCATCATGTTGCGTGCCCAACGCTGATCGAGATCGAGCCCCGCGTGCTGACGCCATCCGCGTAGCAGCGGGTGCTCGTGGGTATCGGCCCACGAGTGCGCCTCGGCAAGACGAGCGTCGTGGTAGACCCTCACTTCCATATCGGGCGCATTGGGCACCGACCCATCGTCCGAAAACACGTAGGTGAGCTGCAGCATCGTCGTATAAGGCGAACGCTCGGTCACGCGAAGTTCGAGCTCGACGTCACCCTGAACACTCGAGCGATGTAATCCGTCGACCGAACGCAACTCCCCTGCGAGCGCGCCCAGTCTTCGGTGATTGCTTTCATAGAGAGCCATCAGCGCTACGAGGCTGCGAGGCCTCGATCGCCAGCTCGCCGGCAACAAGGGTTCGCCGAGCAGGCCCTGCAGGGCAAGTTTGCGCGAGTCGAAGTTGTCGGAGGACGATTTCATTGATTGAAGATTGAACTATAGCGCGACTGTCAGGCGCACGTCATGGACGAACGCGGCGTTCGATACCCGTGGCCTCGAGGATTCGGGCCGAGATTTCCTCGATCGAGCATTCGGTGGTGTCGAGCACCGGAATCGCGTTTCGCTGAAAAATGGCATCTGCGGCGCGGGTTTCAAACTGAACCTGCGGCGGTGAGGCATAGCGACTGTTCGGCCTGCGCTCCTGACGAATCTGCTGCAGCCGGTTGGGCGCGATTCGCAGCCCGAAGAGTTTACCTTTGTGCGCTTGCAGCGCCGGCGGTAGACGAGCCGACTCGAGATCATCGTCGGTCAAGGGATAGTTCGCCGCAAAGATGCCGTACTGCATCGCAAGGTACAGACAGGTCGGCGTCTTGCCTGAGCGCGAGACACCCACCAGCACGACATCGGCTTTCGAATAGTCGCGATTCGAACCATCATCGTTCGAGAGCGCGTAATTCGTAGCATCGATGCGGGCGGCATAACCCACCGAATCGGAGATGCCGTGCGCCTTACCTGAGCTGTGCGTCGAACGCGTACCGAGCTCGCGCTCCATCGGACCTACGAAAGCTTCGAAGAAATCAAGCACCAGCCCTTCAGCCTCGCGTAATACGAGCCGCAAGTCGTCCTGAACCAAGGTGCTGAAAACGATGGGCCTAGCGCCCTCTTCGGCACCCGAGGCATTGATACGCCGAACCGCCTCGCGTGCCTTGTCAATGGTGGAGACAAATGGCAGAGTCACGGCCCGAAATTGCAGCCCGTCGAACTGCGTCAACAGGCTGTGCCCCATGGTCTCCGCCGTGACGCCG
>Ga0075471_10002739_pt1 | contig 11490 bp, 7 predicted proteins | sample DEB19_08_DNA_2_FD_74787 | JGI IMG/M metagenome (GOLD analysis project Ga0075471, IMG submission 74787) | Aqueous microbial communities from the Delaware River and Bay under freshwater to marine salinity gradient to study organic matter... | ecosystem: Environmental > Aquatic > Marine > Coastal ... | reverse complement strand
TATGGCATGGCATCGGCTGTTCGCAACGCTCTCCGAACTCGGCATCGCCCTCGAAGGCCCGCAGCTGGCGGCCCACGCCTCACCCGACGGCACGCTCTCACAGCGGCAACTCGTCGCCTGCCTCGCCCAATGGCTCGACCACCGAGGCTCGCAGCCCGGAGTACCGCCGCTGGCGGTGACCACCTCGCGAGTGAACGACCGCTCGGCCGTGGCAGCGGGGTTTCTCGACGAGACGCGCACGGCGACAATTCTCGAAAAAGCCTGGACGATCGCCACGATCGCATGCGATCGCTGCCGCCAGTCGGATGCCCCGCCACCGGCCCCGCACCTCGTGCAGACGGTCGAGCGGCTCTGCACCGAGGGCACGCTGCCCAAGGAGGTCGGACAGGAATTCGCGATGTTTTATCGCGTGGCGCGCAAGCGGGGCATCGTGTCGCATCTGCTGCCCGACACGAAGAGGGTGCTCCTGCTCGGCGAAGGCTGCCACGGGCGGCTGCTGCAGAGCACCACCAACGACCGCGACTCCTCCGTGGGCACCACGCTCGCCAACGACAAATTCATGTCGAACGCACTCGTCGCGCGGCTCGGGCTGCCGGCCGTGGCCCACGTGCTCGTGATGTCTGACGCGGTCGCCGCGGAAGCGGCTGCGGAGATCGGATTTCCGCTCGTCGTGAAGCCGGTGAACAACGGCAAGGGCAACGGCGTGTTCACGGGGATCACGAGCGTGGAGGAGTGCGCCGCCGCCATTCGCCACGCACTGCCGCTCTCGACGAAGGGCGTGCTCGTGGAGCGGCAGGTGGCGGGCGACGACCACCGCCTGACGGTGACCGGCGGGCAGCTGGCGTGGGTGGTGGCCCGCCGCGCCGCGGCCGTGACGGGCGACGGCACGAGCACGATCGCGCAGCTCATCGATCGCGAAAATGCCCGCCGGCGGGCGCCCTCAGGCGCTGCGAAGCCGTTTCAAACCATGATCGTCATCGACGCCGAGATGACCGGGCATCTCGCCAAGGCCGGCCTCGCGCCGCAGAGCGTGCCTGCCGCCGGGCGGGTGGTGACGCTCCGCGGCATCTCGAACGTGTCGAAGGGGGGCACCTACGAGGACGTGTCGGACCGGGTGCATCCCGACAATCGTGCACTCGCGGAGACAATCGCCGCCGCTTTCCGCATGGATATGATCGGCATCGACTACATGACCACCGACATCACGCGGTCGTGGCGCGACGTGGGCGGGGCCGTGATCGAGGTGAACCAGACTCCGGCAGCCGGCACCGTGCCCTACGTGAACGCCGCGCTCGCGCACCTGTTTCCCGATCCGCAGAAGGTGCGCGTGCCCTACGCGATCTTCGTCAACGACCACACCGGCCGGAGCACGGCGGCGTGGGTCGCCCAGGCCCGGGCCCAGGGCTACCGCGTGGGATATCTCGACGCGAGCACGACGGCAGTGGATGGCGATCGCCGCGGCCACGCCAGCCAACCCCTGAATCAGCGCATGCTCTCGCTGATTCTCGATCCGCGGGTGAGCCTGCTCGTGGCCCGGCTCACGAGCGACGAGATCGCCCGCGAAGGCCTGCTCCGCGAAGTCGTCGACAAGGCGTTTCTCGGGCCGGGGGTGAGCCCCGACGTGGAGCGCCTGGTCCGCAGCCGCTGCCGCGACGTGCTCCCCCTGCCCGGGTAGGGCTCTCGACGCCGGCTACTCACTCGTCATCGCGATGTCGAAGGTCGAGCCATCTGTGGGAACGGTGAAGGTGCGTGTCGACAAGCCGGTCTGGAACGCCCTGGGGATCTTGATGTCTTTCAGTTCAGGCGGGCCGGTGTACGGGCCGGGCTCGTCGGCGTAGGGAACTTGCACTGAGATGGTGTAGGTGCCGGGGTTGAGGCCGATCTTTCCGGGCTCAGCGTAGACAACGTAGGTGCTGTCGGGGTTTGTCCAGCCGGAGGCGACGGGCATGCCGCTTTCCTGCGGGGTGAATTTGATCGTCAGCCCGCCGGGCAGGGGCTTGCCATTCAGCGTGACGAGCCCGGTCACCTCCGTGCGGCCATGGCCAGATCGGCCACAGCCGACCAGCAGCGCGCACCCCAAAACAACCAGACGGGCGTAGAGGCTGATGCGATCACGCATGGCGTATCCGTTGCGTAAAAGTGTCACACGAGCCGCTCCGGCTCATGGCGCGGAAACCGCGGCGCCGTCTTTCACCCACATGAGGTTGATCCAGACGGCGTCTGACAGCGAACCGTAGTTGAGAAAACGCGTTGAGCCATCGACCAGCGACACGTGGGCCCCACTCGGGTGCTCAGAGGTGAGGCCGATGTTTGGGATATCGCCCCGGAACCCAAGGGCAGCTTTGTTGATTCCGACGACGTTGGAACTGCTTCTCGCCGTCGTGAGCGGCGGAAAACCGGCAGCCCACGCGACCCCAAAACCGTTTTCCACCAACAAAATCGATTTTGAAGTGCCGTCGGTGATGTCCTTGATGCCGTGGCGAGTCTCCCACCTCAAGGCACCCTCGCCATCGGTCGTCTCCATGTTGTTGCTTGTTCCCCTGCCGAAGTTGGCGCGATAGCACGTCAGCCCCGTGCGGGAGGTTTTCTCAGGGGGCGGCCCATTGACCCCGTTGACTTTGTTGTTCCCGCCGTTGTTGTAATTTCCCCCAGCCGCAACAGGAGTGCCGTCGATGAAAAGCCCGCCGGTGTAGGACGGACAGTAGAGCGCGTCGATTCGCACGTCGTTGTGGAGATTGTCCATGTTATTGGTGACATTCTGAAAGTCGTTCCAGGAAGCTGGGTTCGTGCCCACAAAGTTTTTCGTGGCGGCTACCCAGTCGTCGTAAAGAGGCGTGTTTTCAAGGAACGGAAGCACCTGGACGATCCAGCTCACGTGGCTTTGCCAGGCCATGCTATTGAGACCGGCATTACCGTTCGTGTGCGTGAGGAGATTTCCGCCCTTGCCGTCGCTGTGGTAGCCGGCGTAGGGCAGTTTGTTGTCCCCACCCTTGGCGTTGGAGGAAGCATAGTTTTGAACTGCCGTGGCGAGTTGCTTGAGGTTATTGCTGCAGGCATTGCGCCGTGACGACTCCCGGGCCGACTGCACGGCCGGAAGCAGGAGCCCGATCAGCACGCCGATGATCGCGATCACGACGAGGAGCTCGACGAGCGTGAAGCCGCGGCTGCGGACACGCGAGAAAACGTCGATTGATCTGCTGAAAACCATGACACATCCCCGCCGGCCCGCATGAGACCGAAAGATACCTCAAACATCGGTTCCCCATGCCCGACGGCCCATCAGGTATTTACGGGATAGGCCTACTTCTATCCGCTGACCTACCGAACCGGCTCCGGTTTGTGGTGCGGCGCCATGGCCGGGGCGACGCAGGCGGGATTTGGTTTGTCTGGGAGCGTGACCTTCCAGTCCGCAATCGTCTTCGACATGCGGCCGACGATGTCTGGATGCTGCCGGCTCACATCTTTCGATTCACCACGGTCGGTGGCGAGATCGTGGAGTTCGGCGCGACTCCCATCGCCACTGACATACAATTTCCAGTCACCATCCCGCATGGCATAGCTGGCCCATTTTTCGGAGCGGCCCCTCGCGGCACCCCGCTGAAAGTGCCAGAAAACCGGCGTGGTTCGCCGGACGGGCTCGCCCCGCAACGCTGGCAGCAGATTTTCACCGTCGCCTCGATATCCGGCGGGAAGGCTCATCCCGGCGGCAGCACACAGCGTCGGCAGCAGGTCGACTGCCGTGAACACGGTGGTGTCGTTGACCATGCCGGCGGGGGCCTTGCCGGGCCAGCGGACGAGGAACGGCGTGCGAACGCCTCCTTCGTAGAGATCGGCCTTGCGTCCCCGGAGCCCACCGGTGGACCCGACGCTGTAGTACAGGCCAAAGCCCTTTTCCATGGTGCCGTCTTCAGGAAGCGGCGGGCGAGCCTCGGGCTGCCACTCGCTCCCCGCAGGGCCATTGTCGCTCGAGAAGAGCACGATCGTGTTCTCCTCGACGCCGGCGGCGCGGAGGGCCTCGAGCACCCCGCCCACGGTTTGGTCGGCATCGTAGACCGTGGCGGCATACACCTGTCGCCGCGGATCCAGTTCCTGAAATTGGTCCATCGACGCCTGGCTGGGCTGCAGGAACAGATGCGTCTGCGGAATCCAGACGTTGAGAAAGAACGGCTGCTTGGATCGGAGGTTTTGAATGAACTTCACGGCCGAGCCGGCGACCTGCCCCTTGGAGAGCTGTGGCCCCGGGCCGTGGTACACCACGGATGCATCGATCCCATAGGCCTCCATCACCGGAGCCCCGGGCAGATCACCGCTTCCCATGTGCCATTTGCCGACATGGGCGGTGTGGTAGCCGACCGACCGCAGAAACCGGGGGAGCGTGGGGGCCTGCGGATCGAGCCAGTCAGCCATGCCTCGCGCGCGGTTTGTTTCCGCTGATCCAAACGCCGTATAGATGCAGTAGCGGGAAGGAAACTGACCGGTCATCGCCGCCACCCGGCTCGGCGAACAGACGGGGCTGAGCACGTTGAATTGATGGAAGTCGATCCCATCCCGGGCGAGGCGGTCGAGATTGGGCGTCTTGAGCCAGGGAGTGCCGTGGCAGGCGAGGTCACCCCACCCCATGTCGTCGGCGTAGATGAAGACGATGTTGGGGCGGGCGGCTGATGGGGGCTCTGCCGCCGAGGCGAACGGGCCCCACCATGCGGCCAAGAGCATGCTGGCAAGCCCCTGCAGGGCGACGAGCAGTTTCATGATTCTTCTCCCTGTGCGCCGCTCTCTTCAGCGACCTTTGGCAGACTATGTGCGGGGTTCTCACCCCGGCCAATCAGGTGTTTACCGGGATCACATCCATGATGCTGGCTTCCACCACGAAGAGGTGGGCAATGTAAGGCTGATACAGGTGCCGGATTCGGGGCCGTCTTCTGCCGCCACTTTTGCTCCGAGGAGCCGCGCCCGGCGACGGAGCGAGTCGGGCACAGCGCGGTCGCCGAGCCGCCCCCGCGGGCCCGCGACGAGCCCGTGCCCATTGTCCGTCACCGTCAGGCGAAGCCCCCGGGGCGTTGAAGCGAGCTGCGTGACCACCCGGGTCGCCCCGGAGTGGCGAATGATGTTCGTGAGACACTCCTTGTAAAACAGCGCCATGCCCACCTGCTGCCGTTGGGGAAGCGATGCGAGGATGTCTTCGTTTTCGATCTCGAGACGATGGTCGACATCGGCCAGGAGCCGCGCGGTGGTGCGGCGCAATTCAACGGCCAGCCCCTCGTAGAGCCCGCGGGATTCGAGCAGGTTGACGCAGGCGCGGGCCGCCACGCCGCTCCGTTCGGTGAGGGCCCGCATCTGGTCGAGAATAAGCCGCAGTCTCGCAGGATTGAAGTGATGTGCCTGCGCGAGGTCGCCATACAAGGCGATGGCATGGAGATTGGCACCGAGTTCGTCGTGGAGATCGGCCGCGATCTGCTCCCGCGTTCTGGCAATGGCTCGCTGCCGCAAAAGTCGTTCCGCCACGATCGCAACGGCGACGAGCGCCCCGAGCAATGCGGCCAACCCTCCGAGCCAGCGGACAAGTGTGGCCTGCCGCTGGTAGCGGGCCTCGATGGCGGCCTGAAGGGTCGGCCGTGCGATCTCGAGATCGTGGCGCTGGGACAGCTCCTCGAGCCACTTGCGCATCGGCAGGATCGTGCCGTAAAAGTTGCGGCCATCGGTGATCGCGGCCAAGGGGCGGGCGCGCGATGGTCTGTCTCGTCCACCACCCCGCATCGCCACCGGGCAGCCGACCGCCACGTTGCGCCCGGCGGCGAAACACTCCACCTCGGCGACACCAAACAACGGGTTGCCTTCACCCGAGGGCGTCCACGGTTCGGTGACGGAGAGCCGCACGAATCGGGCCTGGGTTTCCGGAAACGCACGGACCATGATTGGGCCGGCATCGAGAATCGATGCTCTGCGGTAGTCGACGAGGGTTGCTGCATCCGAGAAATCAGGCTTCATCGCCGCCTCGATGAGCATGCGCTTCGGAATCCCGAAGTCACTCTGCTGCGCCTGCGGCACGTTGTCGCTGATGCCGATGGCGTGGAGGTGGATCCGGCTGAGGCGTTGCACGTCGCCGAGAGCAATCGTGATCGAAAGCGGTTCTTTGCCGGACAGCTCGAGGACAAAGTCGATGCCCTGGCCGCCAGCGGCGGCATCCATGAGGTAGGGCACGAATCCGTCTACCAGAAACCGCCTATGCCGAGCGATCTGCTCCTGATCGACGCTCGATGACGCTGTCACGGGCCGGTTGAAGGCGATGTTGTCTGCCCCCCTGAAGACGAGAATCTCGGAGAGCTGAAGTGCGTATTTTCCATCCCAGGCACGGGCCGAAAGCGTTGTCACCTCCACCCGAACCCACGACGCTTGAATGTGGCAGGGAATCACGACCGGGGCGATTCGCGGGAGGAGCTGATCGGCGGCGGTGAACGACGCGATGACGGTGCCGCTGGCCTCTTTCTCCGTCCCGGCCACGACCCGAAAGGCCTCTGGAAAGGCATCGGCCTGGAGTTGCGAGTCAAATCTCCGATAGATCGTCGGCACGATGACGATCTCGTCGATGGGGCCGGCATCGCCCAAATCGATCTGCACCCACTCCTCGTGGGCGGCCGTGCCGTGGGCTACCGACCGGTAGCCGATCGCTCCGGCACCGGTCTGCATCGTGAAATGCGCCAGCCCGCCCAGCCGGGAATCGATGCCCGCGACGCGTTGCTGCAGGTCGGCAAGGTCTTGATCGAGCCACGGCATTGCGGCGAGCATGCCTGGCCGGCTGCCGCAGCCACACCAGGCCGGAAGCAGTGCGGCCACCAAAAGCCATCGGAAATGAGGACCCATGCCGTCAGACTGCCATACGCCAGGCCGGCGTTCAACGAGCCGACGGAATCCCGAGCGCGAGCCCCGCCCTTGAATCTGTCTCGCGGTCCCGCAAACACCCGATGCCACACTCGGGGAAACCGCTTCAACTAGGGGCTCCGCAGGGCACGTCGCGTCACGATGTGGGGCCACTCAACCGCCAACGTGTCCGTCTCGAAAAGAAAGTCACCGATGCGCGTTTTCAGCATGCTTGCCACCGTGGCGGCAGTTCTTGGGGGAGCGGGTGCCCGGGCTGCCGAATCCGTGCCGGCGGAAGTCCGACGGTTTCCCGATTTCAGCTGGAACACGATCCCGCTTTACATGCATGTGCGCAAAGCGACTGCCTTCACAGACGAGGAACTCCATTACCTCGCCTCGTTTCCGTTGGTGACGCTCGAAAAGACGACGGGGCAGCAGTCGAGCGGATCGACCGACGAGGGCACGCTCGTTGCCGCCCGGGCGATCAAGGAGCGAAACCCCCGCACGAAGGTGCTCTTTTACCGCAATGTGCTCGTGCATTATGGCGGCTATTCGTTTGACGACCGGCTGAGCCGGATCCCGCATCCCTTTCTGATCGACAAGCAGGGCGACACGCGGCTCGTCAGGAATGTCAGCGAGGCATACGACCTTGGCAACCCGCAGGTCGTCGACTGGTGGGTCGACACGGCGCTCGGTGTCTGTCGCCATGAGGCAGTCGACGGCCTGTTTCTCGACGGCAACGTCAAGGCCCTCACGCCCTATCTGGCCCGGCAGCTTCCGCCCGGCAAGAAGGATGCCGTGACGGCCGGTTATCACGACATGATCAAGCGGATCCGAGCGGGCATTCCCGAGTCGGATCTCCTGATCGCCAACATGATCCGGGCCTCCTCCTTTCCCGATGCGGGCCTGGGATACCTCGAGCCCTTCGATGGCTCCTATATCGAGGGGTTCGATGTGGTCGTGGGGAAGATGACGGAGGCCGATCTCGTCGCCAAGGGAATCGAGGCGGTCCAGCAGGCGGCCCGTGATGGCAAGATCATCGCGATGACCCTGGGCTTGGGCGAATCGGCGGCCGATGCGACAAAGCTCGACGACACCCGCAGCCGAGTCGGAGAACTCGCCGAAGTGAATGAGCGGGCGGACTATCTGATCGGTCTGTTTCTGGTGTGCGCCGAGCGCTATAGCTACCTCTACGTGCACGATGGGTATTCCGCCGAGGTGCGGCGCGGCGAGTGCCAAAGCAAGGTCTGGCTGAAGCGGTTTCCGCAGTACGACAAGCCGCTCGGGGCCCCGCTCGGACCGGCGACGCGCGAAGGCTTTGTCTACACGCGGCGGTTCGAGCATCTCGACGTGATGGTCGATCTCGAGCGGAAGCAGGCCACGCTCGAGTGGCGAACTCCCGACGCGGCGGCTGAGCGAGCCCGGTGAGCGGTCGGGGCTCGCCTGACGACGGCCAATGGTATGCTCTGCATGGAGCCATGAGGAACTGGTTGTGGGTGGACCGATGGAAACTCAATCCCAGCCGATCCGCGTCATGCTGATCGAGGACAGCGTGGAGTACAGGCGGATTCTCTGTCTCGCGCTCGAGGACCTGCCCGACATGCGGCTCGCGGGGCAATTCGGCACGACGGAAGTAGCGCTGCGCAGCTTGGCAGCGCTGCCGGTTGAAGAACTGCCACACGTGATCCTGCTCGACCTGCGGCTTCCCGGCCTCGGCGGAATCGACGCGATCCCGCGGATCCATGCCGTGGCACCCGCAGCCCGGATCATCGTGCTCTCCCAGTCAGAGGCATCGGAGGACATTTTCCGGGCTATTTCTGCCGGAGTTTCGGGATATCTTCTCAAGAGCGCCTCGCTCACCGAGATCGCCACTGGAATCCGCAGCGTGGCTGCCGGCGAGGCCTCGCTCGACAAGCACGTGGCCCGCCACATTCTCGACACCTTGCGGACTCGCAGCCAGGCTCCCGCCACCACCCTGACGGATCGCGAACGCGAGATCTTGTCGCTCCTCGCGCAGGGGCTCGTGAAGAAAGAGATCGCGAAGCGGCTGGGGATCGGCTATGGGACGGTAGACACGCACGTGTCGCACATCTATGCGAAGCTCAACGTCGCCAATGCTCCGGCGGCTGTGAGCCGCGCCTACCAACGCGGGCTGCTCTCCCCCCTCGAGGGCCCGGGCCGCTGAACGGCCGGGGCTCCTCTCACTGCGGATAGAACCGCGGATAGAACCGGGGAATGCGAAGCCCCTCGGGCTTTTCGCCGTTTTCCCCACGAAAAAGCCACCATCAGGTAAACACCGGATGGCGGCCGAGCGGCTCCGTGCACAAACTTCAGGCCAAGGGGCGAGCAAACATAGGAGGGTGTTTAACAATGAGCGTTTCATCCGTTCGCCGTAGTGCACGTTTGCTCTTTTTTCAGCTCTCCGCCGCCAGCGCTCTGCTCGCCGCGTCGCCTCTACACGCCGCCAGCGGCACCTGGAACGTCAATGCCAACGGCACTTGGAGCACCATCACGAATTGGCTCTCCAACGTCATCGCCAGTGGCTCCGGCTCCACCGCGAACTTCACCAATGACATCACCACCGACCGCACGGTGACCTTGGATTCAGGCCGCACGCTCACCAATATTGTTTTTGGCGACAGTAACACAGCCACCGCCGGAAGCTGGATCATCAGCAACACCGCCACCAGCCTTACCCTTCAAGGCACCACGCCGACGATCACCGTCAACGCCCTCGGCACAGGGAAAACCGCCACCATCTCGTCCAATATTGCAGGCTCCGCCGGCCTCACCAAAGCCGGCGTCGGTACGCTGGTGTTCAACAAAGGCACTTTGTCTATGTTCACTGGTCCCTTGACGATCAACAGCGGCACGTTTCGTCTGAACAACACGCAGGCTATAAATACCAGCTACATTACTACGCTGGGCAGCATGACCACGATCAACAACGGTTCGACCCTCGAATTCACCCAAAGCAGTACGGAGGGTCGCGTGAAGTTCTCCGGTGGCGTGACCTTCGGTGCCACCGGCGGCAACACCTTGGCGATGAATACGGGCGCCGGCACCGGTAACTCGGCACTTGTCCAAGGGCAATACACCTTCACCACCCTCGGGGGCACCACCAACTACATCACCACCAACGCAGGCGCAATTTTCAACATGCAGAACAGCGGAAGTAATTACGTCATCTTCGACGTGGCCGACGGGACAGGCGCCACCGACTTGGAGGTGAGCATGGCCGTGACAATTGGCGGTCTCCGGAAAAGCGGTGCCGGGGTGCTGACTCTGACCAGCAACAACACCAACATCTACAACCTCGACATCACCGCTGGCACACTGGAGTTGGCCGGTGGCGGGATGATCACCGGCACCGGGAGTCCCGCCGGAACTTTCTCACTCAGCTTCACCAACAACGGCACCCTGCTTTACAACGGCACGAACGCCCAAACCTTCTCCGGCGTGATCGGCGGCTCGGGCAGCATCACCAAGAGCGGCAACGCCACGCTGACTTTGAGCGGATCCAACACCTACGGCGGCAACACGACGATCAACGCCGGCACGCTCGCCGCCGCGACGTCCACTGCCCTGGGCAGCGGCGCGGTGTCGATCGGTTCAGGCGCGAGCCTGCGGCTCAATCCAGGGGCGATCCTCGGCAACGCGATCACGACGACGAGCACGGGATCGATCCTCTTCGCCGGCGGCGGCCTGCAACGGACGAGCTCCCAGGCGCTCTCGACCGTGGCCCAACTCGTGGCGGGGGGCACCGGGGCGAGCGTGGCCCTCGACCCGGCATTCGCCTGGTCGGCCCGGATCGCAGACGAGACCTACTCCGACGTGCTCGACCTCACGAACACCAACGGCACGATCCAGATCCTGCAGATGGCATACGACGAGTCGCTCCTCGCCGGCGCGAGCGAGTCGGACATCCTCCTCGGCTGGAACTCATCTGGCAGCTGGGTGAACGCGATCGACGGCAACACGGGTTCGGCCGGCGGATCGGCCCTGACAAACGCAAGCGGCGGCTACGCGTCCCTCGGCATCCTGCCGACGGCCGCCTACCTCGGCTCGTGGGGCCGCGACACGACCGCCAAAACGGTGTGGGCCGTCGTGAACCACAACAGCGAATATGCAGCGATCATCGTCGTGCCGGAGCCCGGTACGCTTTCGCTGGCCGGCATCGGCGCCGCCGTTGCCGCCTGGTGCGTGAGAAGGCGCTGGCATCCCTAAGCCCGCCGCAGCGAAGCACTCATTCGGGCTGGCCGGACGCTCAGCGGGCGCGGCCGTCGTCGTGGGCCGTGCTCCGGGTCAGCGCGGCTCACCGCCGAGTGCCTCGCGGAGCAGCGCGGGGCGGTTGGTGGTGATGCCCACCGCCCCCAGGTCGCGAAAGAAGCGGGCGTCGTCGGGCGAATCGACCGTCCACACGTGAAACTCGCCCACGCCGCCGGCCGTGAGCCGCTCGACAAAGTTGCGATCGACGACCTCACGCCGGCACTGCATGCCCACGCCGTCTGCCCCGCAGGCCTGTGTTGACGGCGGTCGAAAACGGCGGCGCGGGGACCGTGTCGCGGCGGTCCAAAATGGCGGCGCACAACCGTGCAGTTCTTCGGGAGGGGAGGATCGGGGCGATAGCCCCGA
>Ga0075471_10002737_pt1 | contig 11493 bp, 10 predicted proteins | sample DEB19_08_DNA_2_FD_74787 | JGI IMG/M metagenome (GOLD analysis project Ga0075471, IMG submission 74787) | Aqueous microbial communities from the Delaware River and Bay under freshwater to marine salinity gradient to study organic matter... | ecosystem: Environmental > Aquatic > Marine > Coastal ... | reverse complement strand
GGCCTTCTTGGCCGCTGCCTTGCGCTTCGCGGGGGCCTTCTTGGCCGCTGCCTTGCGCTTCGCGGGGGCCTTCTTGGCCGCTGCCTTGCGCTTCGCGGGGGCCTTCTTGGCCGCTGCCTTCCGCTTGGCGGGCGCCTTCTTGGCCGCCGCCTTGCGCTTGGCGGGAGCCCGCTTCGCAGCGGTCTTCCGAGCCGTGGTCTTCTTGGCCGTGGAGGCCTTCCGTGTGGTTCGTCTCTTTGCCGGAGGCACCGTCACCTCTCTTTCTGTGTTGGGTGGGTTTGCAGGTTCCCGAATCGGGGACCTACTTCACGGCGGCCTTGAACTTGGCGCCCGCCGAGAACTTGACTCCCTTCGAAGCCGGGATCTGGACGATCTCCCCGGTTCGAGGGTTGCGGCCCTGCCGCGCCGACCGCTGCGACTGCGACCAGGCCCCGAAGCCGGGGATGGTCACCTTGTCGCCGCCGGCGACGGCGGACTCGACCGCCTGAAGCATCGCGTTGAGGGCAGCCTCGGCTTCCGCCTTCTTGAGGCCGCTTCCCTCGGCAATTGCGTCGATGAGCTCGGACTTGTTCACGCTCCCTCCCAGGATCGTGTTCTGAAACTCTGGTGGACAGGATTTGGGTCTTGCACCGGGGGTCTCGATTCCGGTGTTTCTCCGCCGGGGCTTCGTGGATCGGTACCGCTTCCGCGAGGACGCGAGTACGAAGTCCGCCCGCGAACGGTAACCCAACCGGTGCAGGAAGTGGTGGATACCCGCGATTTCATTTTGCCCGACGGACCGTGCACCCAGGCCGCGGCCCGCTCGCCGCTTCTCCGAAATCCGGGCGCTCCCATTTACCAATTCGCGCGCGACCGTTTTCGCGATGGAGACCCAGTCCCCGGGCGGCGAACGCCGACCCCATTTACCCATCGCCGCCCCGGAGTCGTCGCGCCGGATCCCCTGGACGGGTCGGCGTCCGACCTCGCCGCCCGTCGGCGGGCTCCGGACGCGAGCAGGCCCGCACCCGGAACGAGTGCGGGCCTTGCAGCCCCGAGCAGATTCGAACTGCCGTTACCGCCTTGAGAGGGCGGCGTCCTAGGCCACTAGACGACGGGGCCTTGCTCGGATCCCGCCGGGGCGGGTCCGTGGGTCGATCCCTTCCGGAGAGGGGAACGACCGGCTCGGGGGGGAGGACTCGAACCCCCAATGACAGGGCCAGAACCTGTTGTGTTGCCGATTACACCACCCCCGAAGGGCGTCGTCAGGATAGCCACTCGGGGACGGGTCGTCCCAACGGTCAGCCGAGCCGGGCCCGGGCCGCCCGGATCCGGGCGACCGCCTGCTCGCGACCCAGCAGCACGATGGAGTCGAAGAGGGGAAGTCCGGCGTGGCGTCCCTCGACCGCGGCGTACAGCGCCGGCATGACCTTGCGGGGCTTGAGTCCGAGCCCGTCGACGACCCCCCGCAGGTCGACGGCGTCGGGAGTCCAGTCGCAGTCCTCGAGGTGGGCGGCGACGGCGTCGAGCACCTCGCCGATCCGCTCGGTGGCGACCAGTTTCTCCCACGACGCCTCGGCCACCGAGAACGCGTCGTCGCCGACGAAGAGGAAGTCGGCCTGGTCGACGAGGTCCCCCACCGTCACCGCCCGCTCCTGGCCCAGGCGCAGCGCCTCGCGCAGGAGCACCGGGTCGACGTCGGGGGCGATGCGGGTCCGGGCGAGGGGCAGGGCCCGGGCCTCGAGCTCGGGCAGGGTGATCCGGCGGATCCACTCGCCGTTCATCCAGTCGAGCTTGGCGTGGTCGAAGGCCGCGGCGGCGTGGGTGACCCGGTCCAGGTCGAAGGCGGCGACGATCTCGTCGGCGTCCATGACCTCGCGGCCGTCGTCGGGGGCCCAGCCGAGGAGGGCGAGGTAGTTGCGCAGGGCCTCGGGGAGGTAGCCGGCGTCGCGGAACTCCTCGAGCGCCACGGCGCCGTGCCGCTTGGAGAGCTTGGCCCGGTCGGGCCCGAGGATCAGTGGGAGGTGGGCGTAGACCGGCCGGTCGGCGACCCCGAGGGCCTCCCGCAGTGCCAGGACCCGGTGGGTGGAGTCGATGAGGTCCTCGCCCCGGATCACGTGGGTGATCCCCATGGCGATGTCGTCGACGGCGTTGGCCAGGAAGAAGATCGGGTTGCCGTCGGACCGGACGATCACGAAGTCGGGGACGGTCGCCCACTCGACCCGGACGTCGCCCCGGACGGCGTCGTCGAACCGGCTCACCCCGTCGTCGGGGGTCCGGAACCGCACCGTGCGGGGACGCCCCTCGGCGGCGAGGCTGCGGCGCTGCTCGGCCGAGAGGTCACGGCACCGGCCGTCGTAGCCCGGCGGGCGACCGTCGGCCCGGGCGGCCTGGTTGCGGGCCTCGACCTCGTCGGGGGTGCAGTAGCACTCGTAGGCCCGCCCGTCGGCGAGGAGGTCGTCGGCGGCGGCGAGGTACTCCTGGAACCGGGCGCTCTGGAGCACCGGCCCCTCGTCCCAGTCGAGCCCGAGCCAGCGCATGGTGTCCTGGATCCCCACGACCCACTCGTGCCGGGAGCGGGCCTGGTCGGTGTCCTCGATACGCAGGCAGAACGTGCCGCCGTGGTGGCGGGCGAAGAGGAAGTTGAACAGTGCGGTGCGCGCCGAGCCGACGTGCAACGACCCCGTCGGGGCGGGCGAGAAGCGGACACGGACGCCCGGGGTGCTGTGCATGCGGCCGGGAGTCTACGAGTGGCGCCCCGCCGGGCCCGACCCCTACGCCCCGGCGTCGTCGAGGAGCCGGCGGGCCACCACCACCCGCTGGATCTGGTTGGTGCCCTCGTAGATCTGGGTGACCTTGGCGTCGCGCATCATGCGCTCGACCGGGAAGTCGCGGGTGTAGCCGGCGCCGCCGTGGACCTGGACGGCGTCGGTGGTGACCGCCATGGCGGTGTCGCCGGCGAAGAGCTTGGCCATCGCGGCCGCCTTCGACGCACCGGGCAGACCCTGCTCGGCGATGGCACACGCCCGGTAGACGAGCATCCGGGCGGCCTCGACCCGGGTGGCCATGTCGGCGAGCATGAACTGGATGCCCTGGAACTCGGCGACCGACTGCCCGAACTGCTGCCGGTCGACGGCGTAGCGCACGGCGGCGTCGAGGGCGCCCTGGGCGATCCCGACGGCCTGGGCCCCGACCACGGGTCGGGAGCTGTCGAGGGCGCCCATGGCGTAGGCGAAGGCCTTGTTCTCCTCGCCGATGAGGTTCCCGGCCGGGATGCGGACGTCGTCGAAGACGATCTCGCCGGTGGGCGAGCCCTTCATGCCCATCTTCGACTCGAGCTTCGCCACGGAGAACCCGGGGGTGTCCTTCTCCACCACGAAGGCGCTGATGCCCCGGTGGCCGGCGTCGGGGTCGGTCTTGGCGAACACGGTGTAGAAGTCGGAGATCCCGGCGTTGGTGATCCAGCACTTCGAGCCGTTGAGCACGTACTCGTCGCCGTCGCGGCGGGCGTGGGTCTTCATGGAGGCGACGTCGCTGCCGGCGTGGCTCTCCGACAGGCAGTACGAGCCCTGCCACTCGCCGGACGCGACCTTCGGCATGATCCGCCGCTTGAGCTCGTCGGAGCCGTGGGCGAGGATCGCCTCGGTGGCGAGGCGGGAGATCAGCACGAACAGCGACGACGAGCCGCAGGCCCGCGACACCTCCTCGACCAGGATGGCGTAGGCGATGGCGTCACCGCCGTCGCCGCCGAACTCCTCGGGGTACGGGAGCCGGACGAACCCGGAGTCCCGGTAGGCCTGGAACGACTTCCACGGGTACTCGGACCGCTCGTCGGCCTCGGCGGCGTTGGGCGCGATGCCGTCGTCGCAGAAGCGCCGGATGGCGGCGCGGAGCTCTTCGTGTTCCTCGGACAGGACGAAGGTCGACATGGCCGGGATGGTAGCCCGGAGTCCTGACGTCGGCGTCAGGTCGGCCGGGCGGGCACCCGGCGCCGGGGGTCAGCCCGCGAGGAGCGCGGCCTGCACCTCGGCGGCCACCGCGGCCGCGCCGCCGGCGGGTCCGCGCAGGACGTCGAGGGGCACGGCGTCGACGACGCGGGCCCGCACGGTGTCGTGGTGGCCGGCACCGTCGACGGCGTCGGCCCGCCAGGCGACGAACGTCGGGCTCGCCGAGCCCAGGTAGCCGAGCAGCGTGGCGCCGTACTCGACGTCGGCCCGCACCGGCCCGCGTCCGTACGACGCCGCCCGGCGCATCGCCAGCGACGCCACGACCGTCTCGGCGTCGTGACGGTGCTCGTGGGGGGCGAGGGCGAACTCGCGGCTCACGCGGTGGGTCAGCGAGGTGGCGTACCCGACGTTGGGACCCGGCGAGCCGAACCCCGCCCCGCGGGGCTGGACCCCGTCGACGAGGTCACCGGGCCGAGCCGCCCGCCACGACCGGGCCGGCGGCAGCCGCAGGCCCGGAGCGAGCGTCGGCTCGTTGCGGGGAGCGGCGTCGGGGACGGGGGCGACGAAGGGATCGGTGGACATCGGTGCCTCGCAGGCTGGAGGGTCAGGAGCCGTGCAGCAGACCGTAGACGAGCGAGTCGTACAGGGCCTGCCACGACGCCTCGATGACGTTCTCGCTGACCCCGATGGTCGTCCAGGACCGCGACCCGTTGGTCGAGTCGATGAGCACCCGGGTGACGGCACCCGTGCCCTTCGAGGTGTCGAGGACCCGCACCTTGAAGTCGGTGAGGTGCACCCGGTCGAGGGCCGGGAACCGGCTCCCGACGGCCTGGCGCAGCGCTGCGTCGAGCGCGTTGACCGGGCCGTTGCCCTCAGCGGTCGCCACGAGGCGCTCACCGTCGACGTGGACCTTGATCGTGGCTTCGGTCGAGACCCCACCCCGCAGCTCGCCGGTGCGGTCGTCGGTGATCACCCGGAACGACTCGACCGTGAACCAGTCCTGCTCCCAGCCGGTGGCCCGGCGCATGAGCAGCTCGAGGGAGGCGTCGGCCACCTCGAAGTGGTAGCCCTCGTGCTCCATCGTCTTGAGCTGTTCGACGACGTCGTTGACCTGCGGACCGTCGAGCTCGAGCCCGAGCTCCTTGGCCTTGAGCAGGATCGTCGACTTGCCCGCCAGCTCGCTGACCACGAAGCGGGTGCCGTTGCCGACCGAGTCGGGCGCCACGTGCTCGTAGGCGTCGGGCCGCTTGGCGATGGCACTCACGTGGAGACCCGCCTTGTGGGCGAACGCCGACTCCCCCACGTAGGCCGCCTGCGGGTTGAGCGACATGTTGACCAGCTCGGCGACGTGGTGGGCGACCGGGGTGAGCCGCTCGAGGCGGTCGTCGGGGATGGTGCGGTAGCCCATCTTGAGCGTCAGGTTCGGGATGATCGTGGTGAGGTTGCAGTTGCCGGTGCGCTCGCCGTAGCCGTTGATGGTGCCCTGCACCTGGACGGCACCGCCGCGCACCCCGGCCAGGGCGTTGGCCACCCCGGTGCCGGCGTCGTCGTGGAGGTGGACCGCCACCCCGACGTCGGCGCCGAAGTAGGCCACGACCGCCGCCACGGTCTCCTCGACCTGGTGCGGGAGCGATCCGCCGTTGGTGTCGCACAGCACGAGCCGGGTGGCGCCGTTGGTGGCCGCGGCCTCGAGGACCCGCAGCGCGAACTCCGGGTTGGAGCGGTAGCCGTCGAAGAAGTGCTCGGCGTCGAAGAACACCTCGGGGCCGGCCCCGCGCAGGTACGCCACGGAGTCGCCCACCATCGCCACGCCCTCGTCGAGGGTGGTCTGGAGCGCCTCGGTGACGTGGTAGTCCCACGACTTGCCGACGATGCACACCACGGGCGTCTGCGCAGCGAGGAGGTTGCGCAGCGTGTCGTCGCTGTCGACCTTGCCCGTCACGCGCCGCGTCGACCCGAACGCCACCAGCGTCGAGGTGGTGAGGTCGAGTTCCGCACGGGCCCGCCGGAACGCCTCGTCGTCCTTCGGGTTGGCGCCCGGCCAGCCGGCCTCGATGTAGTCGACCCCGAGCCAGTCGAGCTGCTCGGCGATGCGGAGCTTGTCGTCGACGGTCAGCGAGATCCCCTCGAGCTGCGAGCCGTCCCGCAGCGTCGTGTCGTAGATCTCGATCTTCGGGCGCGGGTCCGCCGGGCTAGACAAGGTCGATCCAGTGCTCGTACTTGGCGTTGCGGCCGTGGACGACGTCGGCGTAGGCCTTCTGGATGGCGCGGGTGATCGGGCCGGGCTCGCCGATCACGCGGTCGTCGACCGAGCGGATCGGGGTGACCTCGGCGGCGGTACCGGTGCAGAACGCCTCGTCGCACGTGTAGACGCACGAGCGCAGCAGGTTCTCCACCTGCACCGGGATGCCCAGGTCGGCGGCGAGCGACAGCACGGTGTCCTGGGTCACACCCTGGAGCGCGCCGGACGCGACCGGCGGCGTGCGGATGGCGCCGTCCTGGACGATGAAGATGTTCTCGCCGGTGCACTCGCTGATGTAGCCCTGGGGCGAGAGCATGATCGCCTCGTCGTAGCCGGCGAGGATCGCCTCGACCTTGGCCAGCTGCGAGTTGATGTACATGCCGGTGCCCTTGGCCGCGGGCGGCATCGAGTTGGGGTTGTGGCGGGTCAACGACGAGATCTTGGTGCGCACACCGTGGTTGACGCCGTCCTCACCGAGGTACGCACCCCACGGCCAGACCGCGACCGTCACGTTGACCGGGCACGGGAGCGGGTTGAGGCCCATCTCGCCGTAGCCGAGGTAGACGAGCGGCCGGATGTAGCACTCGGGCAGTCCGTTCACCCGCACCGTCTCGCGGATGGCCTCGCAGACCTCCTCCTCGGAGTAGGGGATCTGGATGTGGAAGATCTTGGCGGAGTCGAAGAGCCGGTGGACGTGCTCCTTCAGCCGGAACACACCCGTCCCCTTCGGCGTCTCGTAGGCGCGGACGCCCTCGAACACGCCGGCGCCGTAGTGCAGCGTGTGGGTCAGGACGTGGACCTTCGCCTCGTCCCAGTCGACGAGGGTGCCGTCCATCCAGATCTTCTGCGAGGGGGTGATGGGCATCGGGGGGACCTTTCGGTGCGGTCGGTGGCGACGGGGTGCGGACGGAGTGCGGACCGGGGATCGGGTCAGAGGGCGCCGGCGATGGCGTCGCCGATCTCGGGGGTGGAGCCGGTGACGTGGTCGGTGGCGGCCAGCGCCGTGCGGATGCGCGTGGCGATGGTGTCCTCACCGAGGAACTCGAGCATCATCACCGCGGAGATCACCGCCGCTCGCGGATCGGCCTTGGCCTGGCCGGCGATGTCGGGCGCCGAGCCGTGGACCGGCTCGAACAACGACGGTCCGGTGCGCGCCGGGTTGAGGTTGCCCGACGCCGCCCGACCGATCCCACCGGCCACGGCGCCCCCGAGGTCGGTGAGGATGTCACCGAAGAGGTTCTCGGTGACGATCACGTCGTAGCGACCGGGGTCCTGGACGAAGTGGATGCAGGCGGCGTCGACGTGGTTGTAGGCGGTCGTGACGTCGGGGTACTCCGTCGCCACCTCGTTGAAGGTGCGCTCCCACAGGTCGCCGGCGAAGGTCAGGACGTTGGTCTTGTGGACGAGGGTGAGGTGCTTGCGCGGCCGCGACCGGGCCAGGTCGAAGCCGTAGCGCACGCAGCGCTCCACCCCGAACCGGGTGTTGACCGAGCCCTGGGTGGCGATCTCGTGGGGCGTGCCCTTGCGCAGGAAGCCACCCTCGCCGGCGTAGGTCGACTCGGTGTTCTCCCGGATGCACATCATGTCGACGCCGTCGTTGAGGTGGCTCGGGCCCGCCACGAACGGCCGCAGGTTGATGTAGAGGTCGAGCTCGAAGCGCATGCGCAGCAGCAGCCCGCGCTCGATGACCCCCGGCGGCACCTCGGGGGTGCCCACGGCGCCGAGGAGCACCGCGTCGAGCCGGCTGATGGCCTCGAGGTCGGCGTCCGGCAGGACGGCCCCGTCACGCAGGTACCGGCTCCCGCCGAGGTCGAAGGGCACGGGCTCGTAGGCCAGGCCGGCCGCGTCGACGACCTTCAAGGCCTCGGCGACGACCTCGGGGCCGATGCCGTCGCCGCCGATGATGCCGATGCGGTGGGTCACTGGGGTCTCCGTGGTGGGGTGCGGGGGCGGGTCCGGGTGCGGGGCGTCCGGACAATGAAAAACCGCCCACCGAGGTGGACGGTCGGGACGGACGCCGGAGGGGGCGTCCGTCAGGGAATGACGATGATGGCGTGGGAGGGAGCGGCCATGGCCCGTCATTCTCGCAGGCCCGGGCCCGCCCCGCCAAACGCCTTCCCGCCCGGGACCGGGGACCGGTAGCCTCCCGCCCCGTGGACGGCACCCATCTCTCCCCCCAGGCCCACCAGCGCCTCTCCGAGGAGCTCGAGTGGCGTTCAGGCCCCCGGCGGTCCGAGATCTCCCAGTGGATCGAGCGCGCCCGGGAGCACGGCGACATCAAGGAGAACGCCGACTACGACGCCGCCAAGAACGAGCAGGGCCACAACGAGGCCCGCATCCGGCACCTCGAGGCGCTGCTCCGCACGGCCGTGATCGTCGAGGGCACCGCCGACGACGTCGTCGGCCCCGGAGTGGTCGTCGAGATCCTCATGGCCGGCGACGACGAGCCGGTCCAGTACCTGGTGGGCTCCATCGAGGAGCGCCACGACACCTACGACGTCCTGTCGGTGTCGTCGCCCCTCGGCCAGGCCCTCCTCGGTGCCGAGGTCGGGGCGGTGGTGTCCTACGAGGCCCCCCGCACCGGCAAGCAGATCTCGGTCGAGGTCGTCGGGATCCGCTCGCTCGACTGAACCGGTCCCCCCGCTGGGGCGAAGCGGAGGATCTCCTTCGGACCCCGGCCGTCGGCCCTGCCAGAATCGGGCCCATGACCTCCACCCTCTCCGAGAAGGTCTGGGACCGCCACCTCGTGCACCGCGCGCCCGGCGAGCCCGACCTGCTCTACATCGACCTCCACCTCGTCCACGAGGTGACCTCGCCGCAGGCCTTCGACGGCCTGCGCCTGCACGGCCGCACGGTCCGTCGGCCCGACCTCACGGTCGCCACGATGGACCACAACGTGCCCACGCTCGACATCCACCTCCCGATCGCCGACGAGATCTCCGCCAAGCAGGTGGCGGTGCTCGAGCGCAACTGCGCCGAGTTCGGCATCCGGCTGTACCCGATGGGCAGCCCCGGCACCGGCATCGTGCACGTCATCGGACCCGAGCAGGGCCTGACCCTGCCCGGCATGACCATCGTGTGCGGCGACAGCCACACCTCGACCCACGGCGCCTTCGGTGCGTTGGCGTTCGGGATCGGCACCAGCGAGGTCGAGCACGTCCTCGCCACCCAGACGCTCCCCCAGGTCCTCCCGAAGACCCTCGCCGTCAACGTCGACGGCGACCTGCCCGCCGGCGTCACCGCCAAGGACGTCGTGCTGACGGTCATCGCCCGCATCGGCACCGGCGGCGGGATCGGCTCGGTCGTGGAGTTCCGCGGCTCCGCCATCCGCTCCCTCTCGATGGAGGGCCGCATGACGGTGTGCAACATGACCATCGAAGCGGGCGCCCGGGCCGGGATGATCGCCCCCGACGACGTCACCTTCGCCTACCTCGAGGGCCGCGACTTCGCCCCGAAGGGCAAGGAGTGGGAAGCCGCGCTCGACGACTGGCGCTCGCTGCGCACCGACCCCGACGCCGGGTTCGACCGCGAGGTGTTCATCGACGCCGCCACGCTGCGGCCGTCGGTCAGCTGGGGGACCAACCCCGCCCAGACCATCACCATCGACGACGTGGTCCCCGACCCGAGCGCGTTCTCCGACCCGCTCGAGCGCACCGCCGCCGAGCACGCCCTGGCGTACATGGGGCTCACCCCCGGGACCGCCGTGCGCGAGATCCCCGTCGACACCGTCTTCATCGGGTCGTGCACCAACTCGCGCATCGAGGACCTGCGGGCCGCCGCGGAGGTGCTGCGCGGCCGCACGGTCAAGCCCGGGATGCGGGCCATGGTCGTGCCGGGATCGATGCGGGTCAAGGCCGAGGCCGAGGCCGAGGGTCTCGACCGGGTCTTCACCGAAGCCGGCCTCGAGTGGCGTGAGCCCGGCTGCTCGATGTGCCTCGCCATGAACCCCGACAAGCTCAGCCCGGGTGAGCGCTCGGCCTCCACCTCGAACCGCAACTTCGAGGGGCGCCAGGGCAAGGGCGGTCGCACCCACCTCGTCTCCCCCGCCGTCGCCGCCGCCACCGCGGTGGCCGGCCACTTCGCCGCACCGGAGGACCTCTAGATGGACGAAGTCACCGAGATCGTCGGCCACGCCGTCCCGCTCGACCGCAGCGACGTCGACACCGACCAGATCATCCCGTCCGACTGGCTCAAGCGGGTGGAGCGCACCGGCTTCGGCGCCGGGCTGTTCTCCGAGTGGCGCGAGAACCCCGACTTCGTGCTGAACCGGCCCGAGTACCAGGGTGACGACGTGCGGGTGCTCGTCGCCGGCCCCAACTTCGGCACCGGCTCGTCGCGCGAGCACGCCCCCTGGGCGCTCGAGGACTACGGGTTCGAGGCGATCATCTCGCCGCGCTTCGCCGACATCTTCCGCAACAACTGCCTGAAGATCGGCCTGGTGCCGGTGGAACTGCCCCAGGAGGCCGTCGACCGGATCATGACCGCCGTCACCGACGACCCGACGGTGGAGATCGTCGTCGACGTCGTCGACCTGCGGTGCATGGTGCCGGCCATCGACCTCGACGAGCCGTTCCACCTCGACGCCCACCACCACCACCGGCTGGTCAACGGCCTCGACGACATCGGGATCACCCTGCAGTTCGTCGACGCCATCTCGGCCTACGAGGCCGACCGGGCGGCGTGGCTGCCCAGCGTTCCGGCCTGAACCCCGGCGTCAGCCCTTCCCGAGCAGTCGGCCGGCCAGGTCGGCGCCGACCCGGGTCACGGTGGCCGTGAACGCGTCCGGCGTGAGCGTCGGCGCGAAGGCGGCGCGCTGCGCCGCCAGGACCTCGTCCCGCCGGGTCACGACGTCGTCGATCGCGGCGGCCAGGGCGACCGGATCGCGCGGATCGGCGAAGCCGGGGGCGTCTCCGAGCAGCTCCCGGTGCACCGGGATGTCGGAGCACACGACCGGCGTCCCGGAGCCGATCGCCTCGAGCACGGGGAGCGAGTAGCCCTCGTGGAGTGACGGGATCACGACCGCCGCGGCGTCGCCGACGAGGCGGGCGAACTCGTCGTCGTCGGGCTGGAACCGGAACTCGATCCGGTCGAGGTCGGCCCCGATCCCCCCGAGGAACGACCAGAGGTCCCGCTCGTCGTCGGGGAACGCATCGACCACCGCGACCACCCGGAGGTCGCGGTGACGACGCTGGGCCAGGACGGCCGCCGCCAACCCGGTGACGACGTTCTTGTGGGGCATGATCTTGCCGACGACCAGGAGGTGGTCGGGACCGGCGTCGGTGCGACGCTCGACGGGGAGCAGTGTCGCAGTCAACGCGCCGAACGCTC
>Ga0075471_10002736_pt1 | contig 11496 bp, 9 predicted proteins | sample DEB19_08_DNA_2_FD_74787 | JGI IMG/M metagenome (GOLD analysis project Ga0075471, IMG submission 74787) | Aqueous microbial communities from the Delaware River and Bay under freshwater to marine salinity gradient to study organic matter... | ecosystem: Environmental > Aquatic > Marine > Coastal ... | reverse complement strand
TTTGCCATGTCTGGAGGCATCGCGGCTACAGTGCGAAGTGGCTGGGGCAAGGAAGACCTTTACGTGGCTGTGAAAGGTGGTGACAATCGTGATCTGCACGGTCAGTTGGACATCGGCAGTTTCATCCTCGAAGCAGGAGGCGTTCGTTGGGGGTTGGAACTCGGTGCCGAAAACGACCGTGTGCCGGGCACAGACGTCAAGCCGGGCATGGATCGCACGAAGCGTTACTCGCTCTTCCTCGAAGGCACCGCTGGGCAAAACACGCTTAGCCTTGGCGAAAACCAGGAGATGGATGCCCGCGCATCGGTGCTACTGGGGCAGTCCACTCCTGAGCAGGGGCTTGCCGTTGTGGATATGACCAAGGCCTACGACAAGTACGCCAAAGATGTGCATCGGGGGGTCATGGTGATGCGAGGCGCGGCACCCTATCTCGTGATCCAAGATGATCTGAGCGTAAAAAATTCTAAGAACCTAGTCTGGAGCATGATGACCAAGGCGGAAATCGCGCCGGATGGTGCCAGTGCCGTGCTAACGCTGAACAACAAGAAGCTGCTTGCCACCATCGTTTCGCCAAAGGGAGCCACTTTCAGTGTGGGTGAGCCACCTGAAAAAGTCAGCGAACAGGCTCGCACCGTGGGCAAGGACAAGGATGGCAGAGGGGAAGGTGTGAAAATCCTTCAAGCCACCGTGCCTGATGCGAAGGGAGAATTGAGCCTCTGCATCACTTTTACCACCGGTGAGTCAGCCCCGGCGCACACGCCTACGCCCATTGCTGCGTGGGTGAAGAAAAAGTAGGGAGCGATGACTTTTCGAATTTGCGGAAACTAGGGTGGTCGCATGGGTGACTTTCTGTTTGAGTCGCTGCGGCATCCGGGCTAAACGCGGCCTCCCACATGAGTTCCACAGCAGCAGCCCATACTTACAAGCAAGCCGGAGTCGACATTCACGAAGCAGCATCGTTGGTCGATGACATCGGCGTGCTGGTGAAACGCACCCAGCGCAATCGCAAGCTGGCCAATCCTTTTGGTCTTTTCGCCGCCGCTTACGATCTCAGCGCATACAAGCACCCCATGATCCTTACTGGATGCGATGGCGTAGGCACCAAGATTGAGCTTTTGCTGAAGCACGACGAGCTTGAGGCTGCCGGAAAAGATCTCGTCGCCATGAATGTGAACGACGTGCTCACCACCGGGGCTGATCCCATTCTATTTTTGGATTATGTGGGTATTCCCAAGATTCAAAAGACGCAGATCACTCGCATCATCGCCGGGATGACTGAATATCTTGAGGCATGTGATTGCATCCTTGCTGGCGGTGAGACAGCCGAAATGCCTGGCATGGTGCCAGAGGGCATGGTGGAGCTCAGCGGTTTCGCCATCGGTGCTTGTGAAAAAGAGGACCTCCTCGATCCCGGCTCCATTGCTGCCGGTGATGTGCTCGTTGGTTGGAAGAGCGCGGGTTTCCACGCCAACGGCTTTAGCCTTGTGCGCCGTATTATCGAGAAGGAAGGCCTCAAATTCAGCGCGGAGGAAATGCACACGCTCCTGCATCCCACGCTCCTTTATCACGAGCAGCCCAAGGCTCTCAAGGCTGCCGGTATCAAGCCAAAAGCCATGGCCCATATCACGGGCGGCGGCCTGCCGGAAAACCTTGGACGCATGTTCCTCAAGCGTGGTCTTGGTGCCCAGTTGCGTATCCCCTTCTGGCAAAATGATGTCGTGCAAAAAGTCCTTCAGCATGCGGACAAGTCTGATGCGATCGATACATTCAACATGGGAATCGGCTGGGTGGCCATCGTCTCTCCGGATCAGGCGGATAAGGTTCTTGCTTGCGGATCAGGCGCGGTGGTCATCGGTGAGATGAACTCATCTGCTGCCGTCACGGTCGAGATCGCTTGAGTTTGCCTCCACTAGCTATCAAGCAGGCCGTCTAAAACACCATTGTCCGAGGTCTGCCATGGCTGGTCAGCAGTCACGCTCTTCAGTTGAGGCATTTTCAGCCGCAATTGCCCGCCGGACTGAAAGAGAGCGAAGGAGCGTCCTTGTGCTTTGCGGAGTTGACGCCCCCGCCGCTCCCGTTGAGCAGTGTCGACGCCTTCATGTCCGATTCCGCCACTCCTCCTGCTATTCCCTCCGCCCCGGCTAATCCAGCCGTTTCGAATGTTCCTGATCAGGACGCCATTGCGAAAGCTTCCGCTTGGGTGACCCCACTGCGCCAAGAGATCGCTCGTGTGCTTGTTGGTCAGGCCGACCTCGTGGACCGCCTGCTGGTCGCCTTGCTTACCAACGGGCACGTCCTCCTCGAAGGCGTTCCGGGTCTGGCCAAGACACTCGCTGTCCGCACTCTCGCCGGTGCGTTGAACGCGAAGTTCCAACGCATCCAGTTCACACCGGATCTTCTCCCCGCCGATGTCATTGGCACGATGGTGTATCATCCCAAAGATGGCACCTTCACTCCACGCCTTGGTCCTATTTTTTCGAACCTCGTGCTCGCCGATGAAATCAACCGCGCACCCGCAAAGGTGCAGTCAGCGCTATTGGAGGCCATGCAGGAGCGTCAGGTAACCATTGGTGAGGTCACACACAAGCTATCCGATCCTTTCATGGTGCTCGCCACGCAGAACCCAATCGACCAAGAGGGCACCTACACATTGCCTGAGGCCCAGCTCGACCGCTTTCTCTTCAAAGTGCGTGTGACCTATCCTACGCCACGAGAGGAGCGCCAAGTGCTGGATGCCATGGCCACCTCCGCGCCTAAGCTCGATGTGAATTCTATCACGAATGTCGCTGACGTGGTCGCCAGCCGAAAGATCGTCAATGGCCTCTACATGGATGAAAAGATCCGCGACTACATCGTTGCGATCATTCAGGCATCTCGTTCTCCGGAAAATGTGGCTCCGCATCTCAAGTTGCTGATTCGATGCGGCGCTTCGCCGCGCGGAACCATCAATCTCGCCCTTGCTGCCAAGGCCCAAGCCTTCCTCCAGGGCCGGAATTACGTCACTCCGCAGGACATCAAGGACCTCGCTCCTGACATCCTTCGCCATCGCATCCTTCTCAGCTACGAGGCGGAAGCCGAGGGTGTCACCTCTGAGGACGTGATCAAAACGCTGCTCGATAAGATTCCGGTGCCTTGAGGGCGCAAATCATGCCCGCCGCTGCCACTAGTGAAAACGACGCTCGTCTGACGCGCATTCTGAAGCGCGTGAGGCGCATCGAGCTGCTCACGCGTGGTATGGTAAAGGAGATCCTCGGAGGGCAATATCACTCTCGCTTCAAAGGGCAGGGGATCGAGTTCGATGATTTCCGTGAGTATCAGGCCGGCGACGACGTGCGCTTCTTGGACTGGAATGTCACTGCCCGCATGAATGAGCCCTTTGTGCGTAAATATATCGAGGAGCGAGAGCTTACTGTGATGCTGTGCGTTGATGTCAGCGGCTCTGGCGACTACGGCAGCTATGATGACACAAAACGCGAACGAGCCGCCGAGATCGCTGCCGTGTTTGCTTTCAGTGCGGTGCAGAATCAAGACAAGGTGGGCGTGACGCTGTTCTCGGATCAGGTTGAGGCTTATCTTCCGGCCCGCAAAGGAGCCTCGCACGCTCTGCGCATTTTGCGCGATATCTTGAACTGCGCTCCCGCTCATTCCGGCACCGACATCAAACCGGCGTTGGAGCTTGCTCTGGGTCGCATCGCACATCGGGCCCTCGTCGTGCTGGTTTCGGATCTCATCACGCCATCCCACTCCTGGGAGAAAACGCTTCGTGCCGCTGCCGCGAAGCACGATGTCGTCGTAGCACATGTCACTGACCCGCGTGAGTTGGAGCTGCCGAAGGTAGGTCGTGTGGTGCTTCAGGATCCCGAAACCGGTGAGGAGGTGCTCGTGAACACCTCAGATGCTAATGTGCGTCAGCAGTACGAGGAACGCATGAAGGCACACCAAGAGTCCATCTCGCATTTGCTACAAAGCAGCGGCGTGGAACGGATCGAGATTCGCACGGATGAAGACTACGTGCCCGCGTTGAAAGCTTACTTTCGATCCCGCAAAAGGAGGAAACGCGGATGAGACTCGTCATGTGCATCATGCCCTGCTTGTTTCAGGCATCTGCTATGCTCGCGCAAATGCCGCAGTTGCCCGCTGCGCCCGCCTTGCCGCATCCTGACCTGCCCGGTGCCCGCGAGGTCGTCTCACCGCCCGCTTGGTGGATGCCGTGGGCCATGGGGTTGCTCATATTGGTTTTTCTCGCCATCATCATCTGGCTGCTGCTTCGTCCGAAACCCGCCGCGCACATTCCACCGCGGCAGCCGCTTTCCTCATGCTTGAGGTCTCTGAATGAGCTACGTGGTCGTGTTGCTTTCGTGCCACCTGCGGAGACCAGCCACCGCGTCTCGCAGATTCTGCGGCGCTACCTCAGCGAGCGCTACAGCGTGCCTGCCATCAGTCGCACCACGCCAGAAATCTTCAGTGGCTTGCGTCACTTCGAGCCCGGGGTGCCTGTGCCGCGGGCAGAAGGGGCCTGGAAGGAGCGTTTCGCAACGGTGGCCCAGTGGTGTGACGACCTTTCTTTCATGCCCGTGCCTGCTACTGCCGAGGCTGCGCTTGCTTTGATCGATCAAACCATCGCTAAAGTGGAGGAAGAACGCTTGTGATCGCTGCGCTTACCGTTCCTAGCATCCCTGATTTCCAGTTCGCGCAGCCTTGGTGGCTGCTGCTGCTTGGCCTGATCCCCTTGATGCTCGTCATTCGTGGTGGACGTTCCGCGCGGCCAGCCATCCGCTTTCCCACCGTCTCCCTACTACGGGGCGTCGCCTCACCGGCGCGCGCGGGTTTTGGCTGGATGTGGTTCAGCCTCGTGCTTGCCGCCATCGTTTTCGGTATTGGCGCCCTCGCCCGTCCGCAAAAACTCCTCGCTACCGAAGAGGAAAAATCGGACGGCATCTCCATCATGCTGACCGTGGATGTGTCCCTCTCGATGCTTATTGAGGACTTCTTCATTGGTGGCCAACCCGTGAATCGTCTCACCGCCGCGAAGCGTGTGATGTCCGATTTCATTCAGGGGCGCAAATCCGACCGCATCGGTATCGTTGCCTTCGCAGGAGAGACCTACCTGCCGTGCCCGCTCACGCTCGATCGTGACTGGTTGATCAACAATCTTGACCGCGTGCAGACCCAACGTGTGGGCGATGGCACGGCCATCGGATCTGGCCTCGCTTCCGCCGCGAATCGGCTCAACAAAGAAAAGACCAAGAGCAAGGTCATCGTCCTGCTCACGGATGGTGCGAACAACTCCGGCCGCCTTTCTCCGCAGGATGCCGCGCGCCTCGGGGCCACCCTCGGCATCAAGATTTACACCATCGCCATCGGCACGCCCGGCATCCATGTCATTCCTGATCCGCGTCGCGGCACTTTCACGCCCGTGGGACAGCAATTATTCGATGAAAAGACGCTCAAAGAAGTCGCCACCATTGGCAGCGGCCAGTTCTACATGGCGCAGGATTTGAACTCCCTGGCCGAGGTCTTTTCCACCATCGATAAGCTGGAAAAGACCAAGATCGAGCGCCGCAAGTTCACAGAGGTGGAGGAACTTTTCCATTGGCCACTCTATGCGGCGGCAGCCTGCCTGTTGTTCGCGATGCTGCTATCCGTTCTTTTCCTTCAGACGGCTCCCGAGTCTTTGCCTGCCTGATGGAGTTCGTTTATCTTCAGCAAGCCATTGCAAAACCCCGTTGACGTTCGTCCTCCTCGTCCCACACTCCAAACGTCACGACAGGGGCGTCCCACCGCAGGGACTGAGACGGATCTTCCTCGATCCGAACCCTCCGAACCTGATGCGGGTCATGCCGCCGAAGGGAGCTCGCTCGGAGGTATCTCAGTTTCAGCGCGCAGCGCCCTATTCCACAGAGAACCGCGAACCGAGAACCATTCCCCCATGATCGCCGATCCCAAGACCTCCTTCGAGCCCCATTCCTCCGAGCAACTCCCCGCCTCCACCCGCGTCTATGTCGAGGGGCAGATCCACCAAGATGTCCGCGTCCCCATGCGCGAGATTGCTTTGAGCCCCACGAAGAGCTTCAATGGCCGCATCGAGGTCAATGACCCCGTGCGCGTCTATGACACCTCCGGCCCTTGGGGCGATCCCTCCTACCAAGGCACCGTCGAAGAAGGCCTGCCCGCCCTGCGCAAGAACTGGATCCTCTCCCGCAACGACGTCGAAGAATACACCGGCCGCGCCATCGAGCCCCGCGACAACGGCTACCTCACCGCCAACCACGCCGAATACGCCGCCGCGAAGCGCGAAGGCCTCCTCAGCCCCCTGAAGGCCCCCATCAACGCCCAGCGCAATCCCTTGAAGGCGAAGTCCGGCAAAGTCGTCACCCAGCTCGCCTACGCCCGCGCTGGCATCATCACCCCCGAGATGGAGTTCATCGCGATTCGCGAAAACATGCGCCGCGCCAAGATCGCCGAGCTGAAGCAGGACATCGTCCGCAACGACCTCGACAAGCAGCACGTCGGCTCCTCCCAAGTCCAGACCGACTACACGCCCGGCATCTTCCGCCGCTTCCCCCAGCGCATCCCTGCCGAAATCACCCCCGAGTTCGTCCGCAGCGAAGTCGCCGCCGGCCGCGCCATCATCCCCGCAAACATCAACCACCCCGAGCTCGAGCCGATGATCATCGGCCGGAACTTCCTCGTCAAAATCAACGCCAACATCGGCAACAGCGCCGTCGCCTCCAGCATCGAGGAAGAGGTCGAAAAGATGCGCTGGGCCACCAAGTGGGGTGCCGACACCGTCATGGACCTCTCCACCGGCAAGAACATCCACGCCACCCGTGAATGGATCCTCCGCAACTCGCCCGTGCCCATCGGCACCGTGCCCATTTATCAGGCGCTCGAAAAAGTGAACGGCAAGGCCGAGGACCTTACCTGGGAACTCTTCCGCGACACCCTCATCGAGCAGGCCGAGCAGGGCGTCGATTACTTCACCATCCACGCCGGCGTCCTCCTGCGCTTCGTCCCCATGACCGCCTCCCGCATGACCGGCATCGTCAGCCGCGGCGGCAGCATCATGGCCAAGTGGTGCCTCGCCCACCACAAGGAAAACTTCCTCTACACCCACTGGGACGACATCTGCGACATCATGGCCGCCTACGACGTCTCCTTCTCCATCGGCGACGGCCTTCGCCCCGGCAGCATCGCCGACGCCAATGACAAAGCCCAGTTCGGCGAGCTCGAAGTGCAGGGCGAACTCACCAAGCGTGCCTGGGCCAAAGGCGTCCAGGTCATGAACGAAGGCCCCGGCCACGTCCCCATGCACATGATCGAGGAAAACATGGCCAAGCAGCTCGAATGGTGCCACGAGGCCCCCTTCTACACCCTCGGGCCCCTCACCACCGACATCGCCCCCGGCTACGACCACATCACCAGCGGCATCGGCGCCGCCATGATCGGCTGGTATGGCTGCGCCATGCTCTGCTACGTCACGCCCAAGGAACACCTCGGCCTCCCCAACAAGGAAGACGTCAAAGCCGGCGTCATCACTTATAAGCTCGCCGCCCACGCCGCCGACCTTGCCAAAGGCCACCCCGGCGCCCAATACCGCGACAACGCCCTCTCCAAAGCCCGCTTCGAGTTCCGCTGGGAAGACCAGTTCAATCTCTCCCTCGACCCCGTCACCGCCCGCGAATACCACGACGAGACGCTGCCGCAAGACGGTGCCAAGTCCGCCCACTTCTGCTCCATGTGCGGCCCCCACTTCTGCTCCATGAAAATCACGGAAGACGTTCGCAAGTATGCCGCTGAACAAGCCATCTCCGAGGAAGAAGCGCTCCAGCGCGGCATGGAAGAGAAGTCGAAGGAGTTCGTGGAAGCAGGCGCGGAAGTGTATGCCACGGCATGATCTTCGATTAAATGCCACGTTTCCGCGACATCCTGACCCGGCATTCCCTGCCTGAAGCATGGGCGAAGTTCGAGAATCGTTTCCTCACCCCATGAGCGACCCCATGCAGCAGATCATCCAATCCAAGGACGCGGAACGCCGTCGTCTGCGGGAGCTGCCGTGGCTGGAGAAGCTGGACATGCTCACCAAGCTCCGCCAGCGCCACCTCTGGCTGCAATCCATGCGAAAGTCTGCCGCCCGCGCATCGGCCTGAATCATTCGAATTCTGCTCTCAGCCCCGAAGGCCCCCTCCAGCCGTTTCCTGGGCGTCCAGGCGGCTCCACCCGATGCTTCGCTTACTATGTTCAGTATGTCGGTTGCCAAAGCTCCCCGAAATCGACTAGAGTTCAGCCTAGCAGTTAGCCACCAACGCTACCGATGAAGCCCGTAAACCTTCTCAAAGCACCCTTTGGAAATGGCACATTTTCCCGCGTGCGCTCGGTGAGCTATCTTCAGTGGCAAGACGCCTTTGATGTCACCTTCGACGACGGCATCGCCTATCTCGAACCTCACTCCACCATTCGGAAGGCCAACAAGATCGCCCCCAAGCAACGGTGCGATCTGTGGAGCGAGATGAAGAGCTACGCAGCGGCTTCTTCGTCCACTACGACAACGGCCAAACAGCCGAAGTCTCCTGGGCCTTCATTCGCGAACTACCTCCGAAAGCTGCCAAGAAATGATGCGGTACGAATTCATCATCTACTGGAGCAAGACTGACGAAAGCTTCATCGCCGAGGTTCCCGAACTCCCCGGCTGCATGGCCGATGGAGCCACCTATGAGGAAGCCATCGCCAACGTGCAGACGGCCTCTCAGGAATGGATCGAGACCGCCAGATCCCTCGGACGCCCGATTCTCGAACCTAAAGGCAAGCTCGCTTATGCCTGAGTTTCAAGAGTGCCGGTATCGAAACCGAACAAGAGCTCACCGGGGAAGCTCTGCGCATCCTCTAGCAGAATCTGCCCCCACACAAAGTGGCTGCGGTTGTCGAATTGAGGCGGGTGGCTGGGTTAACTCGCTAAAGCTTTAGTGGCAGACAGGGGGAACTGATACGAGCCTTTGATCTCAGATGGCTACCTGTCCTTTCTCATCGCCGCGCACACTGGAAACAGAGTGGCCCTTTCTTGCCCCATTGTTTAGCCGGATTCCGCCAGAGCGCCTGAAGGAAATCGTCGGTGACATGCGCGATGCTGCCTTGGCTGAAGGCGAGGTGTTGGTGCATGAAGGAACCAAGCCCGAGCAGGTCTACCTGCTGGTAGAAGGGAGGCTAGGGGTTTACGTGCGGGATGGCTCTGAGCGGTTGACCCGCATCTGCGTGATCAGCGAGCCTGGAAGTCTGGTGGGCGAGCAAAACGTGCGCGAGGAGCGGCGCTTCGCGAGTGCCACAGTGATCGCCCTGACGGACTGCCGAATCTCTGCGATCCCGAGCGATGTTTTCAAAGTCTTACTGGCCGAGGATTCCACTGCTGTAGCCAAGTTGGAACAGGAGGGTAGGCGGCAAGTGTTTGAGAAGCTGCGACGCTTGTATGAAGAGGTGGCAGAACTGACATCGCTACAGACTGCGTCCGACCAATTGAAAACGCGACAGTATGAATCCGGGGCCGCGATTTATCGGCTAGGGGAGGCCGCCAGCAGTGCTTTTTTTGTGGTGTCGGGTCAAGTGGATCTGGTGCGTGCCTCCTGCACGGAACCGGATCAGACGGTGGGGGAGGGTTTGGTCTTTGGCGAGGAGGAGGCTGTATCCGGAGAGTTGCGGCAGCAAAACGCGCTGGCGGTAGGCGAGGTCGAAGTGCTGGAGATCGCAGCGCAGGTGTTGGTGGGTCGTGATAAGGCGGGTGGCACAGTCTTGAAGCAACTGTCCTTTGCGCACCGCCTGCCTCGTTTGGGCTATGCCTGTTCCTTTTCAGGTGAGGTAGAAGGACGGCGCTGCATGGTGACGGACTACCATCAGACAGATGGCCGCCGCGTGAGGGTGCGTTATTTTCCCGACGAACTGATGGTGGAGGCTAGCGCAGCGGAGAATGCCTCAGGCTTGCAGGAGATGGCGGGGCCGTGCCACCGGCTATCCTTCTTGCTGACAAGACCGGGAAACCGTTTGGCAGGCCTGACCGCTAGCCAAGACTGGCCAGGACTGCCAGAAGCCATGCTAGCGCTGCTCCGCGGCACGATGTTGGAGAACTGGCAAATCGATGCGCTGTGTTCGACGGGAGAGTGGCTGATGGAAGCAGCTTCTGAGCGGGTGAAAATGGGGAGCGAGGTGGTTTGTGCCTGCACCGGAGCCACGGTGACGCAACTGCGCCTAGCCGCGAGTCAAGTGCCGACGGTGGAAGCATTGATCCAAAAGACAGGTGCAGGCAGTGTGTGCGGGGGGTGTCGCTCCCGCTTGCCCCTACTGATGGGACTGGAGGAATCCATGCTCTGTCGCCTGAAAAAGGAACCTCTCTGTGAAGGAGTGATCCGTGCATGGCTGCTGCCGGTCTCAGGGGAGCACCTGCCACAGGCGCGATGCGGGCAGCACGTGCGAGTGGAAGCGCTGCTGGATGAGCGATGGGTCGGTAGGCCTTACACACTGACAGGATTCGGTCCGGAGAGTTACGAGTTGGGCGTTAAGATCGAAGACGGCGGGTTGTTTTCCAACTGGCTGCAATCAGCCGCCCAGGGATGTCTGGTGCGGGTTTCGAGACCGCAGGGCACCGTATGCCCAGAGGCTGAAGATTCGCGCCCGCTGGTGCATGTGGTGGCAGGTATCGGGGTGACGACGGCGGTTGCTTCTGCACGGAAGCTGGCGGGAAGTCGTCCACTGACGGTGCATTATGTCTATCGGCAGGCCTCGCAGGCGCCTTATCTCGAAGAATTGCGTGGTCTGAGGCAAAGTGGGCTTTTGGAATTGCATGAGCACTGCACCGGCTCTCAAGGACGGCCTCCTGCTGCGCATTGGCGCGCTTCCATCGCGGCTCTAGCTCCCTGTGAATTGTTGGTTTGCGGACCGCAATCATTCAATCAAGAAGTGATGCAGGCCTGCGCCGATATAGCAGGCGTCGCTGCAACTGCGGAGAGTTTTCTTCATGCGCAACGTGGGGAAGGCAGCGCTCCGAGGCCGGGAAGTTGGCGCATTCCCGGCTTCAAACCTACCTGGCCAGCGGGTGAAGCTCTGACGATCCAGGCGAAGATGCCCATCGATGTCGAGGCCACTCAGTTTCTTACCCAATATCATCATGAGCTGAAGCCCACATGTGAACTGGCCGCGCGGATCGAGGAAGTGAGGGCGGAAATCGCCGATACTGGGACTTGGACTCAGACTCCGGATGAGCTTGGCTTTGCCGCGCGTCTTGCTTGGCGAAATGCCGAACGCTGTGTTGGCCGATTGTATTGGAACGGTCTGCATCTGCGTGATTGCCGACACATGACGCGTGCGGAGGAGGTGGCCGAGGCGCTGTTTGATCATCTGCGCTTTGCCTATCATGGCGGAGATCTTCGCCCTGCCATCAGCGTCTTTGCTCCAGGTGAGCCTGGACGCCCAGGGCCACGCGTTTGGAATCCTCAACTGCTTCGTTATGCAGGC
>Ga0075471_10002735_pt1 | contig 11502 bp, 8 predicted proteins | sample DEB19_08_DNA_2_FD_74787 | JGI IMG/M metagenome (GOLD analysis project Ga0075471, IMG submission 74787) | Aqueous microbial communities from the Delaware River and Bay under freshwater to marine salinity gradient to study organic matter... | ecosystem: Environmental > Aquatic > Marine > Coastal ... | reverse complement strand
CGGTTCGACGGGACCGAGCGCGGGCCACGCATCGACGGAAACGGGCGTTCCGAGCCGCGCCCCGATGATCGCCGGGAAGAGTCCGTCGGCGAAGGCCGAATACGACGTCCCGCAGACCGAGACGTCCTGAACGTCCGCGGGCGGCGTGTTGCGGAGAGGCTTCCGGGTCTGCGGGTCGAGCACGCGGATGTCGTCTCCGCGCTCGACGAGCGCACGCGGGCCCGAGCCGTCCGCGCGATGGACGCCCGCGGTGCGCAGGAGATCCGACGGCGACTCGCGCAGACCGACGGATTCGACCGGTTTCGGAGCGGGCCCCGGCGGCACGAATTTGCCCACGAGGGCCGCCACCGAATCCGCCGCGATCTTCGCGCCGCGATCGCTCCAGTGCGAATCGTGCTTCCACCACGACGTGGGACCGGCGGCCCACATGCCGGGCAGGATGTCGACGGTATCGACGCCCTCGGCGCGCAACGACGCGACGAACGCGTTGTGCATGCCGACTCCCGGATTACGCACCCACCCCGGGAGGTGATCGACGAAGAGTTCGCACTTGCGCGGGACGGGAACGACGACGAGCCGCGTCCCCACGGTTTCGAGACGTCGCGCGATGGCGGTGACGACCGCCGTCGCACGCGAGATTTCGTCGCCGTTGAAGTACGGCGGTTCCTCCAAGCGCGTGAAGCGACGACGGAGGAACAACCAGTCGTCGGAACCGGCGAGCAACGCTTCGTCGGTTTCGCCGAACGTGGCGAAGAGGAACTCGGACCAATACGGGGAAAACACGTATTTGGTCTGCGAGGCGTCCTTCAAGTCCTTCTCGACGGCCCGCATCCACGAACCATCCGACACCCGGCGGGCGGCCGCGGCCGCCACTTCTTGGTCGGCGGCTTCGCGACCGATGACGCGTCGCGTCGGCGCGGGGGCGATGGTCTGCCACAGCGTGCCGCCCACGAGCAGCAGCACCATGAAGACGGCGACGCCGATCGCGACGACGCGTGTCGCCTTCGAAGGCATCGCTTCGTCGCAGAGGGGAACCAGTCCGTCGTCCGTCATGGATCAGAACTGGAAGTAGAGGAACGGGATGTTGTCGGCCAACTGCATCTGCAGAAGCGCGATCAGGAACAACGGCTGCAGCGTCACCATCCAACGCGGGTCGAGGCGCGACGCCCAAACCTGCGTGGTCGGGAACGCGAAGGTCACGATGCCCGCGGCGCAGAGAGCCGCGAGATGGATCGGTCGGAACTCGAGCGGGGTGACGACGGGCACGGAGCCGATACCGGCCATCCACCCGAGGTAGGTGATCGCGTAATCCAACGTGTCGGCTCGGAAGAAAACCCATCCGACGATGACGAGCACGAAGGTCCCGAGCACCTGCAGCGGTTTCGGCAGATGTCCGAAGAGCGCCTTCTTGCCCAAGGCCCGTTCGACGCAGAGCCAGAAGCCCTGATACGCGCCCCACACGATGAAGGTCCAGTTCGCGCCGTGCCAAAGGCCGCCGAGCAACATGGTCAACGCGAGATTGGCGTAGGTCCGGAAGTGGCCCTTACGATTGCCGCCGAGCGGAATGTAGAGGTAGTCCCGAAGCCACGACGACAGCGAAATGTGCCAGCGGCGCCAAAACTCGGTGATGCTCGTCGAAAGATACGGCCGATCGAAGTTGATCGGGTAGCGGAACCCGAGCATGAGCGCCAAGCCGATCGCCATGTCCGAGTAGCCCGAGAAGTCGAAGTAGATCTGGAACGTGTAGCAGAGAGCGCCGAGCCACGCGTCGGACGAACTCAGTCCCTGCGACTTGAAGGCCGCGTCGGCGACGGTGCCGAGAAAATCCGCGATGAGCAACTTCTTCGCAAGTCCGGCCTGCAGCATCGTCATGCCTTGAACCGTCTTGCCGAAGGTGAGCGTCCGCTCCTTCACTTGACCTTCGACGTGTTGGTAGCGAACGATGGGGCCCGAAACGAGTTGCGGGAACATCGACACGTAACAGAGGAAGTCGACGAGGCTCCGCGATCGCGGGACTTCCTTCCGGTAGACGTCGATCGTGTACGACATCGTTTGGAAGGTGTAGAACGAGATACCGACCGGAAGCGCGACGTTTTCCCACGCCATGGGCTCGCCGCCCATCTTGACCGAGAGGCCGTTCCAAATGCCGACGCCGAAGTTCGCGTACTTGAACCACGCGAGCAACGACAACTGCGTCGTGATGGACCCCACGAGCCATCGCTTACCGGTTTTTCCCCGCTCCTGATCCTTCGCGATCAAGGCTCCCGCCGTGTAGTCCACGAAAGCGGAGAAGGCGGCGAGGAGAACGTAGGCGGGCTTGTGCCAGCCGTAGCAGATGAACGAGGCGACGATCAGGAAGAAGTTCTTCCATTGCCGCGGCAACACCCAGTGCAGGAGCAGGGTGCTCGGCAGGAAATAGAAGAGGAAGATATGGCTTGAGAAGACCATCGCCCATCCCGGAACCGAAACGGAACGCGGCTCCGCCTCGGAACCGCCTTTTTCCATTTCGGGCGGCGGGACGGGTCGGCTTGAAATCGAACTTTCGGCGCGCCTTGCGAGTCGCGAATCCGCCCCATAACCTTCAAACGCGCGCGGGCGCGCAGGGAATCGAACACACATGGGACGCGACGAGCCGATCGACATCAATGGACCCGAAGCCATCGCGGGCATGCGCCGCGTCGGCGTCATGGCCGCCGCCCTCCTCGACGTGGTGGGACGGTGGGTGCGCCCCGGCGTTTCGACGCTCGAGATCAATCAGGTCTGCGAGAAGTGGACGCGCGAACACGGAGGCGTCTCGGCTCCCCTCGGATACCGCGGGTATCCGAAGTCCCTCTGCACCTCGGTGAATGACGTGGTGTGCCACGGCATCCCCTCCGCCAAGGCCGTCCTCCGCGAAGGCGACATCGTCAATCTCGACGTCACTCCGAAGCTCGACGGGTGGCACGGCGACACGTCGGCGACGTACTACGTGGGATCGAAGATCTCTCCCGAAGCGAAACTCGTAACGGAAACGTCGCGTGAATGTCTGGCGCTCGGCATCGCCCAAGTACGCGAAGGGGCGTACGTCGGCGACATCGGCGCCGCCATCCAAGCATTGGCGGAAGGCCGCGGTCTTTCCGTCGTCCGCGAGTTCTGCGGGCACGGCATCAATCGCATCTTCCACTGCGGACCGTCCGTCCCCCACTACGGTCGCCGCGGCGAAGGCCCGCGTCTCAAGGCGGGAATGATCTTCACCATCGAACCCATGATCAACACGGGAACGTGGCGCACGAAGATCCTGAAGGACGGTTGGACCGCGATCACGTCCGACGGCGGCCTCTCGGCCCAGTTCGAACACACGCTGCTCGTGACCGCGAACGGCGTCGAGATCCTCACCGATCCGGCGAAGGTCAAAGGTTCGGAATTCGATCCCGGCGACCTCCGCGGGACGCCCTACGACCCCGATCGCGGATGACCGCCGAGCGGACGGCGCGTCTCGACGGCCTCGACCTTTTCCGGGGTCTGACCGTCGCCTTCATGATCCTCGTGAACAATCCGGGATCGTGGGGAGCCATCTTCGCCCCACTCAAGCACGCGGAGTGGCACGGTCTCACGCCGACGGACCTCGTCTTCCCCTTCTTCGTCTTCATCACCGGCGCCTCGATGGCCTTCAGCGTCGAAGCGGCGCGGGCGAAGGGCGTCGAAGGCGGGGAACTCGCGCGGCGTCACTTCAAACGCTGCGCCCTCGTCTTCGTGACCGGGGTGGCGTTGAACGGCTTCCCTTTCTACGACCTCGCGACGCTGCGCATCCCGGGCGTCCTTCAACGCATCGCGCTCGCCTCGCTGCTCGCCGGCGTTTTCGTACGGCGCGGGGTCAAAGCATCGACCGTGGGCGGCCTCGCGTTGCTCGCGATCCACACCGCGATCCTTCTCCTCGTTCCGGCGCCGGGACGCGAAGTCCCATCGCTCGAGCGCGGCGGGGACGTCGGCGCCGCCCTCGATCTGTGGATCTTCGGCAAGAACCATCTCTGGATCGGCGGGGGCGGCGTCTACGACCCGGAAGGTCTTCTCGGCACCTTGTCGACGGCGTCGACGGCGTTGTTCGGAGCGGTCGTGGGCGACATCGTCCGACGGCTCGGCGCGCGCGCCGCGCTCCGCACGCTGCTCAACACGGCGGCCGCCGCGGTTCTCCTTTCAAGCGCCGTCGAACTCCTCGTTCCCACGAACAAGGCGTTGTGGACCGCGAGCTTCGTCCTCGTGACCGGCGGCTTCGCGTGCCTCGGGCTGGCACTCGCGCTCCTCGTGACCGACGTTCTCGGACGACGCGGGGGTCCGATTTCGATCGGGATCGCCTACGGACGCAATCCTCTGCTGCTCTTCGTCGCGTCGGGCGTCGTTGCACGCCTTCTCGGCTTGGTGAAGATCGGCGACGCGTCGGTGAAGGACGTGCTCTACCGAACTCTGTTCGCTTCGTGGGCACCGCCGATTTGGGCGTCGCTCCTTTGGGCGATTTCCTTGGTGACCGCGTTCGCGCTCGTCGCCCTTTTCCTCGACCGACGTCGTCTTCATCTGCGGTTCTGACCCTCGACGGGGGCGTGCTAGAACCGAGCCATGACCTTCGACCCGAACAAGGCGGCCCTGAACGACGGCATCTACGGGCTTCCCCACGGCGCGGACGATGCCCGCGTTCACCTCATCCCCGTTCCCTTCGAAGCCACGACGTCGTACGGCGGCGGCACCGCGGATGGTCCCGCTGCGATTCTCGCCGCGAGTCGCCAAGTCGACCTCCACGACGTCGACGTCGGTGACCCTTGGAAGGCGGGAATCTTCATGGTGCCCGCGGACCGTCGCATCGTCGCCCTGAACAAGGCGGCGAAGAAGGAAGCCGCGAAGATCATCGCCCGCGGCGGCGAGATCGGAAACAGCGCTGCGCTTCTCAAGGCGCTGACCAAGGTGAACGACGCGAGCGAAGAAGTGAACGGACTCGTGTACGGCGCGGCTTGGGAAGCGCTCGACGCCGGGAAGATCGTCGGCGTCGTCGGCGGTGACCACGCCGTTCCCTACGGCAACATTCTCGCGCACGCCGAACGCCATCCCGGACTCGGGATTCTCCACCTCGACGCGCACGCGGACCTCCGCGTCGCCTACGAAGGCTTCACGTGGTCGCACGCGTCGATCATGCACAACGTCATGCAGCGCATCCCGCAGGTGGGTCGTCTCGTCCAAGTCGGGATTCGCGACGTCTGTGCGCAGGAAATGGACGACGTCGCGGCCTCGAAGGGGCGCATCGTCACGCACACCGACGCCTCGGTTTCCGACCTCCGGATGCGCGGCGCGTCGTTCGCCTCGATCGCCGCGCGGATCGTCGCGGACCTCCCGAAGAAGGTCTACGTGTCCTTCGACATCGACGGCCTCGATCCGGTGAACTGCCCCCACACGGGAACACCGGTACCGGGCGGGCTGCAATTCCGTGAAGCCGTGTTCCTCATCGGGGAAGTCGTCCGCTCCGGCCGCACGATCGTGGGGTTCGACCTCAACGAGGTCGCCCCCGGTCCGGAAGGCGACGAATGGGACGCCAACGTCGCCGCCCGCATGCTCTACAAGATGATCGGGTTCACGTTGAAGAGCCGGGGCGGCTGAAGCAGCGCAGCCCCGCAGTTTATATCTTTTAAGATATAGACGATATCGCTAGCAGAGGATCCGTTCCGTGGTTCGGGAGGAGAGCGTTTCTCCCGACCGACTGCGGTTCCTCCGCTTCCATGCCCACTCACCGTCCGCCCACCACGCGTCGCCGCCGACAAGGGGGATTCACCCTCGTCGAGACCATGATCGCCATGACCACCCTCAGCATGGCGATGCTGATCCTGTTCGGCCTCCTGCTGAACGGCGGCGTCCTCGCGGCGACCGTGCGCGATCGCCACCGAGCCCTCCGCGACGTGAACGCGTTGATGGAACAGATGGCGGCGATGCCCATCGCGAGCATCGGAACGGTGTTCCCCCACAATGCGGCGATCCCGGAGTTCAACGATCTCCACTGCCGCAATCAGCGGATGTACGTGATCTACGACGGCACCAAGGACGAACGCCCGCTCAACTACAGAGTGAAGTGCACCTGGGAAACGCTGAACGGACGCCCCGGCGTGGTCGAAGTCCGCGGGATGCGTGCCCGATGATCCGTCCACGACGACACCGCGAACGCGGAACCACGTTGCTCGAACTCCTCATCTCGGCGGCGATCTCGCTCGTCATCTTCGGGACGTTCGCACTCGGAGTCGTCGACGGGATCGACTGGAGTACGCAATCGATCGGCACGTCCGACGTCCAAGAGATCGGGCGTCGCGCCCTCGAAGTCCTCCGCCGCGACCTCGTCCGCACGGGTCGCATCACCGTCGACCCCGCGACGGGCATCCTGCTTCCCGCGGTCACGTCCAACGGCACGGCTCCGGCCGCGCTCGGAAACGCGTTCACGCACCACACGCAGGCGCTGGAAGCCTTGGCGGCGGGGTTCCCGGTCGCTCCCGAATGGCCTGAACCCGCGAACCCGCCGCCGTTCGTCGCACCGGGCTCGGAACTCGAACCCTTCGGCATTCGAGAAATCATCTTCCGTGTTCCGCAGGATCTCGACGGCGACGGAAGGCTCTTGAGTTCGACGACCGGCACCATCGAATGGAGCCCCTCGCTGGTCGGATTCCTACTGATTCCCTCCGGCGACGAACTCGGAACACTCAAGCTGATTCGTCGCACCGTCGCCTTGAACGGCACGGGTTCCGTCAAGGACGAAGCGATCTGCGGCAACGTCGAAGCGTTGACCTTCGACACCACCGAAACGAAACACATCCTTCCGAAGGATGCCGTCGAAATCCACCTGCACATGGCCCGTCGCGACACGCGCGGACGCGTGCAACGCATGCACCTTGCCACGACCGTGGCGATGAGGAACTCCCAGTGAAACCTCTACGTGCCCCCGCACACTTCCGGGAACGCGGTTCGACGATCGTGATGGCACTTTCGGCCATCGCGCTCGTGACCATCTTCGCGACGTCGATGCTGGCGTCCGTCGACTCCGCGTCGAAGGGCGTCCGGCTCGACGTCGACCGTTCGCAGGCGCACAAATATGCGGAAGGTCTCCTCGAGGTCGCGGAGCAAAAGCTCGTCGACGACATCGCGAACTTCCGACCGATCCCCAACCCGCCCGCGAACAATCCCCTCCTCGTCATGAACGGTTCCGTGGCCATCGGCGGCGTCACGGGGACGTGGAAGATCGAAAGAGACGTTCAAACGATCGCCGGAATCTCCTCGACCGTACCGACGACGACTTCGGTCGACGCGTTGACGGGCTTGACGAAAATCAGCGACGCGTATCTCGTGACCTCCGACGTGAAGATCGGCGACGCCAAGGTCCGCATGAAGCGGCACCTGATGCTCGACAAGACCCCGATCTTCCAATTCCTCGCCTTCTACGAAGACGATATGGAGGTCTTCCCCGGCGCCAACATGACTCTCGCGGGTCGTCTTCACGCCAACGGCACCATGTATGCGGGCACATCGGCGCAACTCACGGTCGACTCCAAATACATGCGGACGGCGGAAGACCTGATCCGTCGCCGCAAGGACGACGGAACGCTTCCGACGGGCCCGGTCAAGATTCGCAACGCGACGGTGGCGACGTCGGCGGGCCTCGTGACGCTTCCTTCGCGCACCGATCTTCTTTCGCTCGGCATCAACTCGCCGAACGGTCTCGATTCGAAGTTCACCGGTTGGGACATCAACGGCGACGGCTACTTCAACCAGGCCGGTGAAATGGCTCCGTTCGCCCACCGCGCGACGCAACTCTTCAACGGAACGCTTCAAACGGGCGAACACGGCGTCACGCCGATCGGCCACCCCTCGATCGGATCGATCCTCCCCTACGAATCGAAGTCGGGTGGCGACTTCGCCCTCCAAGGAAGCACGTACGTTCCCGTCACCCCGGGTACGGGCACGCATACCCGCGGCTACTACCACGGCCAGGCGGCGCTCCGCATCATCGGGACCCGCGTCTACAACTCCGCGGGTACGGAAGTGACGAGTTCGATGCCCGCGGGGTTCATCACGTCGCGTTCGCTGTACGACAAGCGTCAAAATCGGACCACGACGGTGACCGAAGTGAACATGGCGCGCCTCGGAGACATGGACGGGAATACCGCGACGTACGATCCGTCGCCGCACTACCCGGCGAACGGGCTCATCTACGCGACCCGCTTCGATTCGACGGTCTCGCAACCCAACGGAATCGTGATCACCGGTGCTTCCGAACTGAATGTCCCGGCGAAATGGGACCGTCGACAATACTCCGGCTATCCGGGCTGCTATCCGAACCCACTCTACACGGGGTCGCCCCCCGTCGGCGCGACCGATCTCACCGTCGCGCAGAAGCGCGGCATGACGTTGGTGTCGGACTGCCCCGTCTACGTACGCGGCGACTTCAACACCGTGAACGCGAAGGCGTCGGCGGTGATTTGCGATGCGGTCAACCTGTTGTCCAATGCGTGGAACTATTCGAAAACGTCGTCGACTCAGGTGACGGCGAGCAACACCACCTACAACTTGGCATTCATCACCGGAAATCTGAACACCACGTCGGGGAACTACAACGGCGGATTCGAAAACCTCCCGCGCTTCCACGAGAACTGGACCGGAAAGACCTGCACCATCAAAGGGTCGTTCGTGAACACGTGGCAGTCCGCGAAGGCCCGTGGGAACTGGGTCTACGGCGGCAACTGGTACACCGCACCGACACGCGTATGGTCGTACGATACGTCGTTCGATTCGGGCAACCTTCCACCGTTCACGCCGATGGTGATTTCCACCCGCGTGATGGCGTGGCAGTCGTCTCTCTGAGCGCGGCGCTCGGACCTCAAGCCCGCGCTTCGGCCTGGACGAACGCGTAGAAGAACACCGCTTGCGGATCGTGGGCGACCGTGTCGAGTTCGGTGCGCATGGCGTCGACCAATCGCTGATCGACGCGCTTCGCCGCCATCATGCTCGGCGCTCCCGACAGAAGCAGATCGGTCCAATAAGTCAGGAACTCGGCGCGTTCGGCGGGGCTGCGCGAGTCGAAATGCGCGACCTTGACGCGGGTGACGATGTCCGTGAAGCCGACGGTCTGAAGGAGGTTCCCGAGTTTGGCGCCGACGTGCGGATCTCCACCGATCTCGATCTGATGGTCGTTGAATTCACGCCAGTAGTCGAGCGTGCGGGGGCTGTACGGCTCGAGGAAGAAGGTGGCGTTCAACACTTCGTTCACGATGATCGGAGCGCCGCGCTTCAAGACACGCCGCGTTTCCCCCAAGACGCGCGCGGGATCCGGCACGTGTTCGAGAAGCCAAGAGATGAAGGCCCCGTCGAACGACTCGCGTCCGAACGAAAGTGCGGTGGCGTCCTCTTCGGCCAGGGTGTAGCGCCCCTTCGCCCATGGAACGGAAGGCAGCCACTTCCGGGCTTCCGCCAACTGAATCGGACTCCGCTCGACGCACGTGACCCGCATTTCCGGGTAGTGGCGAAGAAGATTCGCGGTTTGGGCACCGACGCCCGATCCGACCTCCACGAGATGACGACACCGGGCGAACGGTAGGCGGTCGTAGATCCACGGCTCGAGCACGCGCGCCTGCTCGCGAAGGCGCTGCCGTTCCTTCGCGGTGAACCCGTGGAGGTACCCCGCCTTCTTTCCTCCGCTTTTGCCACCCGACTTCGAACGTGCCATGTCGCGCTCCGCGGCGCCGAACGGCTCCCGCGTGGAACGCTATCATCCCTCCACGTTCCGAAGGAGCCCCCGCATGCGATCCTCCACCCTCTCCGCGATCGGTCTCGCCCTCTTCGTCGTCGGCGTCCTCTCCGCACAATCTCCGTTGACGGCGGAAACCGTCATCACGTTGCCGCGCGTGGGCGATCCGCAACTTCACCCGTCCGGCGCCCGCGTCGTCTACTCGGTCGGGACTCCGAGCCTCGAGACGAACAAGTCCGCGACGGCGCTTTGGACGGTCGGCTTCGACGGATCCGGAGCGTCGCCGGTCGCGAACGGCGCGGGGGTTTCGAATGCCCGCTGGTCACCCGACGGTTCGATGCTGCTCGGACTCAAATCGGTCGACGGCGTGCCGCAAGTGCACGTGATGAAAGCCGACGGCGACGGGCTACGCGCCGTCACGACGTTGTCGACGGGCGCGGATGCTCCCGTTTGGTCTCCCGACGGGACCCGCATCCTGTTCATGTCCGAAGTGTGGCCGGGAGTGAAGGGAGACGCGGCGCAGAAAGCGAAGTCGGCGGCGACCGACGGCTCGTCGGCACTGGCGTTCGACGACCTGATGATCCGCCACTGGAATTTTTGGCGGGATGGTCGACGCGCTCAGTTGTTCACCGTGGAGGTTGCGACCGGAACGGTGACGCAACTCACCGACGACGGATATGACAACCCGCCGTGGAGCCTCGGAGGCCCGCAAGCGTTCGCATGGTCCGCCGACGGAAGCACCGTGTGGTTCACGCGTGGGCAGGATCCGAAGCGTGAAGCGTGGTCGACGGACGCGAATCTCGCCTCCGTTCCGTCCACGGGCGGCCCCGTGAAGGTGTGGACGGCGTCGAATCCCGGATACGACGGCGGGCCCGTGCCGTCACCCGATGGAAAGCGCATCGCCTATCGATCTCAGGCCCGGGACGGGTACGAATCCGATCTGTGGCGCGTGATGATCCTCGACACGACGACGGGGGTCTCTCACCGGGTCGGCAAGACGCTCCCCGACGGCGTCGAGGAACTCGCTTGGATCGGTGGCTCCGAGAAGTTGGCGGTCGCGGTCCAGGATGCGGGATCCCACGCATGGTTCGTCCTCGACGTCGATACGGACACCATCGAGGCGGTTCACGCGGGCCCGAACGCCTATGGTCTTTCGCTCTCGACGGACGGCAAGCGCGCGGCGCTCCTCCACGCGTCGTTGGTGCAGCCGCCCGAGGTCTACGCCTACGACGTCGCGAAGGCGTCCACACGACGCCTGACCACCCACACGAAGGCGACCATCGCCGCTACGGAGATGCCGACTCGGGATCAGATGACGTGGAAGGGCGCGCACGGCGACACCGTCCACGGATTCCGCGTTCTCCCTCCGGGATTCAAGAAGGAAGACAAGCGGCCCGCCGTCGTCTTCATTCACGGCGGTCCGCAAGGAGCGTGGATGGACGGATGGTCCACCCGGTGGAATCCCGCGATCTACGCCGCGGCGGGATACGTCGTCTTTTGTCCGAATCCGCGCGGATCCACCGGATACGGTCCGGAATTCTGCGAACAGATCAGCGGCGACTGGGGCGGCGCCGTCTTCGAAGACCTGATGAAGGGTGTGGATGCGCTCATCGAAGAGGGCGGCGTCGATGCGACGCGACTCGGAGCCGCGGGGGGATCCTACGGCGGCTACATGGTGAACTGGATTCTCGGGCACGACCACCGCTTCAAAGCGTTGGTCTCGCACGCGGGCGTCTACAACCTCGAATCCATGTATGGAA
>Ga0075471_10002734_pt1 | contig 11503 bp, 9 predicted proteins | sample DEB19_08_DNA_2_FD_74787 | JGI IMG/M metagenome (GOLD analysis project Ga0075471, IMG submission 74787) | Aqueous microbial communities from the Delaware River and Bay under freshwater to marine salinity gradient to study organic matter... | ecosystem: Environmental > Aquatic > Marine > Coastal ... | reverse complement strand
GCGACATTCCTCGGCTGGCAATTGCACGGCCCAGCCGGCGCAGCCGTTGCCACGCTCGGCATCTTCGCTCCGTCATTCGTCTTCGTATCGGCCATCTCGCGCGTGCTGCCGTGGATGCGTCGGGTTCCCACGTTGAAGGCGTTCGTGGATGGCGTCACGTGGTGCTCGCTCGGTCTGATGGGCGGAGTACTCATCCGTCTGGCCGACGCAGCGCTATTCGACTTCCCCACATGGTCGCTCGGTGTTGCGGCGCTGTTGGTGCTCGCATCTACGCGCATCAATTCGGCATGGGTGATCGTCGGCGGTGCAATGGTAGGTGTGTTACACGCCGTTCTGGTCTGAGCACGCTCACGAACCGCATGGTCGGATCCGAGCGGATCAGCTCCACCCGCCGTCGTTGCTGATGATCTGACCGAAGATGAACGACGATGCCTCCGACACGAGGAAGAGTGCGAGCTCGCCGCTCTCCTCGGGTGTGCCGATGCGACCCGCCGGCACCTCGGTGGGAAGACGCTCCTGGAAGCGTGGGTTCGCCAACAGTTCGGGTGGGTAATACACGGGATTGGCCACGAAGTTCTGGGCGATGGCGTTGAGTCGAACGTTGTGTCGCGCGAGATCGTGTCCGGCCGAACGAACGAACGCGAGTTGTGCAGCCCGCGCCGTGACATAGGAAATGGTCTGGGGCGACATGCGACGCAGCGGCGACGACGAGCCGGTCACCACGATGGAGCCGGATCGCCGGGCAATCATCTGCGGGGCCACGGCGCGCACGGTTCGCATCAGTGGGTGCACCATGTGGTCGAAGCCCGCCTGCCACTCGGCATCGGCGATGTCAACCGTGCGGGCCCGGTATGCCGGGTACTCGAAGTTCGCGATGACAGCGTCGAGGTGCCCGCAGCGGCCCACGAGCAGATCGGCGTCGTCGGGCCCGAGGAGCAGTCCGGTATCGGCGATCACCTCGGCCCCCTCGGCCCGGAAGTGGTCCACGATTGCCGGGCCCATGAAGGTATCGGCGCTGGTCACGAGGATTCGTCTGCCGGTCAAGCGTTCTGCCATGCCTCATGCTCGCACGGTGCTCCCGGGCGGGTCACACGAATCGCCGAAGTTGCGTTGAACCCCGGGGGTTCGCCCCGAGCGAGAGGAGCCAAGGGTGCACACGACCATTCCCCAGGACGAGTGGAGGGCAGTGACCGAGATGAGCCGGATGCTGGGGCCCGGTGATCAGGGCACGGTGCCCTCCATACGGTTGAGCTGTGCGGGAAGCCACCGGACATGGGAAGTGGCCGACTCGACGCGAGCGATCCGACTTCGTGGCGGAACAGACCTCGGCTTGTACCAGTGCATGGTTCCCCCGGTGCTGGTGTGGTTCGCCACCATGGCAGCCGACGCGAGCGGCGAGACCGCGCTCGACAGTCGCATCGATTCCGACGGCCGCTGCACGCTCACCGTGTCGAGCGGCAGTCATCGTGGTGAATTCACCCACTCGTCCCCGGTTGCGCCGGAGTCTGCAGTGCTGCTGATGCCACCCGCTGATTGCGCGCGAGTCACGGTGCCGCTGCGCGAACTGCAGTTCCTGTGCGGACTCGCGCTCACACGTCAGATCTCACCGGAGTCCACGGAGCACGACAGCGCGACACAACCTCTGATCCTCTCGCTCCGCAACGGCCAGCTCGTCGTGACGGGCGCTTGGCCCGACGACAACGCTGCCTGCTTCGGCATCTCGGTGGGCACCTCGGTGTCGGCCCGCGCTCGCGTACACGTGGTTGCACTCACGGACCTGCTCGACACCATCCGGGGAGTGAAGTTGGGCGTCGACCGGGGCGTCGAATCCGATGTCACCGTGGTATTTCCACACGATGATGACGCGCCGGTGTGCTTCCTCGCCGGCGACGTCACCGGTGCAGTCGCGCAGCCACGCTCGCACGCCTCGCTCGCACGCGAACGCGTGGAGCGCGTTATCGAGGCGGCGTTCGGTCCTGCAGCAACGGCGCGGGACTGGCGTGGGCGCTACCGGCTCGCCGATGCTGGGGTGCAGGTCTGTGGGGTGCTCGATCTGTGCGATCGTCCGGGCGTGCTGCGAGTGCTGGGCGTCTTGGTCTGGCAGATCGAGCGCACTGCCGAGTTGCTCACCGAACTGAACGACCTCAACGGCACGCACGAGTTCGTTCGACTCGCCCATGTGTCGGACTCCTCGGGTTCGCGGGTGGTTGCGATGGTGGATCTGGTGGCCGAGACCTGCATCGCCGACGAGGTGTCGGCGGCGGTGCAGTGCATCATTGATCTCTCCGCTGGTGTGATGCCCACGCTCGCTGCAGTATTCGGCGGTCAGTTGGCCGGCGGTCCCGCCGATCGACGCTGGGATCACTATCGATCCACCGAGGTGGTCGCCGAGTTGATCCCCGGCGAGCTCACCACACTGCACGGTCCTGATGGAGTCGATACCTGGCCCTTCGACGGGCCGGTCTGGGTACTCACGGGTTGGAACCCGGGCGGCGAGATCCTCGACGAGCACACCAATGCGCAGGCGAATCAACACGTGGCCGCCGACATCACGGCCCACGGTGGTCGGTATGTGCACGGAGCGGGGAGGTCAGCGGCTGGCGATCACGCCGAGGCGAGCCTCGTGGCGTGGGGTCTCACCCGAGCAGATGCCCGTCGGATCGGCCAACGGGCCGGCCAAGACGCCATTTTCGAGCTCGATGCCACGATGGTGCACCTCCTCGCGTGCGCCGGTGACCGGGTGGAGATCATGTATCGGGCAACGGCCGGCGCCGACTTCCTCGGGAAGGGTTCGTAAATATCTTGTCGGTGGTGGCGCCAACGCGTAGAGTGAAGTCCTTATGGTGGATTCAGGACTCGTCCCCGCTCGTCGTCTGACCCCGCGTCGCTTCCTCGGCCTCGCCGTTTCGGTCGCCGCGCTCGGCGTTGCATCGCTCACGATGTCGGCGACGCCCGCAACTGCTCAGGCAACCGTCGGTAGTTCGTATGTGCCGGTCGGACCCGTGACACTCCTCGACACGCGTCGCGGCACCACGGTGGACAACGCGGGCATTCCGCGTATCCCGGTGCGGGCACGATCGATCACGGTGGTGCCCATCGCAGGTCGCGCAGGGATCCCGAGCGATGGATCGGTCACTGCGGTGGCCATTGCGCTCGTTTCGTACAACCCGACGACTCCGGTCAGCGCCATCACGGTGTGGTCCGGAGCAACCGTGCGCCCGTCGGTTCCTACGTATTGGACGCACACGTGGCGCAATGCGATCAGTCTGGTGGTGCCCACCGATGCGCTCGGACGGATCTCGGTGTGGGTGGAGCGCGAGCAGAACCTCTCGATCCAGGTGTTCGGCTATTTCACGAATGCACTCGCCGGGCCCAAGGGTGACACCGGTGTGGCCGGTACGAATGGACTCAATGGCGCAACGGGTGCCACTGGTGCAACCGGTGCCACGGGCGCGCAGGGTGGTCAGGGCGATACCGGTGTGCAGGGCGCGCCGGGGAGCACCGGTGCGCAGGGTGGACAAGGCGATACGGGCGCGCGCGGCAGCACGGGAGATACGGGTGCGCAGGGCGGCCAGGGCGATACTGGTGTGGCCGGCACGAATGGACTGAATGGCGCAACCGGTGCAACCGGTGCAACCGGTGCCACGGGACGCCCGGGTGATACCGGTGCGCAGGGCGACACGGGCGTCGCCGGTCCGACCGGCCCGCCGCTGACGTTCAAGAACGTCTGGGATGTCAACACCACCTACTACAAGGGTGATGCCGTGTACTGGGGTGGTTCCACCTACATCGCGCTGGCAACCAACACCGGGATCATCCCGGGTTCGGAAACTCCTGGCCCGAGCAACAAGTGGGCGCTCTTCGCGTCGCAGGGTGGTGCGGGTCCGGCCGGTGCCACTGGTCCGATCGGACCGCAGGGAATCCAGGGATCGCAGGGCACCAAGGGTGATACCGGTGCGCAGGGTGCTTCGGGTAGTCAGGGTCTGACGGGTGCTACTGGCACGACGGGTGCGACGGGTGCCAAGGGCGACAAGGGCGATGTTGGCGACACCGGTGCGGTGGGTCCGACGGGTGCGGGTGTCACGGGTGACACCGGTCCGCAGGGTGATCGTGGTGATACCGGTGTGCAGGGTGCTTCGGGTAGTCAGGGTCTGACGGGTGCTACTGGCACGACGGGTGCGACGGGTCCCAAGGGTGATCGTGGCGACACCGGCGCAGCCGGACCGGACGGGATCACGTACGGCTCGCTTGCCGTCGACGGACCCGATCGAACCGTCGATGCCGATGGTGTGGACATGATGACGGCGCAACCCGCCAGCGGTACCGGGTTCATCACGGTGGCCATCAACGTGTCGTCCACACGCTCAGCGGGAGCGGGTCTCTGGGTGGGATACGTGAAGTGTTCCTTCGCCTCGGGGACCGGCATCAGCTCCGGCGAGAGTCGCTCGCCGATCGTCTATAACGGTGACGACGGATACATGCCGGGCGGCCAGATCGTGGTGCACGCCGCACTCGGCCAGTTGGTGACCGGCACGCTCAGCTGTGCGCTCGTCACCAGTTCGGGCACCGTCGACCCCACCGTGACTGCCGAGGTGGCGAGCGCGATGGCGGTGTCGATCAACACGAACACGTCGTCGTACGCAACCTTCACGTGGGTGTAATCAGCACCTTCGTCCGCAGCGTCGAGTAACGAGTCAGCACCCCGGGTCGGTGGACCCGGGGTGCTGCGCGTGCGGGGACGGGCGTCACGCCACGGTGCAGCCCCTCGACGCATGTGTCGCGAATGCCTCGAAGGTGCTCCGGTGCAATGACACGAGGTGGTGCTCCGAGATGTTCGATGTGTACCCACCGGCCAGAGTGACGATGGTGGGTGCGGTGCACCACTGCGCAACGAGTCGCTCACGCTCGGCCAGTTGCTCGGCCGGCACCCCGGAGTTCCGGGGGTCCATGCCTGCGTTGTAGATCACGAAGTCCCAGGGCCCGAGGGTCGTTGCGCGCTCGAGCGCTCTGCGGATCGTGTCGAGGTAGTTGTCCACCTGAGCATCCATGAGCTCGCTGCTCAGGTCCGTGTCGACGGGTCGCCAACGGTCGTATGACTCGCATGACACATCGATCTGGGTGACCGGGAGGTGTCGCGTGGTGGAGTACGTGCCGCCACCGCAGTGCGCATCGAAGTCGATCACCAGGATGCGTCGTGCACCGAGGTCGTATGCATGTTGTGCGGCAACCGCAAGGCCGTTGAAGGTGCAGAACCCCTTGCCGCGTTCGAACGACGCGTGGTGCAGGCCCGACGACAGACTTCCAGCCCAGGGATCGCCGTGTCGCAGCACGCGTTCGGTTGCAGCCACGAGCCCGGCCGAGTGGGCGATCGCCGTGGGGTACAAGCCCGCATCCCACGTGAAGCCTTGCGACGCCGCAAGGTCAGCCGGCTCGCCGGAGCGGACGGCATCCACGTATGTCGACTCGTGCACTCGTCGAACGATGGCCTCTGCGGTGTCCGTGAACGATGAGGGATCGTCGAGGACGACACCGTCGATCGGCCGGACCCGCAGGGCCTCGGCAATCCATGCCGACTTGCGCGTGGTATCCCACCGGTACGCGCAGGCCGTGTACGTGTCGTTGAAGAAGACGCGACTCACCGCGTTGGTCTTGCGCTTGGTCACGCTGCGCTCGCAAATGCGCTGGCATGCACCAAGACGTCGTCCCACACGAGTGCCTGGCCGACGAGACGCTTCGCCGCTACGTGATGCTCACGGCCGAGGCCCACGCCCGGGGCCAGCCGTGCCTCACCACTGCAGAACTTGCGGAGGAACGACAACGCCTTGCTGGCCGAGGGCCGTCCGTGCACCTCGGGGCCCGGTGCATCGAGCATGGCAGCCTGCACGATGGCCGACCACTGGCATGCCAGCAGGTCGGGATTCGCAAAGACGTCCGCACTCACGATGCGACCAGCGTGGGCAACAATCACCCCGCACTGTCCGGGGAGCGGACCGCACTGCACCAACGCATCCACTGCGGCCGCGATGTCGTGTCGCTGCTGGATCACGTGCTCGGTGTCGAGCAGGGAGTGGGTGTCGTTGTTCACTCCCAGTCGGTTCAACTCGTTGTTCACCACGTGCCACACGGCGCCCTGGTCCGAGAACTTGTGTCCGCCCTCGGCCACGTGCCGATTGACGCCGTGGAGTTTCTCCCGACGAACGCGACGCGGTGCGAGCGACGGGCTGCGGTCGAACTCGCGGCCACCGCCCCACCGGCCCTGCTCCACGCAGGACACCGGGATGTCCACGGTTGCCCCGGCCGGCACGAGCACGCTCACGTTGAGCACGCGGTTCTGTCGTCCGCCTGACACGGTCTCACCCTCGAGAAGCAGCACCGGTGAACCCGTGGGGTTGTGCACCACCAGCGAGGGCACGGATGCGTCGGGGCGCTCGGTGATGATGACGCCCGTGGCCGGTCCGGTGGTGATGAGTGCGTCCTTGATGCGGATGTAGACCGGAAACAGTGAGACACCCCCTCGGGTGATGGGGTAGCCGATCGATGCGTTCTCGAGGAGGGAAAGAGCGTTCATGGTGGTTCCTTTCGTGAGCCCAACTGGGCATGGTTCGTGTTCTGAGGACGACAACGCACGCAATGGCGCACGGTGTGATGGGTGCCCCCGATGGATGGCAGAGCTCTCGCTCGCAGAGCGTTGCGCGCGAACGGATCAGAGATCGCTGGCGTAGGCGATGTACTCAGCGAGTGCCGCAGTGCGCTGGGGCATCGAGCTCTGTGCATAGGCCATCGCGCGCCGTGTGCGTTGGCGGTCGCCGAGTTCGTCCCATGCGTGTGCGCACTCGCGCCACAGGTCTCGTGCCGCCGGCGATTCGTCGAGCACCGCCAGCGCAACCGCCTCTCGACCGAGCGCCACCGCCCGCCGCGCACGTGTCAACGACGACTCCGGCAGAACCGGGCGCTCCACCACATCGATCTCGAGATCGTCCAGCGTGAGACCCGGTTCGACCAGAGCCTCGGCGAGCCAACCGCCGGCCACACGGCGCGCAGGAGCGAGCGCAAGCACCGACAAGGTGCCGCCGCGCAGTACGCGCACCCAGCAGGCATCGGAGGTGATGCGTTCGTTCTCGGGTCGCACCACGAGGCGTCCGCCGCGCAACAGTTCCACTGCAGGTTGGACGAGATGCAGATCAGATACTGATCTGGCGCGCTCGGAGGGAGCAGCCATGCGGGCCGCGAGCATCGGGGTGTCCGGCATCGAGCTCAACGCGATGTTCGCCCTCGAGGCGTCGGCACCGAACTCGTACCAGTCGTCGTCGGGTCGCAACGCCTGCTCGACGTACTCGGCGGTACGTGCGAATACTCGGTCGCTCAGGCCCATCGCCCGGCACAGCTGCGCCAGACGTCGCGCGAAGTCGGGCGCATCCTCCACCAGGGTGTCGATCTCGTCCCCGGAGGCCCGCAGCATCTCCGCTGCACGCGACACGGCGTCGCTCCGCGTGTCGATCAGGCCCGGAACACCGAAGTCGTCCAGGCGACTACAGGTCACTGCGAGCTCGAGTGCTGCCGCAGCGCGCGTGAGGTCGGATAGCGCCGTGTCCTCACTGTGCGAGTGCAGTGCTGCGGCGAATGACAGATCGCTGATCACCTCTCGTACCCCGGTCCGGAGTGATCGTGGGGTGGGCTGGAGCGCATCGATGTTCCTTGATCGCATCGACGGCGTGGGGCGACGCTCGAGCACCTGTTCAGCGCGATCCAAACCGATGAAGTACCCCAGAGTCTTGATGCTGATGGAGGCACTCACGTCGAGGCCGCACATCAGCAGCGGATCAGCCGCGTCGAATCGGATGCGCAGATGTTGCAGCGGCAACACGTTTACGCCCGCAGGGCCGGATGGTTGTGCAACGACGTCGTATTCATCGGTGCCGCCGTGGACGGTGAGCGCGTTGTCGAAGAGTGCGAGGTTCATCGCTGCCCCCGCATCGTCAGCGTGACGCGATCCAAGAGGTCGGCGATCCGTGAACATGCACGCGCTCTTGCCTGTCGGATGCGTGGGTGATCCGCCTGTTGATTCGCGAAGAATCCGTCGCGTTTGCCCGAGAACCACAGTCCCGCCCACATCCGCGCCTGCTGCGCCCTTCCGGCCGGCTGGGGGACACCGCGCAGGTCGCATGTGTCGTAGAGGGTGAGGGTGATGGCGGTCAGTGCACCGGACACCACCCATGGTTGCTCACCGCTTGTCTCCACACCGGCCCGCAGGTCATCGAGAAACTCGGCGGAGTCGGACTCCTGCGGCACGGCGGCGCCGGGTCCCGGCTGCCACACGAGCTCCTCATCGACGTCTCTCGGTTCGGCACCGCGTTCGATCTTCTTCACGATGTTTGCAATCACCGTGCTGCAATACGCCGGCGCATTCACGAGGTCGGCGTGCTCAGTTGCGGTCCGTCGCCAGACGCGCAATCGTGCCTCGTTCAGCACATCGTCGGGTTCGAGAAAGAGCCTGTAGCGATGGATGAGCCTGTTCGCGAGTCGCGTTGCGGCGGGTGTGTCGAGCCAGGCGAACGCCGCTCGGGCAAACTCGGAGAGCGCGTCAGGCTGCTCGTCCATGACGGCCCCCTTTCGGCTCATGCGCGGGCGTTGTCTTTCCGACAATACGGGGATCGATGGAGTGGCCATTCAGTGAAATCGACTCCCGTTCGCGCACTTTGTGACAGGACACGTGGTTGTCGAGCGATGTGCCGTGCGGTGCCCGACGGCGCAAAAGGTGCCGGGGCGAGTCCGTCGGGCTACTCTGAACAGAGTTCACCGATCGGTCGCTCGCCGACCGAGCGATAGGTCGCTGGTGCTGCTATGATTCTGCGGGTCGCACGGGGGGATCCTGCGACAACGGGCGGGCGGCAACAACAGGCGGGGGACTCCGTGGCGGACTGGCGTGAATACGGCGAAGTCGAGCTGGACCCAGTACTTGCTGCTGCGGCTGGCGCCTTTGTCGAGACCGGGTACCACGGTGCCACCGTGCGGGATATCGCCCGGCGGGCAGGGCTGTCGGTGCCGGGCATGTACCACCACTTCGCCACCAAGCAGGACATGTTGGTGGGCCTCTTGGATGTGACCATGGACGACCTCCTGTGGCGCAGTCAGGCCGCCCGCCACGAAGGCGCCGGCGACCCCGTGCGGGCGTTTTCACTGCTCATCGAGTGTCTGGTGCTGTATCACTGCCACCGCCGTGACCTCGCCTTCATCGGGGCGAGCGAGATGCGCAGCCTCGAGCCCGACAACCGGACCCGCATCGTGCGGCTGCGAACCACCCAGCAGCGCATGGTGGATGCCGAGGTGGACGCCGCCGTCGAGGCCGGCAGTTTCCGGGTATCGCACGCCCACGATGCCTCGCGAGCCGTCACCACGATGTGCGTGGCGATTCCGCAGTGGTACCGCCCTGGCCATTCGTCTTCACCCGAGGAAGTGGCTCGTCGCTACGTCGGGTTCGCCCTGGGCCTGATGGGATACGACGGTCCGGCCCTCACGCGGCGCTGACCCTTGACGATCGCGGGAAAGGCATCGTATCGTCCCGGTCTACCGAGCGATCGTTCGGTACTGAACCGAAAGGGTTGACCGATGACTGTTGTGCCGTCGATGGGCGAACTGCTCAAGGATTCGCCGAAGAACTGGGGCAAGTGGGGGCCCGACGACGAGATCGGTGCGCTGAACTACCTCGATGCCGCCCAGGTGATGCGCGGCATTCGCCACGTGAAGCAGGGCAAGGTGCACACCCTGCAGGTGCGCATGTGTGATCCGGCGGGTGACCCCGTGTGGCCCGGCCGGCGCGGTGCCGAACGACTGATGGTGTTCGACGAGGGATCGTGGCATGGCGACAAGGCCCCCCAGTTCCCGGGCGGACTGCACTATGCCGACGACTTCATCACGGCGTTCCTGCAGGGATCCACGCAGTACGACGCACTTGGGCACGTCTGGTACGACGGCGTCATCTACAACGGCTACGACGCCAACTCCACCATCGGTGGCCTCACGAAGGCGTCGGTGCTCCCGATCGCCGAGAAAGGTGTGGTGGGTCGCGGGATCCTGTTGGACATGGCGCGTTTCCGCGGCAAGGAGGCACTCGACAAGGGAGAGACCTTCACGCACGAAGACCTCATGGCGTGTGCTCGTGCGCAGGGAACCGAGATCGAGAAGCGCGACGTGCTGCTCATCCGCACCGGGTTCATCAGCACGTTCTATAAGTACGGCCGCGAGAAATTCTACCAGGACTTCGTCGAGCCGGGACTCACGCACAGCGCCGAGTTGGTGAAGTGGTTCCAGGACATGGAGATCCCGAATCTCGTCACCGACACCATCGCCAACGAGGTCACCTACGATCCCGCAAGCGGTGTTGCGCTCCCGCTGCACTGCGCGCTCATGCGCAATCTCGGGGTGCTTTTCACCGAAATCGTCGACCTCGACCCGCTCGGCGAGGATTGCGCGCAGGACAAGCAGTACACCTTCCTGTACGCAGCAGCCCCGCTCAAGGTGGTGAGCGGAACCGGTGCGCCGGTGAATCCGATCACCATCAAGTAGCGACTCGAAACCACGACCACTTCCATCAGCACGCAGAGGAGAACTGCAATGACGACGGCAGCCGATCGCCCCTGGCTCCGCAGCTACCGAGCCGGGACACCCACGGACATCACACCCGAGTTCACGAATGCACTGGACATGTTCCGGGCTGCGGCACAGCGCAAGCCCGAACACATCGCCATCAAGTATTTCGATGCCACGCTCACCGTGGCCGATCTCGATGCACAGAGCACCGCATTCGCGGCCGGGTTGTTGTCGAACGGTTTTCGTGCCGGCGATCGGCTTGCCGTCTACTTGCAGAACATCCCGCAGTTCCTCATCGCCATGCTCGGCACCTGGAAAGCGGGCGGTGTGATGGTGTCGGTAAACCCGATGAACCGTCAACGCGAACTGGACTACATGCTCAAGGACTCGGGCGCAACGGTGTTGGTGTGCCTCGAGAGCCTGTACGGGCAGGTGGCGCGTGAGGTGATTCCCGGCACCGCGGTGCGCACGGTGATCACCACATCGGAGTTGGAGTACCAGAAGCGCAACGATGCACGACTGTTCAAAGATGTGCATCGTGAGCGTCACGACGGAACCATCGACATGCTCGGTCTCATCGAGGCGCACCGCGGGGCAACCAACCCGGCGGTGTCGCTCGCACCGAGTGATGTTGCGTTCCTCACGTACACGTCGGGAACCACGGGTGTCCCGAAGGGAGCCATGAACACCCACGGCAACGTGGTGTTCAACTCGCAGGCCTATCGGGACTGGATCAGTCTCACCTCCGACGAGGTCGTGCTCGGCGTGGCACCGCTGTTCCACATCACCGGGCTCATCGCCCACATCACGATCTCGTTCCTGTTGCCCGCCACACTCGTGTTGGCGTACCGGTTCGAGCCCAATGTGATGCTCGATGCCATCCGCGAACATCGCCCCACCTTCACGGTGGGTGCCA
>Ga0075471_10002730_pt1 | contig 11509 bp, 14 predicted proteins | sample DEB19_08_DNA_2_FD_74787 | JGI IMG/M metagenome (GOLD analysis project Ga0075471, IMG submission 74787) | Aqueous microbial communities from the Delaware River and Bay under freshwater to marine salinity gradient to study organic matter... | ecosystem: Environmental > Aquatic > Marine > Coastal ... | reverse complement strand
GATCGGTACTATTCGGCCACCATCGCGGCTAAGGATGACTACCGTCGAAGGGATGTCGTTACACTCCTCAACAACTGGCAAGGTGAAGTGGATCGGGCTAGGAAGTGGATTCCAGCTAGGTCTGTAGCTCAAATGGTGGGGGTGAGAGTATGAACGTACCCACCTGTCCTGACGCCGAGGATGCCCTAGCATCGTGTTTGCTTGCTGTCCCGGACAAAGTGGCCCCGCTGTTGATTGGACATCACGTTGAGCGTGACACGTTCATCCAAGTGGACACTGGAGCTGTGGTTGCTGTTGCCCTGGATCGGTGGCGGCAGAGGAAGCCGGTTGACCCCATCCTGATTGGTGGCGAGTTGAAGGGTGTGGTTGATCCGCATCGAATGATGCAGATTGTGACCTGCGCTGCTGTCCCTTCAGCGGCGGAGCACTACCTTGGTGAGGTTGTGGATACATCTGCCAGAAGGAAGCTGATCCGTGGATGTCATGAAGCCGCAAGAATCGCCAGTGAGGATGGGAAGGAGGTTGCCCTGACCCACATTGGTGAGTTGGTACAGCAGGTTTCTAGGCCAACGGTCAGCCGACCGGCATCCATCCGGGAGTTGTTGAAGACGACTCTAGGATCATTCATGGAGGAAAGGGAGAATCGTGATGTGAAGACTGGGTGGGCTTGTCTCGACAGGATCAGCCCTGTCAGGATGGGTGACTACGTTGTAATTGCTGCCCAGGCTAAGGGTGGCAAGTCTACGCTCGCAATCAGCTACGCAGCAGAGGTTTGCAAGGCTAAAGGAAGTGTCCTGATCTGCTCGCTGGAGATGCCTCAGGGTGATGTTGCCGAGAAGATGCTTTCGAGGGAAAGCCGGGTATCGCTTGCAACTATGTATACGAGGAAGTTTAACGAAGGTGATGCTCGTAAGCTGCATGAGGCAACTGTTGCCATGAGCAGGTGGAACCTTGAGGTGAGGGATGATATGTACTCAATCGATCAGATTGCAGCAGCAGCGAGGATGAGTCATGCCAGAAAGCCGCTCACGATGCTTGTGGTGGATTATCTCCAGTTAGTCAGAGGCCCTAAGATTGGCAGGGGAGACAACCGGGAGAGAGAGGTGGCAGAAGTGTCAAGAACACTCAGGTTGTTGTCCTTGGAACTTGGTTGTGTAGTGGTAGCCTTGAGTCAGTTGAACGACGATGGAAGGTTGAGGGAGTCCAGGGCAATCGGTCAGGATGCAACAGCAGTGTGGTCGGTCCAGCCGAGTGAGAGTGGTGACGAGTACAAGAATATACAGATCCCAGCCCAGCGAAATGCGGAGTCAGGTGTAGGTTGCGACCTCCTGTTTGAGGGTAGGTTTGCATCGTTTAGTGAAAGGAGGTGAGAAAATGCCATTGAAGAAGGGTTATTCGCAGAAGACGTTCAGCAAGAATGTCAGTACTGAGATGAAGAGTGGGAAGCCACAGAAGCAGGCAGTTGCCATTGCTTACTCGGTACAGAAGAAAGCGAAAGCAGCAGCAATGAAGCGCAAGAAATAGGTTGCAACCCGAAGGGTTGAATGGGATGAAGTGAGTTGTTGTTCATTCGTGTTGTGTGTTCAAGGGGCAGATCCATCTGGGTCTGCCTCTTGTCTTTTGTGGGGAAAAGGTCATGAAGTGGAAGAAGTGGATGAGGTGATTGGATTGATCCAATGATCTGAGCGACGAGAATGGGTCCAGAAACGATTCTACGAATCAAGCAAGGTCATGACAGCGGAAGCTGGTCTTCAAATGGAATTTGAGGCTTTTAGGAGATAGTACGTACACGTACGACCGGTTAAGTATTTGGTTTTCGGAGGAGTTTCGAGAGAAGAAAAATTGAGTTGTTTAACAGGATGTCCTCGCGCGGCACGCGCATAAATATACAAGGAAGAAAACTCCTGTTTTCTGACGCAGGAGAGGGGTTAGGAAAGGATGGGAAAGGATGGGTGGGAAAGGGGATTATAGGGGATAGGGTTAAGGGGTGCAGGGGAAAAGGGGAAGGGGACCAAGGGGGAAGGGAGGGAAACCATTGGGAAGGAAAACCTCCTAGGGGATCTTAAGCCTTCAAAACCTTTTTCCCTCGAGACAACTTCCGGAAAACACCCCCTATTCCGCTCGCCCCCTCTTTGGTAGCCTGCTTTACCCAATCTCGTCCACAAAGGTAGATACCGATTAAAGCTCCAAGGATGGGCCCAGAAATGTTTCCGGCATCGAAACAAGGTCACCATAGCGGAAGCCTATCCTCAAACGCAATTTGAGGCTTTAAGGATTTACCCCTGCATAGGATACCCAAGCCGCTTGGCTTTTACAGGGTTGTGACCTGGTGCGTTGCTGGCCCGGTGTGTGTGTCGGGTAAAGGTTGCCAGCAAGAATTGCCAGCCTAGCCAAGATTCAGGACAAGAATCGGCATGGTCGTGAGGCGAGTCCACCAACTCGGCCCATAATTTTTCAGCCCTTAGGGTTTGTCACCCAAGTTTGCCCAAAGTCGGGTGAGGCAATCTACTTTGGCTGAATCTACCCTCGTTCAATCTACCCTCGTTCAATCTACCCTCGTTCAATCTACACTGAAACGGTGTAGATTGGGGGGATTTACTTTTGGGGAGGGTAGACTGGAGGAATCGCCTTTGGCGGAAAGCAGACTGGAACGGGAGGGATTCGCACTTTGCCAGCTCCGAGCTGCAGCCCAGACCGGGGAAATTCTTGCCTAGGAAGAAACTTCCTGGGTGGGCAGTATTTGCCTTCGATAGAAAGGGCCCTAGAAACGCTCCTGCAATTGAAAATGGGTAACCACAGCCAAATGGGGGTTGCGCCAATCCTAGAGCATCCTCACGCAATCCAAGTGCCGTGTTCGTGGGAACACTAAAAGAGGGGGATTGAGGGTACCAGGTCGATGGCACCCACTGAGACTAGGTGGAGCTGGGGGATTTTGCCCCCGCAGAGAGATACGAGGTGATAGGGCCAGCTCATAGAGGGAGAAAATGTAGGTGACCCTCTCTTTTTTGTTGCGCGGAGAAAAAAACCTGCCATGATTCACAACGTCAAGCGGGAGTACGGTGGCGAGGCTGACCTCTACGGAGGCGGCCCCATCCAAAAGCGCGAGACACGCAGTTAAAAAAACACTCACACAATGAAACACACACTACGTAGCCCCCTAACAGGGCGCTTTGTCGCAAAACGCTCCACATCCGCCGATCTGGTGGAGGAGCATAACCGCACCATACGGCACGCCAGGCTGTGCCGACTGCTGGACATTGCCACCTCTGCGCTGGCTCTGGCGGGGATTGTGGCCGCTTATGCGGCGTTTGCACACGCCATGCTCGAGATTGGAGGTGGGAAATGACTCTCATAGATGCAATCCAAACCGCGCTGGAAATGCGCGGGGATAACAATTGGATCGGGGTAACCCTGCATCCAGACGCCGGGTGGAACGCATCCTACGGCCCTCTAGCATATCAGGAGGACGAAATACTGATCATTAATCAGGAGTCGCTTAATTACTGGAATCGGGGATTGGAATGGAATGAGAACGCAATCTGCATTTGTGCGGATTGGATACGCTCAGAACTGAGGGGATGGCTGTCTGATAATCCAGAGCTATCTAAGGATGCGAGGAAGTCATTACTGGAGGCTGGGTTGAAATGAATTATCACCTAACGCTAGAGTCGGGTAACGCCAAAACCGGACCCATACCAGTCAGCACCACCGATCGGGAAACCTGCCCTCCAACGTGCCCTTTTTACAACAAGGGGTGTTACGCTAAGGGCGGCCCCCTTGGAATCCACTGGGGTCAGGTGAGCAAGCAAAAGCGGGGTGGCAATCTGGATGCATTTGTTGAGCAAATCAGGAACCTGCCAGAGGGGCAGTTGTGGCGCCATAATCAGGCTGGTGATTTGCCGGGCAAAGGGGTAAATATCGCCAAGGGCGCGCTTAATAGGATAGTTGAGGCGAACGAAGGCAAACGCGGGTTTACCTACTCGCACAAACCAGTCACGAAACACAAACGGGCTACGGAAAACCGAGAGGCAATCCGTGAGGCAAACGCGCGCGGGTTTACAATTAACCTGAGCGGCAACAGCCCCTCCCATGCGGATGAATTGGTTGCGTTGGGAATAGGCCCTGTGGTCTCGGTAGTGCCAGAAGGTACCCAAGCTAAATTTGTCACGCCAGCTGGGAACCGCGGGGTTATTTGCCCAGCACAACAAAGGGACGATATTACATGCGCAAAGTGTGGGCTATGCTCGCACGCAAACCGTAAAATAATTGTTGGGTTTTTACCCCATGGACAGTCAAAAAACGCAGTCAACGCAATTGCAAAGGAGGTCAAATAAAGTGGGCGGCAAAGGATCGGGGCGGAAACCCCTGCCAGACAGCGGGAAACGGGTCAGGCTGTCGGTGGAGGTTGCCCCACAAACCTACGCGGGACTGTGCAGGGAGGGCGCACGGGAGAAAATGGCCATGGGGAGGCTGCTGGATAAAATCTGGAAATCACACACGGACAAAAACACGCATTGAACACGCATTAAACACAACAAAACACAGCACTATGAAAGACAAATTGATAATTGTACGCACAAGATTCATCCCCGCCACAGACACAAAGGGGGCAAGGATAGCGGTTGAGGGATGCAATGGGCGAAAGTACTACCCGTTCCCATACCATGCAAAAGACAAGCACAGAGACTGTGCAATGCTATACGCAAACACTCCCGCTTTACTGTGGGAGGCGGAAGACGCGACAAACAAGACCGGAAAGACCTTTGCCTTTTGGGCGACTAGGTAAAGCACGCCATGAAAAACGCAAGAATCACGCTCAGAAACACGTTCCACGGGACGGAATGCGCCGTTCTCCTGCCCAGGATTTACAAAGACGAGCCGAGCGCAAACCCTTGGCATTTCATCGAGCTAAACTCCAGCCATGACAAGGCACAACGGCGTAGGATGCAGAGGGTAAAGCGGCTCCTTTGCGGGGTGAGTGACTGCAAATGCGGGGTTGTGAGATAAGGGGGACACCATGGCTGGATACATTAGTTAAACAAACCAGAACGCAAGCGAGACGAGACCGGCCCCAAGGGAGCAATCCTTTGGGGCTTGTCATTTTGTGGGGGATATGGTAGCGGCAGAAGATGAAGCAAAAGCGATTGCCAGCGGTTGTGAAACGATATTTAGAGGATATTGGGCGGAATGGCGGGCAGTCGACTAGCCGAAAAAAGGGGAACGCGAGCCGTGAGAATGGAGCGCAAGGCGGACGGCCGAAGAGGCGGAAGTGAAACAAGGGACAACACAACACAACGGATGGCAAGCGATTTACTAAAAACGGATGGGACGCAGGCGCACACTGGGGAGTTGATCCCAGAGGAGGTGAGGCAACGTGCGCTTGATTTGCTCTCCAAGGGAGGCGGCATTAATGAGACGGCGGAGCAGGTCGGGATAAACAAGCGCACGCTCATGGCGATCCGCACAAAAGAGGTGCAAGACAACCCCGCTTTTGCCACCAAGTACTACAGCACCCGCACGCCAGCGAGGTTGCTACACTTGGCAAACCAGGCAATGGAGAGGATGAGTGAGGAGATTGACAACCTCCCGCCGGGGGTTTTACCCGTCGTGATGGGAGTGGCACTTGATAAGTACATGGCCCTGTCAGGGCAAGCCAGCTCAATCCATGAGGTGCGCCACTCAGTTTCCCTAGGCGATGCAAGCGGCCCGGCTGGCATTGCAGGAGTTGGCAAGGTGATTGATGTTTAACACATAGAGATACGAATTTCATATTACGCTTATTGTGTGATGTTATGATGTTTATTATTATCAGGCATTCGGGGGCAAAAGGGGCTGTTCCAGGTCGCAAAAGGGCCGTTCCAGCCTAGCAAAAGGGGACAAAAACACCCCTAGGGGGGGCGGGGGTTGCCCATTTTGGCGCGAAGGAAAATGCTGACGCGTCATCCCTCTCACAATTTTTCTCTAAAAGCCCCTCACGCGCCGTCTTCCTCCTCACAATTTTTGCCTAAAAGGGCTCCTGCTGCTTGCCCCTTCCTTGCCCCGAGGATGCCCTGTGTGTTGTCCTTTCCTTGGTTGGTTGTGGTTTATCTCGTTTGGCTAAACTGCCCTAAGGTTGGTATAAGTGTCCTTGGTGGTCGTTTTTTGGAGCAGGCTATCGTTTTTTGTTGTTTTCCGCTTGCACTGGGAGTGACTCACTGGTACCAGAAGAGAATACCACTTCACTTCTAGCCTCGCTTGTCTCGGGTTCGTCCCTTGGTAAGCGGGGTTCTTTTTTGTCGTGACAATCTGTGCTGTTTGAGGCTGTCTGGCTGGAATGAGCCGTTACATTCCAGTCTATCTTGGTCAATCCCAGCTTGGTCTAAAGGCTGAAGACTTCCTTTCTGGGAGCAACATTGCTTCGCTTGAGAAGCAGGTCCAGCCCGGTAGATTTGATGTGAGAAGCCTTGATGGTGCTGTCTCGGATGCCTTGCGGAAAGACATTGGGGTTGATGTAGGAGTTGATGTTGTTTCGGCGAAGTATGTTTGGCCCAGTGTTGAGCGAAAGCACTGGCATTGCTTCCTGTTTTTGAATTACTGCCTGACTGGCTTTCATGCCTTTTGTCAGGTGGACAGAAGGGGTGTTGCTGACCAGTGCAGCGTTATGCCTGGCAGTTGCTTTGTCGTTGATCCTAGGCGCACGCACTGGCTTGAGCCGATTGGAGAAGAGCCTGAGGTTTGCCTACTGCTCCAGTTTGCTGTTCCAAGGAGGGATAAGAAGTCTTTCAATAAGATCATGGGCTGGATGTCGCCTTCGTTCCGACTTCTACCCCTTTTCCGCTAGACCCAGCTAGAATCGCCTAGAATGCCCTGTACGTTGTTTTCTGCTTGATTGGGTATGATTGGTCTGCCAGTTGTCTTGCCACACATGAAACTCGCAACACTTGAACTGGTTGATTCTGTTGAACGTCACCCGGATGCTGACCGGCTGGATGTCATCAAGATTTCTGGCTACCAATGCATTGTCACAAGGGATTCCTACGCTGTTGGTGATCCGGTGGTTTTGATCCATCCTGACACTGTTTTGCCTGATGATGAGTGGGCGAAGCCGTACAAGAGGGGTGAGCGGGTTAAGGCCGTAAAACTGCGTGGGGTGTGGTCTTTTGGGATTGCTGTGAAGCCTGATGTTGTCCTTGGAGAAGGCTGGGGTGATCTTGTGGAAATTGGGCAGGAGGTTTCTGCTTTGGTTGGCGTGCGGAAGTACGAGTCTCCTGTTGGGAACGATCTACAGGCTATTGGTGGTCTTCCCTTTGGAATGTTCAAGACTGACGAGGAGCGTTACCAGAACCTGGATGACCTGCCTTGGGGCGAGAAGGTGGATGTCACCCTCAAGGTGGACGGTTCATCAATGACGGTTTACTGCAAGCAGGTGGATGGCGAGCTTGTTGTTGGAGTGTGCTCAAGGACGCAGGAGTTGAGAACGACCTGTGATAATAAGTACATTCGCTGCTTCAAGGAATATGGGATTGATGAGAGGGTGCCAATGCTTCGTGACCTTCTTGGGTTCGACTTTGCGCTTCGTGGGGAGCTTCATGGCAAAGGGATTCAGTCATCCAAATACAACCCGCACTCACAGGTGGATCACCTTGAGTTCTCGGTCTATGACGTGCTGAACCTAGAGACCCTTGAGATTCAGCGGAAGGGCAGTGAATTTTACTTCCTGAAGGTTATCGATGAGGATTCTACCGTTGAGGTGATTGAGCGGGATGTTGAGTTGACGCCTGAGCTGATCAAGAAGTACGAAGAGATGGACAAGGGACCATCCGGCCACCATTTTGAGGGTGTTGTGATCAAGCACTCCAAAGGGTCGTTCAAGGTCATCAACCTGAAGTACGATTCGTTGAAGTAGAGAGATTGCCCTAGTAGTTCAGTGGTAGACCATCGCTCCCTCATGGTGAAGGACCGAAAAGCTGGGATGAAAGCGAATGCCGTGGGTTCGATCCCCACCTAGGGCACCATTTTATGAACGTAAAGTACACGATTCAAAGCTGCATCAACGGGTTGTCTGGCGACCGTTACTGGAACTGGGTCAACGAAGATGTCGTGTTCACCCAAGCTTTGGCAATCGAAACCCTTTTGGAGTTGAGAAAGATATATCCCAGCAAAAGATTCCGTCTTCTCAGGGAAGAGTTTGAGGTTATCGGGTAACTTTCTCCTTGCCACTGGCATGGAATTTGTAGTAGGTGCGGGTCATGAGCGACCGACTTGGAGCGGCATTGAAACAAGCTGACAAAGCTAAGGTTCGTCGTCGTCGTAAGAGGAGTGACGCTGGCAAAAAGCGCGGGCCTAAGGTTAAGGTTGAGCCTGTTGTTTCATTGCCAGATGATGAGGTCGTCCTGCCGGATTCACCTCCAGAAGCATGGGTAGATGAGCCTAGGATGACCCATATGGCCAATGATAGGGCTTCTGTGCTGTCTGGCCTTGGAGTGAGTGAAGGCACGTTCTCAGCCATTTTCCCACAGCTTGGGGACTACATGGATGATGACGACTTCCATTTCATTGAGAGCAAGCTGGGGCTGGCACACGGGGTATTGGGCGAGGCAATCGCAATGGATCTTCCGATCTACTTTGAGGGGGTTGTGCTTCCAATCGCATTGCAGAACCAGAGGCTTTGCTACGTCAGGAATGATGCCGGTGCCTGTGACTTAGTTCGCAGGAAGGTGGATTCATGTCGTCATGGCCAAAGGGTCTTGGTTAAGGACGGCATCATTGTTAGGGTGCTTCGATGAAGCTTTTCTGCATTGTCATTGTCGTTCTTTCGATCATCAGCCTGTTTCTTCCTGATGAGTGCTGAACACACCATGCTTGCGGTCTTTGTGTCTTGGCTGATCCTTGTGGCATGGATCTGGAAGGCTGGATGGTTTAAGTGCTGAATGTTTGCCTCCCTTGATCATCATCCTGATGGGGGTGATTGGACGCTGGAACGGATTCTTGAGTACAAGTATATCCGTCACCCGGTCATCCCTAATCCTGACGAGGCTTACCTGCGTGACTGTGTAGAGAAGATTGGTGTTGCTGCTGTAGGCAAGTGGCTTCTGACTCGTGACACACGGGTCTGGATGGAGCAAGACGACCCATTCCGCTACGCCATTGAGCCTAAGCACTGGAAGACATCGGACGCTATCCTTAACGAGACTGACGAGGTTCTGGTACTTGGAGGCAATCGCGCCGGGAAGACTGAATGGGCTGCTAGAAGGGTTGCCCAGATGCTTGTTGGCGTTGAGCGGGGTGAATTCCCATGGCCACAGTGGATGAAAGACAGGTGCCAGAAGCGTGGGCTGAAGATCTGGTGCTTGCACACTACCAACCAGTCATCCATCGCCTTCCAGCAACAGGTTGTTTACAAGTACCTTCCAAAAGAGTTGAGGAACGCTCGCAAGAGTAAGTTCACCAACCTGTCCTACACGCAGAAGAACGGGTTTTCCGACAACACAGGCGTTTACAACACAAACCAAGTCTGGTTCCTGAACTACGCTCAGGACAAGCAGGTCATTGAGGGCGGCGAGCCGGATCTGATCTGGTGCGATGAGTTGGTCCCTCACGACTGGCTTGAGACACTTCGATACCGTCTTGTCACCCGTCAGGGGAAGCTGATTCTCACGTTCACTCCCATCCTTGGGTACACCCTTGTGGTGAAGGAGTACCTGGCTGGCGCTAAGATTGTAGAGACGAAGGAGTCTGAACTGTTGACCGGGAAGAACGTCCCCGGTTGCCCAGAGGGGCATATGCCCTTTAGGGCCACAGCAAGGCAGGGAAGGTCAGGTGTGGTGTGGTTCCACACGAAGCTGAATCCTTATTCTAGCTGGGACCAGATGCAAAAGACCCTAAAGGGTCGTTCCAGCTACGATGTAAAGATCCGTGCCTATGGCTGGGCTGAAAGCACTGCTGGCAGTCAGTTCCCAAACTTTGGCGAGCATTCAGTTGTCCCTCACGACAAGGTTCCCATCCAAGGAACCAACTACATGGTCATCGACCCTGCTGGGGCTAGGAACTGGTTCATGCTGTGGTGTAGAGTGGACACACAAGGCAGGCTATACATCTACCGTGAGTTTCCTGATGAAACATATGGTGAATGGGCGTTACCTTGTGACCGTCCAGATGGGAAGCCGGGACCAGCGGAGAGGGCTGGAGCTGGCAAAGGAATCCAAGAGTACTGCCAGATGATCATGGATCTGGAGGGTGACGAGGAGATCCAAGAACGATTCATTGATCCTAAAGCAGCAGGCACCCCTACAGCTTCCAAGGAAGGCGGCGTGACGCTTCTAGATCTACTTGAGGAGTCTGGACTGTCATTCACTCCAGCAGCTACAGTGACCGTCGACGAGCGTGTCCTGCTCATTAATGACCTTCTTTCATACAATAAGGATGAGGAGATCTCTGAAGACAATTCACCTAGGTTGTTTGTCTCTGAGCGTTGCCAGAACCTTATTTACTCGTTAAGAGAGTGGACTGGGGCTGATGGTCAAAAGGGAGCAAGCAAAGACCCTATCGACTGTTTGGGCTATCTCACAGTGATGAATCCTGAGTTCGTTGAGGCCAAGAACATGGTCTGGCGAGATTCTGGGGTCATTGGCTCCTACTGACCCTACTTTATGGACAACTTTCAAGACCCTATCGCAGAAGCAGCAGACAAGCCTTCTCTAGAAGTCCTCATGGACGAATGGAAAAGGGCATCATGGCAGGGTCTGGATGGTGCCAGGATCAATGGGTTGGATGACATCCGCTATGCTAGGTGGCAGGGACAGACTGATGATGGCAAAAAGCACAGTGAATACCGTTCAAATGGTGAGCCTGCATGGCCTTTCGAGGGAGCAAGTGACGTAAGGTGCCGTCTGGCAGACTCAGTCTGTAACGAGATCTCAGCCCTACTGCTTTCAGCCTTCAACAGGGCAGACATCCGGGGCAATGCGACTGAGTTTAACGACCTACCGATGGCTCAAGCCACCACAACCCTGCTAAAATGGGTTAAGGAGAACAAGCTGGCGAGTGATTTGGCGAGGGAAGCTGAACTTGGAGCGCAGTATTCCACCCAGTATGGCTGGACAGTCTTCTTCACAGGCTGGGAGCAGAGGGTTTCCACCCGTAAACAGTTCATCAAGTTCGATGAAATGCTGGCAAATGCCCAGCAATTGGACCCATCAAGCCCTCTAGCTGCCCTTCCTGAGCTTGTAGCCAACCCAGAGGCCGAGGATCAGGCTGCTGAACTGTTCATGGGGCTGCTTCCCATCGACAAGGTTGAGGCAAAAGAGCTTGTTCGTGACCTTCGCAAAGAAGGGGAAGGCGATTACGAGCAGCAATACGTCTCAAAGAACCTCCCAATGGTTCTTGCACTCAAGCCATACGACGAAATTGCACTTCCTCCAGAGACTGTTGACCTGCAATCGGCCCGAGTGATCTTCCGCAGGTGCTGGCACACTGAAGTTGAGCTTCGTGAGAAGGTTATTACGGACGATTGGGACGAAGATTGGGTTGA
>Ga0075471_10002725_pt1 | contig 11516 bp, 9 predicted proteins | sample DEB19_08_DNA_2_FD_74787 | JGI IMG/M metagenome (GOLD analysis project Ga0075471, IMG submission 74787) | Aqueous microbial communities from the Delaware River and Bay under freshwater to marine salinity gradient to study organic matter... | ecosystem: Environmental > Aquatic > Marine > Coastal ... | reverse complement strand
AGAACAAGGCACTCGTCATCGTTGGTGTAATCGTCACGCTGCTAGCCGGGATCCTCAATGGCCAGACGCCAGTCGAGATCCGCGCGGCCGCGTCCTCCGCAGTGTCGGGATGGGCACAGATGAAATCGCCGGGTGGCGACCCGCTCTGGGTCGCGCCGGACATCCGTCTGACCTCGGCCGACATCGAGCGAGCCGAGGCGCGGCAGCTCGCAGACGGCCCTGCCGTCGCCATCGTCCTCACCACCGACGGCGCGCGCAAGATGGCGGCGCTCTCGAACGCGCAGATGAACAAGCCGATCGCCCTGCTGCTTGATGGCCAGGTGATCTGGGCACCAGTCGTCCGCAGCACGGTCGAAAAGGAAGCAGTCATGACCGGCGGGCCCGGGGGCCTCACGCAGGCCCAAATCCAGCGACTGCTGACGTCGCTGAAGAAGTAAGCCACATTCGGGGTGGGGCGCGGCCCCACTCCGAACCTCTCCGTTGCACATTCCGACGGGGCCTTCAGCGTGGCGCCGACCGGCGACCTGGACACCGAGTGGGGCGTTGCCAACAACGACGTCCGCAAACCGTCTCAAGGTCAATTTCAACAACCAGATCATCCGCGGTCTCGGCATCGGCGTCGGCTTCCGCATGTCCAGTGCGTCGCCGTCTGCCATCCGCACGGGGCTGGACAACAACGGCGACTTCGTCTTCAACCATCGCCCTGCCGGCGTCGCGCGCAACACCGAGCGAGGCTCCGGTTCGTTTTCGTTGAACATGAACCTCAATTACAACTGGCAATTCGGCCCGCCGGCCTGACAAACCACGCCAACTACACCGGCTACAGCGGCGTCATGACCTCGCCGGACGTTTCAAACAATCTCGACGCATGGCGGGCGCTACAATTTGAGCATTCATGCTCAGATTGCTGGCGTTTCTCAAACCATATCGAGGCCCCGTCGCGATCGTGTTCGCGCTCACGCTGGTGCAGTCACTGGCCGGCTTGTATCTCCCTCGCCTGATGGCAGACATCGTCGATCACGGCATCGTGCCGGGCGATCAGGGACAGATCCTGTACTACGGCGGCGTGATGCTGGCGATGGCCGTGGTCGCCATGGCCGCCGCTGTTGGCGGTTCGTATTTCGCGTCGAAGGCCGCGACCGGCTTCGGCCGTGACGTCCGCAGCCGCATCTTCGATCGCGTGGCGCACCTGTCGGTGCATCAGTTCGATCACTTCAGCACCGCATCGCTGATCACGCGCACGACCAACGACACCACCCAGGTGCAGCAGGTGTTGATCATGATGCTGACCATGGTGATCATGGCGCCGATGATGGCCATCGGCGGCACTGCGCTGTCGTTGTCACAGGACGTGCGCCTGGCGCGCGTGTTGATCGCCGTCATTCCCGTGCTCGGCATCGTCTGCTTCCTGATCATGCGCAAGGCCGTGCCGCTCTTCCAGTTGATGCAGGTCAAGATCGACAAACTGAACCTGGTGCTCGACGAAGGCCTGACCGGCGTGCGCGTCATTCGAGCGTTCGACCGCAGTGCCAGCCAGAGCCGCCGGTTCGATGCCGCCAACCTCGACCTCACCGACAACGCCATCATGGTCAACCGCCTGGTCTCCGCGCTGATGCCGGCGATGTTCCTGGTGATGAACCTGACCGGCGTGGCCATCATCTGGTTCGGCGCCGTGCGCATCGACGCCGGACAGATGCACGTCGGGGCGATGATCGCCACGCTGCAGTACGCCATCCAGATCCTGTTCGCGGTGTTCATGGTGACGGCCATGTTCGTCAGCCTGCCCCGTGCCGAAGCGTCGGCCGAGCGCATCAACGCGGTACTCGACGTGATGCCGGACGTGAACGATCCTGCGCAGGCGAAGCCGGCCGGGCCGGCCGTCGGCCGGGTCGAGTTCCAGGACGTCTCGTTCCAGTACCCGGGCGCCGAGGAGCCGGCGCTGAGCGGCGTGTCGTTCACGGCCCTGCCTGGCGAAGTCACGGCCATCATCGGCGGCACGGGCTCCGGCAAGTCGACGCTCGCAGGCTTGATCCCGCGCTTCTACGACGTCAATGCCGGTCGCGTGCTGATCGACGGCGTGGATGTGCGCGAGGTGCGCCAGGGAGACCTCAGGGCGAAGATCGGCTACGTGCCGCAAAAGGCCGTGCTGTTTACCGGCACGATCGCCAGCAACATCCGTTTCGGCCGGGAATCAGCCACCGACGACGAGATCGCCCGGGCGGCCGCCGTCGCGCAGGCGGCGGAGTTCATCGACCAGAAGCCCGAGGGCTTTGCCGCCCCGGTCTCGCAAGGCGGCACCAACCTCTCCGGCGGGCAGAAGCAGCGCCTTGCCATTGCCAGGGCGCTGGTGCGCAACGCGCCGATCTACGTGTTCGACGACAGCTTCTCGGCGCTGGACTTCGCCACCGACGCCCGGTTGCGGGCGGCGCTGCGCGCCGAAACGACGCAGGCCACGGTGTTCATCGTGTCGCAGCGCATTGGCACGGTCATGAACGCGGATCGGATTGTCGTCCTCGACGACGGGCGCGTCGTCGGCATCGGCACCCACGCGGAGTTGCTGCGCGGCTGTGAGGTCTATCGCGAGATCGCCGAGTCGCAGGCTTCGATCGAGGAGGTGGCATGAGTTCCGAACGCGCCGCCCTCAAGCAGCAGGCCGGCCCGCCGCCCAGCATCTTCGGGCGTGGACCGATGGCCGGAGTCGGCATGCCGGTGCAGAAGGCCAAGGATTTCAAGGGCACGCTGCGCCGCCTCACTGGGTACCTCCAGCCACACCGCTCGGGACTGGCGATCGTGATCGGCGCCGGCATCGTCGCCACGATCTTCAGCGTCGTCGGGCCGAAGCTGCTCGGCAAGGCCACGACCAAGGTCTTCGAGGGCTATGTCGCCCGATCGTTCGGCAGTCAGCGCGGCATTGACTTCGCCTACGTAGCCAACATGCTCGGCTGGCTGGTGGCCCTGTATGCGATGAGCGCCGCCTTCCTGTACCTGCAGCAGTACCTGATGTCGGGGATCGCGCAGCGCACGGTGTATGCGCTGCGCCGTGACGTCGAGGCCAAGTTCAGCCGGCTGCCGCTGCGGTTCTTCGACTCGCGCACGCACGGCGAGATCCTGAGCCGCGCCGTCAATGACCTCGACAACATCAGCAGCACGCTGCAACAGAATCTGACCCAGTTGATCAGCTCCGTGCTGATGGTGCTCGGCATCCTGGTCATGATGCTGACAATCAGCTGGATGATGACCCTGATCGTGCTGGTGACGCTGCCGCTCAGCGTCACGATCGTCGCGAAGATTGCCAAGCGCTCCCAGGGCCACTTCGTCCGCCAGCAAAAGGCGATGGGCGAGATGAACGGCCACGTCGCCGAAATGTATTCGGGCCACACGATCGTCACCGCCTTCGGCCACGAAGCGAAGGGGGTCGAGAAGTTCAACGCGCTCAATGCGGCGTATTACGAGGGCGCGTGGCGGGCGCAGTTTGCAACCGGCGTGATGTTTCCGATCATGATGTTTGTCGGTAATCTCGCGTATGTCGCCGTCGCCGTGCTGGGCGGCATCCTCGTCGTGCGCCGATCGATCGCGATCGGCGACGTGCAAGCCTTCATTCAGTACAGCCGGCAGTTCTCGATGCCGATCACGCAACTGAGCAGCATGGCGAATACCATCCAGCTCACCATTGTCTCAGCGGAACGCGTCTTCGAACTGCTCGACGAGCCTGAGGAACCGGCCGAAGCATCGGCGCCGAAGACCGTCGCGTCGCCCAAGGGGCATGTCGACATCGATCACATGTCGTTCAGCTACAAGGCGGACGCACCGCTGATCGAGGACATGTCGATCGACGTGAAGCCGGGCCAGATGGTCGCCATCGTCGGGCATACCGGCGCCGGCAAGACTACGCTGGTCAACCTGTTGATGCGCTTTTACGACATCAACAGCGGCGCCATCCGCATTGATGGCGTCGACATCCGCGAGATGACGCGCGGCCAACTGCGCCGGATCTTCGGCATGGTGCTGCAGGACACGTGGCTGTTCTCGGGCACGATTCGCGACAACATCGCCTACGGCCGCGATGGTGCGACGGACGACGAGATCGTCAAGGCCGCCAAGGCGGCGCAGGCGGACCACTTCATTCGCACGCTGCCGGACAACTACGCCACGATCATCAACGAGGAAGCCACCAACCTGTCGCAGGGGCAGAAGCAGCTGCTGACCATCGCGCGCGCATTCCTCGCCGACCCGGCCATCCTGATCCTCGACGAGGCAACGAGCAGCGTCGACACGCGCACCGAAGTCCTGATCCAGCGCGCCATGGCGCAACTGATGCGCGACCGCACCACCTTTGTGATTGCGCATCGCCTCTCAACGATCCGCAATGCCGACATGATCCTGATGATGGAACACGGCCGCATCGTCGAGCAGGGCCGTCACGAAGACCTTCTGGCTGCCAACGGCCGCTACGCGGCCCTGTACCGCAGCCAGTTCACCGAGCCTGTAGAGGCGGGTCTTTAAAGACCCGCCTACTTAGGTCTTGGCAACCGGGGAATCTGGACGGGGCCAACCTTGTTCCAGATCCGCTTCGACACCGCATCCGCCTCGCGGATCACGGCCGCTTCGTCCATCGTCAGCACCTTGTGCCCGCGCATGATGAACTCGCCGTCCACCATCACCGACTCGATGTCGGAGGCGTGCCCACCGTGGATCACGGCCGAGACAATCCGGCCGGCAGGAACCAGATACGGCTTGAGTGTGTCGACAACAAACAGGTCGGCCTTCTTCCCGACCTCGAGCGAGCCCAACGTCTTCTGCTGATTTACCGCCCTCGCGCCCCCTTCGGTGGCATCGGCGAGGATGTCCTCCGGCTGCGGCTGCACGCCGGGGAACGGGTCCGTGCGTCGAATGCGCTCGGTCAGCAGCGCGATCCTCATCACTTCGAACACGTCGTTCGTGTTGTTGTCGGTGCCGAGCGCGATCGGGCATCCGGCCTCTCGAAGCGCGGGAATCGGCGGAATCACACCGCGATTGGCCGCCATGCCGGCCTGATGGGAAATGATCGTGCCGCTCTTGCCCAGCAACGCAATCTCGCCGGCATCCACGTAGCGGGCATGCGCGGCGAACAGTCGCGGGCCAAGGAACCCGTGGCGATCCAGGAACGCCGCCGGACGCAGCCGATGGAATTTCTCCATGAACTGGTATTCGGCAATGCTCTGGTTCAAGTGAATGGTGTAGCCGAGATCGTGCTTGTCGGCAAATGCCCGCACGTCGCGGAGCAATTCGGGTGACGACGTCTCGGTCAGCGCCGCGGCCGGGAACACGCTGATCCGCCCTTGATTCTTCCCGTGCCATGCCGCGAAGAGGTCGTTGATACGCTGCAGGCCCTCTTCACGCAGCTTCTGCGAGAAACGCGGCGGTTCGCTCTTCGCGAGCCCATCAGGGGACATCGGCCCGGGCACGTTCTCGCTGTCGCGGATCGATTCGGCAAACACCCAACGCAACCCGGTCTTCGAGAGCGCGCCCGCATATCGGGCAATCCCACCTTCGTTCTGAACGAACGTCGTGGTGCCCGTGCGAATTGCCTCCAGGGCGCCGACGGTCACCATCAGCTGTGCTTCTTCGCCCTGCAGCAGGCTGGCCGGCTGCACCGGAAGGCGCGCGGAGTTGGGAAAGCCGAAGTCCTCGTTGAAGCCCCGCTGCAGCGTCGCGGTCAGGTGCGCATGGCAGTTGATCAGCCCTGGGAAAACGGCCTTAGTGCGGCCGTCATACACGTCCGCGTTCGGGTACTGCTTGAGGACATCGGCCGTCGGGCCAATCGCCGCGATCGTTCCGCCAACCACGGCCAGGGCAACATCGTTCTGCGTGCGATCGGGATTGACGACGGTAGTGTGACTGAAGACGATCGCCCGCTGGTTCGTCGGCTGCGCGTGCAGCGACGAACGGTCCATCAGCATCGACGCCGCGACCGCGCCCGCACCACCGAGGAGTTCGCGCCTGGAGAGATCTGCTGCCATGCGGCAGATTATGGTCCAAAGGGAGTGAGTCGAGCGGGTGGCGAGGCCGTTTGCGCGTCCGGCAGGATTCGATGCCGCTCGCGAGGAGCGAAGCGAGTCGCGGCGCCACTGAGCCTGTCGGATCACGCCACGTGCTTTCGCGCGTGGCGCGTCCGGCAGGGATCGAACCTGCGACCCCCGGCTTAGAAGGCCGGTGCTCTATCCAACTGAGCTACGGACGCGTGGTTACAGTTTACAGCGCCGGTAACTGTTTGGTGTTGCACCGGTTCCTATCCATCCCGTAACGCTTCCGTGGGTTCAACTCGAATCGCTCGGCGCGCCGGACCGGCCGCCGCGAGCACGCCAATCGCCATGATGACGAGGGCGGCCACGGGAAGAATGCCGGGGATGTGCCAGCCGCCTTCAATCTCGATGTTCATCCGGTCATGCAGGAACAGCGCGGCGGCGGCGCCGACGGCGAGCCCGGCGCCGATCTGCCACATAGCTCGCGCGAAGACGCCCGCCAGCAGTCGCCCCTGGCGCGCGCCAAGTGCCGTGCGAATGCCGATCTCACGCCGGCGCAAGGTCACCGTAAACGACATCAAGGCATAGAGCCCCGCGGCGGACAGAACCAGCACGCTGGTCGTCACGATCGCCAGCGCATACGACGTCAGATTGCCTGACACCTGCGCGTCCTGATAGACCTCGTCAAGGCGACGCACGGCGCCGAGACGCAGCGATCCGTCGATGTCTGCGCCGAGATCTTGCACGCGGCGGATGCTCTTCGGCAGGTCGGGACCGGCATGCAGCACCAACTGGACCTCGTTGGCGACCACGGTTCGACGTTGGGCTGCCACGTACATCCTGCCTTGCGAGGTGTTCGCCGGACGATCCCGCACGACGCCGACAATCTCGAACCACGGACCTGGCTCGGCGCCCTGCGCAGCAACGGGCCTGACGCGCCGGCCAACCGCGTTGCCGTCGCCGATCACCTGTCGTACGAACGTCTCGTCGACGACCGCGGTCGCCACGCCGGCCCCGTCGCGATCGTCGAGGATGCGGCCGGCCACGGCCGGGAGTCGCAACACGTCAAAGAATGTCCGATCGACCTGGTTGGCGCGAACATATCGGCGAACGCGAGGACGGCCCGCTGCTGTCTCTTCCAGTTCAACGTGCGCCATCGGCTCGATGCCCGGCAACACGCTGGTGAACGTGGCACGTGAGGGCGCGAGTTCCGCCGCGATCTTCGCCAGCGCGGCATCGGGCACACCGCCTGCGCCGGAGAGCGGCGCCGTCAGGAATTCACCTGCCGCGAACCCTGGACCGAGCACGGATGGCCGCAGGTGTCCCCACGCCATCTCCATCGTTGACGGCAGCGCCGCCAGGGCGAGCCCGACCTGGGCAATCACCAGCGCCGTCCGCGTTGCGCCAAGCGGCACGCCAGTCCGGCTCCCAAGCGCCCTGAGCGCGATCGGCAGCACGCGACCGGTCGCCTGCAGGGCAGGCAGCAACCCGGCAAGCAGCGCGGCCAGGACCGAAAGGCCGCCGACAAACACCGCCGCCCGCCACGAAAAGTCGAACGTGATCCAGAACGGCAGCGAGCCGCCCAGGTCCGGGAATCGCCGAACGATGTCACCGATCTGCAGCAGGATCGGCCGTGTCAACGCAAGCGCCGTGAGCCCTGCTACCGAAGACAGGACCAGCACCTCGACACAGAGTTGCGACACGATGCGACTGCGGCTCGCCCCAAGCGCAAAGCGGGCGGCAAACTCTTCCTGGCGGGTGACGGTTCGCGCGTAGATCAGGATCGCAATGTTCAGGCATGGCGGCACGAGCAAGAGGCTGATCAACAGCAGCATCACCCGCTGCTGCCAGATCAGTTCTCCCCGTTCGACGTCATCGGTGAACGCAAACGTATAGGGGACCACGCGGGCCCGTCGTGCGTCGGCGGCCGCCTGTATTCGTTCCAGCGGCAATAGACCGATCGTGGCCAGTTCCGCCTGAGCGCCTTCCAGGGTCACGCCGGGCTGAAGCCGGGCAAACACCACGCCTTGAGGTGCGGCCGCAAGCGCGCCCGATCGATTCGCCGCCAGCGGAATCCAGTACGAATGATTGACCGGGAAGCCGAACCCCCGCGGCATCACGCCAACAATCGTGTGCGTGGCGTCGCCGAGCCGAACTGTCTGCCCGAGCACTGCGCGATCGGCGCCAAACTGCGACTGCCACACATCGTGACCGATCACGATGACCGGTGGCGCCGCGGCGTCCTCGTCGGCAGCGTTGATCCACCGGCCAAGCAGCGGTTGCATGCGCGCCAGCTGAAATCCAGACGCGCTGATCTGAGCCACGCGCACCCACTCCGCCGGCCGGTTGCCCGTGACGAGGCGTTGCTCGACGGTCTGAAATCCACCGAGGTCCTGCACCGACTGTAAGGTTGTCCCCCAGCGATCCAGGTCCTGCCTGGAGACGGCCAGTCGACGATGCGCGTCCGCATCCCAGCTCTGCAGGGCGACAATCCGGTCGCCTTCCTCGAGCGGCGGCGCGGTGCGCCCCATGAACTCGTCGAGGAACACGAACACCACCGCGGCGATCGTGATCACGATCGTCATCGCCAATCCACCGGCCAGCGTGAGGCCCCAGGATCGACGCAACATGCGCACGCCCAACTTCGCGTCCAGCAGAAAGCCATCGAGCCACGCTAACCCGGTGGCCTCGCGCCACGACTCCTTCAGTTGGGTGGTGCCTCCCAGCTGCACGCGCGCAGCCCGGCGTGCCTGTTCCGGCGTGAGCCCGCGCCGGCGGCCGTCTTCCTCGGCCATCTCGAGGTGGGCCGCGATTTCCTGATCAAACTCGGCTTCGGAACTGCCTGGACGGGAGATACCCGCGAACGCGGGCCACTAGCGAATGCAACAACGCGAGCACAACTTACCCTCGGGACTGCGGGTGCAGGACCCGGCCCATCACGCCGGCGACGCGCTCCCAATTCTCCGTCTCGGTCTTGAGCTGCTTCCGCCCCGCCGTCGTCAGTGAGTAGAACTTCGCCTTGCGATTGTTTTCAGACGTGCCCCACTCGGCGCTGATCCACTTTTTCTGGACCAGCCGAACGAGACACAAATAGACGGTGCCCTGGTTGACGATCAGGGCGCGCTCCCCGACCTGCTCGATGCGCAGCGCGATCCCGTAGCCATGGAGCGGCCCCATCTGCTCCAGCGTCTTGACGACCATCAGGTCGAGCGTGCCTTGAAGAATGGACGAATCGGTTTCCGGCAAGTTCACCTCTGGGATGTATAGAGGAGAGTACCAGTCGACCTCTGGGATGTCCAGAGGAGCGGTACGGGTAAGATGATGTGCCGTGCGTCTGACGCTCTTGTCCCTCGCCCTGCTGGTCGCATCGATCGGCGCTGCGCCGTTCGACCCCATGCCGGCGCCGGTCAAAGCCAAGCTCGACGCGGCGTTCCCGGGATGGCGGATGGCGCCACTCAATTCACGGGCGGCGCGCGGGTTCCGCAGCAAGCACCCGTCGTGGCCCTCGAACGTCCTGACCGGCGATTTTGACGGCAACAAGACGACCGACTACGCCGTGCTGATGGAGCACAAGGGCAAGACGATGGTGGCCGCGGTGCTGGATTCCGGCAAGACGCTGACACTTCACTCGGTCACGGCGCCCGAACAGCCCGATCCCCGCATGTGGCTCTGGCGCATGACGGCCGGCAGTTCGCGCACCGATCTCGATACCAGGAAACCGATTCCCTTGCCCTTCGACACGATCGGCTTGAGCGACGGCGGCAACACGAGTCGCACGTTCCTGTACGAGAAGGGCAAGTTCAGGGAGATCCGGACCAGCGAATGAGCTAGACCCGATGTCCACCGCACGAATCGCGCTCGCCAACCTTTCATACCCCGCAGATCCGGCGCAGTCGGTCACCCTTGCCGTGGACGCCATCGCTCGCGCCGGCGAGGCAGGGGCGGACCTGATCTGCTTTCCCGAATGCTACGTGCCCGGCTATCGGACGGCGGCACGACGATCGCCGCCGCCTGATGCCGCGTTCCTCGAGCGCGCCTGGGCCACCATCGCGGCCGCCGCGCGTGACGCGAACGTGGCGGTGATCCTCGGCACCGAACAGGTAACCGCGCGCGGGCTGATCATCACGGCGCTCGTCATCAATCGCGACGGCACGATTGCCGGCTTCCAGGACAAGACGCAGGTCGATCCGTCAGAGGAAGGCACCTACGTGATTGCCGACGGCGATCGCAAGGTTTTCGAGGCGGGCGGGGTGAAGTTTGGCGTCGCGATCTGCCACGAAGGGTGGCGCTATCCAGAGACCGTTCGTTGGCCGGTCAAGCACGGTGCGCAGATCGTGTTTCACCCGCATTTCCACTGGGCCGAGGGCGACAGCTTCCGCCCGACCTCCTTTGCGGATCCGCGTAACAGCTTTCACGAGAAGGCTGCGCTATGCCGCGCCGCCGAAAACACCTGCTTCTTCGCCACCGTGAACTACGCCACCGAGGGCGCGCCGACGACGTCAGCCGTGGTGAAGCCGGATGGGACGCTGCTCGCGCACCAACCGTATGGGATGGCCGGGTTGTTGATCTGCGATCTGGATCTGAGCGAAGCGACGCGGCTGCTGGCGACGCGCTGTAAGACCTACTAGAAGCCGGACGGCTATGGGCGACGCGATTTCTTCAGCGCCATCTTTCGAGAAACCGCCAACAGATCCCGGAGCGCATGCTCGTCGACTTCGCCGAGGCGAACCAGGACGACCGGATGCCGCTCGTAGTACTCCGTGACGTAATAGGTCTCGGGCGCCTCCTCGATAAACAGTTCACGATCGTCCAGCTCGCAGCGCACGACCAGCGAGTCGGCCTCGGCTGATTCATCCGTCGCGATCCCGGCCATGAAACTGCCCCCGGCTTTCAACACCGGAGAGCCGTCGTATGTGACCTCTTCCTTCACGTCCGGCATGGCGAGGCCGATCTCGCGCACCAGGTCGAACGGGCGATCAAGCACGGGGCGCCTCACCACGACGCACTCCGCAGACCCGCCTCCGGCCCCTCACCTCTTTCCTTCAACTGATACCACCCCGGGGCCAGCATGGTCGCAAAGCCTTCCTTCACGAGCGCGCGATTGCCACGCCCGGCTTCGGCTCGCGACAACCCGGTCACGCGGGCCAGCTCTCCGGGAACCGTCAGTCCGGCGTTGTTCAGGAAATTGCGGGCGATCTCCTTCACTGCGACCGCACGCGTGATCCTCTTCGTGAGCTGATCGGGAAATCTCGACACCGCCAGCGTCCAGATGTACGTGAACTTGGGCTCGTAGTAGACGCCCTCGGGGATCACCAGCATCGCGGCTTGCAATTCGTCGAGCGCCACGGTGAACGCCTTGCGATCGGTGACGCCGGAATCGGCCTTCAGATCCGACGTCGCCATCTCCCATTCCTTGCGCAGCACCTTCAGGATCTTCTGCGCATTGCGGCTCAACACCTTCTTCTCGTCCGTCCGCTTCAATCCCCACACGGCGTTGAAATACGCCACCATCCG
>Ga0075471_10002724_pt1 | contig 11516 bp, 9 predicted proteins | sample DEB19_08_DNA_2_FD_74787 | JGI IMG/M metagenome (GOLD analysis project Ga0075471, IMG submission 74787) | Aqueous microbial communities from the Delaware River and Bay under freshwater to marine salinity gradient to study organic matter... | ecosystem: Environmental > Aquatic > Marine > Coastal ... | reverse complement strand
GTTATTCTTCGCCGGTGGCGGCCACGCTCGGCGGCGCACGTCACGTTTTCTTTTTCACGCGGCACCATCTCGTCTCGGTCGATCCCAGCAGCGGCAAGCCCCGGTTCACTTTCCCGTGGGGACCGAAGATGCAGGCGTCGGTCAGCGCCGCCGTGCCCGTCGTTAGCGGCGACACCGTGTTCATCTCCGCCGGCTACGGCGCGGGCGCGGCAGCGTTGCGCGTGAAGCCTGGGGGCGTGGAGAAGCTCTGGACCGGCGAGGACCAGCTCACCGCGCAATACGTCACCCCCGTTTTGCGGGATGGCTTCCTCTATGGTTTCGAGGGCCGCGTGGACACCGGTCCCAAGCCGGAGCTGCGTTGTGTGGAACTCGCCACGGGCAAGGTCCGCTGGAGCACGGACAAGGTCGCGCACGGCGGCATCCTCCTGGCCGGTCGTAGCGTGTTGATCACCACCGACCGCGGCGAGTTGGTGCGGGTGGTTGCCGAGCCGGCCGGCTTTCAGGAAACGGGGCGCACCCAAATCCTCGGTTTTGAAGGTCGGGCCCAGCCCGCCCTCGCCAATGGCCTCCTCTTCGCGCGCGACAAGGGCAAGCTGGTGGCGGTGGATTTGCGGCGGAAGTAGCTGCGGAACGGGGGCTCGCTTGCCCCGTCCAGGTGCGGGTGTTTTTGCGGTTGAACCCCTCGGCTACCGGCGTAGCCTGCGACCATGAAAGCCACCGTTCGTTCTTCGTGTCCAGCCATCCTCCCTGTCCTGTTTGCCCTTTGCACTGCGCTGGCCTTGCCCGCGCTGGCAGAGAAGCAAAAATCCACCGACCTCGCCGGCTTCCCGCTGTTGTGGTCGGCGAAGAAGACGCCGCTTGCCGGACCGTTCATTCCCGGCCTGAACGCCGCTTTGCTGCTCTCCGAGGAGCAGAAGGAGAAGCTCATCACCGCGCGCGAGGAAATCCTGCAAAACGAAAAGATCCAGCAGCTCGGCGCAAAGGTGAAGTCGAACCCCAACGCAACCGAAGCCGAGAGGGATGCCGTCCAGCAGGCTCAGGCACAGGCACGCGACCAGTTCAAGGCGCGCGTGGAGTCCATCCTCACCGCCGGGCAGCGCACGCTGGTCGAACAGCTCAACACAGTTTTTGACGAGTCGCTCGCCGCCGCCCAGGAGGCCTACTGTGGTCAGATCGAACAGGTGACCAAGACCGACAAAGCCCGTCTGGAGGAGTTGCGCCGGGAGGTGCGGGAAACTGCGGTGAAGAATTTTAAGACGAGATTGGAGGGAATGCTCACCAAGGACCAGTGGACCGCCCTCTCCAAAGCCGCCGCCGAGGAGGAGGCCGTCGCCAAGAACGCGGTGAAAGTGAAAAAGCTCTGACGCCTGTGCCGGCGGTTTTCAACCGCCGTCCGTTGGGAGCAGCAGTTCGAGGCAGCCTCGAGTAGTCCACCCGCAACGCGGCGATTGCAAATCGCCGGCACGGGCTTACGCCGCTTCCCACTTCTTCGCGCGCTCCAGCGCCTTGTCCCAGCCGGAAGTGAGCCGCTTGCGCTCGCTGCCTCTCATCCCAGCGGAGAAGCGGCGGTCCACCTGCCACTGCGTGGCGATTTCCTTCTGGTCCTTCCAGTAGCCGACGGCGAGGCCCGCGAGATACGCCGCGCCGAGAGCGGTCGTCTCCGAGACGCGCGGACGCACGACGGGCACGCCGAGGAGGTCGGACTGGAACTGCATGAGCAAGTTATTCGTGCTCGCGCCGCCGTCCACGCGGAGTTCCTTCAACTTGATTTTCGCGTCGGCTTCCATCGAGTGCAGCACGTCAGCGACTTGGTAGGCGATGCCTTCCAGCGCGGCGCGGGCGATGTGCGCGGAGGTGGTGCCGCGCGTGAGGCCGGCCATCAAGCCGCGCGCGTATTGGTCCCAGTGCGGTGCGCCGAGGCCGGCAAAGGCGGGGACGAGGTAAACGCCGCCGGTGTCGGTGACCTGCGCGGCGAGGGCCTCGACATCGCGCGAGGACTTGATGATGCCGAGGCCGTCGCGCAGCCACTGCACCACCGCGCCCGCGATGAAGATGCTGCCCTCGAGCGCGTATTCCGTGCGGTTGCCGATGCGCCACGCGACCGTCGTGAGCAGATTGTTCTTCGAGGTCACGGGCTTGGTGCCGGTGTTCATCAGCATGAAGCAGCCGGTGCCGTAGGTGTTCTTCACCATGCCGGGCCGTGTGCAGGCCTGGCCGAAGAGCGCGGCCTGCTGGTCGCCGGCGATGCCCGCGATGGGAATGGCCGCGCCGAAATGAGTAGTTTCGCCATAGACCTCGGAGGACGCGCGGACCTGCGGGAGCATGCTGCGCGGAATGCCGAAGAGAGCGAGCAACTCGTCGTCCCAGTCGCCGGTGTGGATGTTGAAGAGCATCGTGCGCGAGGCGTTGCTCGGGTCGGTGACGTGGACGCGGCCGCCGGTGAGCTGCCAGACAAGCCACGAGTCAATCGTGCCGAAGGCCAGTTCGCCGCGTTTCGCCCGGGCCTTCGCACCGGGGACGTTGTTCAGCAACCACTGGAGCTTGGTGCCGGAGAAATAAGCGTCGAGCACGAGGCCGGTCTTGCGGCGGATAAGCGCGGCCTTGCCGGCGCGCTTGAGCTTCTCGCAGACGGCGGCGGTGCGGCGGTCCTGCCAGACGATGGCGTTGGCGATGGGCTTGCCGGTGTCGCGCTCCCACACGACGGTGGTCTCGCGCTGGTTGGTGATGCCGATGGCGGCGATGTCGTTGGCGGTGAGGCGGGCCTTGAGGATGGCGTCAGCGGCGACGTTGGATTGCGTGGCCCAGATTTCATTGGCGTCGTGCTCCACCCAGCCGGGCTTGGGGAAAATCTGCCGGAACTCCTGCTGCGCCACGGAGACGATGGAACCGGCGTGGTCGAAGACGATGGCGCGCGAACTGGTGGTGCCCTGGTCGAGGGCGAGGATGTGTTTCATAAATCAGAAGTTTTCAACGGAGCGTTGCAGTGCTTCAGCCTGCGCGGGATTGTCCTTGGCGAGCAGACTGACGATGAGCTTGCGGTTTCCGGCAGACTGTTCCTGAAACAGTTTCATCAAGGCTGGTTCTCCCATTATCATAATGGAGGCGCGAAGCTCGATTCGCACCCAATTGAAAATCCAATCACCCTTTTTGCCTTGTTCTGCAAAGGGCAAAAGTGCGCGAACAATCATTTCAGGGGCCAGTTGAAATTGCCGAAGCGCCTGCGCTGCGTGGAGGCGCACGGAGACCGTGTCCGTCGTCAGGCTTTCCTCCAATGCGGTGACGGCTTCAATTGAGAGCGCCTTTGCTTTCTGCAACTTCGTGCCTTCTCGCAGTGTCTTTATCAGAAAACTCATGCCTTCATCACCGATTCTAGCTAGAGCCCCGGCTGCGGCCGGAGACGCGTAGTCATCGGTTTGCAGCATCAGTCGTTGGAGGTCGGGCACTGCTGGCTTTGCCTGTTGCCCCATGCACCCGAGCGCTTCGGCGGCTCGGTGTCGCATTTCCCAACTTGGCAAGAGTCCCCATTCACGGGCCATGTCTCTCAGCGGTGCGGCCAGAACGTCATTCGCGGGGCTGGGTGGCCAAGGCTCATCGAAAGCCGAGTCTTTCTTTTGCAGAAGCCTGATTAAGTGCGGCACAACTTTACCTTGGGTCCGTTTTAGCACCGCTGCGCTTTCTTCCTCCTGTCTGTCCAAGCCGAGGCCATGCCTTAACGATGCAAAGACTCTTAACCAGTGACCTAATGGATATCCTTCGTAGCGAGGCTCTCGTTGCCAAAGCCAGATTCCGACCAGCGTTGCCAGAACGATGCCCCCCATCCGTCTCCAGCGCAGCCAACGCACCCGGAGATTGCTCTCGTTCCCTGCGACGGCTTTTGTTTCCGACTGCATACTCGACGCCAATCGTCATTCACGCCGGCCACAGCAGCTTGAACACCATCGCCCCGATGGCACCACCGATGAGCGGGCCGACGACCGGCACCCAGGCGTAGCCCCAGTCGGAGCCGCCCTTGCCCGCGATGGGCAGCACGGCGTGGGCAAGGCGCGGAGCGAGGTCGCGCGCGGGGTTGAGCGAGTAGCCGGTCGGGCCGCCTAGCGAGAGACCGATGGACCACACGAGCACGCCGACGAGCGCGGGGCCAAAGCCCTTGTCCCAGCCGAAGTCGGGGTTGAGATTCGCCTTCGACCCGATGGCCAGCACGCCGAGCAGGAGCATCGCGGTGCCGATGATTTCGCAGAGCAGGTTGGCACCGGACTTACGAATGGCGGGGGCGGTGCAGAAGATGCCGAGCTTCGCGCCCTTGTCCTCCGTAACTTCCCAATGCGGCAGATACGCGAGCCAGACGAGCACCGCACCGAGGAACGCGCCGGCCATTTGCGCCCCAATATAGACTGGCACCAAATCCCAGCCGAGCTTGCCGATGCTCGCCAGCGCGACGGTCACGGCGGGGTTCAGGTGCCCGCCGCTGATGCTGCCGACGCAATACACGCCGACCGTCACCGCCAGCGCCCAGCCGGTGGTGATGACGATCCAGCCGGAGTTCTGGCCTTTGGATTTGTTGAGGAGGACGTTGGCCACGACGCCATCGCCGAGCAGGACGAGGATCGCGGTGCCGATGAGTTCACCCAGCCAGGGAGACAGAGGGAGTGACATGGAGGGTCAGCGGTGATTGTTGGGAACGCCCGCAGCCTAGCAGCCAGGGTTGCGCGTGCAATGAGGAAGCTGTTCGTCCCGAGCCGGTCCCAACCTGACTTGTCCGTGCCCGCCACGTCGTTGTAGCGCAGGCACGCCCGCACAACGACGCCCCCGGCCATCACTGCCAAGCCAAGCCAAAGGCCAAGGTGCCACCACGTCAGCGCAAGGTTTTCATCCGCGCGCGGTTCACGGCACCTCATTCCTTCGCAGGCAGCGCCGGGCCTTTGACCACCGGCAGTCGGAGTTCCGGCAGTTTGAGGCGTTCAGACTTGAGGTTCACGCGGACTTGGAAACTGTTCGCGTGCGCGTCATGCGAGACGAACCAGTCGCACCGCCCGTCGTCGCGGGGCACCGGATCGGTCGTGAAGCTGACGTGAAGCGTGACGCTGGGACATTTTGCGAGTGCGTCGAGGAACTGGTTCAGTGCCTTGGTCTCACCCGCGTAGAGCAGGGTGGTGTGCCAGTTGATGAAGTGGCCTTTGAGGAACTTGCAGTCGGGCCGGTTCAGTGCCGCCAGGACCTGCTCCTGCGCGGCCTTGGGATAACCCGTCGGGAGCGCGACGCCAGGTTCCGTCAAATCACCCGCCAGAGCGAAGGCATCGGTGGCGGTGGCGAGCAGGGCGGCGCAGAGCAGAGGGGCGAGTAGTGCTTTCACGATGCGGATTTGGACGTAGCGAAGCGGCTAAAGATCCCGGCTGCTTCTCACTTCGATTTGCCTGACAGGCTCGGTCCCTTCGTGTCCGGCACCGCCAAGTCGTCGAGTTTGATACGCGTGGAATTCAGGTTCACCCGCACGCAGATGTTCTCCGGACTGTCGTTGCCGGAATGGTCCACCACCCAGTCGAGCTTCTTGGATTCATCATAGGGGTAGAAGCGGATGGAGAGGGTGAGGCCGGGGCATTTCGTGAGGGCGTCGAGGAAGCGGTTCAAGGCCGAGGTGTCGCCGCCGTATTTCAGGTGCGTGTTGGAGTTGAAGGCGCTGCCGCCGAGAAATTTGCACTCGGGACGCTGGAGCACCGCCAGCAGATTGGTGCGGGTGGCGGCGGGGAAATCCTTGGGGAGCGCCAGGCCCGGCCGATCCAGCTCGAAGATGAGAGCGAACGATTGGGCAGCGGTGGCGAGCAGGATGGCGCAGAACAATGGAGCGAGCAGGTGTTTCATGGGGTGGAGTGGGATGTGGAGGTCGCGGCTAAGGTTTCCTTGGCTGGGCGGGTTGTGCGGCGAAGAGGGCCAGACGAAATTCAAAGAACGTGCCGCCGCCGAGCAGGCCTACGCCTTTCTCCTCCCTGTAGTCGTCGATCTCCGCGAGCGTGAAGTGCGAGTCAGCCACATGGTCGCGTGCGATCACGAACCGGTAGGTGAGCGTGTCGTTCTTTTCTGTCGGCTCGACTGCGCACTCGGCGAGCAGTCCGGACTTGCCCATGACCTTCAGGGTGGCAGAACGCTGGAGTCGCAGATCAGAGCCGGGCTCAAACGACCGGGCCTTGGCAAGGTCGCGGGAGAGAGTGAAAGCGACGGTCCCGTCCTTCCGGTTCTCCACCTGCATGGAGAAGCCAGACCCCTGAAGGTTTTCGGGTGTCATCTCGCTCAAGAGTTTGAGGGCGAGCGCGTCGGCCGGGGTGAAAAGCAACAGCGCCGCCAGCGCGACCACGGGGCAGGCGGAGTGGATTCGAGCGAATGGGCTTTTCATGGTGTGGAGTTGGATGGGAACGGGAGGCAAAAACTCCCGACTATTTCTCGACTACCGTTGACTCGTCTCGTCCGTGGCCTCGCCGCTCGCCTTCGAAGGCAAACTGTTGGAGGCGTGCGATTCGAACGACTCAGCCCACAAGCCGTCCGGTCAGCGACAGCACGGCCATGACCACTGCCGCCACCCAAATGGCAGTGACCAAGCCCACCGCTGGCGTCAGCGAACCGCTGCGACTACGGAAATGCTCCGGGTTTGCGCTGACGCAGACGGACAGCACCAAAGCGCTCCCAATCATCATGGCTGTCGCCCCTAACCGAGGGAGGAAGACGCAAATGGCGAGAAAGCAGACGAGCGAGAAATACGGGTGATCTACCAGCTTCTTCAATGTGGTGTTCATATAAACGGTTGTTGTGGTGCCTTCATGTGCGCTCCACTCGCGGCTGGCAGAAGAGCAGCCGGGCATTGGTGGAAGAGTTGGCTAGCATGGGAGTTGGACGGTGGTTCTGGCGGTCCGCCTCAGATTTTTACCCGGCTCATCGCTAAGTCTGACTCCGGGCGATTTCACGGATGGTCTTTGAAGATGCGTTCGTAGAGCGCGACCGACAGGAAGAGCATCCGCTTGTCCTCAGGCAACGGCTCCCTCAGGTCGAAGTAGGTTTTTGGGTCCACGTTCTTGTCCGGCGCGAAGCCGATGAGATACACCCGCGCGCCGCCCTCGGCTTCCCACTCCTTGAGATTGATGAAGTAGGCGGCTCCGCGCGCCTTCGCGATGTCGAAGGCTCCGCGCGCGATGAACATCGCGGACGGGACGGACGCGCCGGAGACGTGCTTGACCGTCGCGGTGGAGGTCTTCGCGTCGCGTCGCAGCTCCTCGAAGGTCATGACCAAGTCTTTGCCGCCGGGGCTGGCTTGCTTCACCTCGCGGCGGATGAGCGGGGCGGCTGCGGCTCGGATCGGGGGCTGATTTGTCTCGCGTGATGCACCGCTACCAGCAGGCCGTGTTTTGGCCGGCATTTCTTTGACGTGCACGCCGCCGGAGCTTTCCTTAAGCGCAGGGTCGAGCGCGAACTCGAAGACCGCGCCGCCAAGGGTGTTCATAAGCCATGCTCGAATCAGCTCGGAATCTCCGGAAAACGCGGCTTCTAACAGGGCGCGGTTCTTGGGGCTGTCGAGGCCCTGTGCCGACTCCGAGCCGATGATCACCATGCCGGGCGCAACCTTCTTGGCGGCGCTGATGTCCTTCTGCGCCTTGGCGATGGCCGCTTGCATTTGCGGTGTCTTGATCACTTCGCGAACCTTTCCGAAGGCCTCCTTGAATTCCACGCTCTCCATCACCTCCGTGTCTGAAGCGCCGCGATATTTCTTGATGAAGGCATCCACCTTGCGCCGCACGTCCTCGGCGACAGCGGCTGGGCGGTAGCGCACGGCAGCAGCGCCCATCGCATCCGCCGCATCATCGCCACTGGCCCGAATCAACCGCCGCAGCCGCTCGATTTGCGCCGCGACTTCCACCCGCTTGGTCACCGGCACCGACGCGCCGGGGACGGGCACCCAGAGGGCGCCCTTCTCGTCGGACGTCGTCGGGAGGTTGTGGAGCTTTTGCAGCATCGTCGCCAGCGCGAGGCGATAGGCGAGCACTTCATCCGAGGGCGCTACGGGCACGCCGCGGTTTGCGTCGGCACTCAAGGGCGTGAGCAGCACGTTGCCTGGCGATTCGCCGCCGGCGCGCAGTTCGAGGAAGAAGTTCGGCGTGCCGCCGCGCGAATTCACCGGCACCGGCGTGCGGATGGGTGCGGAGCGCGGGCCTTCCTTGCCGTTGCGCACGATGGCCGCCGACCACTGGCCGTTCGTCGGAGCGCTGAACGCGTGGATGAAACCCAGGTCGTCGGTCACGCGCGACGCGAGCGGACCGCGCGCTGCGGCTTTGCTGTCTGGCCTCCCGGCCTCGCTGATGGCGACGGTCGTCAGAGGCATCGGCTTCCCGTCGGCGTCCAGCAGGAGGATTGTGACGGCGGCCGACCAGTCCGGGCGGTTCTTCCAAAACCAGTCGCGCATCGCAAAGTTGTAGGCGTCGGTCTCGGCGCGGAAGGCGTTGCTCAGGATGGAACCCGCGACCGACAGGATGCGAAAGCCCGTCTCCTCGTCCTTGTCCTCGGGTGACGTGGGCACCAAATCTCCGTAGGCGAGGATGCGCAAGACGCCGGCTTGAATGTCCTCGGTGGCGCTGGCGATGCCCTGCTTCTGCGCCGCCGCGATGGCCGCAGGGCTGTTGTCCTCAGCGACCGTCGGGCTCTTGATGGGCGAGATGGCGTGGGAAATCTTGCGTGGCGCGGCGGCCTCCGCCTTCTTCTGAATCGCCCGGCCTTCGAGGCGCAGAAGGCTCAAGCGGTCGGGCTGGTCCAGCGCCTTGCCGAAGCGCAGCAACGCGTCGAAGTGCTGCCGGGCCACGGCGGCGTTGTTCGTGGCCGCAGCCTCCGAGCCGGCCTGCAACACGGCGGCGGTCAGCCCCTTGAGTGCGTTCAGTTCCCGGATTAACTGCGCTTCCTTGGCTTCGACCTCGCGCGTCACGCCGCGACCGGGCGAGGGCCGCACTTGGGCCAGATACTCGTTCTCGGTCAGGCTCAGGATGGAATCGGCCGCGAAGATGGGGCTGGTGCTCCAGTCGGCTGCCAGAAAGTTGCTGACCGCACCGCCCTTGTCGCCTCGCTGCCACGCGGTGAGCGCGGGCTGAATCGCGGACAATCCGGCGCGCGACAGCCCGGCCTTCGCCTCCGCCGCCGCCCTTGCTTCTCGTTCGATGTCCGTCGCCCGCCATGCTCTTGAAGCCATATACAAGGCCAGGCTGACGACCAGCAGCAGCATCGGGACGACGCAGAGGAGCACCACCACCTTGCGTGCGACCCCGCCCGGGCGCATGAGCAAGACGGCCACCACACCTGCGATGACGCACAGCCCGATGATTCCTGAGAACGGAATCGACCAGTTGACCGCCTTCACCGGGGCGGGAGTCGTGACGGTTGAGGGCGGGACGTCCGCAGTCGCAAGGTCGGCATGCGTCACGCCGGCAGCCGCTGACCCACGCCACAAGACGCTCACCACTTTGCCGATGACATCCGCGCGCGGCAGTTTTTCCTCGGGCCACTGGTTGCGATGCAAGACGAGATGCTCCTTCTCCTCGCGCACCACGCGGCTCGCCCAGACCCGGTCGCCGTGCCTGTGCACGATGATGTCGCCCGGCGCAAATTGCCGGGCGAGCTTCCAGGCCAGCACCCGGCTGCCAGCGGGCAGCTCCGGCTCCAGGGATTTCACGGGGATGACAAACGCCTGCAAGAAGAACGTGCGAACCAACAGAATCATTGCAATGGTCGGCACCAGGGAGCGCCCCAACTCGCGCTTCCAGTAGGTGACTCGCGGGCTGGAAGCTTTGTTGATGTTCTTGGACAGCATCCACAGAAACGCCCCGCCCGCCATGAGGATGAGGGTGGCCACTGCGCTCGGAAGCACGATGTCTGAAGCCTCAAGTCCCGTCCGATACATCCGCACCTCTGAAAGCTGATAGAGCCACAGCCCCCCGAATAGGGCCAAGCAGAGCCCGATGACCCACACGTCCCAGCCTTGCCAGCGCGGCTGCTGTCCGACCGTGCCATCGGGTGCGCTCACGGGCGTCTGGGCGACGGTTTCCACCTGCGTCCGCATCTCGCCCGCCGTCTGGTAGCGCAGCTCCGGCCTCACCTCCAGCGCGCGCAGGACAATCTCATCGAGGCGCACGTCAATTTGAACTTTGCGCGAGGGCGGCTGAAGTTTGTCCGCCGGGAGTTCGCCGGTGAGCAGTTCGTAGAGGACGACGCCGAGCGAGTAGATGTCCGAGCGATGGTCGGTGATGCGATGCTCCCTCTGCTCCGGGGCCATGTAGCGCGGCGTGCCGGCGGCGGAGGCGAACGTAGCGGGGACACTCTTGTCCCCCGGTTCGCCAGCCGAGGCGGTGAAACGGCTAAGGTCAGCGGGGACAGGAGTGTCCCCGCTACTCTCGCTGCGCAGCATCTTGGCGATGCCGAAGTCGGCGATTTTCACGCGGCCCTCTTTGTCTAGGAGCAGGTTCTCCGGCTTGATGTCGCGATGCACGATGCCGTGTTCGTGCGCGTATTGCAGCGCCTCGCAGACGGGTGGCACCACGGCCAGCGCCTGCTCGGGAGTGAAACGGCCGGCCTTCATCGCCTGCCGGAGGTTCACGCCGTCCACGAACTCCATCAGCAGGAAGTAAAATGGCGTCTGGGGTCTGGGGTCTGGGGTCTGGGGCGGAGTGGTGACGCCGAAGTCGTAGATGGTGACGATGCTCGGGTGGTTCAGGGCGGCGAGGGCTTGAGCTTCGCGGGTGAAGCGCTCGGCGAAGCCCGCGTCCGCCACGCGCTCCGGCGCGAGCAGCTTGAGCGCGACGACGCGGTTGAGCGTCTTCTGCCGCGCCTTGTAAACCACGCCCATGCCGCCGCGCCCGAGACATGCCAGAATTTCGAGCTGCGGAAAGTGCGGCGCGAGTTCCGCCGGCGAGAGCGTCTGGCGCGCCGCCGCCGGTGCCGCGTCCGTCTGCGTCGGCTCCATGGCCTCGGCCATGAGGCAGCGCGGGCAGAGTCCCGCCGTCGCGGCGGAGGGCAGGGCGATGCCGCACTTGGGGCAGGACTTCGGCGAGACAGAGGATTCGCTCATGCCGGTGTCCTGACGTGGTCGTGGGGAATGGTTACCATGATTTCAGCTTCCCAGCGCCGCGAAGAGCGCGCGCATCTCGGCCTCGACCGCGCCGGCGTCGTCCAGCGTGCCGGCGACTTCCGCCCTCAACACCTCGCGAAAGCGCCGTTTCAGCCGGTGCACCGCGACCTTCAGCGCGTTGGCGTTCATGCCGCAACGCGCCGCCAGCGCGGCCTGGTCGCCGTGCGCCGCCTCGCCGGTGAGCCACGGCTTCACGCCCTCGAAGAACTCTCCGCGCCCCTCGGCCACGCATTCCAGCCGCAGCGCTTCGAGTGAGCGCGCCAGCACCGTGAGCGCCCATTGCCGGTCGAAGGCCGCGTCGGGAGACAACACGCTCGCGTCCGCCAGCGAGCGCGCCTCGTCCGCGTCGGTGTCGTTCAGCGAAGAGCTT
>Ga0075471_10002723_pt1 | contig 11518 bp, 18 predicted proteins | sample DEB19_08_DNA_2_FD_74787 | JGI IMG/M metagenome (GOLD analysis project Ga0075471, IMG submission 74787) | Aqueous microbial communities from the Delaware River and Bay under freshwater to marine salinity gradient to study organic matter... | ecosystem: Environmental > Aquatic > Marine > Coastal ... | reverse complement strand
GCCACTCTCGTACGTGCCAGTCTGAGCGTGCCAGTTGCAACTGCCATTCTCGTGTATGCCAGTCCGCGAATGACCATGTGCGACTCGCGACTACACGCGAGCGCGTTAGTCGCATTAATGACTGACCGGTCAGTCATTATCTCGACCGCGCGCCGCGCACTGGCAACGTGCCAGTACGCGAGCATGCCAGTTCAAGCCTTGCGCTTGATACGATTGCCATTGACGCTCGCTTGCTCCCGTGTTACGCGCGCGCGCCCGCGCCACACGCGCGCGACCGTGGGCTCTCCCCTGGCTCGGGCCGCTCGAGGAACTCGGACGCGTCGGGCTCGAGGTCTTCGGCTGGCGCGCCGTGGCGTCGTCGTCCTCGAGGCGCCCCGACCCGTGGCGAGGCGCCGTGGTCGGCTAGGGCGAGGTCGAGGCGCTAGGTGGCTCCCCTAACCCGCTCTCCTCCGAGGCCGCGAGCTCGGCGGCCTGGCGTGGTCGAAGCGGCCTCGAGCTGGTCGAGGCGCTACCCGTGGCGCTGGCAGAGTCGAGGCCCCAGGTGGCTCCTCTAGCAGCTCTCCTCGGGCCTGTCGTCGCCCGACGTGGTCGGCCGTCCTAACCGTCCGTCCACACGGGGGGGTGCCGTCCCAACGGGGTCGGGACGGCTTATCCTGAATGGTTCCGTGGGGTTATGTCAATCCGTCCCAGCGTCCACACCGATCGGGCCTCCAAACCCCTCCCGCGTGTCGTCTCCGTACGCTGCGCATGCTGCGGCTACAAACTCCCCCCCCCCGTTGGGACGCTGGGACGGGAGTTGTTTCAAGCGGCAAAACGGCTGTGGACGACGTCCCAACGGGGTCGGGACGGGGTGTGGACGTGTGGACGGACGTCGGGACGGAGCGGGACGGCTCGGGACGTCGGGCCCACAAACGACAACGGCCCGCTAGCTGCCTAGCAGGCCGGTCGGGTCGTGACGGGTCGTGGCGGCTACGGGCCGCTACGGGCCCTCCAGCCACCGATCCAACCGGTGGCCAAGGTAGGCGCACGTGAGGGAGATGTAGGTCGTCCCCCAGTACGCCCAGTGCTCCGAGAGGACCGCGCCCACCGCGCTCATTGCGCCGTCCACGTGATCGTGGCCTCGAGGTAGGTCGTGGCGCAGCCTGGCTCGTCGCAGAGGCACGGGACGCGGTCGAACGTGATCACGCTCTCGGGTGACACGCGCGCAGCCCAGTGCTCGCGGTAGGCGCGCTCGGCTGCGGCGAGCTCGGGATGGCAGGCGTCCGTCAGCTCGCGAAGAGCGCGGTTGCTGCGGTGAAGGCTGTCGGAGAGGAGGTCGGGGTGCATGGTGGCTCCTAGGGGCAGCAGGGCCCCCGAAGGGGCCCGTCTAGGCTCACGCCTCCGGCTGGTCGAGGAGGTGCCAGAGGACCGGGCGGCGCACCTTGACGGCGGGCGCGGCGGGGGCTTCCGGGCGGTCGAGGGCCGACCAGTCGACCGGGCGGTAGGGGCGGAGCGCGTTGTCGTTCGCGGAGGCGTTGCAGGCGAGGTTCGTGCGGCGGAGCGTCGTCTTCATGAGAAGGGAGTATATACGGTCCTTGCAGGTTGTCAACAAGGAATCGAACGGGAGGCGATAACCCGTCACAAAGACGAAGGGCCCGGAACGCTGCTACGTCCAGGCCCACCCGCGCCCCTAACGCGGGCGTCGCGCCCTCGCGCATCCCCGCGAGGGTGAGAGCGCGAACGTCGCGCCAGCGCCCGTGGAGCCCACGGGGAGCGTCTCGATGCGCCACCTAGCAGGGAGGCCTCGCTCGAGACAGCGAGTCGAGCGCGGAGCAAACCGCGACCGAAGGTCAGCTTGTCAATCGACTTCGGTCGACTTGGCAAGCGAAATCGCACGCTCGCGCGCACGACGCGCTACCTCTGCACGCACGAGCTGGCCGATGATGTAGGACATACTGCGATCGTCGGCCTCCGCGAGCGCGCGGAGCGAGGCCCAGTCCTCATCGCTCGCGGTGATAGCCCGGACCTTGCGGTGCCTCACGGCGTCGTCTCCTGGGGCTCTGTCGCGGCCTCGACGACGAGTGCGCTCGCGTCGGGGGCAGTCTCGGAGGCATAGTCGACGGGCAGCGTCTCGCGAGCCGGCTCGGGCTCGAGACCGAGGGCGGCGCGCGCGATGGTGGCCGCATCAGCCGGCGTCGCGACGATGGCGTAGAGCGCCTCGCGGTAGCGGTCGCTCGTCTCCACGCGCTCGCGCAGGTCGAGGATGAACGGGTGCTCGGCGATGGCTCGATGTAGGTCGATCATGGTGTTCCTCCAGTCAGAACGGGATGTCGCCCGCGTCGTCGTGCGGGGCTTGGTGCGATGCCGCGCGCTCTCGGTCTTGCTTGCCGCCCATGAGCTCGACGTCGTCGGCGCGGACCTCGACGCCGTAGCCCTTGCTGCCGTCCTTCTTGTCGTACTCGCGCACGGCCAGTACGCCGCGCACACTAACCTTGCTCCCCTTCGCGAGCAGTCTCGCCAGCGTCTCGCCGCGCTTGCCCCACACGTCGCAGGAGACCCACGTCGTCGCGTCGACCCACTCGCCGCCGACCTTCGCTCGGTGCGAGGCGCCGATGCGGAGTCGCACGACTGTCGTTCCGTCAGGCAGGCTCTTAGTCTCCGGGTCTGCCCCGAGGTTGCCATTCACTACTGCGTGGATCACGTCGTCATTCCTTCCTTCGCTAATGCCCATGTGCGCGGGAACCGCTCGGCCAACAAGGTCGCGACGGCGCGCGCGTAGTCTCGGATCTCCTCTTGCGCGTCCGGCGCGAGCCGCAACGCGAGGAACGCAAGCCAGTTCCGCAAGTTCGCCGAAGCGCGCATCCGGCTATACCGGGAGACCGTCAGCGCGCACCGCGAAAGCTCGCGCGATATGCCGGACTCGATCCCTAGCCGGTAGACGGCCTCGGCGCGCTCTTGCAGTCCCGCCAGTTCTGTGCGCCACGCCTCCGCCGCGGCGTGCGGCACAGCGGTGCCGCTGCCTTGGCGATTGCCCTTGCTCTGTCCGCCTAGTAGCACGCGCTCGATTGACGGCAGGTAGTCGTCGTAAGGCAACGCGCCGTAGCGCGCGGACTGTTCGTTGAACGACTGCGTCCTGTGCCTTTGCCATTCGCGGACCACGAAGAGCGGCGCGCGGACCTCCAGGCTCATGCCGGCCTGCTCGAAGGGCGAGGTGTGCCGATCGCGCCAGAGACGCGCGAGGAGCCGCTCGTCCCCTGGTTCGGTGTCCGTACCCCAGCCGCGAAACGCGCCATCCGTCGACATGCGCGCAGCCGCGACGATCTGCTCGTCGCTGCCCCACGCCTCGACGAGCCGCACGTATCCGTGCTCGTGCACGCGCGTCACGCCTTGCGAGTCGTCCACCGTTCGCTCCCGCGCTCGATGGCGCCCTCTTCCTCGAGGCGCCCCATGATGCGGCGCACCTCGGTCGTCGGCTTGCCGCCGCGCGCCTTGACCGCTTCCCCGATTGCGTCCCTCGACGCGCTCCGCGGGGCCGCGATATCGAGGTCGAGGCCCTCGTCGAGCAACACCAGCAGAGCGCGGCGCGTGTCGACACGCGCGAACCCCGGCTCGGGACCGTAGACGCGGCCGTCGCCCAGATCGAGCGAGCGCCCGTGCTCCTCCGTCCACGCGCGCACAGCCGATTCGGCGCGACTTGCCACCGCGGAGGCCAGCTTCGCCGCGCGCAGGAGACACGCCGCGTGCGCCGCTGACACTATAGCAGCGGCGTCCGTGACGACGGGGAACGCCTCGATCTCCTCGGGTTGGGCAACCGAGAGGAAGGTCGACCGCGTCGCGGGGCATTGGCCGAGGCGCTTGCAGTAGCGGTCGGTGCAATGGGCGCCCGCGACGGGCTCGGCGCCAGGGATCTGCGCGAACCGACGAGCCAGTTCCTCGGCAAAGGCGTCCAGCTCGAGGTCCGTGACTGACGCGCAGGAGTAGCGCGCTGGCTCGGAGCCATCTCCGAGATAGACGATACCGATCTCCACCTCGGAGACGCCGTAATGCGAGCGCACGCAGAGCGCGCCGAGGAGGAGTTGGGCATTGTCCCTCGCCGGCTCGACGTGCGCGGCCCTGCCGGTCTTCCAATCGACGACGACGGCCTCGGACGGATCGAGGATGTCGACCATGTCGATGGTGCACGGGATCTCGCGCGAGCGGTCGACGTCGCGATAGTCTCGCGCGTGCCGCACCTCGAGTCGCCGCGCTTTTCGCGCGACGACATCCCACGCATAGGCCACCTCGGGCGTGGCCGATGTTCCGTGGTCGAAGTCGTCGAGCCACTCCTGCGCGCGCGCGACCTGTGCCTCGACGGTTGCCCGCTCGTCGGCGGTTAGATCCTCGAGGAGCGGCACAGCGAGACCGAGCGCCGCAGCGATACGCCCGTGCGTCGCAGTCCCTACGACGGCCGCGCGCCCGACCTCCTCGCGAGGAGGCGGCGGCAGGTCGTCGCGGAACGGGTACGCGCACGAGCGAAGTAGCGCGATCTGGCTACCACTAACGCGCGGCAAGGCGCACCTCCTTGCCCTCACGCGCTCGCGTGACACGGCCGCGAGCGACCAGATAGTCGACACAGCGGTAGGCCAGCTTAGGGTCGAGCGTAGGCATAGCAGCGCGGATCGCCGCGTAGGTCGAGGCGCCACGCTGGATCGTGGTGTAGACCGTGTCGAACCGCGAGGTCTTCGGCTGGCGCTTCGTCTTGGACGCGGGCGCTGGCGCGGGCGCGGGCTTGACCGCCGCGACGGGCGCAGTCGCCGTGGCACGGATTGCGGCCTGCAGCACGAGCGCGGCGTGGCCGATGGCCAGCCACAGGATCGCGCGGGCCTGCATGTCGTCGACAGGCACCTTGCCGTTCGTGAGGACTTCTAGCCAGAGCTTGACTTCGTCGTTCATGTTACCCCTCTTCCCCCGGCTCACGCATGGCCGGGACACTCTCAAGCGCGGACTTCCGCGCACGAAACACCTCTCGTAGGGACGCGGCGTCGCTCGGCGCGAGCCTGCGGTCCTGCTTGATCTCGAACGCTAGATTGCCCAGTTCCGTGACCGTCGAGCACTCCGCGATGCGCGCCTCGTAGGCGGCTAGGATCGTGGCGCCGACGGGCTCAGCCTCGACGACGTGAGGCGCTGGCGCGGGGGCGGGCGGCGCGTCGTCGAGCTCGCCACTGTCGCTGTCGTAGACCCCGAGCAGCACGTCCGGGTACACCGCGCGCACCAGCGCGCTAGCGGCGCGAGCGCGGAGCATTGCGGCGGGGAACTTCTTCCAGTTGTCCTTCGACGCGACTCCTGCCGCACGCGCTTCGTCAAGGGAAAACGACAGGCGCGTCGGCGCCGGGTCGTCGCGCCGCTGCGTCTCGTAGGTCGCGCGCTCTGCGGTCGACTCGACGAGGCTGAAGTAGCGGCAGACGGAGGAGCGTTTGACCAAGGCGACCATCAGGTCCGCGCTCATGGTTGGCTTGCCCTCGATGATGTGAATCGAGCGCAAGCTCTGCATTACCGTCAACCCCAGCTCGCGGCCGCTCATGATGACGGCGAACGCGGCCTCGGGCGTCGCGATGGCGCGCGGCAGCAGCCGCGATGCGACGAGGATCTGAGCGAGCTTGACCGCCTGCGACACGTCCGCAGGCTCGAATGCGAGGGCCGCGGACGGACCCTCGCGCACTACCATGTCTCCCATATCGGACCTCCTTGTCCTAGTCGGCGGCGCAGGAGTCGAACCCGCGCTAGGACCATCCGCCGAAAATCCATCGACCCCCTGGGAGCGCCGGCCCCTCACGAGGCGTGAGGAGAAGACACAAGGTCGATGGAGCACCCCACACCATGTGGGGCGTCGTCTGTTAGGCCCTCGCGGGCCGCTTCGCGTCGGCCTCCTCGAGAGCGTCTGCGGCCGCGTCGCGGGCCTCGCAGAGAGAGTCGGCGCGCTGCACGCGCTCCAGCGCCAGCAGGGCACGTTGCGCGAGTGCCACGGTCGCGGACCACTGCGCGAGCACTTGGTGCGACACCGCTACGTGCACCGAGACCGCGTCCTCCAGCTCGTCGGCGCGCCGCCGCTCGAGGACGAGCTCGTGCGTCGTGCGGACCAGCGCGGCCTCAAGGTCCGAGATATCGGGCGGGCTCACGCGCGCACCGCCCGCTCGTAGTCCGCCAGCACGCGCCGAATCGCCGAGCCGCACATGTCGGCGGCACGCTGCCAGCGCACGCGCTCGCCGACATCGTCGGTATCCTCGGCCGCGGCGCTCGCGTGCGCCTCGACGACCGAGAGCGCGCGGATGACGCCCACGAGGCCCGTGCTCGTCGCGAGGAAGTCGACGATACGAGCGGCTTGCTGCGTGAGCCCCACGCGGAGGACCGCGTCGTGCGCCGCGTGCAGCGTGCGGCGCGTGGAGGTGGACAGTACGGCAGTATCGGATACGACGGCGTAGAGAGGCATGGTGGACTCCTAGGTGGTGTGGTCGATGACGGAGACCCATCCCGCTGCGCGGGCGATGGCGTCGGGAGAGATTGCGCCGCCGAGGATGGCGGCATCGAGGCGGCGAAGATCGTCCCAGATCTCTGGGCTACGCACGTCGCGGCCAAGGACGCGGAGATATCCCGCAGCACGCAGACGCGCCGTGCGCGTCGCCTCAAGGAGTTCTTGCAGCCCTTCTTCTGCGAGCGGCCCCTGGTCTTTCGTCACGGCCTGCAGGGCGTATAGCGCCGTCGCGAGGGCGTAGAGCTCCTGCGCGACGGCTTCGCCCGTGATGGGCGCGTCGGTCACGCGCGCACCTCGCGGCTCGTCTGCTCGTAGACCCGCAAGAACGCGTCGCCCTTGACGAGCGAGCTCTCGCGGACGCAGAGTCCGCTCCACTTGCCCGCGGCGCGAAGCGCGGCCTTCGCCGTGCGGTGCGAGGAGAGGACGACCGCGCGGTCGCCGTAGTGACCGGGGGCAGGGACGACGATGTACTTGGTGTCGCTGTTCATACGCAAACCATACATCGACCATACGCCGTGTCAACAAGTTTTGTTCGCTTGACAGTCGAAAGCTCGCGGTGCAACTTCCCCACCATGACGCTCTCCGACTATCTCACGAGCCGCCACCTCTCCTGGCACGCGGCCTCGCTGGCCCTCGGTATCAGCTACGGCAGCATCCACCGTCTGAAGAAGGGCGGCCGCCCTAGCGTGGCCACGGCCGCGAAGATCGAAGCATGGTCGAACGGCGCCGTCCGAGCGACCGAGCTCCTCGGCCTGCCGAGTCGCTGACGTGCCGAAGAAGCCCCCGCCCGTGAACCGCGACGCGGGGCGCCAGCTACGCGAGCGGGCTCGAGCCCGACGCACGGGCGAGCCCATCCGCCACGTCGGCGCTCATTGGTGCGAGTGCCTCGCGTGCCACGCCGGGCAGCTCGCCCTACGGCTGCCGCCGACGGCGCCCGTGGCGCAGCCGTACGATGTGTCGGCTGACCGGCTCGTTGCCGGCCCCGGCGAGCGCCGCGTATGCGAGCGCGACTCCGCGTGCCTCGACGAGTGGGTACGCGCGCATGGGGACGACGAGGCGCACTGCCCGCCGCGCTGCCCGAGGTGGGCGCCGGTCGACCGACACCACTACTGGGTCTCCGCACACGCCGTGCGGCGACACGATTCGGACGGCGACCTGCCGGACTGGAAGGAGGATTAATGGAGTCAAGGGGAGAATTCTTGGTGGTCAGCAAGGCCGAAGCGAAGGCGCTACTCGCGTTCGCTGCGAGCGCGACCGACGAGGAGCGACGCGGTCCATCGGGTATCATCGCGCAGGGCTCGGAGCTCGCCACGAGCGATGGCGACCGTGTCGCTGTGCTCGGCCTCGACGACGGCGCGTCGTGGTCTGGCGTGGCCTACGAGGTGCCGCGCGAGACGTGGGAGAGCGCGATTCGCGCCTGCCCAGGCAAAGGCGTGCTCGCGCTGCGTCGCGGCGAGATCGCGGTCCTCCGCACGCGCCTCGACGCCGACCTCGCATCGGACGCGGACGCAGCCGAGCGGTCGCGCCTCGCGGTTGCGACGCTCGAGTACGAGCCAGGAAGCGCGGAGCCGCTCGACGTCTCGCGCGATCCGGTGGTCGACGGCGTCGAGACGTGGGCGACGAATGCGGCGTGGCTCGGCGCGCTGGCGCTCGTGGCGCGCGCGTCGGATATGCCCGCGGTCATGTACGCGCCGAGCGGCGCACGCCCGCTGCGCGCGGCGTGCGGTGCGTGGTGGGTGAGCGTCGCGCAGGTCACGGGCGAGGAGGAGTAGGCCGTGGTCACCCTGCGTCCAGACCAGCGCATCGCCGTCGAGGCGCTCTACGCGCACCTCCGCGCAGGCGTGCGGCGCGTGCTCGTGCAGGCGCCCACGGGCTGGGGCAAGGGGACCGTCGCCGCGGAGTTGTTGCGCCGCTGCGAGGCGCAGGGTCGCAAGGCGCTTTTCGTGTCGCACCTCGCCGACATCAACCGCGACATCGCGGCCCGCGCTAAGGCGTACGGCTGCCAGCGGGTCGGCGTGATGATGGGCTCGGCGCCCGAGGGCGACGCCGATCCGGCGGTGGTCGTGGCAACGGTCCAGACGCTCTTCGCCCGCCGCGTCGAGCGCCCCGCGGCGGACCTTGTCCTGTGGGACGAATGTCACCGCGCCGCAGCCTCATCTTATGCGGACGTGCGCGCGGCGTACCCCGGCGCCGTCCACGTCGGTTTCAGCGCGACGCCCGAGCGCGCGGACGGCGCGACGTTGGGCGATGCGTTCGACGTGCTCGTGCCCGGCCCGTCGCCGCTCGAGCTCGTCGCGCTCGGATGCCTCGCCCCGGTGCGCGTGCTCGCGCCGACCGAAACCACCCAAGCCCTCGCGCGCGAACCTTGGGAAGCGTGGCCCGGTGGTTCTCCCGGTGTGCTGTTCGCCCACAGTTTGGCGCATTCTCGGGAGTGCGCGGAACAGCTCCTCACGCTGCGCGGTATCCGAGCCGCGCACGTCGACGCCGACACGAAGGACCGCGAGGCGCTGATTAGGGCCTTCAACGATGGGGCGCTCGACGTGCTGTGCTGCTACCGCTTGTTTGTCGAAGGCGTCGACGTGCCTCGTGCCGAGGTCGTGATGCTCGCGACCCTCTTCGGGCATGCCGGCGGCTACTTGCAGGCGGTCGGGCGCGGTCGCCGCGTTGCGGCCGGCAAGGTCGGCTGCACCGTCGTCGACCTCCGCGGCAATGTCCACCGCCACGGCCTGCCCGACGAGGCGCGCACCTACCACTTGGACGGCGAGGCGATTCGACGCGCGGAGAAACTGCCTAGCATCGTCCAGTGCCGCAAATGCCACGCTTGGGGGCCGGGTGGACAGACGTGCTCGGCTTGCGGCGCACAACTGCCGCCGCCGCCGCCGCCGAAGGTGTTGGCGCGAGACTTGGTCGAGGTGCGAACGAAGGCGGATTCAACAGACGACCGCTTTGCGCGGCTTGTGCGGTTCGTCCGTGACGCAATGGCGCGCGGAAGCAATCCGTGGAGCGCCGCGCACCGCTACCGTGGGACGTACGGTGAAGCGCCCGCGCGGGCGGATATGGTCGCAGCGATTCGAGCTGCCTCGTAAACAACGAAGAAGGGGAAACAATGACAGACTACGACGACTTCATTCGACGGAAGGCTATCACCGTCGAACCAGTGGGCATATCCGATCCGCCTGATGTGAGCGATGCGCTTTTCCCATTCCAGCGCGACATCGTCCGATGGGCTTTGCAGCGAGGGCGTGCGGCGATCTTCGCTGATACTGGCCTCGGCAAGACGCGCATGCAGCTTGAATGGGCAAAGCACGTTCACGAGCACACGGACGGTCGAGTTCTCATCCTCGCCCCGCTCGCGGTCGCCGCGCAGACAGTACGAGAGGGCATGTCGTGCGGCGTGAATGTGACGCTCTGCAAGACAGGCGACGATGTGCGCGACGGTGTAAACATCACGAACTATGACCGTCTCCACCACTTCGATGCTGACGACTTCTCTGGCATCGTGCTCGACGAATCGTCGTGTCTGAAGGACTTTACGAGCGCGACGCGAAACCAACTCATCGACTCGTTTCGTTCGACACCGTTCCGCCTAGCATGCACCGCCACGCCTGCTCCAAACGACTTCACGGAGCTTGGAAACCATGCGGAGTTCCTTGGCGTGATGACGCGCACCGAGATGCTTTCGATGTGGTTCGTGCATGACGGAGGGTCGACGCAAGACTGGCGACTGAAAGGACACGCAGAGGTGTCTTTCTGGCGATGGGTGTGCTCATGGGCTGCGCTTATCCGTAAGCCTAGCGACCTCGGATACGATGACGGCGCGTACAATCTGCCGCCGCTAAACATGCTCGAACGAGTCGTGTCGAGCGACATTCGGCAAGCGCATGCGGCAGGGGTGCTTTTCATCGAAAAGGCGGCGACGTTGCAAGATCAACGCGCTGCGCGAAAAGCGAGCCTCGTGGCGCGCGTACAGGCATGCGCCGATGTTGTGAATGCCAGCAAGGGCCCGTTTCTAGTGTGGTGCGAACTAAACGACGAAGGCGATGCCTTGACTGTCGCCATCGATGGCGCCGTTCAGATTGCAGGCTCGGATGACCGAGAGGAGAAAGAACGTCGAATGGTCGACTTCTCTGAAGGTCGAATTCGCGTGCTCGTCACGAAGCCTTCAATCGCTGGATATGGCATGAACTGGCAGCACTGCGCGCAGATGGCTTTCGTCGGCTTGTCGCATAGCTTCGAGCAGTTCTATCAGGCCGTGCGCCGATGCTGGCGATTCGGACAGACGCAATCCGTGGATTGCTATGTGGTGACGTCGGAGGCCGAAGGCGCAGTCGTCGAGAACATTCGCCGAAAAGAATCCGACGCACGACGCATGGCAGCTGAGATGTCGGAGCATACAAGCGAAATCGTGAAGGCTTCAATCCGAGCAACCACGCGCGACACGACCGCGTACATGCCGAATGTTCGAATGCGCGTTCCGTCGTGGATTCGTACTGAGAGGGAGGAATCGTGAACGTACTTGATCAGGCTGAAGGCAAGGGATGGATGGCGTACAACGGAGATTGCGTGGAAGTCGTGCGAGGATTGCCAGATTCCTCGATTCACTTCTCCGTGTTCTCGCCGCCTTTCGCTTCGCTTTACACATACTCGAACAGCGACCGCGACATGGGCAACTGCAAGACGCATGCGGAGTTCTACGCTCACTTTGCGTTCCTCGTGAGCGAGCTACTTCGCGTGACGAAGCCTGGTAGGCTACTCTCGTTCCACTGCATGAATTTGCCGACGTCGAAAGCGCGCGACGGCTATATCGGCATCACAGACTTTCGCGGCCTGCTTATCAAGATGTTTCAGGATGCCGGATGGATCTACCATTCCGAGGTCGTCATCTGGAAAGATCCAGTGACGGCCATGCAACGCACGAAAGCTCTTGGACTGTTGCACAAGCAGATCAAGAAAGACTCGTGCATGTCTCGACAAGGCATCCCTGACTATCTGGTTACGATGCGAAAGCCGGGCGACAACGACGAGCCTGTC
>Ga0075471_10002717_pt1 | contig 11533 bp, 10 predicted proteins | sample DEB19_08_DNA_2_FD_74787 | JGI IMG/M metagenome (GOLD analysis project Ga0075471, IMG submission 74787) | Aqueous microbial communities from the Delaware River and Bay under freshwater to marine salinity gradient to study organic matter... | ecosystem: Environmental > Aquatic > Marine > Coastal ... | reverse complement strand
GCAGTGATGTCGCCTGGCGCTGCGCTGACCTCGAGGCCCTGCCCGCGCAAGGCGGCGGCAGCGCGCTCTGCGCGTTCGACGTGATAATCGTTGAGCAGCACCCGTGCGCCCTGCGTCGCCAGCGCGCGCACGATGCCGAGTCCCATGCCTTGTCCTGCACCGGTGACGAGGGCGACCCGTCCGGAAAGGTCAAAGAGTTTGTTCAAGAGGGTTCTCCGAAAAAATTAGTCGAGATCGGCGAGCAGGGGCAGGGCGGGATCACTGGTGTCGACGTTGTTGTCGCGATGGCGGATGGCCACCGACATCTGTGGTTCGTTGTAGCTGTGACAAGCGCCGCGCATCATCTCGTGGTGGGCGACACCTTTGCCGGCGGAGGCTTCGACGTTCCAGGAACGCGCGCGGCTGACGAAATAGGCTTTGTGCAGCACGAGTGCCGCCTCGAGATCGTCGCCCGAAAACTCCGCATTGGCCCATGAGGAAAAGCCCTTGAGTAGCGGACGCTCTGCATAAGCCTCGGGCTCGAGCACCGCGCCGCGAAAGGTTTTCCAGCGCAGCAGCAATTTGCCGTCTCGGTAAAGCGTGGTCCACACCGGATCCGGGTACTCATCGGGCACCGTCACTTCGTAGCTACGTGAGCCGCTGCGACGAGCCTGCGCCATCGCGAGCTGGCAAAGGTCGTGCAGATGCGTGCAGTGCACACGCGGATTTTCTTGAGCGACCAACTGACGCCATGGCATATCGAGCGGCATGCCGACGAAGCCTTGCAAAGGGCGTTCGGCCGAGGGGCAGGTGGTGAGCGGCACGCGCAGAAAAACTGGCTCGATTGCCGTGATGCGAGCCCCGTCATGGCGCAGGGTCAGGCGAAACGAGTGATACGAATCTTCGACCCCGGCGCGCACCAGACCTGTATCGGCGATCAATTTGACGCGTCGTCGCAGCGCGCCTTGCCCGAATGTCGGATTACGCTCGTCGGAGAAGCGCGGCTGGACATTGGGGTCTGCAATGCCGCTCATGTGGGCGCAATCCGCTTCGCCAAAGGCCAATACGCCACGGCCGGAATGGCTGCGCAGCCGACGGCCAACACGAATAGCGGCGTGAAGCCGCCGCTTTCGGCGAGACGACCAGCGAGCTCTGGCCCGACGAAAGCGCTGACGGCAAAGGCGGCCGGCACCAGCACCACGAGCTTGTTGCTGCGATCGAGTTTGGCGATGGCGGCGGTTTGATAGACACAGCAGACCGTGAACGCCCCCTCCCAGATCCAGGCGCCGAGCGCGTAAATCATGAACGAGGAGGGTGCGGCGAGGTGGGCGACGCCGATGGCGATGACCACGAAACCGATGACGTGCGGCCAGCGATTGCCGAGGCGATCGCCGAGCAGTGCAACGAGTGCTGCGCTCAAACCACCGACGACCTTCAGCACGGAGAACACGAGGCCCATTTCATTGGCCGCGACGTTGATGCTGCGGCCGATACGCTCGATGAACACCCAGAGCGCAACTTGGCCGCAGGCGAAGACTACGAAGATGGCGAGTGCCAGCCAACCTGCTGTGCCGACCGTGGCCGCGGGCGCGGTCGGCGTGGTCGCGGCATCATTGCTTGCGCTCGGTCCGCGCGGAATGACGAACGCGGAAAACCCCATCGCGATCACCGCGATCGCCAAGAGCGACATACCGCCTTCGATGGCGCGGCTCGCGATTAGGATCGGCAGAAAGAACAGCAGGGCGGCCACGATGATGAGCTCGGTCAAAAGTCGAACGCCGAAAGCGCGTTCCTTGTTGGCGACTTCACCGACCATGCGCATGCCGAGCGAATGCATGAGCCCGGCAGAAAAACCGAACGCGGCGAGCGGTGCATAGGGCGCGCCCGCAGAATTCGCACTCCACATGAGCGCTGCGGCGGTTCCTGCGACCGCGACGCCAGTCGCGAGTCGCCAAGGTACTCGGTCGACCCAGAGCGGACCGAGCAGCGTACTGATGAGATAGCCCCCGGTGCAGGCGCTGCCGAGGGTGCCGAGTTCCGCCGGCCCGAGGGCGAGGCGATCGGCGAACGCGCCGAGCAAGATCGGCAAGGTATTGAACGGCAGGCCACCGATGGAGGACGCCACGCTCGCCGCCAGCAGGAACAACAGTCCGCCACGCATGATTCGCTCGCTTTGAGTCATCGTCGTCGACCTCGTTTGATCTTTGATCGTATCGTCAGCTTCGGCCGCGCTGCCAAGTCACGCCACGCGCCGCGTGCAGTCCCGCACGGCGCCCCGAAAAAATTCCGTCGGCGATCGATAGTCCGGAGACATAGAGCCCGGAACTCACCCCGACTGCCGTGCGCCCCGCCGCATAGAGGCCCGCAATACTTTGCCCCGCGGTATTGCGTACCTCGCCCGTGTCCTCATCGACCACGAGTCCGCCGAGCGTCAGCGTCGGGCAGGGGAAGAGCTTCGCGGCCAGTCCGACGTCGATCGCCATGAAAGGCGGCTGCAGCAAGGTCGCGCAGTCGCTGGCCGGTTTGCCGAAGTCATCGGCGGCGACCCCCTCTGCGGCCTGTCGGTAGCGCTCGACCGTGCGCTCGAGCCCCGCAGCATCGATGTCCAATTTTTTTGCCAGGGCCGCCAGAGTTTTGGCCTTGCGCCGACCGAGCATCATGTTGAGTCGCGCGAGATCGCGCTGGAAAGCGAGCGTCTTGCCCGGTGCGATCTGCTGTCGCGACTTTTCGATCAGGGCGCCATCGAGGATCAGCCAGGCCCTGCCGTCATGCTTCTCGGCGATTTCGTGACCGAGCCGTGCGCCATAGGCCATTTCGTTGACCATGCGCTCGCCGGCTCGATTGACGACGATCCCTTCTGCCCAGGCCTTCGGCGGGTTGATGAAGCGCCACGCCGTCACGTTGTCCATGCGATCCGTGGCGCCCCCTGCCGTGAGGCCGAGATGGATGCCGCTGCCATCATCCCCGGGCGTACCGAGCGGGTATCCCGAGAGATAACGGGGCGCGTGATGCGCGAGCATGCGTCGGTTGAAGACGAACCCCCCTGCTGCGAGGCAGAGCCCCTTGCGTGCGCGGACGTAGCGCACCACCCGGCGCGTCGCTTCGATGGCCGCCGCCTTCTTGAAGCGTCGCACGGCGAAGCGAAGCAGGTAATGCGCCCCGGGGAGAATGGGCGGAATGAGTGCGTAGAGTCGCTGCGCGGCGCGTTGGTGAGCGATGAACTCCGCGCGCGCGTCGCCTGCAGGCAGTTCGAGCAGTTTGGCGCCGATGACGCGCCCGCTGCGATCGACCAACAGCTGACGCGCCTCGGTGTAGGGCATGAAATTTGCGCCACGATCGCGCAGCCAATCGTGCAGTGGCCAGACGATCGAACCACCCAGCCCCACGGCCGTGAGCATCTGCTTGCGCGAGAGTCGCCCGGCGCCGCGATGACCGCGCGCAGCGGGTTTGGCGCGTGCCGCATATTCCGGCAACAAAGAATTGTCGGAATGATAGAGAAAGTAATCGATCTGCGGATAGGAGGTCTTGTCGGGATAGAGGCTCGCCCGAAACTCGACGCCCTTGGCCGTCAACCAGTCGACGGTCTCTGCGCTCTGCTCGCAAAATCGGCGCAGCGTGGACTCGGTCACGCAGCCGCGCGTCTCCATCGACAGGTAGGCGAGCATGTTCTCGGGGCTGTCGTCGACTCCCGCGGCGCGCTGGATCGCCGTGCCGCCGCCCGCATACAGCACGCCGCCGCTGGCCGCGCTCGCGCCACCTCCCGCATAGCGATCGATCATGGTGACGCGCAAGCCTTGTGCGGTCGCTTCGGCGGCGGCGCTCGCGCCCGCCGCACCCGAGCCCACCACCAAAAAATCGGTGTCGAGATCCCAATTGAAGGCTTCGGGGTCTTCGACGACTTGCGCCGGCTCGACTTGCGAGAACCAGGGGTTGGTCGGTTTGCGGCTCATGCTTTGTGTGTCCCGTCGTTCGCATCTCGCAGCGCATAGCGCTGGACTTTTCCGGACGCTGTGGTCGGCAACTGATCAACGAAATGCACGCGACGCGGTACTTTGTAGTTGGCCATGTTGTCGCGGCACCAGGCAATGAAATCGGATGGCTCGAGTCTTGTGGCGGGACGCAGCACCACGTAGGCGGCGGCGACCTCGCCCAAGCGCTCGTCGGCGATTCCGACCACGGCGACTTGGGCCACGGCCGGGTGCGCACTGATCAAAGATTCGATTTCGGCGGGGTAGCAATTGAAACCGCCGGTGATGAACATGTCTTTTTTGCGATCGGTGATGCGCAGGTAACCGCGCGTATCCATGGTGCCGACGTCGCCGGTATGCAGCCAGCCCTCGCTGTCGATCGCTGCCGCGGTGGCTTCGGTGTCGTCGAGGTAACCTTGCATCACGTTGTAGCCGCGCACCCAAAGTTCGCCCTCGCTGCCGCGCGGCAGTTCGCGCCCGGTATCGTCGACCACTTTGACTTCGACACCAGGCAGCGGCGCGCCACAGCTCTGCGCGATGGTTTGCGGGTCGTCGCCGGGTCGACACATGCTGACCGTGCCGGTCGATTCGGTGAGCCCGTAGCCCGTGACCACGGTTTTGAAACCGAGTTCGTCACGCATCCGCTCGATCAAAGAAACCGGGACACTCGCGGCACCCGTGACGGCGAGGCGCAGGCTCGAGGTGCTTGAGCGATCGAGAGAGGGGTGGGCGAGCATCGACTGAAAGAGCGTGGGTGGCCCGGGCAGCACGCTGATGCGATCCGCGGCGATCCGGCGGATGACCTCTGCAGCGTCGAACACCGCCATCGGCAGAATCGTCGCGCCCGTCAGCAGGCAGGAGAGCCAGCCCGCCTTGTAACCAAAGGTGTGGAAAAACGGATTGACGATGAGATAGCGATCTTGCGCGCCAAGGCCGACGATGGAACTCCACTCGCGGAAGACCCGAAGGTTTTGACCGTGACTCGCCATCACGCCCTTGGGGGCACCGGTGGTCCCGGAGGTGAACATGACGTCGGCGAGATCCTGCGGGCGCAGCTTTGCGAGTCGCGCCGTAACCTCGGCGTTCGCCTGTGGCGTGGCGCGCCGCAAAAAGTCCGACCACGCCGGTGCATCGAGTTCGACGAGCTCGTGCAACTCGGGCAGCGATTCATCCTTCAGCAGCGCTGCGAAATCGATACCGAGGAACTGACCCGAGTGACAGAGCATCCGGGCGCCGCTACGACGCAGGATGTAGCCCGCCTCGCGACCCTTGAGACGGGTGTTGAGCGGAACGATGGCGGCACCGGCCGACTGCGCGCCGAGCGCCGCAATGATCCAGCTCGCGGCGTTCGGACCCCAGATGGCGATGCGATCGCCCACCCGAACGCCGGAGGCCACGAAGGCCGCGGCGGCTTGATCGACGAGCGCTTTGAGATCGACAAAGCTCAGGCGTCGCGCGCCGTCCTCGATGGCAATCGATTGGCCATGCGTGGCGGCGGCCCGGGCGAGAGCGCCCGGCAGGGTGTCGAGTCCCTCCGGTTGCATGATTCGTCGCTGACCCCCGTCGAAAAATTCGCGACCGACGTATGAATTGGTAATAGAATCGTCGTTACGCGTAAATAACATAGCATTTTTTTACGCATTCGCCATGCGGGGCAGTCAACTGGAAGGGGTACTCGATTTTACCGGCAAGGTGGTGCTGGTCACCGGCGGCGTCAGCGGCATCGGTGCGGGCATCAGCGCACGGTTCCTGGAGGCCGGGGCGGACGTGGTTGCCTGTTCGCGTCGCGCCCCAGCGGAACTGCCGCAGCATGACGGCCGGACGGTCGATTACCAGAGTTGCGACGTGCGCAAGGCCGCCGAGTGTCGTGCGCTCATCGAGCGCGTCGTCGACAAGCACGGTCGGCTCGATGCGCTCATCAATAACGCGGGCGGCAGCGTCGAAGTGCCCTCGGCCGACGCCGACCCCGCGCTCACCGAGAAGATCATCCAACTGAATCTCACGGCGCCGTTTTTCATGAGCCAGGCCGCTTATCAGGTGATGCACCAGCAGCCGACGGGCGGCTCCATCGTCAACATCTCGAGCGTGTCGGCAGCGCGGGCCTCTCCCTGGAGCGCAGCCTACGGCGCCGCCAAGGCCGGCCTCGCGAATCTCACCGAGTCGCTGGCGATGGAGTGGGGGCCGAAGAACATTCGCGTCAACGCACTCATCGTCGGTCTGGTTGCGACGCCGAATTCATTGACCCATTACGGCGGTAGTGAAGGCGTTGCGCGCATCGGCGAGATGCTGCCGCTGCGTCGCATGGGCGAGCCGCAAGATGTCGCCGATGCCTGTCTTTTTCTTTGTTCGCCGCTCGCGGCCTACGTCAGTGGGGCGCAGATCGCCGTGCACGGCGGTGGCGAAAAACCGATCTTTCTCGATCTCGCACGACGTTCATAGCAGGAGAATAGCCATGTCCGATTACCAACCGAAAGTCGCCATTGTCACCGGAGCGAGCCGCGGGGCGGGCAAGGGAATTGCACTTGCGTTCGGCGACAAGGGCATGACGGTATACGTCACCGGACGCAGCACGCGCGAAGAAGACCATTTTCTCGGCGGTACCGTGCAGCGTACGGCAGACGAGATCACCGCTGCGGGCGGCAAGGGTATCGCCGTCGTGTGCGATCACGAGCAGCCCGCGCAGATCGAGGCGCTCATCAAGCAGGTCGAGCGCGAGCAGGGTCGCATCGACATCCTGCACAACAACGTCACCTTCATTCACGACGAGCTCATCCTGCCCGAGCCGTTCTGGAAGCGTTCGGTCGATCTCGTGCGTATTCTCGACGTCGGTTTGAAGTCCGCTTATTACGCCTGTTACTACGCGGCGCCCATCATGGTGCGACAGGGCAAGGGTCTGATCTCCTTCTCATCTTCTTTCGGCTCCGCCTGCTACATGCACGGTCCGGCCTACGGTGCGCAGAAAGTCGGCGTCGACAAGTTTGCGGCCGACATGGCGGTCGATTTCGAAAACACCGGCGTGTGCTGCGTGTCCTTGTGGATGGGTCCGCTGCTCACCGAGCGTTCGCAGAAGGCCTTCCGCGAGCGGCCCGATCAATACGCGCCCTTCCTCGAAGTGGTCGAGACGCCGCAGTTTTCGGGCGACATTCTCTACGCCATCGCGGCCGATCCCGACAACGCGAAGCTCTCCGGTCAGACGCTGGTCGGCGCCGAAATTGCGCAGCACTACGGGCTCAAGGATCGCAATGGCAAGCAGCCGCCAACCTATCGCGAGATGCTCGGTGAGCCGCGCAAGCAGCATCCGGCGCGGGTGTACTGATCACCCATGGACCCACGCGAGCTGCGCAAGGTCTTCGGTCTCTTCACGACCGGCGTAACGGTGGTGACGGCGATCAACCCGGGACCCGAGCCGGTCGGCGTGACCGCCAATTCGGTGACCTCGGTCTCGCTAGATCCGCCGCTGATTCTTTGGTGTCTTGCCAACAAGAGCAGCAGTCTGAAGGCCTTCGAGCTCGACTCGCCGTTCGCAATCCACATTCTGGCGGCTCATCAGGCCGACATTGCGCTGCACTTCGCGCGCTCCGGAGCCTCGAAGTTCGAGGTCGATGCTTGGTGGCGTAGCCATCCGACGCCGCCCGACATCGAAGGCGCGCTCGCGCGCATCGAGTGCCGGGTCTCGCACCTCTATCCGGGCGGTGATCACACGATCATCGTCGGAGCCATCGAGAAGGTCAGCGCCCGTAATGCGCAGCCGCTTGCGTTCCATGCGAGTCGCTTCGGTCGCTTCAGCAACGATCAGTCCGCGAGCGAAGTCAGTCCCTGGCCCGATCCGCGCGGTACTTGGCTCTAGAGTTCGGCCCATGAGCGAACTCGCGCCGCGTCTCTTGTCTTGGCTGCGTGCCGCTCATCCCCAACGACAACAGCTCGAACTCGATGCGCTCTTCGCGCCGGGCGCCGGTTATTCCAACGTGACGATGCTCGGCCACCTGCGCTGGCGGGAGCGCGGTGAGGATTGCGAACAGCAGTTCGTATTGCGTTTGCAGCCCGCGGGCGATGCCATCTATCCGGGCCACGACGTGCTTCGCCAATGCCGCGTGATGCAGGCACTGGCGGCGACGAGCTTGCCGGTGCCTCGCCTGCTGGGTGTCGAGCACGATGCGAGTGTGCTCGGCAGTCCGTTTTACTTGATGGAGCGGATCGAGGGTGAAGTCCCGAACGAAAATCCGCTCTATCACCTCGAGGGTTGGTTTCACGAGTTGCCCGAGGCGCTTCGTCGACGTCATTGGGTCGCAGGGCTCGAGGCGGTCGCATGCATGGCGCGACTCGATTGGCGCGCGCTCGGTCTGGACTTTCTCGCCGAGGAAGCAGGGCTCGTGCGCCAGCTCGATTATTACCATCACGCGATTCTTTGGGCAGAGAGTCTCGCGGGGCGCAGCTATCCTTTGTTGCATGCCGCAGAGCGTTGGCTGCGGATCAATCAACCCGATCTCGCGCAGACTTCGCAAGAGGAGCGGCTGGTGTTTTCGTGGGGAGACGCCAAGCTCGGCAACTGCCTCTTCAGGAACGGCGAGTTGGTCGGAGTACTCGATTTCGAACAAGCGACGCTCGCCAATCCCGTGGATGATCTCGCGTGGTGGCTGATGCTCGACGAGTCGCTGTCGCGGGGCTACGGGGTGCCGCGCCTCGCAGGGCTGCCCTCACGTGCCGAGTCGATCGCGATCTGGGAACGGGCTAGCGGATTTCGGGCGACGCATCTCGACTATTACGAGGTGTATGCCGCGTGGCGCATGGCTTTCGTGATGGTGCGTATCGCGCACATGTTCAAGCAGCGTGGCTGGATCGGCGCCGACTCCGACATGGACGAGCGTAACGGCGGCGCGACGTTGCTCGCGGCGCACGCCGAGCGTCTGGGCTTTGACGTCGACTTTGGAGCGCGCGCATGAGCGGAAGCATCGGTCCACTGGTCGCCGCCGACGAGGATTTCAATCATCAGATCGTCGAGACCCATGCCACGGTGCTGCAGACCGATCCCGCGTGGACCGAGAAAGTCTGGGGCAGTGTTTTCAGCCCCGACGGCTCGCTCGCCGTGAGCTTCGGCTTCGGCAAATACGTCAATCGCAATGTCGTCGACGGTTTTGGTGGCGTGAGCCGCGGAGTCGAGCAGTGGTCGGTGCGCGCGAGCCGCGCGCTCTCGAGTGCTGTCGATCGCATCGACGTCGGTCCTCTGCGCTACCAAATCGTTGAGCCGCTGAAGGTGATTCGTGTTCGGCTCGAGCGCAATGCCGTGCAGCCGATCGCCTTCGATTTCGAGTTGCGCGGCATCACGCCCTGCATCGCCGAAGAGCGCGAAGATCGACGTACGCTCACGGGCTATCGCCGCAGCGCCGATCAGATCCGCTTCCATCAGATCGGCCTTGCGAGCGGTTGGATCGAGCTCGAGGGAGCGCGCATCGAGGTGCGTGATTGGGTGATGGCGCGCGATCGCAGTTGGGGCGTGCGCCCGACCGTGGGGAGTCCCGTGTCGGGGATGCAGCCCGACCCGATGGATAGTCATCCGCCGCGCGTGCTCGCCGTGTGGAACCCCGTGCTTTTCGGCAGTGGCCAGTCAGCCTACGCCTACATGCAGTATTACCTCGTGTACGAAGGCGAAGGCTGGCGTCACGAAAAGGTACAGGGCGCGTTCGAATATCCCGACGGCCGTCGAGTGTTGGTATCGCGCATCGAGCCGCGACTGCAGTTCGACCCGGCGAATTTGCGCCTGCTCGATGCAAAGTTCGAGCTGACGCTCGCCGATGGCAGTACTCGGCGTTTGAGCGCGAGACCGATCGGTGGCACGGGCTTTCATTTGGGCGCCGGACTCTATTTGGGTTTCGACGGGCATTACCACGGCGAGTGGCGCGGCGATGGGCACCTCGAGGGCGAATACTTTGCCGACTGCTCGACGGCGGAGAACGCGCGTCGACTCAATCAATTTCGCGACTGCGTGATGCGCGTTCAGGACGAGGGCACTGGCGCGACAGGTACGGGTATCTGTCAAACCTGGGTTCAGGGTCGATGGCCGGCGATGGGTTTGCGGTAGACGCTGGCGAAAACGGCAACCTCATGAGTACGGATACAAAGATTTCTCTGTACACGAAAGATTCAAAGGAGATGACGCGGTGAAATACGATTTCGACGGCAAAGTGGCTCTCGTGACAGGCGCGGCATCGGGCATCGGTCGGGCGACGGCAGTGGCGTTTGCCGCATCGGGCGCCGCCGTCGTGGTGGCAGATCTCGACGCCGCCCGCGGCGAAGAGACGGTGGCCTTGGCCAAGGCAGCAGGTGGTCGCGCCGTGTTTCAGCGCTGTGACGTGGCGGCAGCGACCGACGTCGAGGCTCTCGTCGCGCGCGCCGTCAAAGAATTCGGTCGACTCGACTTCGCCCACAACAATGCCGGCATCAACAGCCTTGCAGCCGACGAATGGGAAACCCGGCACTGGGATCGGAGCGTCGGGGTGAACCTCACCGGCGTCATGCTGTGCATGCGTGCCGAGGCCGAGGTGATGCTGAAGCAAGGCAAGGGCTCGATCGTCAATACGGCCTCGATCAACGGACTCGTGGGCAACGCCTCGCAACCGGCCTACACCGCAACCAAGCATGCGGTGGTCGGCTTGACCCGACACGGCGCGCTCAAGTGGGCGCGCAAAGGCATCCGCGTCAACTGCGTCTGTCCCGGGGTGATCGATACCCCCATGGTCGAGGGTGTGGCGGCGCGTCCCGAGATCCGCAAAATCATGGAGAACATGACTCCGCTCGGTCGCTTCGGTCAGCCCGACGAAGTGGCAGCCGGCGTGCTTTGGCTGTGCTCGGACGCTGCGAGCTTCGTGACTGGCCACCCGCTCGTCATCGACGGCGGCGCGACCGCCGACTGAGCGTTCTTCAGAAACCGCGAAATTCGGCGAGTTCGTCGACGCCGACGCGGTTGCGCGGGAACTGGTTCACCGGCTTCGAGCGATCGGGGTGGCCGACCGCCATGCCGCAGTACACCATCTCCTCGCTGCCGAGCTTCAACAGGGTGGCAAGCTCCGGTCTGAATGAGGCCCAGGCCTCCTGCATGCAACAGCCGAGTCCGCGCTCCTCGAGCAGCAGTGCAACGGTCTGAATCAGCATGCCAAGGTGAGCCCATTGACCGTGGGCAAGCCTGCGGTCGATCACGAAGAATAGTCCGACCGGCGCGCCAAAGAATTCGAAGTTGCGCGCGACGTGTCGTAGTCGGGCCGGCTTGTCCTCGCGCGGGATCTCGAGTGCGCGGTACATGTCCTCGGCGAGTGCGAAGCGACGGCCGCGCAGCGGTTCCCAAAGATTGGGCGGATAAATGGGATAGGGGTCGTTCGCCTCGCGCGCTGGGTCGGGTCGCAGCTCTCGGGTCATGCGGATGACCGCCTCGCGTTCCGCGCCCGCCACCGCAACGATGCGCCAAGCCTGAATATTGCTGCCCGAGGGCGCCCAACGTGCGGTATCAAAGACTTCGCGCAGTACTTCAACCGACACCGGGTCCGGGAGAAAGTCTCGGATCGAACGGCGTCCGCGGACGGCTTCGGTGACGGTCA
>Ga0075471_10002716_pt1 | contig 11534 bp, 13 predicted proteins | sample DEB19_08_DNA_2_FD_74787 | JGI IMG/M metagenome (GOLD analysis project Ga0075471, IMG submission 74787) | Aqueous microbial communities from the Delaware River and Bay under freshwater to marine salinity gradient to study organic matter... | ecosystem: Environmental > Aquatic > Marine > Coastal ... | reverse complement strand
GGGTTCGTGACGGCCTGCCGGCGGGCGATGTCGCCCACGAGCGTCTCGCCCTTGTCGTTGAAGGCGACCACGCTCGGCGTGAGGCGATTGCCCTCCTTGTTCGCGATCACCTTGGGCTCCTTGCCCTCCATCACCGCCACCACGGAGTTCGTGGTGCCCAGGTCGGTGCCGATGATCTTTTCGCCCTGCTTCGTTGCCATGGTCGCTCTGTCCTCTGAAAAAGACTTTTGGAGAAAGCCCGCATACACCTGCCCAACCGCGGCCGGGCAGGACGTCGGGCCGAAATGACTCCGCACGACGTCGACCTCGGAGAAAAGCAAAGGCCGTGCCAGCCGCCGACCGTCCGCCGCTCCACTGCGAAAAACGGATGGAAAGCCGCATTTCCGCGAGTATTTACGCAGGCTTGTCGCAGGGTACAGTTGAGGACTCGGGTCGGCCGCAGCAGTTGTCGCCACCCGCGACTGCCATTTTGGCGTCCCCTCCAGGACTTGTCGCAGCCTCGTCCCCATCTCATCGGTGACTTCCCATGGCCCAGTCTGGCTCGCCCCGCAAGCCGGCGGCTGACAAGGCAGGCCTGTCGGCCTTGCGGTCCCAGATCGACAAGATCGACCGCGAGCTCGTCGGCTTGGTCAACGCCCGCGCCGAACTGGCCCGCCAGATCGGCCACTTGAAGCAGTCCAACGGGCAGGTGACCTACGACCCGTCCCGCGAGGAAATCGTGCTCGAGCGGGTCGCCACGTCGAACCCCGGGCCGCTGTCCAACGAGAGCCTCAAGTCGATCTGGAGGGAGCTGATCTCGGGCTCCCGCGCGATCGAGCAGCACCTGCGCGTGGCCCATCTGGGCCCCGCCTGGACCTACAGCCATCTGGCGGCCCTCCACCGCTTCGGCAGCTCCGTGGAATTCGTGCCGGTGGCGAGCATCTCCGCCGCCTTCGAGGAGGTCCACGCCGGCCACTCCCATTACGGCGTTGTGCCGCTCGAAAACTCCACAGACGGCCGGATCGCCGACACGCTGGACAACTTCTCCCGGCTGCCCGTGAAGATCTGCGCCGAGGTGCCGCTGCGGATCCACCACACGCTGCTGGCGGCCTGTGATCGGACCGCGATCACGGCGGTCTACAGCCGGCCGCAGGCGCTCTCCCAGTGCCGCAACTGGCTCGCCCGCCATCTGCCCGACGCCCGGCTGGTCGAGGTGACCAGCACCAGCGCCGCCGCCGACATGGCGGCCAAGACGCCCCGGGCGGCCGCGATCGCCAGCCGGCAAGCGGGCGTGCACCACGGCCTCGACGTGCTCGCCGAGAACATCGAGGACATCGCCGGCAACACCACCCGGTTCGCCGTCATCGGCCACGCCGATGCCAGCCGCACCGGCCGCGACAAGACATCGCTGATGTTCGAGACCGAACACAAGCCAGGGGGCCTCGCCGACGCCCTCGCGATCCCCAAGAAGCAGAAGCTCAACCTCACCTGGATCGAGTCGTTTCCGATGCCGGGCGAAGAACGCGGCTACATCTTCTTCGTGGAACTCGAGGGGCACCGGGACGACCTCCGAGTCCGCCGCGCGATCGCGGCGCTCGAGAGGCGGTGCAAGCGCGTGGTCGTGCTCGGGTCCTACGCCGCGGCCGCCGCGGTCGGGTGACGCCCCGGGACCGCCTGGCGCGCATCGGCGGCCGCCGGTCCGCGCGAACACGGCTTTCGGCGTCGCTCCTCCGCCCGTATCATCCGCGTTCCTCGAGGCACTCTCCCGCGGTCCACAGGAGCTTACGATGGCCACGCCCCGCACAAAGATCGTCGCCGGCAATTGGAAGATGAACCTCGACCGAGCTGGAGCGCACGCCCTCGCTCAGGCCGTAGCGAGCCGGTCGCAGGAGGCGCGCGGCGTCGAACTCGTGCTCTGCCCCCCCGCCCTCTACGTCGGCACAGTCGGCTCGGCGCTTCAGCTCGTGGGACCCGCCAGCCCGTCGGGCGTCGCCCTTGGCGGCCAAAACATGCACGACAAGGCGAGCGGCGCCTTCACGGGCGAGGTCGCCCCGCCGATGCTCGTCGACCTCGGCTGCCGCTACGTGATCCTCGGCCACTCCGAGCGACGGACGCTCTTCGGCGAGACCGACGCGATCGTCAACGCCAAGACGAAGGCCGCGCTGGCGGCGGGCCTGACGCCAATCGTGTGCGTCGGCGAGACGCTCGCAGAGCGCGAGGGAGGCCGCACGCAGGCGGTCGTCACCACGCAGATCCAGGGCTCGCTCGCAGGGCTGTCGGCCGCGGACTTCGAACGGCTCGTCGTCGCATACGAGCCGGTCTGGGCGATCGGCACCGGCAAAGTGGCCACACCGCAGCAGGCCCAGGAGGTGCACGCCCTGATCCGCGGGCTGCTCGGCGGGCTCGCCTCGCCGGCGGTGGCGGCCCGGGTGCGGATCCAGTACGGCGGCAGCGTGAAGCCCGACAACGCCGCCGACCTCGCTGCTCAGCCCGACATCGACGGGGCACTGGTGGGTGGCGCGAGCCTGAAAGCCGACGACTTCCTCGGAATCGCCAAGGCCTTCGCGTAGACCACACGGATCGTGGCGGGCCGACCGTCGATCATGCGGATGGGGTAGGCCGAACGCCCGCGGCACGGTACCTTAGCGGGGCGATCGAGACCCTGGCCTCTGCCGGTCGGATGCGGGTGTCCCCATGCTCCCGGCGGATTCCAGCGGACCTGCGCCACACAAACCAACCCGGAGCCCGCCGCCGCCATGATCACGCTCGTTCGCTTCATGCTCGGATTCATGCTCGTCTTTACGGCCCTGTTCCTGATCTTGCTCGTGCTGCTGCAGCGGGGCCGCGGCGGCGGCCTCGCCGGCGCACTCGGCGGCATGGGCGGACAGAGCGCGTTCGGCACGAAGGCCGGCGACCTGTTCACGAGGATCACGGTCGGAGTCGCGGCGTTCTGGATCGTCCTGTGCATCCTCGCCAACAACCTGCTGGGCCGCCAGCAATCGCTCATCTCGAGCGACCTCGGCGGCGCCATCCCGCAGGCGACCGTGCCCATGACGCCGACGCAGCCGATGACGCAGCCCGGCGGTCCCGCCGCCCCCGGCGGCGCGGCCCCCGCGGCTCCGGGCGACACCGCTCCGGCGGCAACCGCGGCCGCGCCGGCGGCACCTTCGGGACCGCAGCAGACTCCTCCGGCCTCGCCGCCCGCCGAGAAGCCGCCCGCGGAAGCGGCGCCGTCCGCCGAGAAGCCCGCGGCGACTCCCAACTAGACCGCCGCGACCGGGGCCCGACCATGGCGATCAGCATGACCGGCTGCGGTGAGGGTATCGCCACAGACGGGCCGAGCACCTGCCGCGTCGAACTGCGGGTGGTGAACAATCGGTTCTTCAAGCTCGCACTGCGGGCACGTGACGCCTTCACGATGCTCGAGCCCAGGATCGAGGCCGCCATCCGGAGCCGGATCCGGCGCGGTGCGGTGCAGATGACGCTCGACCTCTCCGGCCCCGCCGCACCGGCCGGCCGCCGCTTCGATCGCGGGCAGCTGGCGGCCTATCTCGACGACCTCGAGGACTTTTCCGCCACGCACCGCATTCCGATGCCCAGCACGATCGACGGCATCCTGGCCCTGCCGGGGATCCTCGTCGACGCCGCCCCTCCCCCCGAGGCGATCGAGCAGACATGGCCGCTGGTGTCGCAGGCGCTTGGCGCGGCGCTGGATGGCCTCGATCGCATGCGCCGTGCCGAGGGAACGGCACTCGTGTCGGACATGCGGTCGGTCTGCGGTGAGATCGGACAGTCGGTCGCGACGATCCGGGCCCGGGTACCGGCCGTGGTCGCGGAGCACCACGCGCGGCTGCGCGAACGGGTGTCGAAGCTCCTGGAATCCGCGGGCACGCGGCTCTCCGACGCCGACGTCGCCCGCGAGGTGGCGCTCGTGGCCGACCGATCCGACATCGCCGAGGAGCTCGTCCGGCTCGACAGCCACGTGTCCCAGTTCGACACCCTGCTGGACGACGACTCCCCCGGCCGTCAGCTCGACTTCCTCTCGCAGGAGTTGGCCCGCGAGGCGAACACCATCGCCTCCAAGTCGCTGGACGTGGCCATCGCCCACGCCGTCGTGGAGCTCAAGTCGCGAATCGAACGGCTCCGCGAGCAGGCGCAGAACATCGAGTGAGCCCCGTCTTTTCAACGGCTCCGGGCCGCGTTAGAACATCGGGATGGCAACCAGTCCGGGCAAACTCGTCGTCATCTCCGGCCCGTCGGGCGTCGGAAAGACGACGATCCTCCGCCGCCTGCTGACCGACCTGCCCGAGCTGCGGCCGAGCATCTCCGCCACCACCCGGGCCCCGCGGGCGGGCGAGCGCGACGGCATCGACTACCACTTCATCTCGCTGGACGAGTTCGGCCGGAGACGGGCCGCCGGCGAGTTTCTGGAGTGCTGCCAGGTCTACGGACGGCAGCACTGGTACGGGACGCTCGAGGCCGAGGTGGCCCCCCGCCTCGCCGCCGGCGCCTGGGTGGTGCTCGAGATCGACGTCGAGGGTACACTTTCCATTCTGGAGAAATACCCCGAGGCGATCACGATCTTCGTCGAGCCGAACCATCCCGACCAGCTGCTGGAGCGGCTTCGCGGACGGGGAACCGAGTCCCCCGAAGCGATGGCGAGACGGCTGGAAGTGGCACGACGGGAATTGCTGCAGTCGCATCACTATCGGCATCGCGTCGTCAACAACGACGATGTCGACGCCGCCGTGACCGCGATCGAGGAGATTCTTTTTTCCGCCGGGCTCGCCCGTCACCCCGCCACAGCCGCCCCCGTGGCTTCGGACCGCCGCCAGCATTCGCACCCCTGACCCGCACACCCCCGAGAGGAGCCGGACGATGATCGATGACCTGCGCGAAGAAGAGATCGTCAACAAGGTCGGCGGACGCTTCAAGCTGTCCACGCTGATCCAGAAGCGGATGGTGGCGCTCAACGCCGGCGGCCGTCCGCTGGTCGACGTCGACACCGACGACAAGATGCAGATCGTCATCGAGGAGATCAAGCAGGACAAGATTTATCTCGACACCTCGCTCAACCTGCGGATCACCGGCGACTCGCCCGAGGCCGGCGGCCCGCTCGACTTCGACGCGACGATCCTGTGACACCGGATCGCGGCCCTTCAGCATCCATGCTCGACGGACGTGAGATCGTGCTCGGTGTGTCGGGGGGCATCGCGGCCTTCAAGGCGGCCGCGCTCGCGAGCCAGCTCGTGCAGCAGGGCGCCGGCGTCACCGCGGTCCTCACCCGCAATGCCCGGAGGTTCGTGGGCGCCGCGACGTTCGCCGCCCTCACGGGACGGCCCGTCGCGACCCGCAGCTTCCACTCGGCCGCCCACCCGCTGGGGGCCCACATCGAGCTGGCGGCTCGTGCCGACCTGTTCGTCGTGGCTCCGGCGACAGCCGACTTCCTCGCCAAAGCGGCGCTCGGCGTCGCCGACGACCTGCTGACAACGCTCCTGTTGTGCGCGGAATGCCCCGTGCTGATCGCCCCGGCCATGAACGCGGCGATGTGGTCGAAGCCAGCCGTGCAGCGAAACGTGCGGCAGCTCGTGGAGGACGGCGTGCAGGTCGTGGGCCCCGGCACCGGCTGGCTGTCCTGCCGGCAGCAGGGCGCCGGCCGCATGGCCGAGCCGGACGAGATCGCGGCGGCGATCGGCCGCGCCGTCGCAGCTGCGCCCGCGAAGCGGCCCCGTTGAGACAGGCGCGGATCATCGTCCCCAAGCGGGACCGGACCAGGTGGCGATGGCACAGATCCTGCTGACGGCCGGCCCGACTCGGGCCTACATCGACGAGGTGCGTTATCTCACCAACGCGTCGAGCGGCCGCATGGCGCTCGCGCTCGCCCAGGCGGCCGTCGCAGCCGGCCACCAGGTGACCATCGTCAGCGGCCCGGTCGCCGTGAGGTATCCGCGAAAAGCCCGCGTGATCCCGGTGCTCACCACCGCCGAGATGCTGGCGGCGGCGCTCGCCGAGCTTCCGCGTGCCGACGGAGTCATCGGGGCCGCCGCCCCGTGCGACTTCGAACCCGCGCGCCGGTCGGCCGGCAAGATTCCCCGCACCGCGGCCGGCCTCACGCTCGACCTGCGGGCGACGACGGACGTGATCGCCACGCTGGCAGCCCGCGTGAGGCGGGGCGTTCCCGGACGCAGGCGGCCGGCCTGGTGCGTCGCATTCGCGCTCGAACCGGGCGCCGACAAGAGCCGGGCCTGTGCCAAGGTCACCGCCAAGCAGTGCGACCTGATCGTCGTGAACGACCTGGCGGCCCTCGAGGCCACCGCCAACAGCGTGACGGTCTATGATTCCAGGCACGAGCGCGTCGGCGAGAAAACCGGCACCAAGCGGGCCGTGGCCGGCTGGCTCATGCGGCTCATCGAGCGGCGGCTGATGCCCACCTGAGCCGCCGACGGCAGGTGGAGGATTCCGGCAGGTCCCGCTATAACTGCCCGCTCGCACCCCGCAGGCCCCACCGATGACCACCGTCGCCGTCCTCGGCGCTACCGGCTACACGGCGCTCGAAGCCCTGAAGATCCTGCTGCGGCATCCGCACGCCAAAATCGTGGCGGTCACCAGCCGCCAGGAGGGCAGCACGCCGATCTCGAGCGTCCACCCGAGCCTCGTAGGGCGGCTCGACATGCCGCTGGAGGACCTGTCGCCGGAGCAGGTCGGCGGCCGCGCCGAGTGCGTCTTCAGCTGCCTGCCGCACTGCGCCAGCGCCGAGATCATCCCCCGCGTGCTCGCCGCCGGCGCCCGGGTCATCGACTTCAGCGCCGACTACCGGCTCGACGACGCCGCCACCTATCTCGAATGGTATGGGCACGAGCATCCGGACGCCGGCAGACTCGGCGGCACGGTCTACGGCCTGCCGGAACTCTTTCGGAAGCAGATCGCCGGCGCGAGCCTGGTGGCCAACCCGGGCTGCTACGCCACGTCGGCGATCCTGCCCCTCGCCCCGCTCGTCAAGAGCGGCCTCTTCGAGGCCGACGACATCATCATCGACTCCAAGAGCGGCGTCAGCGGGGCCGGACGATCGCCGAAGCTGATGACCCACTTCCCGGAATGCAACGAGAGCATGTCGGCCTACAACGTGGGCCGGCACCGGCATACGCCCGAGATCGAGCAGATCGTCGCCCGTTTCGCCGGCGTCCGCCCGCAGGTCATCTTCACGCCGCAGCTGGCGCCCATGGATCGCGGGATCCTCTCCACCATTTACATCCGCCCGCGGCGGACGATCGCCGAGGCCGACGTCATGAAGCTGCTCCGCGACGCCTACTCCGGCGAGCGGTTCGTGCGGATCGTCGACCACCTGCCCGGCACCAAGGACACGGTTGACACCAACTTCGTCGATATCACGGCCCGCGTCGTCCGCGGCCGCGTCCTGCTCATCAGCTGCGAGGACAACCTCGTGAAGGGTGCGGCGGGCGCCGCCGTACAGAATTTCAACGTCCTCTTCGGCTTCCCGGAAACCACGGGGCTCCTCTGAACCACCGCGGCAGCGGCCGCGGACCTGCATCATGGCGATCGCCGAAACTCCCGTCCGCCTGCCGATCCCTCCGCTGCCCCGGGGGTTCCGCGCCGCCGGCACTCACGCGGGCCTGAAGCGGAATCCCACTCGCGAGGACATCGCGCTGGTCGTATCCGACCTGCCGGCCACGGCCGCTGGCGTCTACACGACGAATCTCGTGTTCGCCGCCCCCGTGGCCTTCGACCGGGCCCGCACGCCCGGCGACGGCTTTCGGGCGATCGCGATCAACTCCGGCAACGCCAACGCGTGCACCGGCCGCCGCGGCCTCGACGACGCCCGAGCCATGGCGGCCACCGCGGCCCAGGCGATCGGCGCGGACGAATCGGGCGTGCTCGTGCTTTCCACCGGGATCATCGGGGAGTTCCTGCCGCTGGAGAAGATCCGCACCGGCATCGCCGCGGTGGCCGCGCGGCTCGGTACCGACGCCGACGCCGCCGTGACGGCCGCCCGCGGCATGATGACGACCGACACGCGGCCGAAGCTCTCGGGATCGGCGTTCACGGCCGGGGGCCGCGGCTACACGCTCTTCGGCATGGCGAAGGGAGCCGCGATGATCGGCCCGCGGATGGCCACGATGCTTGGCATCGTGCTGACGGACGCCCCCGTCCGCCCGGCCGACGCCCAGCGGCTGCTCCGCGACGTCGCCGACCAGACGTTCAATTGCGTAAGCGTGGATGGCCACACGAGCACCAACGACACGGTGTTGCTCCTCGCCAACGGCGCGGGCGGGGGCGAGCCGCTCGCGGGTGCGGGCCTCGATGCCTTCGGCCGGGCCCTGCACGACGCCTGCGAGGCTCTTGCCCGCGAGATCGCGGACGACGGCGAGGGAGCCACGCATGTGCTGCGGATCGAAGTGCGCGGCTGCCAGACGAGGGATCAGGCCAGGCAACTGGCGCGGTCGGTCGCCGACAGCCCGCTCGTGAAGACCGCCGTCTGCGGGGCCGATCCCAACTGGGGCCGGATCGTGTCGGCCGCCGGCTACGCGGGCGTGCCGTTCGACCCGGACAAACTGGTGCTGCGGCTCAACGGCACGCTGCTGTTCGAGGGTGGCGCACCGGTGGCGTTCGACGCGGATGCCGTTTCCCGCTCGATCCAGGCGTCCCGCGAGACGCTGATCGATCTCGATTTTCAGGCCGGTCCGCAGTCGATTCGCTTCTACTCCAGCGACCTCACCGCCGAATACGTGCGGCTCAACGCCGACTACCACACCTGAATCCGCTCCAGCCGCATGGCCACACCGCCCGGCGCGCGGCCGCCACTGGCCAGGAACGATCCGTCGCGCCGACGGGGAATTTCGGCCCGGGCAGGGTCCCGCTCCTGACACGCCTCTCGCGCATCGCATATAGTTTTCGCGGGCAACTCCCCGGCTTGACGTCCGACGCCGGAAACGGTTTCCTCTGTGCCGCCCCAGCGCCCCTCCACCCCCCGACGTCCGCCATGATCCAGCACGTGCGACTCGCCCCATCGGCATCCCTCTGTATCCGCTCGCTCACCCTGACCGGCGCAGCGCTCGAGCCTCTCGGCTACGCGCCGCTGGTCTGGCTCGGCGCGCCGCTGTCCGCAGCGCCCGACTACGACGCGACCGCCCCCACAACCGGCGGCACCGTCTCCACGGTGGTGGCGGCCGTCGAGCCCGATGATGACGAAGAGGATCTCGGCGACGAGGAGGATCTGTCGGTCGCGCAGCCGACTGCAGACGACGAGTCGAGCTTCGACGATTTCGACGACGAGTTCGACGACGACTTCGAGGAGGAGGAGAACGATCCCGACTGGGATCATCCCGACGACGGCGACGCCGAGCCGCCCCCCGGGAAGCCGCCCGGTCGTAAGAAATAGTCTCCGTCGTCCCCGGTGGGCGGACACCGGTCTGCCAGAGACAAGACGCACGATCCGGACGGAATCCAGCCCAGGCAGCGGAGGCGTGTCACGATGACCGGTCACGAGAACCCGCACGACGATGCCAACGCCGACCCCGCGTCCCGTCATGGGCGTGGCTCGGCCGAGACTCCCGCAGCGGAGGGCTGGTTCGGCACGATGCGGCAGCTCGATTTCGACATCGACTTCTTCGAGAGCCTGCTCTGCCGCAACCCGGGCTCGATCGACGTGCTCCGCGTGCTCGCGGAACTTGTCTCGCAGAAGGGGCTCGTGGCGCGGGCGGTCGAGCTCGACCATCGCCTCGTGCAAGCGCTGCCTAATGACTTCCTGGCCCGCTACAATCTGGCGTGCTCGCTGGCGCGTGCCGGCAGGCCCGACGAGGCGATCGACTCGCTGACGCGGGCCATCCTCCTCGGCTACGACGACATCGCGCACCTGGAGACCGACCCGGATCTCGATTCCCTGCGGGACCTTCCCGACTTCCAGGAGCTGCTCGGTCACGGCCGGACGGCGTGACGGCACCGGCACACATGCTCGATCAATTCGACAAGATCACCGCAGCCTGCGAGGCGATCACGGCCCGCTGGCCGCACGCACCTCGGGTGGGCCTCATTCTCGGCAGCGGACTGGGTGCAGCCGCCTCGGCGCTGGCCGACGCTGTGACCATTCCCTACGAGTCGATCCCCCATTTCGCGAAGTCGACCGCCCACGGCCACGCGGGTCAGCTCGTCTGCGGCTTCCTCGAGGGAGTGCCGGTGGTCGTGATGGAGGGACGGATGCACGCCTACGAGGGCTATCCGCTCGCCCAGATCACGTTTCCAGTGCGGGTGCTCCAGCGGCTCGGCGCCGGCCTGTTGATCGTGACAAACGCCTGTGGCGGCCTGAATCCGCAGTTCCGCACCGGCGACATCATGGTGATCGACGACCACATCAACCTGATGAACGACAACCCGCTCGTCGGCATCAACGACGACCGGCTGGGGCCGCGGTTTCCCGACATGTCGGCCCCCTACACGCCGGCGCTCGTCGACCGGGCGCTCGAGGTGGCCAGGCGCGAGAACTTCTCCGCCCACCGCGGCGTGTACGTCGCGGTGACCGGGCCGAACCTGGAGACCCGGGCCGAGTACCGATTCCTGCGGATGATCGGCGCCGACGTCGTCGGCATGTCGACCGTGCCGGAGGTGATCGTGGCGGTACACTGCGGCCTCCAGGTGCTCGGGCTGTCGGTGATCACCGACATGTGCCTGCCCGACGCCCTCGAGGTGGCGACCGTGGAAAAGATCCTCGCCGTGGCCCGGTCGGCGGAGCCCAAGCTCCGCGCGATCATCACGGCGACGGTCCGCGACGTGGCCTGACCCCGTCAGCGTTCCGCGCCGGTGGGCGGCTGATTCGCGACGCCCGCCGCGCGATTCCCGGCGCCCCGCGCCCCGGTGATGCCGTCCCCGAGTTCCGCTCGGGCGGCAACCGCCACCTGCTCCAGCATCACCACGACGTCGGGATGCTCGCCGGCGACGTCGCGGGACTCGCCTGGATCGCTGGCCAGGTCATAGAGCGCTTGCGGCTGGCTGGCCACCGCGTAGCCGTGGCGGCTGGCGATGCCGCGGATGCCCGACTCCGTGATCGACTTCGGATTCATGCCGGCGACATGGGCCGGCTTTCCCCCCTGCCCCGGCGCTCCCGCCACGGTGAGGTAGTCGTGCGGCAGGTGCAGCTTCCACTGCCCCGACCGCACGGCATGCAGCTCGTCGCCCGCATAAAACCAGAACGTCTCCCGGCCCCGCGCCCCCTCTTTGCCACAGAGCAGCGGCCCTAGATCGACCCCGTCGATCGGCCGCGCCGGCAACGCCGCCCCGGCCAGCCCCGCGATCGTCGTGAACAGGTCGAGCGTGCTCACGATCTCGTCACATGTCCGGCCCGCCGGCACGCGGCCCGGCCAGCGGACGACGCACGGCACCCGCATGCCCCCCTCGAACGTCGTCAGCTTGCCCTCGCGCAGTGGCTTGGCCGATCCCGCATGGTCGCCGTACGACAGGAACGGGCCGTTGTCCGACGTGAAGACGACGAGCGTCCGCTCCGCGAGCCCGTGCTCGCGCAGGGCGTCGCAGATCCGACCCACCGA
>Ga0075471_10002715_pt1 | contig 11536 bp, 11 predicted proteins | sample DEB19_08_DNA_2_FD_74787 | JGI IMG/M metagenome (GOLD analysis project Ga0075471, IMG submission 74787) | Aqueous microbial communities from the Delaware River and Bay under freshwater to marine salinity gradient to study organic matter... | ecosystem: Environmental > Aquatic > Marine > Coastal ... | reverse complement strand
TGGCACCTTCGGTTCTACGACATCTCGGCTCGCACCTACGAACCGCCGGACATGGCCATGACGCAGAAGCTGCCGGTCATCCTCGACACCAAGGCCGACCGCATCGACTATCTCTCAGGCCGCGCGATTGCTCAGGGGCTGCCAAACGATCACATCGCGATGATCGGCGAGGGTGTCGTCGAACTTCCCAACGGCGCCTTCACGTTACGCACAATTTCAGACGATGGCGTGCGGGTGTGGGTGGATGGCAAGCTGGTGATCGATCGCTGGGACGTGCACGAATCAATCGTCGATGAAGTGCCGATCAGCAGCGGACGTCACGACCTCAAAGTCGAATACTTCGAGCGCACCGGCTGGGCCGAACTCAGGGTCGAAATCGTGCGGCAGTAGACGCCACGCGCGCCCTCGCACCCTCAACACCCTCGCGAGCTAAACCAGATCGTCGGCTCGCCCGACTCGCTGTGCAGTGGCAACCATCCGGTCGCGACGATCTCCGGTGGACCATTGGCGCCGGCGTTGCAGAGGGAGTGGCTCATGACGTCCACCTTCACAAACGCCTTGCCGCCGGACTCGCGTATTTCGAGTACCTGCACGGGCTGAGAGGGTGACACGCGCATGGCGCTGGCGCCGCTTGCAGGCGCACCCGGCGACGGCATCAGGCGGCCAGTGTAGTTGCTGTCGATCGCGGTGACGCCGATGAACTCTTCAAACAGGTCGGCGAGTGCCATGAATCGGTCCGACGCCGACGCCTTGATCCAGGCCGTGCCCTGTTGGGTGCGGACGCGGAACCAGCCGGCGCGTTGCTCAACCACGATCGCCGCCGGCATTTCGTAGTCGTACTCGAGGGTGGGCAGTTCTTCCCTCTCGCTCCCACGGTGCACGCTGACTTTCAGACCCTCGCAGCCGCCATGAGGAGCGAACGACCACGTCTGGTCGACGTGCACCACTGCCACCTTCGTTCCGTCGTCAGGCGTCGAGTGCAGCGCCACGTCGGCCGGGGTGAACGGCGCGCACATGCGGCCACCGAAGACTTCGGGGAGCGTCAGCAAACCAACGACGCGATCCGGTGCCGGCTGCTGGCCGAGTGCGATCATCAGGGCGATTAATGTCACGGCGTGGCAGCCTAGCACGCTAAATTAGGTGAATTGAAGTCTGAGCCCAAGGTCGCGGTGATTGGCGCCGGCGCCGCCGGCCTCGTCGCCGCATCTTTTGCCGCCGCGGCCGGCGCCGAGACCCTCCTCATCGAGCGCACCAAGGACGGTGGCCGAAAGATCCTGATCAGCGGCGGTGGGCGCTGCAACGTGCTGCCGTCGGCCCTGTCGCCCGAACGATTCATCACCGATTCGCCGCCGCACCTGCTGCGCGGCATGTTGCGCGCCTGGCCGCTCCACGAGCAGCGCCGCTTCTTCGAGGAGGAGCTGCAGATCCCCCTCGCGCTCGAGGAAGAGTCAGGGAAGCTGTTTCCACGCTCCAACCGCGCGAAGGACATTCGCGACGGCCTTGTTTCCTTCGCTCAGTCGAAGGGCGTAACGGTGCGCTTCGAGACCATGGTGCAGGACATCACGCCATCGAATGGCGAATTCCTTATCTCGACGTCTCAAGGCGATGTGCGCTGTGGCCGGCTGGTGGTTGCAACGGGAGGTTTGTCGGTGCCGACCACCGGAAGCGACGGTCTCGGCCTCGATATCGTTCGACGGCTCGGACACCAGATGGTCGACGTCTACCCCGCGTTGACGCCGTTGCTCGACGACAGCGAATCGCACGCCGGGCTGGCAGGTGTCTCGTTGAACGTTCGACTGCGCGCCAAGATCGCGAACAAGGTGACCGAGACATTCGGTGGATTCCTGTTCACGCATCGCGGCTACAGCGGTCCGAGCGTGCTCGACCTGTCGCACCTCACCGCCCGTGGAGAACGGCCCGTCATCAGGGCCCAATGGGCTGATCGCACTTCCGCCCAATGGGAGATGGACCTGGCACCTGCGGTTTCGGCCGCGGTGGCGACGATCGTGGCGCGCCGCGTCCCGGCTCGCCTTGCCGAGCACCTGGTCGCAAAGTCCGGCATTCCGGCCGATCGCAGGACCAGCAGCCTGAAGCGATCCGAACGCATCGCGCTGATCGAGTCGCTGATTTCATACCCACTGCCGTGGTCCGGCAACGAGGGCTACAAGAAGGCGGAGGTCACCGGCGGCGGTGTCGCCCTGGGCGAGGTCGATCCGAAAACGCTCGAGAGCCGAAGGGTTCCAGGGTTGTATCTTTGTGGCGAGATGCTCGACGCCTTTGGCCCGATCGGCGGCCATAACTTCTCCTGGGCCTGGGCTACCGGGCGTGCTGCGGGCCTTGCGGCGGGGCGCGGATGAATTCGCTCACACGGGTGACGCTTCTCGCGGGACTGCTGCTGTTCAGCGGCTGGTCCGTCTACACGCGGTACGTGGATCTGCATGCGTTTGACCTGGTCACCAGCATGCCGTTCCGTGATCTGTCGATGATGCAGTACAACGACACGCTCGCCGGGACGCGGCCGTTCCCGTACCAGTGGCGCGTGCTTGGCTTCTGGGTGGCCAAGGCGGGCACGATGGTCGTTCCGGTTGACCCGCACGTGATCGACGTCGGCGTGAAGACGCTGGCCCTCGCGGGAGCCACGGCGCTGCTGTTCGTGTTCTCCTCGACAATCACCAGCACGCTCGGCGCGGTGCTGGCGGGGGTGACCTATCTGTTCGTGACCGCCGCTGCGTTCAGCGCCGAGGGCTACGCGATCTACTTCACCAACGACTACCTCGCGATCCTCTCGTTCTTCGCGGGCGTGGTGGCGTTGCGCAAGGGCGTGTGGTGGGCCGCGATCCTCGCCGCATTTGCCGGCGCCTGGGCCAAGGAAACCGCGATGCTGATCGCGTTTCTCGCCGGCTTCGAAGCCATCAGGAAACGATCGCCCTGGTGGGTGGCCATCGCCTGCGGGATCGCGTTCGCGATTCCGACTTTGACGTTGCGCACGATCTACCCCGCACCGCTCGCGCAATGGGCGTGGTGGGACACCTTCAGGATGAACGTGCCCTTCATCGTGTGGGATCCGGTCGTGATCGCCAAGTCGCTTCGCGACAACCTGAAGGTGGTGCTGTTCTTCAATGTCCTGCTGGTGCTTGGCTGGCAGGCGTGGCGGCGCACCCGCGACGCGTTTGTCGTGTCGCTGGCCATGACGCTGGCCTGCTACGTCGTGCTCGCCTGGATGGTGGTCTACATCCGCGAATTACGCCACATGCTGCCGTTCATGATCCTCGTGATCCCGCTGGCAGTAGCAGAGCTGGAACGCGTTCTTGAACGACCGTCGAACGATCGCTGAACAACCGTCGAACTGCTCTCGAACGACTGTCGAACGCCCTTCGGACGGCGTAGAATCTGGCTCCTGGGAGTTGCCATGCGTCATTCACTGATCGCTGCCGCGCTTGTCGTCACGACCGCTTCGTCCACCTTCGCTCAGGCTCCGGCGTCCGGCTATCTATTGCCGCCGAAGGTGATCGTCGACATGCTCGACGCGCCGCCGCCGCCGACGGCCGAAATGAGCCCGGCGCGCGACGTCATCGCACTGCTCGAACGCTCGAGCATGCCGGGCATCGCGGAACTGGCCCAGCCCTTCTACCGGCTGGCCGGCATGCGCATCAACCCGCGCACCAACGCGCCACATCGCGCCACCCGCTATCGCAACCTCACGCTGAAAGTGATCGCCGACAACAGCGAGCGCAAGGTCACCCTCCCGCCATCGCCGGTGATCTCGTGGATCGGCTTCAACGCCGACGGCAAGCGCTTCGCGTTCACGCACATGCGTGACAACGGCGTGGAGCTGTGGATCGGCGAGACCGCAACCGGGCAAGCCAAGGCCGTCACACCGGCGCAGCTGAATGCCGTGTTCGGCGAACCGTGCTCGTGGATCGCCGAGGGCGGATCGCTGCTGTGTGCGTTCATCAACACTGGACGTGGGCCCGCGCCGCAGGCGCCCGTGGTCCCGAGCGGACCAAACGTCCAGGAAAGCCGCGGCGTGGCCGCGCCGGCGCCCACCGTGCAGGACATGCTCACCAGCGCACATGACGAAAACCTGTTCGAGTACTACGCGACGAGCCAGTTGGCGACGGTCGACGCGGTGAGCGGTCAGCGCGCACCGCTGGGACGTCCGGCCATCTTCTCAACCTTCGCGTCCTCGCCGGACGGCCGCTTCACGCTCGTGACGCGAGTGAAGCGCCCGTTCTCGTGGATCCTTCCGCAGGGCCGGTTTCCGCGTAACGCGGAGATCTGGGACAACCGCGGCAACCTGGTGAAGCTGATCGCCGAGGTGCCGATGGTCAACGATGTGCTCAACGGCGGTTCGATCCCGGGTCCGCGCAACTGGGCCTGGCAGCCCACGCAGCCGGCCACCGTGGTCTACGCGGAGGCCCTCGACGGCGGTAACCCGCGCAACAAGGTCGAGTATCGCGACAAGGTGATGACCTGGGCAGCGCCGTTTGCGACCACGACGCCCGAAGAACTCACCCGGACCCAGTTCCGCTTCCAGGGCATCTCGTTCACCTCCGCCGGATCGATCTGGCTGACCGAGACCGACCGCAGCACGCGGATGGTGCGGACGTGGGTGCTTGACGGACGCGGCGCCGCGCCCCGCAAGCTGTTCGAGCGCAGCTCGGAGGACGCGTACAACAATCCCGGCAACCCGCTGCGCCAGGCGCGCAACTCGGGCGGTAACGTCGTGTTCCAGAACGGCGACAACGTTTACATGGCCGGCGTCGGCTCGTCACCACAAGGTGACCGTCCGTTCCTGGACCGCTTCAATCTCAAGACCGGCGCCAAGGAGCGCATCTTCCAGACGGAAGACCAGACCTATGAGCCGGTGATCGGCTTGCTGAGCGATGACGGTTCGCGATTTGTGACGCGGTTCGAGACGCGCAGCGGTCCGCCGCAGATTGCCATGCGCGGTCGTGAAGCCGGGTCGCGCCGGGCGATCGCCGAGTCCGCGGATCCGGCACCGGCGCTGCAGGGCGTGCAGTCGCAGATGGTGACCTATAAGCGAGCGGACGGCGTGCAGATGCGCGCCACGATCCACACTCCTGCGGGCTGGACGCCTGCCAAGGGCCGCCTCCCGGCGCTGCTCTGGGCGTACCCCCGCGAGTTCGCCGATCCCGAAATGGCAAGCCAGGTCACCGGCTCGCAATATCGCTTCACCACGCCCGGCTGGGGCACCTTGCACATGATGTTTCTCACGCAGGGCTACGCGATCATCGACGACCCGACCATGCCGATTGTGGGTCCAGGTGAAACCGCGAACGACACCTACGTCGAGCAGCTCGTCGCCAGCGCGCAGGCGGCGGTCGACAAGGCCGTCGAACTCGGCATCGTCGATCGCGATCGCGTCGTCGCCGGCGGTCACAGCTACGGCGCCTTCATGACCGCGAATCTGCTCGCCCATTCGGACATTTTCCGCGCCGGCATCGCGCGCAGCGGCGCCTACAACCGCACCCTCACGCCGTTCGGCTTCCAGAATGAAGAGCGTACGTTCTGGGAAGTGCCGCAGTTGTATTCGCGGATGTCCCCTTTCAACTATGCCGACAAGATCAAGGAGCCGATCCTGCTGATCCACGGCGAGGCGGACGACAATGCCGGCACGTATCCCGTGCAGTCAGAGCGCTTCTACCGCGCCCTCAAGGGTCACGGCGCCACGGTTCGCTACGTCACCTTGCCGCACGAGGCGCACGGCTATGCCGCCCGCGAGTCCGTGCTGCACACGGTGGCCGAAATGCTGAACTGGGCGAACGAGTGGACGAAGCCTCGCGCCGCTGCCACGCAGCAGAGATAGCGGAGCTGGCAGCCATAAGTGACACGGCTCCGGTAAAATGATGCAGATCCAGCTCCCCCGAGCTTGGAGATGACACAGATGAAGCGTTTCGCACTCGTCGCACTCGTTGCACTCTTCGCGCCCGCCGCATCCGCCTACGCCGACGTCACGGTGAAGGCCACCGCGTCAGGCAAAGGGATCGGGATGTCGTCAAACATGGTGACGACGACCTACATCAAGGGCAACAAGATGCGCGTCGATTCCGTGATCGGCGACGCGACCACGACCATGATCTTCGACGTCGATAACCAGAAGCTGTATTCCTTCGACAGCAAGAAGAAGGAAGCCGACGTGTGGAACATGCAGGAGTTTGGCAAGCAGGTCGGCTCCAGTGTCGACACCTCGGGCATGAAAGCCACGGTCAGGCCAAACGGCAAGACCAAGCAGATCGCCGGCAAGACCGCCAACGGCTACGACATGGCGATCGAAGTGCCGGCGATGATGGGCGGCGCCGGCGGCATGAAGATGACCGTGTCGCTCGCCGGTCCGATGTGGGTCGTGAAGGGCGCGCCCGGCACGCAGGAGTACATCAACTTCTACAAGGGTGCGGTCGAGAAGGGCTGGATCTTCAGCGATCCCCGGGGCGCGAAAGGTTCTCCCGGCCAGGCCAAGGCGATGGCCGAGATGTACAAGCAGCTCGCGGAAACCGGTGGCATGCCGTACGAGACCGAGACGAGCATGAAGATGAACGGCGACGGCCGCATGGCCGGCATGCTGAGCAAGATGGGCGGCATGACCGCGATCTCCACCGTGCAGTCGGTCGAGGTCGGCGCCGTGGCCGCCGAGCTGTTCGCGCCGCCAGCCGGCTACAAACTCAAGGAGCAAAAGTAGATCACGCGATCCCTGGATCACGCGATCTCAGATCTTCTTGTCCTCTTACCTGTCGCTGCTTCGCAAGGACTCAACGAGTGTCGTGGCCGTCGAGCTCCGCCCGCCAAGGGCGGAGCTTGCCGCGGCCGAAGGCATGGACGCGTGGATCGACACCTACCACGCGATCCGGTCGCTCACCCGGCACGACGTGCGCGTCATGGTCACCGACAGCGCCGTCGGGGCCCAGGAAGAAAACAACCTGCGTCACCTCGTCGCCAATCTCGGTGATGCGGTCGGCCGCCACCAGATCATCCCGTTCCTGACCACCAAGCACTCACTCGACTTCTGCCTGGCGTATGCGGATCAGACGGTGCACAACGGCTTTCCGTCGCTGGTGGTGCTCGGCGGCGACAAGCACGTCGGCAGGCCGCGCGTCCTCGAACATGCGTGGCAGCTGCGCAAGTTGATTCGCGAGCGCCATCCCGCGCTCGAACTCGGCGGCTGGGCAAACCCGATCGCCGATCCGGCGCGACAGGTGGACTTCTTGCTCGATCCGGACGTCAGCGCGGATTTCTACCTGACGCAGATCGTGTCGCATCACCAGGCCGAACGCGTCAACGCGTTTCTCGACGCCGCGCGTGCCAACGGGGTGGGGATGCCCGGGGTGTTCGGCGTCTTCTACTACCGCAGCGCCAACCCGAAGACCCTTGAAATGCTGCGCGAGTTCCTGCCCGTGCCGGTCGAGGAACTGCAGCGCGAGTTTGCCGCCGGTGCCACACCGATCGATGTGTGCGCGCGCACGATTCGATTCTTAATTGATGCTGGCGCCAGGCACTTCTATGTGAGTAATCTTCCAGCTCGAAAGACCGCAAGCACGTTAAATACCATCCTCGAAAAGGCAGGCGTTATTACGTATGGGTAAGTTCCTGGATTCAGTTCCGGTCTCGGCAATCGTGCGTATCCGCGACATGATGTACACGGTCAAGGATCCGTTCCGTCTCGATCAGGGCGACGTCTCGTTCGACGCGCCGGACACGTTCAAGCAGGCCGTTGCCAAAGCGATGGCCGAAAACCGCACGCACTACCTGCCGTCATCAGGCATTCCTCCGCTGCGCAAAGCATTTGCCGAGAAGATGCGGAAGAAGAACGGCATTCCGATCGGCTCCGACGACGAAGTCATCGTCACCAACGGCGGCACGCACGGACTGTTCGCGGTGTTCCAGGCGATCCTCGAACCCGGCGACGAAGTGATCATTCCCGACCCGGAATGGCCGCCGACCATGGCGATCGTCAAGCAGGCGGGTGGCGTGCCGGTGCAGGTGCCGCTTCGCGAGGACCTCGGGTTCCGCTGGAACATTGCCGACGTCGAAAAGGCCATCACGCCGAAGACGCGCGTGCTCTACCTCAACTCGCCGAACAACCCGACCGGTGGCGTGCTGACGCGCGACGATCTCGAGCAGCTCGCCGCCATCGCCAGGGACAAGAACCTGCTGGTGGTGTCAGACGAAGCCTACGAGGATGTGGCGTTCAAGGGCGAACACATCAGCATTGCGTCGCTGCCCGGCATGTACGACCGCACGATCCCGGTCTACACGCTGAGCAAGTCGTACGCGATCACCGGCGTGCGCGTTGGTTACTTCGCGATGAAGGATCCGGCCCTCCGCGATCGCGGCGCCAAGGTGGTGCTCTACAGCACGACCAACGTGTCGTCGATTGCGCAGTACGGCGCCGTGGGCGCCATGGAAGGCTCGCAGCAGTGCATTGACGACTTCAAGAAGGAACTGCTGTTCCGCCGCGACATGTTCTACAAGGGCATCGCCGACGCCGCGCCCGGTGTGTTCTCGGGCACGCCGCCTGACGGCGCGTTCTACGCGTTCCTGAAGATCAACGCGGACTTCGCCAAGCGCGCCGGCATCACGGGTCCGTCGCTGTCGTGGGCGATGGCGGAATTCCTGATCAAGAACGCGCGTATCGGCTGTGTGCCTGGTGTGGACTTCGGGGCAAACAGCGAAGGCTACCTGCGCTTCTGTACCTGCCGCTCGCGCGAAGAACTGACCGGAGCGCTGGCGTCGATGAAGGAAGCACTGTCACGCGCGGTCGCGTGACAGGCTAGGACTGCGCAAGGTCGCCGCGCACTGAGCCAAACCGCTTTTCACGCTCCCGCGCGAGAAGCACGCCGTTGACCCAATGGATCGGGCCCTGTAGACCATACACAGGGCCCGCAATCCAGAACAGGTGAAGCGGCAGCGTCTGGGCCAGGACGATCGACACCAGGCCAACCGCCATGCTCAAGCCGTGTGACCGCACGCCGACCAGCGCATCAAAGACTTCTTCAGGCGTTAACTTCAGCGCCGTCCGCTTGCGATACACGTTCCAGTACAGCAGCACGAACACCAGCATGATGCCGACAAACCCGAGGCTGTAAACGGTCAGCAGCAGGCGATTGTCGAACGGGCTCATATCCATGAACGCCGAGTGCCCGCCGCTGAACAGCTTGACGACGTTGGCGAACACGAACTTCAGTGGATAGACGAAGAACAGCACGATAAACAGCAACACGCAGTTCAGCGCGATCGTGAGCGGATCCTCGGCGTCGTACTTGCGGAAGAACGCGTAGTGTTCGTACCAGATCCAGCAGATCAAGGCGAACATCAGCCCGAACGGCAGGAAGCCCGAGAGGATGGTCTTCATGTCCTCGAACGATTCGGGCACTTCGAGCGACACCACCAGCAATGTCAGCGCAAAGCCGAACACCGCGTCGCTGAACCCTTCGACGCGTGAGACTTCGCGGCCGCTCCTGAATCCGCTCACAGGCCGAACTGCCGGAAGTGATGCTCGGTGTGCTTGGCCATCAGCGCGCCGTAGGTCTTGTACGACAGGCTGCCGAACGCCGGGTGATCCCGAAGCTGGCCGGCGTGCGTGACTGCGCCGAGCTTCTCGAACATCTCGAGCAGCGCCTTCTGCTCGTCGGCAAGCTGAGCGGCGTCGCAGCGGGCCAGCAGTTGCGGCGCCGTGGGCGCGCCCTTCGGGAACGGCAGCACGTAGATGATGAGCTGCTTGATGCCCGGATAGCGCAGGATCATCTTGCGCGGCGGAATCACGATTTCGCCGAGCGCCATGCGGTAGGCGTCGTTCAGGTGCGCCATCATGCCGGCGGCGTGGAACTTGCCCCAGGCCGGCTTGGTGTCGGCGGTCAGCTTCGTCGCTCGCCTGGCAAAGTCTGCGCGAACGGCGGGATCCCAAATGCTTGCGGCCGTTACTTCACGTGCCTTCCTCCATCCACTCGGATGGTCTCGCCGGTAACGAAAGCCGATTCCACCAGGAACATCACGGCCTTTGCGATTTCGTCTTCTCCGCCCCAACGTCCAAGCGGCGTGCTCTTGACCACCGCGTCGGATTCTTCGGGCGACATGTCGGGCGGCGCCAGGATCGGTCCGGGCGCAATGGCGTTCACCAGGATCTGATCCGCCGCAAGCTCGAGTGCCAGCGCTTCGGTCAACGCCTTCACGCCGGCCTTCGCGACGTAATACGGCAAGTACCCGGGATACCGGGGCCGTGCGCTGGCCACGATCCAATCCGCGAAGTTGATGATGCGGCCGCCGCCCAGCGATTTCATCGCCGGCGCTGCCGCGTGTGAGAACAGGAATGCGGCGCGCAGATCGACGGCGAGCTGACGATCCCAGTCGGCGGCGGTCAATTCGGCGAAGGGCTTGGCCGTGTACAGCGACGCCATGTTGATCAGGATGTCGAGGCGGCCAAGCTCGCGCACCGTGGCCGCCACCGCGGCATTGCAGGCGTCCTCGTTGGTGACGTCCGCCTGGACGACGAATGCGCGCCTGCCGAGCGCGCGGACGGCCGCCGCCGTATCGTCGGCTTCCTGGCGCGATCGGTTGTAGACCAGCGCAGCATCGATGCCGGCCTTCGCTAACGTCGTCGCGACAACGGCGCCAATTCGTTTGCCGCCCGTAATCAATGCAACTTTGTTGGCCATTTGCAGCGACGTCGATCGTAACCTCTTTCGCGCTCCGTAACGCGGCGAAGGGCGAATTGGCGGATTTGCTAAGAACTTTGAGAACCCAGCTTGGCCCGCATTCTGCTTACCCCTCAGGTTGCGCCGGGACGACCGGCAACAAAAGGAGCAGAGATGCGACGTCTTTCACTAGCTATTGCAGGTCTTGTTGTTGTGCTGGTCTCCGCCACGGCGGCGCAGGCACAGACCACCACGTTCACCGCCAATCTGAGCGGCGGTAATGAAATCCCCGGCGTGGTCACCGGTTCGGCGGGCACGGCAACCGTGACCTGGAACTCGACCACCAACTCCGGCACGTACCGTGTCGACGTTTACAACATGCCGGTCGGCACGACCGCGTCGCACATTCACGTCGGTGCGAACGGTGTGGCGGGCCCGGTCGTGATCAACTTCACCGTGCCGACCGGTGGCATTTCGAACGACTTCGGCTTGACGGGTACCTTCAGCTGCACCGACGTTGTCGCGCGTGCGGCCCAGGGCATCAACTCGTGCGAAGACTTCGTGCAGGCGCTGACGCTGGGCAACACCTACGTCAACGTGCACTCGACGGCGAACCCCGGCGGCGAAGTCCGCGGCCAGCTCACTCGCCAGTAGTTATTTCGGGGTCCAGCCCCAGAATCGGATGATGGTGTAGACGGCCTTGAAGGCATCTTTGAGGCCGATCTTCTTGCCTTCTTCGTAGGTGCGCCCGTGATACGAGATCGGCACCTCGTAAACGCGGGCGCGCATCGCCGCCACCTTCTGCGTAATCTCGGGCTCGATGCCGAAGTCGCGTGACTGCAGGTCAAGGCGGTCGGCCACCTTGCGCACCATCACCTTGTAGCAGG
>Ga0075471_10002714_pt1 | contig 11538 bp, 4 predicted proteins | sample DEB19_08_DNA_2_FD_74787 | JGI IMG/M metagenome (GOLD analysis project Ga0075471, IMG submission 74787) | Aqueous microbial communities from the Delaware River and Bay under freshwater to marine salinity gradient to study organic matter... | ecosystem: Environmental > Aquatic > Marine > Coastal ... | reverse complement strand
CGCGTTGCACCAGGGGTGCTCCTCGGGACGGTCGCGGACGATCCACCACCACGCCCCGGCGACCGCGAGGCCCACGAGCCCATCGATGAGCAGCGCGGGCCGCCAGTCACCAAAGGCCACGATCATCCAGGCGGTGAGCACCGGGGCCAGCGCGCCGCCGATCCTACCGCCGAACGCGACGGCGCTGCTGGCCCGAGCGCGGCCGGAAAAGGGCATCCACCGCCGGATCAGGCCGCCACAGGCGGGATACGCGCCGGCCTCGAAGATGCCGCAGCCGAGCCGAGCCAGCAGCAGCCCGGCGAACCCGCCGGCGAGACCGGTCAGCGCGGTCATCACCGACCATCCCACGATGTAGATCGTGAGCATCCTCCGGGTGCCGAACCGGTCACTGGCCCAGCCGCTGGGCACCTGCGCCAGGGCATAGGCCAGGAAAAAGCTGCCGAGGATCGTGCCGATCTGGTCCTTGTCGAGCGGGATGTCGGCCTTGAAGGAGGTCGACTTCACGATCTCGCCGAGACAGATGCGATCGAGATAGAGGATGAACGCCATCGCCACGCTGGCGGCGACGACCGCGAACCGCACCCGCGTGGCCGACCCGGAAGGTGGGGCATCGGAAGACGTCGGCGACTGCTGCATGACCGGGCTTCCTGCGCGGGGCCTTCGCGCCATTCGCCGTCGACGTTTCCCGGAACCCGGGGCCCGTCGCGGGGCTGGCCGGTCTCTTTGGCGGCGATCCGGGAGGCGGCCCGGCGGCGTCGCCCCGCCTCCCGCCGGGCGGCCGCGCGGCATCCACGCTCGACTGCACGATCTATAGCCGGTCACTTTTGCGGGTGTCAACGCACTCGCAGAGCCGGACCGCGGGCGTGGGCTCCTCCGTCCACGTCGATCCGGCGAGGAGCGGCGGTGCGGAGGACCGACGGCCGCTGCACGTCGGCGGAACGCCGCTGGCAAGCACGCCGGCGGCCGTCACCAGGGGGAACGATAGTCGTTGCGGTCGAGCAACCGTTGCGCCTCGACGTCGTCGACGACCCGCTCCTCGGCCGGATCCCACCGGACCGGCCGGCCCAGCGCCTGGGAGACGTAGGCCAGGTGGCCCGGCGTGATCGATCTGTGCCCCGCCACGGCCGGCGCCACGCAGCCGCGTCGCAGCCGCACCCCGTCGAGGAAGTCTCGCACGTGCCCCCGCGTCGGCGGCAGCCGGAATTCGCCGGCTGCAAACCCAGCGGCCAGCCAGCGGTCGTCCGACGCGGCGAGCCTGCCACGGGTGACGTGCAGCCAGCCGTCGCTGCCGATCCACCTCGTGCCCAGAGGCACGCCATCGGAGATCACCGCGGAGACGCCGGCGGGATACTCGCACCGGATCGCGTAGTGATGCGGCGTGTCGTAGATGTCGGTCGCCGCGGGCGTCCACCGCTCCGCGTGCACCAGCGAAGGCCCCGCGGCGTCGAGGTCGAGCGACCAGTGCGCGATGTCGTTGTGGTGGCCGATCCAGTCCATGAGCACTCCGCCGCCGAAGGCCGTGTGGCCGCGCCACCAGCGATGGTGCCGTGCCCGCATGTACGGCAGCTCGGGGGCCGGACCGCACCACCGCGTGTAGGCTTCCGCGTCGGGAGGAGGCCGCACCGTGGCATCGCCCATCGGCTGCTCGTAGCCGGTCGGCAGCCCGACCTCGATCCGCTCGATCCGGCCCAAGAGCCCGTTGCGGACGAACTCGACGGCGCGACGAAACTCGGGCTCCGAACGCTGCTGCGAGCCGGTCTGGAAGATCGTGCCACGTTCGGCGACCGCCCGGCAGACTTCGCGGCCTTCGGCGAAGCGGTGCACGACCGGCTTCTCGCAGTAGACGTCCTTGCCCCGCCGGACGGCCTCGAGCGTGGCGATCGCATGCCAATGGTCGGGCGTTGCGATCACGAGGGCGTCGACGCCCTCGTCGCCGCAGACGTCGCGGTAATCCGCCGTCACGAGCCGCGGCCGCACGCCGCACGCCTTCTCGACGAGGCCGCAGGCCGGATCCCGCCCCAACGGCCGCCCCTCGCCCCAGGCACGCTCCCGGTAGTGCAGCGGCTCGACATCGCACACCGCCACGACCTGCACGTCCTGCTCGGCCAGAAACTGGCCGAGCAGGTGCATCCCCCGCTCGCCCAGCCCGATGAATCCCACGGCGATCCGGTCGCTCGGCTGTGCGGCGGCGATCGCACGGGGCCGCGTCAGCGCCGCTCCGGCGACGGCGATGAGTTCCCTGCGCGAGATCGCTCCCGGCCCGTGCATGGCTCGCCTCCGCTATTCCGGCAGATCCTGCCCTCGGGTCTCCGGCAGCATGAAGAGGAACGCGAGCCCGAGCAGGAAGAAACCGCCGAGGCAGGTGACCGCCAGCCGCAGGTCGAGCGTGGCCTTCATCCAGGCCGACAGCCAGATGAGCACCGGCGCCGCCAGGATCCGCCCCGTGTTGAAGCAGAACCCGGCACCGGTCGCCCGCAGATGCGTGGGAAACAGCGCGGGGAAATAGACGGCATACCCCGCGTGGATGCCCTGGGCAAAGAAGCCGAAGATCGGCAAGAGCACCAGCAGCAGCGGATAGCCGCCCACGGCGGAGGGGAGCCAGCAGATGATCGGCGTCATGATCGCCGCGGCGACGTGCATGATGGCGAACGTCGCGCGGCAGCCGAGCCGGGCGGCCAGCGGACCGAACGCCAGCATGCCGAGCCCCGCGCCGGCGGTCTGCACGAACCCAAAGGCGATCTTCGCCTTGCTCGCCGCGGCGGGGTCGCCCGCGCGGTCGAGCAGATCACGGGCGACGTCCTGCCCGGCGACCACCACGCCCCAGAACGTGGCCAGTCCGACCATCGCCAGCAGCGCCCCGTAGATCGCCCGCGACTGCCAGCGGGAATCGCCGAGGAGTTCGCGAAAGCTCCCCAGCTGCCGCCGCTTCGACCGCCGGGCCTCTTCCCACGCCTCCGGCTCGCGAATCGAGAGTCGCACCCAGAGCACCAGTGCCGCGGGGAGCACGCCCAGCAGATAGGCTGTCCGCCACTGGCTGCCGACGGCCAGTCCCGCCGCGGCCGCCAGCCACAAGCCGGCGACGCTCGTGGCGTGGAAGATGCCGCCGGCCCGCTCCCGGGCCTCGCGCGGGAAGACCTCCGACACCAGCGCCGCCCCCACGGCCCACTCACCGCCCACCCCCATCGCCACCAAGAACCGCAGCACCGCCACGTGCCACGCCTCGGTGGCGAAGGCCGTCAGCCCCGAGAAGAGCGAGTAGAAGAGGATCGTCAGGGCCATCACCGGATTGCGGCCCCAGCGGTCGGCCAGCGAGCTGAACAGCCATCCGCCCACGGTGCCGCCGACGAGGAAGATCCCCAGGAACCGCTCCCCCCAGAGCTTCACCGACGCCGAATCGGCCGCCACGCCGAGCAGGTCCGGCAGCATCTCGCCGCGGGTGATGTTGTAGAGCTGCCCTTCGAACGCATCGAAGACCCAGCCCAACGAGGCGACGGTGAGCACGAGCCACTGATACCGGGTGACGCCGGCATGCCACGGAGCTGGCCGCTGGTTCATCGCCCCTCCCCGCGGGAGCCGCCGAGCATCTCCGCCACCCGCACGGGCCCGCCCCGCCGGATCGATTCCTCGGCCAGCAGGCACAGGCCCGCCGACCAGAGGCCGTCCCGCGCGTCCGCGACGGGCCTCGCCCCCTCCCGGACGCACCGCACGCAGGAGGCGATCTCCGCCCGCAGCTCGAAGACCTCGCCGCTGGCCCGCGCCAACGGCTCCTCGATCAGCCGTTCGCCGTCGAACACCCGCAGGAACGAGCTGGGCTCGGTGGTGCGATCGAGCGCGCCGCTCCAGCCCGCCCAGAGGGCGCCCGTCGTGCCGCTCACCTTCACCGTCTGGTGGTGCTCGAACGCGGCGAGCGTCTGCGACACCACGGCGTAGCCGCCGTCCGCGCAGCGAAACATCGCCGAGAAGTTATCGTGCAGGGAGTGGCGGGCCGGGTCGCGGGAGTTGCCGTAGGCGACGAGCTCGACGGGATCGCCGCTGGCCGCGAGGTACCAGCGGGCGAGGTCGAAGAAGTGGATCGGCTCCTCGAGCACCCAGCTGCCCACGCGGGACGGGTCGTAGCGCCAGCCGTCGGCGCCGAGCCGATAGGGCTTCCGTGAGAGCTCGACCAGCACGTACTGCGGCCTGCCGATCGTGCCCCGGTCGATGATCCGCCTGATTTCGCCCCACTGGGACGACAGCCGCAGTTCGTGGCCGATCGCCAGCCTGCCGCCGGCGGCGTCCGCGGCCCGCACGATGGCGAGGCAGTCTTCGAGCGTGGTCGCCATCGGCTTCTCGAGCAGCACGAAGCGGCCCGCAGCGAGCGCCGCCTCCGCGAGGCCGCGGTGGCTGTGGCTGGGGGTGACGACGTCGACCACGTCGCAGTCGACCGTGCCGATCATCTCCAGCGGATCGGCGAAGATGCGGGCGTGCGGGTGGGCAGCGGCCGCCGCGGCGCGAGACGCCTCCGAAGGCGCCGCCACGGCCACGAGCGCGGCGGCGGGCTCGCCGTCGATCGACGCGGCATGGTAGCGGCCCCAGGCGCCGTAGCCGGCCAGGGCGAAGCGGACGGGGGCGGGCATGCGGGCGATTCTCCGGAGGGGGCCCGCTCAGGTGCGGGGGGCCGTGGTCAGCGGCGTGACCGGATCGGCCACGCGGCGGTGCTGCACGTCGTTGAGCCGGCAGGTGCGGAGCCTCGGCAGGACGTGGCGGGCGAAGCGTTCGCACTCGTCGAGGTGCGGGTAGCCGGAAAGAATGAAGGCTCGCATGCCCATGTCGATGTAGCGTTCGAGCTTGGCGAGCACCTGGTCGGGATCGCCCACGATGGCACTGCCGCATCCCGAGCGGGCCAGGCCGACGCCGCTCCACAGCTGGGGCTCGATCCACAGGCTGCCGGCCGCCTCGCGCAGGGCATCCTGCCGCAGCACGCCCGCGCTGCGGGAGTCGAGCGACCGCCGCTTGATCTCCTCCCCCTTCGCGCGGTCGAGCCGCGAGATCAGCCGGTCGGCCGCCGCGCGGGCCTCGGCCTCCGTCTCCCGCACGATCACGTGCACCCGCAGGCCGAAGTCGATCGTGCGACCGTAGGCCGCGGCCTGCGCGGCGACGCTCCGCATCGTCTCCGCCAGTCGCTCCTCGGTCTCCGGCCACATGAGAAACACGTCGCAGTGTCGCGCGCACAGATCCTGCGCGGCGGGGGAGATGCCGCCGAAGTAGAGCAGCGGCCCGCCGTTTTGCTGGTAGCAACGGGCCGGCTCCGCGGTGGGCAGCGTGAAGCTGTACTGCTCCCCCTTCCAGGAAAACGGCCCCTCCGTCGACCACAAGCCCTGGAGGATGCGGATCACCTCGCCGGACCGCGCGTAGCGGAGGTCGTTCGATTCCGCCATTCCCGGAAGGTCGGACGAGATGATGTTGAGGCACAGCCGGCCCTCGAGCGCATGGTCGACCGTCGCGATGGCGCGGGCGAGCATGGGGGGCCACACCTCGCCCATCCGCAGGGCGACGAGCAGGTTGATCTGTCTGGTCTGCGGCCCGACGAGCGCCGCGAACGACAGGGCGTCCTGGCCCGCGATCCAGCCGGATGGGAGGAGGATGTTTTGGAAGCCGGCGGCATCCGCCGCCTGCAGGATGTCGCCGCAGTGCGCGTAGCTCGACCGCAGCCGCCCCTCCGGCACTCCCAGAAACTCGTAGTCGTCGCCGCAGAGGGCGGCGAACCACGCGACCTCGCAGGCCCGCTGTGGCGTGCGGATCGGGAGCGGCATGTCCATGGGCACCGGTCCCGCGGGGTGTCGGGCGGACGACGCCGGCATCCTATGGGATGCCGCGGATCGCTGCCATGACATCGGCCTTCCCGCCGACGACGGCCCTATCACACGGCCGGCGGCTGCGAGACGCGGCTCACCTGCCAGGTTCCCGTCGTCACGCTCGGGTACTCCCACGTGCCATTGGCGGTGACGGCGCCCCCTTGCCCGACCACGATCTGGCCAACGTAGTTCACCCCAAAGACGTCGCCCGCCGCGCCGAACGAGAAGGATCCGTCCGCCGCGATGCTTCCCGTGCCGCTGGCCGGCGCGTTGACGATCTGCGTGCCGGTCACCGTGACCAGCACGTTCACGGAGATCGTGGTGCCCGAGATCGTGGCGCTGATCGTGCCGGATGCTTTGGGGCTCGTGAAGGTGCCCGTGTAGCTGCCCTGATAGACCGCCGGATCGATCGCCGGTCGCGGCACCAGCACGGCCGACTTCTCGGAGAATGCCCCCGTGCCGATGTCGTTCATCGCAGCCACCCGGAACACGTAGTTCGTCGCGAGCTTCAGGCCGCCGACCGTGGCGGACGTCGCCGCGGTGATGTCGCCGAACGAATACGCCCACGTCTTGCCGTTGTCGCTGCTGTACTGCACCACGTATCCGTTGATGGCAGAGCCGCCATTGGAGGACGGCGGGGACCAGGACAGCGCCGCCGAGCCGTTGACGAGCACGCCGATCACGTTCGTCGGCGCCCGCGGCACCGTGGTCAGCGACACGCGGCTGACCTGCCATGTTCCCGACGCACGGCCCTGGTACGTCCACGTGCCATTCGCCGTCACGGCGCCACCCTGTCCCACCTTTACCTGTCCCTTGTAGGTGGCGCCGAGGATGCTGCCGCTGGTCACGAACGAGAACGAGCCGTCGCTCGCTATCGAGCCGCTGCCACTGGCTGGTGCATCATTGATCAGCGTGCCGGGCACGGTGACCTTGATGTTCACGGCGATATCGGTGCCCGAGATCGTGGCGTCGATCGTTCCGAACGCCCCCGTGCCCGTGAACGAGCCCGCGTACGTGCCCTGGTAGACCGCCGGGTCGATCGGCTGCTTGGGCGTCAGCGCCGCCGACGTGGGAGTCCAGGCTCCGGCCCCCAACTCGTTGACCGCCGCGACCCGGAAGACGTAGCTCGTGCCGTTGTCCAGGCCGGTGACTGTGGTGGTCGTCGAGGGGACGTTGCCGCCGGGAACGTTGGCCCAATTCTTCCCGCTGTCGCTGCTGAACTGGACGAGATAGCCCGTGATCGTACCGCCGCCGTTGGCAGCCGGCGGCTTCCAGGTGAGCGTGACCTGCCCGTTCACGAGTGATCCGACCAGCGCGATCGGCGCCCCGGGCGTCGTCTTCGGGATCACGGGAGCAGACGCCGTCGAGTACGCGCCCGTTCCCACGGCCGTGATCGCCGCCACCCGGAACCGGTAGGTGGTGCCGTTGGTCAAACTCTTGACCGTGGCCGCCGTCAACGCCGACTTGCCGTCGGCATAGTCCTTCCAGGTGCCGCCGTTGTCGGTGCTGACCTGCACCGCATAGTCGGTGATCGTCTGGCCCGGCGGAGCGGCCGGCGCGGTCCAGGCGAGGCTCACCTGCGCGTTGCCGGCCACGCCAACCGGGGTGGACGGCGCGGCGGGCACCAGCCGCGGCGTCGCGGCCGAGGTGTTCGTGGAAAAGGTCCCCTGGCCGGCTGCGTTCACGGCTGCGACGCGGAACACATATGCCGTGTCGTTCGTCAGGCCCATCACGACGGCCGACGTCGCCGCCGATGTCCCGTCCGCGAACGGCACCCAGTTCTTGCCGCCGTCGCTGCTGTAGTGCACGACGTAGTCGGAGACTGCGGCGCCGCCGTTGATCGCGGGCGCCGACCACGCCAGATTCACGAGGCCGTTCCCCGCCGTGGCCTTCACGCCGGTCGGGGCATTGGGCACCGTCCGAGGCGTCGCGGCCGTGGATGCCGCCGAGAAGAGGCCCGTGCCCAGCGAGTTCACCGCCGCCACGCGGAAGATGTAGGCGGTGCCGTTCTTGAGGCCGGTGACGGAGGCCGACGTGTCCGTCGACGTGGCGTCCTTGTAGGTCGTCCACGCACCGCCCCCGTTGCTGCTGTACTGGATCGTGTAATCGCTGATCGCACCCGCTCCCGGTTCGGCCGGCGCCGTCCAGAAGAGGCCGATGCTGCTGTTGCCCGGAGTGGCCGCCAGGCCGGTCGGCACGCCAGGCACGTCCCGCGGCGTGACGGCGGTCGACTTGGCCGTGAAGGCCCCCTGGCCGGCCGCATTGACGGCCGCGACCCGGAAGACGTAGGCGGTGCCATTGATCAGCCCCGCGACCGTCGCGTTTGTCGTCGAGGACGTGCCGTCGTCGAACGCCGTCCAGTTCGTGCCGTTGTCCGTGCTGTACTGCACGACGTAGTCGGTGACCGCTGCCCCACCCGTCACGGCCGGCGCCGACCAGGAGAGGGCCACCTGCTTGTTGCCGGCCGCGACCGTCACCGCCGTGGGAGCGTTGGGCGTGGTTCGCGGCGTCGTCGGCAGCGACCACGGCGAGTAGCCGCCCGTGCCCAGGGCGTTGATGGCGGCCACGCGGAACACATAGGCCGTGCCGTTGGTGAGTCCGCTGACGAGACCGGCCGACGACGAGGACACGGGATCCTTGACGGTCGTCCACGTCGCGCCGTTGTTGCTGCTGAACTCGATGCGGTAGTCGGTGATCGCACTGGATCCCGGATCGGACGGGTCGGACCAGTCGAGGCTCACCTGCCCGTTGCCGGGAGTGCCGATGACGTCCAGCGGCATGCCGGGCACTCCCTTCGGCACCACCGCAGCCGACTTCGTCGAGTATGCCCCGGTGCCGGCGGCGTTGACGGCGGCGACTCGAAAGACGTAACTGGTGCCGTCCGTGAGACCGCTCACCGTGATGAACGGAGCCGACGAGGCGGCGTGGACGAACGGCGTCCAGGACGACCCGTTGTTGCTGCTGTACTCGACCACATAGTCGCTGATCGTCGCGCCGCCGTCGGACGCCGGCGCCGACCAGATGAGGTTCACGCGGCCGGCGGCGGGCGTGCCGACCACCGCCGTGACCGCGGCGGGCACCGTTTTCGGCGTGGCGGAAGCGGTCCCGGTGAATGCTCCCTGGCCCACCGCGGTCACCGCGGCGACGGAGAAGAAGTAGGTCGCGCCGTTCGTCAGGCCGCCGATCGTGGTCGAGGTCGCCGCCGACACACCATCGTTGACGGTGACCGGGCCGTCCGGGCCCACGTACCGCACGACGTAGTCCGTGATCGTGGAGCCGCCGGTGCTTCCGGGAGCCGACCAGGTGAGGGCCACCTGGCCGTTGGCGGGCACGGCGACGAGCGACTGCGGCAGGGACGGGAGGCCGACGGGAGTCACCGCGGACGACGCCGCGGAGAAGCCCCCCGTGGCCGCCGAGTTCTTCGCGGCGACCCGGAACACGTAGGCAGTGCCGTTGTTCAATCCTGCGACCAACGCCGACGTGCCGGGCGACGTGCCGTCGTCGAAGGTGGTCCAGTCGGTGCCATTGGTGCCGTACTGCACGACGTAATCAGTGATCGACGCGTTGCCGTCGATCAGCGGCTGGCTCCAGGCGAGGCTCACCGAGCCATCGCCGGCGGTGCCCGCCACGCTCCGCGGGACGGTCGGGGCGTACGGCTGCGTCGTGGGAGCGGTGGCGGCGGTGTATGCGCTGAACGGTCCGGTGCCGAACGAGTTCTTGACGGCGACGCGGAACGCGTAGGGCGTGCCGTTGGTCAGGCCGAAGACGGTGCCGTTCGTCAGGGCACCGTCAGCCGAGGTCGAGCCCGACTCGCTGGTCGCCTTGTATTCGATCACGTAGCCCGAGATCGCGGCGCCGTTCTGGGCCGGGGCGGTCCACGCGACGGTCATGCGTCCGTTCCCGGGGTAGGCGGCCACTGCGGTGGGCGCGCCGGGCGCACCGACGACGACCGGCGCCGACGGCACGCCGTACTCGCTCGTGCCGCCCGCGTACTTCGCCGCCACGCGGAAGCGGTACGTCGTGCCGTTGACGAGGCCTGTCACCGTGGTCGAGGTGGCGGTCGAGGTGCCGTCGTTGTAGGTCGTCCACGTCGATCCGTTGTTGCTGCTGACCTGGATCACGTAATCAGTGACCGTCGGATTGCCGGCGAGCGAGGGCGCCGTCCAGGCGAGGCCCGCCTGGGCGGTGCCGCCCGTCGCCACAATTGCAGTCGGGATGCCGAGCGCTCCCTTGGGCACGAGGAAGCCGCCGCCTTGAAGGGCGTAGGTCTTGCCGGCGAGGTAGGCGTTGGCGCCCACTGTGGCGTCGTAATACAGATTCAGCCCGTTGCCGGTGATGTTGGTGATCGATTGTGTCGCGGCGTCTATCGCGGCGCCCGTCACCGCGGCCACGTAGCCCGCCGCCGTCAGGCCGTCACCGCGGCCCGACTCCAGCGACACCGTGTGGCCCGACTTGATGGCCAGGCCGCCCCAGGCGAAGTTCGCCGACCAGCCGGTGGCCGCCGAGCCCAGATCGAGGCCGGCCAGCTGGAAGCGGTGGCTCGCGGACGCGGAGCTGGAAGAGAACGACAGCGTGGCCCCGGCGGTGCTCCACGATGCGGCCTGCGTGCTCTGGTTGAGGAAATCCGCGGTCACGACGATGCGGCCGCTCGTCGACACCTGCACGCCCGAAGAGCCGTGCGACAGCGTCGCGAAGAGGGCGTCTGTCTGCGTCGACACCGTCAGCGTGCCCGCGTTGGTGAACGTGCCGTACACCGAGGAGGATTGCCCCGTGACGGAATAGCTCGCGCCGACCGCATTCGTGACCGAACCGAGCGCCGCGACCGATTTCGCCGCGACCGTGCCCTGGTTCACGAAGTCCGTCGCGAACCCGAGGAAGCCCGTTGCATCGGTCTCCATCGTGCCCGCGGCGGTGTTGGTCACCGGCGCCAGGAACGAGATAAAGAAGGCGTCGCTGCCGCCGACGGCGCGAATGGTGCCCGAATTGACGACGGCTATCAGCCCGTCGCCGATCGATCCCAGCCCCGTGATCGTGTTGTCCGCATTCGTCAACGTGCCCGTGCCGTAGATCGTGCCCTCGACCTCGGGGCCGGCATTCGACGCCGCCAGTGTCACGATGCCGGCGCCGGACAGCGTCGTGTCGCCCGACAGCATGACGTCGCCGAGGCCCACGTCGATGACGCCGCTGTTGCCGATGCTGCCGCCGATGACGAGCTGGGCGCCGGCGGCGGTAGAGACCTGCACGGTGGCCGCGGTCTGGAAGCCGGCACCGGACCCGTCGATGCTGCCTGCGAGAATGATGCGGCCGGTGCCGCTGGTCACGAGCGCCGTGCCGGGGCCGATCTCCGCATTCCGCAAATCGACCGTCGAGCCGTCGTCGGCCCTGATCGTGCCCGCGCCGGTTACCTTGCCGTTGACCGTGAGACGACCGCCGTTGGTCGCGGCGAGCACGCCGGTCGCCGTCGTGGCGACCGGGATCGACACGGTCAGCGTGCCGCCGTCGGCCGTTAGCGAGGACGCAAGACTCAGCGAACTGCCGGCGTCGCCGGAGATCGAGCCGCGGCCGCTGATCGGATTGTCGACGTCGGTGAGCACGCCGCTACCGACGACGCTCACGATTCCGTCGTTGAGCGTGATCGCGCCGGTCCCGTTGACCGTCGCTCCGGCATCCAGCTTCAACGACGCGAAGCCACGTACCGAGATCA
>Ga0075471_10002711_pt1 | contig 11543 bp, 10 predicted proteins | sample DEB19_08_DNA_2_FD_74787 | JGI IMG/M metagenome (GOLD analysis project Ga0075471, IMG submission 74787) | Aqueous microbial communities from the Delaware River and Bay under freshwater to marine salinity gradient to study organic matter... | ecosystem: Environmental > Aquatic > Marine > Coastal ... | reverse complement strand
GCGAACCCGGTGAGCGCCTTGCCCTTGGTGTGGATGGCGCGCATGCCGGCCTCTGCCGACAGGGCGATGCCCACCTCGGCGGCAGCCAGAGCCATGATCGTGGGCGTGCCCAGCAGCATGCGGGCGATGTCGGGCCGCGGTTCGAACGTGGGGCCCATGGCGAACTGGTCCTTGGTGGCGAACCATCCCCAGATGGGCTGGTGCACCACCGACTGCAGTTCGTGGGTGACGAACGTCCACGCCGGAGCGCCCGGGCCGCCGTTGAGGAACTTGTAGCTGCAGCCGATGGCCAGTTGCACACCGCAGTCGTGCAGGTCGATCTCGATCGCGCCCACGGCGTGCGACAGGTCCCACACCACCATCGCACCGGCGTCGGTGGCCCGCTCGGTCTCGGCCTTCACGTCCACCAGTTCGGCGGTGCGGTAGTCGATGACCGAGCGCACGGCCACGGCCACGTCGTCGAGCCGGTCGAAGCCGTGCCGCACCGTGTGGCCGGTTGCGGCGGCGATGCCGTCGACCACGTAGCGGTCGGTGGGGAAGTCGTGCTCGCTGATGGCGATGACCCGTCGGTCGGGCCGCAACCCGATGGCTGCGTGCACCGCTTGGTACACGTTGAGCGTGGTGGTGTCGTGCAGCACCACCTCGCCGGGGTGGGCGCCGATCAGCGGGGCGAGCACGTCGCCGACGCGCTGGGGCATGTCGACCCAGTGCTCCCACGAACGGATGAGGCCGGTGGCCCAGTCGTGCTCGTACACCTCGCGCAGGCGCTCGATGGTGCGCTTGGGCGGCATGCCCAGCGAGTTGCCGTCGAGGTACACCACCGTCGGATCGGGGATGTGGAACCGGTCGCGGAACGACGCCAGCGGATCGGCGGCGTCGAGGGCGAGGGCATCGTCGCGGGTGATCATGAGGTGCGGCCCTTCGGGATGCGGCTCGTCAGCACGCCCTGCTGCTCGAGCGAGTCGAGCTCGTCGTCGTCGAGGCCGAGCAGTTCCGACAGCACGGCCCGGTTGTCCTCACCGCGGTACCGCGGCTCACCTCGCAGACCGATGTCGCTGCCGGCGAACCGCCACGGCGGGCTGGGCACCCGGATGGTGCCCTCGCCGCGGTCGGGCACCTCGGTGACCACCGTGCGCGCTTCTGCCCAGTCGGTGTCGCACACCTCGCGCACCGAGCGCAGCTTGCCAACGGCAAGTTGGTGCTTCGACATGGCGTCCTCGATGCTCTGTGCATCGGGCATGGTGGAGGCCCACTCGTCGAGCGCGGCGAAGATGCTGTTCAAGTGCTCGAGCCGGCCACCACTGTCGGCCATGCGCGGGTCGTCGATCAGGTCGGGTCGGCCGATCGACAGCATGTAGTAGTCGAACGTCTTGTTCTCGGCCGGGTGACCGCTGATCACCACCGACTCGCCGTTCGCCGCCGTGAGCACCGGGTAGTCCATCGGGCGGAAACTGCGGATCACACCGTCGGGCACGTCGTCGTTCCACAGGTGGTCGTGGGCGTGCTCGTTCACGTACAGCATGGTCTCGGCCATCGACACGTCGATGCGGTCGCCGAGCCCCGTGCGCTCACGCTGGTACAGCGCAGCCAGCACCGAAGCCGCCAGTTCGAGTGCGGTGTACACGTCGGCGTGGCTGTGGGCGTCGTTCGCGTACTGACCACCGCGTGCGTCGCCCTGCGCCATGGTGAAGCCCGATTCGGCACCGACCACGGGTGCGTACGCTCGGCGGTGCACCCATGGCCCGGTCTGTCCGTACCCGCTGGCTGAGGCGAGGATGAGACGCGGGTTGCGGGCGCGCAGTACGTCCCAGCCGATGCCCAGGCGGTCCATCACCCCGGGCCGGAAGTTCTCGAGCACCACGTCGCACTGGTCGGCGAGTCGGCGCAGCAGTTCGCGACCCTGTTCGTGGTCGAGGTCGAGGCTGACGCAGCGCTTGCCCGTGTTCTGCTGGGCGAAGTAGCTGGAGATGCTGTTCACGCGCGGCCAGGTGGTGCGGGTGATGTCGCCCTCGGGCGGCTCGACCTTGATGACATCGGCGCCGAGGTCGCACAGCATGCGGCCCGCGTGGGGCCCGGCGAGCACGCGGGTGAGGTCGAGCACCCGTACTCCCGAGAGGGGCCCGCGCCGCGGGTCGGTCTGCGTCACCACGCCGACGCTACTGCTGCCTGCCTACGCTCATCGCATGCACGACGACTCGGCCTTGGTGGAGCGCCGCATCCGGCGCGAACTCGCAGAGCGGGTGCTGCCCGCCATGTACCCGCTCAGCGTGCCGATGCGGGTCGAGGCGTGGGACACGCCGGGTGAACCGGTGTCGCACGCCGAGGCGTTGGTGGGGCTCGTCTCGTCGGCCCGGCCCTTCCGGGTGGGCGAGAAGTGGGGTCGCCCGTGGGGCACCACGTGGTTCCGGTTCACCGCCGACGTGCCGGCCGACTGGGTGGGCGATCGCCTTGAGGCCGTGGTCGACCTGGGGTTCCACCCCGACTCGGCGGGATTCCAGAGCGAGGGTCTGGTGTGGACCGCCGACGGTCCGGTGCAGGGCATCCACCCGCGCCGCACCGGTGTGCCGCTGCCCGCCGCGACCGCCGGACCGTTCGAGCTGGTGGTCGAGGCCGCCTCGAACCCGGCGTTCCCGATGCTGGGTCGTCGCAACGGTCACCTTGGTTCGTTGTCGACGGCGGGCGACCAACCGCTCTACACCCTGCGGCAGGCGTCGCTCGCGGTGCGCGACGACGAGGTGTTCCACCTGTTGCTCGACATCGAGGTGCTGCTCGGTCTGATGACGGCATTGCCCGCCACCGACAAGCGGCGGCAGCGACTGCTGCGCCAGTTGGAGCAGGCGTTCAACACCATCGACATGCAGCGCGTCGGTGCCACCGCCGCTGCGGCCCGTCAGGTGCTGGCCCCGGCGCTGGCGTTGCAGGCACGCGACGGCGCCCACCACACCGTGGCGGTGGGGCATGCGCACATCGACAGTGCATGGCTGTGGCCCATCCGCGAGACGGTGCGCAAGTGCGCCCGCACGTTCGCCTCTGCGACGCGCATGATGGACCTGTACCCCGACTACCGGTTCGTGTGCTCGCAGGCCGTGCAGTACCACTGGATGGAGACGCAGTACCCGACGGTGTTCGAGCGCATCCGCGAGCGCGTCGCCACCGGTCAGTGGCAACCGGTGGGCGGCATGTGGGTGGAAGCCGACATGAACCTGCCGAGCGGCGAGAGCATCGTGCGCCAACTGGTGCACGGTCAGCGCTACTTCGAGAGCCGGTTCGGTGTTCGCTGCACCGAGGTCTGGATCCCCGACGTGTTCGGCTACCCGGCGTCGTTGCCGCAGATCTTCGTGGCGGGCGGGTGCGATCGCTTCGTCACCCAGAAGCTCAGCTGGAACAAGCAGAACCGTTTCCCGCACAGCACGTTCCGCTGGCGCGGACTCGACGGCTCGGAGGTGCTCACCCACTTCCCGCCGGTCGACACCTACAACGCCACGGTGGTGGGCGAGGAGCTGGTGTTCAGCGAACAGAACTTCAAGGACCACGGCTGGAGCGACTGGTCACTCATGCCGTTCGGTCACGGCAACGGTGGTGGTGGCCCCACCCGCGAGATGATCGAGCGAGCGCTTCGGTTCACCGACCTCGATGGCGCACCGCGCGTCAGCATGGGCACCACACACGACTTCTTCGATCGGGTCGAGGCCGAGGCGCGCGCCGGTGCGCCGGTGCCGTTGTGGGACGGCGAGCTGTACTTCGAGATGCACCGCGGCACGCTCACCAGTCAGGCGCGCACCAAGGTGGGCAACCGCCGTTGCGAGCGCCTGCTGCGCGAGGCCGAGCTGTGGTGGGCCGCCGTCGGTGAGGTGCCATCCGAGGTGACGGCCGAGCTGGACTCGTTGTGGAAGGAGGTGCTGCTGCAGCAGTTCCACGACATCATCCCCGGGTCGTCGATCACCTGGGTGTACGAGGACGCCGAGCGGGTGCACGCCGAGGTGGCGGAGCGGCTCGAGGCCCTCATCGCCGACGCCCTCGCTCGCATCACGCCCAGCACCGCCACGGTGGCGAACGCCGGCACGCTGGATCGCCGCGAAGTGGTGGCGCTCGCCCAGCGGCCGTCGGGCGACGGCGACGTGCAGCAGTTGTCGGACGGTCGGTTCGCCGCGATGGTGGCGGCACCGGCGTTCGGTGTCGCGGCCACGTCGGCGCTGGCGGTCGACGATGCCGTGGTGGTGACCGAGCGGTCGTTCGCCAACGGTCGCGTGGCCATCGGGTGGGACCTCGACGGATCCATCACCTCGATCATCGACGTGCGTGCGGCACGAGAGGTGTTGCCGTCCGGTGGCGTGGTGACCCTGGAACTGGCCCCCGACCAACCTGTCGAGTACGACGCGTGGGATGTCGAGCGCTGGACCCGCGGGCTCGGCTCACCCGTCGGTGGCGTCGAGTCGGTGCGTGTGGTCGAGTCGGGTCCGCTGGTCGCCACGCTCGAGGTGCGCCGTCGATTCGGCTCGTCCACGTTGGTGCAGCGCACCACGGTGCGGGCGGGCAGCGCGCGCATCGACATGTCCTTCGACATCGACTGGCACGAGGACGAGCACCTGCTGTCGCTGTTCGTGCCGGTCGACGTTCGGGCTCGTGAGGCGGCGTGCGACATCCAGTTCGGTCACGTGATGCGACCCACGCACGCCAGCACTCCGTGGGATGCGGCGAAGTTCGAGGTGTGTGCGCACCGCTACGTCGACCTGTCCGAGCCGGGCTTCGGCGTGGCGATGTTGAACGACGGTCGCTACGGCTACGGCGTGCAGGACGGTGGCATCTCGGTGTCGCTGCTGCGTGCGGCGAAGTACCCCGACCCGGTGCAGGACCACGGCCGGCACTCCGTCACCATCAGCCTGCTGCCGCACGGCGCCGGTCTGGGCGACGTGCTGCGTGAGGCCGAGGCGCTGAACCTGCCGTTGCGTGAGACCCACGCTGGATCGGCAGGCTCGGCCCCACTGCCGCTGCTCACCGTCGACGGTGTGGGTGTCGAGGTGGATGCGGTGAAGCGTGCCGACGACGGAAGTGGCGACCTCGTGGTTCGCTTGCACGAGGCACTCGGCGCACGCACCACGGTGACGGTGCGTACGTCGACAGGTGTTCACGCCGCCGAGCGCTGCAACCTGCTCGAGGAGGTGCAGTCGGGCATCGAGACCAGCGACCGCTGCGCGGTGCTCACCCTCACGCCGTTCGAGTTGGTGACGCTGCGCCTTCGCTGACGCAGCAGCATCTGGTCAGGACGGAGCGCCGGTGAGGTGGCGGATCGCCATGGCGCTGTACACGGCCATGCCGTCGACCATCATCGCCTCGTCGAAGAACACGCGGTTCGAGTGGTTCGGTGCAGCGGTGGCCAGGTCGCGGTCGTGCGGTGTGGCACCGAGGAACATCATCGACCCGGGGATGCGGTTCAACACGTAGCTGAAGTCCTCGGCGCCCATCACCGGGTTCGGCAGGCGCAGCACCTGCGGCGCACCCAACACCTCGCGGGCGACGTCGAGCGAGAACTCGGCGCCACCGACGGCGTTCACCGTGACCGGGTAGCCCTCGAGGAACTCGACCGTCACCTCGGCGCCGTGCGCGGATGCGACCCCCTCGGCCACCCGGCGAACGCCGTCCATCACCTTGGCCCGGGTGCGCTCGCTGACGGCGCGCATGGTGCCCTCGATGGTGGCGGTCTCGGGGATGACGTTGTTGGTGGTGCCGGCGCTGATGCGGCCCACGGTCACCACCGACGGATCGAACACGTCGACGGTGCGGGTGATCATGGTCTGGAAGGCCTGCACGATCTCGCACGCCACGGGGATGGGGTCGAGCGCTGCGTGTGGCTGGCTGGCGTGGCCGCCGCGACCGATGACGTGGATGAGGATGCGATCCGACGACGCCATGATGGGTCCGCCCTTGCTGGCGATGAAGCCGCTGGGCAACATCGTGCTGACGTGCAGTGCGTAGGCACCGGTGACCGGCGAGTCGGTGCCGTCGGCCAGCGGCGGCAGGTCGAGCAGTCCCTCGTCGAGCATGAACTTCGCACCGGCGTAGCCCTCTTCGCCGGGCTGGAACATGAACAACACGCGACCGGCCAGGTCGGCACGTCGGGCGCTCAGCAATTTCGCCGCGCCCACCAACATCGCGGTGTGCGTGTCGTGCCCGCAGGCGTGCATGGTGTTCTGCACCTTCGACGCGAACTCGAGCCCGGTGTCCTCGGGCATGGGCAGCGCGTCCATGTCGCCGCGCAACAACACCGTGGGACCCGGCTTGCCGCCGTCGAGCAGTGCAGCGATACCGCTGGTGGTCTCGTGCAGCGTCATCTGCAGGGGCAGACCTTCGAGTGCAGCGAGCACGTTCTCCTTGGTGACGGGAAGGTCGTTGCCGATCTCGGGCCACTGGTGCAACGTGCGGCGCAGCGCCACCGTCTCGTCGAGGATGTCGCGGGCTTCGTCACGCAGTGTCGAGATGTCCATGGGGTCATGCTAGGCATCGGTCCGTGGTCAGTTCGTCAGCCGCCGAACCCGTCGACGTGGTCGACGCGCACGACCGGGTGCTGCGCACCGTCACCCGCGCCGAGATGCGTGCCGGCCGACTGCGTCACCGGGCGGTGTTCATTGCGGTGCAGGGTTCGGATGGCCGCCTGCTGGTGCATCGTCGGAGCGACCACAAGGACGTGTGGCCGGGCTGGTGGGACATCGCAGTGGGTGGTGTGGTGGCCTCGGGTGAGGGCTGGGACGATGCGGCGCAGCGTGAACTCGGCGAGGAGTTGGGCGTGACGGCTGCGCTGGAGTCGTCGGGCGGCGGCGCCTACGACGATGACGACGTGAGCCTGATCGGTCGCTCGTACCGCTGCGTGCACGACGGTCCGTTCCACTTCACCGATGGCGAGATCACCGAGGTCCGGTGGGTGGACGCGGTGGGACTGGCCGAGCTGCGTCGGGACGCGCCGTTCGTGCCCGACAGCCTGGTGCTGGTGTTGCCGCACCTCGACCTGCGCTGAGCGCCGCCTGCGCCGGCCCGTCGGTCACCTCGCTACCATCGCGCCGTGCTGCTGATGGAGTTCACGATCGAGCCCTTCCACGAAGGGAATCCGGGTCCGCACGTGCGCGCCGCGGTCGAGGCCGCCGAGGCGTTGGGCGCCGTGGTCGAGTTCGGCCCGTTCGGTTCGTCGTGTTCGGTGCCGGCCGATCGGGTGGCAGCCGTGTCGGGCGCCATCGTGGAGGCCGCGTTCCAGCACGGGGCCACGCACGTCAGCCTTCACGTCGAACACGCTGCGGTCGAGGGCGGATGAAGCCGCTGGCGCACCACCCGTTGGTGCAGTCCGTCACGCCCATCGTCGAGGCGCTCGGTGCCGTGATCGTGCCGGCCGACGAGCGCGAGGCCGGCGACCTTCCGCTCGAATGGGAGGGCGAGGTGGTGGCTGCGGTGCGTCCGGCCCCGTTGCACGGCGCGCTCGATCGACTCATCGAGTCCGTCGAGCGTGAGCTCGGTGCACCGTTGCCCACGCTCAGCCGCGAAGACAAGCAGCGGGCCATCCGTCTGCTCGACGAACGCGGTGCGTTCATCCTGCGTCGCGCGGTGGAAGACGTCGCCGACGCGATGCGTGTCAGCCGCATCACCGTCTACAACTACCTCAACGCCCTGCACCGATGAGTGGCGGCTCCACAGCGCCGAAGTCGTTCGACGTGATCGGCTTCGACGCCGACGACACGTTGTGGCACAGCGAGGACAGCTTCAGCGCCAGTGAGCAGCGGTTCGTGGAACTGCTGTCGCCGTACGTCAGCGAGGGTGTCGACGTGAAGGCTGCGCTCACGGCGGTCGAGCGGAAGAACCTCGGTGCCTTCGGGTACGGCGTGAAGGCGTTCGGTCTGTCGGCGGTGGAGGCGGCGGTCACCATCAGCGAGGGCCGTGTGCCCACGCACGTCATCGGGCAACTCGTCGAGATGGTGCGTGCACAGCTCAGCGAGCCGGTGCGACTGCTGCCGCACGTGCCCGAGGTGTTGGCCGCTGTGGGTCGTCACTATCGGATGGTGCTCATCACCAAGGGTGACCTCATCCATCAGACCTTCAAGGTCGAGACCAGTGGTCTGGCCCACCACTTCGAGCACTGCGAGATCCTGCTCGAGAAGGACCCGGGCACCTACGACAAGGTGCTGCGCACCATCGGTGTGTCGGCCGATCGGTTCTGCATGGTGGGCAACAGTGTGCGCAGTGACGTGTTGCCCGTGATGGCGCTCGGCGGCTCGGCTGTCCACGTGCCCTATCCGTTGTTGTGGGAACTCGAGCATGTCGAGCACGACGAGCACTTCGCCGAGTTGGGGTCGATCACCGAACTGCCGGGTTGGCTCGGACTGTGAGGCCGGGTCGGGTCAGTCCTCGACCCAGATCTGGTTCACCGCAGTGACGATGCCGTTGCGCACGGTGACCAGGAACGGGTACGGCACGTACGCGTACTCGTCGGGTGCCTCGCTCGAGGGCAGCGACCCGGCGACCAGGTGCTGCAGCTCTGCCCCGTCGACGGCGTAGTTCTGCCGGTTCGAACCCACCACGGTGACCGACGACATGGTGTCGGGTTCGGCGCCCAGCACGGCCGACGGTCCCGGCACGATGCCCACGCCACCGGGGCAGTCGGCAGGCGACAACTCGGTCTCGCACGTCGCGCCGAAGAGTGCCTGCACCACGGTGAAGTCGATGATGCCGCCGCGGTACTTGGCCTCGACTGCCCAGTACTGGCCGTCCTCCTTGCGGGGTGCACCGGCGGGGTCGGCCGTGCGGTCGGGCACGGCGGGCACCGGTGAACGATCGAACATGTCGACCGACCCCAGTGAGTCGGAGCCGCAGGCGGTGATCGCGACAGCGGCGAGCGCAATCGTGAGACGGAGAGGTGTTCGCATGTTCAGAGCCTCCGCAGTGCCACACCGGTGACCCGATGGTCGGAACCCTTCTGCACCAGCAGGCTCGCCCGGCCCTTCGTGGGTTCGATGTTCTCGCGCAGGTTCTTGCCGTTGATCTCGCGCCAGATGAATCGAGCGGTCTCGATGGCTTCGTCGCGGGTGAGGTGGGCGTAGTTGCGGAAGAAGCTGTCGGGGTTCTGGAACACCGTGTCGCACAGCGTGAGGAACCGCTGCACGTAGAACTCCTCGATCAGTGGCTCTTCGGCATCGATGTAGATGGAGAAGTCGAAGTAGTCGGACACGAACTCGGTGAACACACCCTCGGTGCGGGCGCCGGTCTGCAGCACGTTCAGCCCCTCGAGGATCAGGATGTCGGGCTGGCGCACGACCACCTGCTCGTCGTCGACGATGTCGTACACCACGTGGCTGTACACGGGTGCCGACACATCCGCGGTGCCACTCTTCACCTCGCGCAGGAACTGCAGCAGCCGCCGGGTGTCGTAGCTCTCGGGGAAGCCCTTGCGGTTCATGATGCCGCGTTCCTCGAGCACCCGGTTGGGGTGCAGGAAGCCGTCGGTGGTGACGAGGTCGACCTTCGGGTGGTCGGGCCAGCGGGCCAACAGCGCCTGCAGGATGCGGGCGAACGTGCTCTTGCCCACGGCCACGCTGCCGGCGATGCCGATCACGTACGGCACCTTCGGTGCGAGCGTGCCGAGGAACGCGGCCGAGGCCTTGTGCAGGTTCTGCGTGGCGGCCACGTACAGGTTCAATAGACGGGTGAGCGGCAGGTACACCGCGGCCACCTCGTCGAGATCGATGCGTTCGTTGATGCCGCGCAGGTTCTCGAGGTCGGCTTCGAGCAACGTGAGCGGTGTCGCAGCGCGGAGTTGGGCCCACTCGGGCCGGGAGAACGTGAGATAGCGGTCACCCGATCCGGGAGGGAGCGGGGACTGTCCCGATGTGGTCACGAGCACAGACCCTACGCTGGCCGTGTGCGCGGTGCCGAACGTGACTCGTCCCCCGCGCCGACGACGCGGACTCGCCGAAAGGTGCTCGGCGCGTTCTACACGCCGCTCGATCTGGTGCGTGCCGTGGTAGCCGAGGCGGTGTTCCCCGGGGCGCGCTCGGCGCTCGACCCGGCGTGCGGCGACGGCAGGTTCCTCCACGCCACCGGCCTCGCCGAGCTGACGGGTGTCGACATCGACCCCGACACGCCGTTCGAACACGACGACTCGCTGCGTCGCGACTGGGGTGATCGTCGCTTCGACGTCGTGGTGGGCAACCCGCCGTTCCTGAGCCAACTCTCGGCGGCCACCACCCGTGGTGGGCGCTCGCGCTTCGGTGGCGGACCGTATGCCGATGCGGCCGCCGAGTTCCTGGCCCTCGCCGTACGGTTGACGCGACCCGGCGGCCGTGTGGGTCTGGTGCTGCCGCAGAGCCTGATGTCGGCGCGCGATGCGGCCGACATCCGCGCTGCGGTCGATGGCGCAGCGGCCATGCGGTGGATGTGGTGGTCGGACTCGCTGCTGTTCGACGCCAGCGTGCGGGTGTGGGCGGCGGTGTGGGAGGTCGGCAGAACACCGGGCGAGGTGCGGCGATGTGTCGGTGACGACTTCGCTCCTCTGCCGTCGGTGCCCATGCCGTCGGCTGGAGCGTGGGCCCGGTTGCGCACCGAGGGCGATCCCGTCGCCGAGACCGGTCGAACCCTGGGCGACATCGCCACGTTCACGGCCGACTTCCGCGACCAGTACTACGGACTGGTGGGCGCCGTGGGAGATGACGTGGATGGTCCTCCGTTGGTGACGTGTGGTCTCATCGATTCCGGTGTGTGTCGTTGGGGTGAACGACCCGTGCGGTTCGCTCGTCAGCGGTACGAAGCACCGCGAGTGGCGCTCGAACTTCTGTCACCGGCGATGCAGCGTTGGGCGTACCAGCGACTGGTGCCGAAGATCCTCATCGCCAACCAGACCCGCACCATCGAGGCCGTCGCCGATCCGGAAGGGGCGTGGCTGCCGGGTGTGCCGGTGATCACCTGTCGCACCGATCACGTCGACGAAGTGATGGCGGTGCTGTCGTCGGAGCGTGCCACCCGGTGGGTGCACCAACACGCGGCCGGCAGCGGCCTGGGTGCTGGCACGGTGCGGCTCAACCCGCGATTGCTGGCGTCGATCCCGCGCTGAAGTCGACCCGGGCGAGTGCCCGCCACCGGCGCAGGTTCACCGTGGCGCGCATGGTCATCCAGCACATCTGTGCACCCCACAACCCGGCCAGACCGAGTCGCGGCCACACCACGGTGGCCGCCGCCAGCGGCACGAACGCCACGATGTTGCGGATGGCTTGTCGGGCCAGGAACGCCATGTCGTGTGCACCGATGAGCGCGCCGTCGAGTGCGAAGGCGATGGCGCCGGGGAACTGCATCACGGCCAGCACCAACAGCGCACCGATCAGGCGTGAGCGCACGTCGGGATCGGCGGTGAACAGGGCGGGCAGCACGGGCGAGAGCGCAGCGAGCATCACGGCCAACAACGCAGCGACGATGAGCGACAGGCGTGTGCTGATGTGGCCGATACGCGCCGCTTCGGCCGGACGTCCGGCACCGAGTTCACCCGCGACGAGCGAGTGCAGCGGAACAGCCAGCGC
>Ga0075471_10002710_pt1 | contig 11544 bp, 8 predicted proteins | sample DEB19_08_DNA_2_FD_74787 | JGI IMG/M metagenome (GOLD analysis project Ga0075471, IMG submission 74787) | Aqueous microbial communities from the Delaware River and Bay under freshwater to marine salinity gradient to study organic matter... | ecosystem: Environmental > Aquatic > Marine > Coastal ... | reverse complement strand
TCCGACAGTATAAATTCGCCAATGGACTTACCCTAATCACTTCAACCCAGCAAAAATCGCCCCGTGTTTATACCATGGTTGCGGTGAGAACAGGGTCGAAGAATGACCCTGCTGATCATACTGGATTGGCGCATTATTTGGAACATATGCTCTTCAAGGGCACCGATAAATATGGCAGTTTGGACTGGGCGAAGGAAGAGCCTTTGTTGAAGCAGATTGATCAGCTGTATGAAAAATACAACCACAGCAAAGACCCCATCGCAAGGAAGGCAATTTACCGGGCAATAGACAGCGTGAGTCAGCTTGCCGCCAAATATTCAATTGCAAATGAGTACGACAAAATGTGTCAGGCCATGGGTGCACAAGGCACGAATGCGTTCACCAGCAACGACGAAACGGTGTACATCAACGACATCCCATCGAATATGGTGAACAAATGGATTGCCCTTGAAGCAGAGCGATTTCGCAATCCGATTCTGCGATTGTTTCACACCGAGTTAGAGGCTGTTTATGAGGAGAAGAATATATCGATGGATCGTGTGGGCGACAAAGTCTATGAGGTCATGCTGGCCGATTTGTTTCAAAAACACAACTATGGCTTGCAAACGACCATCGGTACGGTGGAGCACTTGAAAAATCCCAGTCTCGAGGCAATTCGGAATTATTACAACGAATACTACGTGCCCAACAACATGGCCATTATCATGAGCGGTGATTTTGATCCTGATGCGGTGGCCGAGCAGGTATATGAACAGTTTGGTTATATGCAACCAAAGGATGTTGTGAGTTATATTTTCGAGTTAGAACAACCGCGTAACCAAGAGCGCACGTATGAACTGAAAGATCCTGAAGCGGAATATGTGAACATCGGCTTTCGCATCCCCAATGCAGGTTCGGAGGAGTCAAGGGCGGCGAAACTGATCGATTTGCTGTTGAACAATTCAAAAGCTGGACTGATTGACGTCAATCTCATTCTTCAACAGAAGGTTTTATCTGCCTACAGTGGCGTGGAGCAAATGTCGGATTATGGCATTTTTTACCTGGAAGGATCGCCCAAGGAGGGACAAACTTTGGAGGAAGTAAAAGAATTGTTGTTGGCGCAATTGGAAAAGATTCGGAAGGGTGAGTTTGATGAGAACTTGTTGAAAGCCATCATATTGAACAAAGAAATTGAAAAGATTCGTGCATTTGATGAAAATGAGAGTCGTTGCTTTCTACTGAAGGACGCTTTCATTCAGGGCTTGGATTATCGCGACAAAATCAACGAATTAAACATGATGAAGGAGATGAAAAAAGAGTATTTGGTGGATTTCGCCAATGCTTTTTTGAACGTGGACCGTGTGGTAATTTATAAGCGAAAAGGCGAGAAGCCTGTATCGGAGAAAATTGAGAAGCCCGAGATTCACTCTGTGGAGTTGAACCGCGATAAGCAGAGTGCCTTTGTGAAGAATTGGTTGGCCTTGCCGTCGGAACAAATCAAACCGGAATTGGTGGACTTGAACAAAGAGATCTCGAAACAATATGTTGGTCCAGCGGTGATGCGTTATGTGAAAAACAAAGACAATCGATTGTTCAACTTATCCTATCGCTATGATTACGGCAAGTGGCACAACAAATGGTTAGATTTGATTCCAGCTTACATTTCCTATGTAGGTACAGATGGTTATTCTGCCACCGATATTAGTCAGGCATTTTACCGTTGGGGATGTAGTTTCACTGCAAATGGCTCAAATGAACATTTTGTGATTGGTGTGAATGGTCCCGAAGAGCATTTCGATTCCGCTGTTTGGCTATTGGAAAAATTGATCAATAATCCAATGGTGGATGAGGCGGTTTATCAATCGATGATTGCAGATGTGGTGAAATCTCGTTCAGATGCTAAATCGAATCCCGCTGCCGTTCGAAGCGCTTTGTTGTCGTATGCCATGTATGGCTCTAACAACCCCTCAAAGTGGGTGTTGAGTAATGATGAATTGAAAAAATCGAAGGCTGTTGATCTCGTAAAATTGATCAAGGGCATGAAAAATATCAGGCATACGCTCGATTATTACGGAAGCCGTGAGCAATCGCTCGTAGCTACTACCTTGTTGAAATATCACCAAATGCCAGCGGATCAAACCAAGCATGAATTGGCATTCCAATTGGATAAGTCAAAGTCGGTGAGTCAATTGTTTGTTGAGAGAGAAGTCACCCAACCGGTGGTTTATTTTGCGCATTACGACCAGGTTCAGGCGAGTATTAATTGGTATTCGCGCGGTTCGGTTGTGGCGGAGTCGGAATCGCCCGTGGTATCGGCGTTCAACCAGTATTTTGGGGGCGATATGAGCAGTGTGGTTTTCCAGAATATCCGCGAGGCGAAGGCGTTGGCTTACAGTACGTATGCGGTTTACCGTCCGGGCAACGCCAAGGGCCGATACAATTCCATGGTAGGATTTGTGGGAACGCAAGCCGACAAATTTCACGATGCAGTTGGTGCGATGAATGAGTTGTTGACTTCTTTGCCGCAGAATGCCGAGGTCTTTGAATTGGCAAAGAAAAGTTTGGCAAATCAGTTAGAAACAAGTCGTTTGGATCGTTCGGCCTACATTGGAACGTACGACATAAATACTGAACGTGGCTTTTCAACGGTGGTCCCCAACATGGTGAACTACGCCAAGATGTCGACCTTGGGAATGACAGACATCGCCAATTTCCACACGGAAAGGGTGAGCGGCAAACCATATGCTTTGGTGGTAGTGGCAGATCGTGCCCGCGTCGGAAAAACAGACTTGGCCAAATACGGCAAAGTAGTTGAGGTAGAAATTAACGAATTATTTGGGTATTAATCGGCTATCAATTCAGCGTTTTTCAATCCAAAATCGTCGTAGAGTTTTTGGAGAGATGCCGCGGTAAAATGCGCTTTCATGGCTTCCAAATGGCGTGTGTGGTGCATGTCTGTGCAGGCAAAATCATACAGCCTATTTTTGAGCAGGTGATTGGCTACTTTTTGAACGTCTTTGCCGTAGTAGGGTGTTAACGACAATAGGTTCAATTGTAATTCAAAGCCCAAATCTTTGAGGTGTTCGTAGTAGCCTAACTCTTTGTGATAGTACATGTATCGCTCTGGGTGTGCCAAAACGGGCTCATACCCGGCAATTTGTGGGTCAAAGCTAAAATTCTCTACCCTGCTTGACAACACCATTGAGGTCTCCACATCGGGTGAACCATCGTCGATACCGGGTAATAAATGGTTGTGAAAATCAAGCATCCGTACAAATTTAATAAAAGATCGAGCACCTCAGGTATTTACTTCGTCAATGGCAATGTGGTTTGGTAATTTGCAATTTTCGTCGAAAAAATCTGGTGGTTTGCGATTATTGAAACAACTTTAGCCTTAATTTCGTTTTAATATCACGATTTAAAGTCAGAAAAAACATGAATATCAGACAATTAACAGGCGTCATTTTGGTTGGGGTAACGGGTCTCGTTACATTGGGTATGGTTGCCTGCGATGGTGATAATGCGATAGCTGCAAATCAATTGAAGAAACCCAATCTGAGCGGAACATTTGATTATGAAAATTTTAAGACTCCTTCCGGGGCCAATGTGAGCATAAAAGAGTTGTTGCAATTCCGTGCATTCAGAGTTACCAATGGCTTTCCGGGAAGCGGCGGAAATGTAGATACGGATATGGAAGAAGCGGCCATGACGTTTAGCAATGCGAGTGCAACGTTGGGCAGAGTGTTGTTCTACGACAAGCGCATGAGTTTGAACAATACCGTTTCCTGTGGAAGTTGCCATCATCAGGCAATTGGATTCAGTGACAGGATGCCGGTGAGCGTTGGTTTTGGCGGAAAAACCACCAAACGAAACAGCATGAGCATAAACAATCCGGTTCAATTCAACAATTTGTTCTGGGATTCAAGGGCTCAATCTACCATGGACTTGAGTTTGCGTCCGGTATTTGACCACATAGAAATGGGCATGGAATCAGATGAAATGCTTGAGAAAAAATTGGCTGCCACAGACTTTTACGGTCCATTGTTTAACCAAGCCTTTGGTAGTCCTGAAATCACACGCAGAAAAATCTCCTTGGCCATAACACACTTTTTGTCTTCAATGGTATCAAGGAATTCGAAAATGGACATGGTTGAAGTCCTTTCCGGACAGGTTCAGTTTTCCATGTTAGAAAAAATGGGTCATGACTTGTTTTTCTCTGAGAGAACGGGCTGTTTCAAATGTCACAGTGGAAGTAACTTTAGCGCACCTGATGATCCAGGTGGGGCATATGGTGCACCAACTGTAGCAGGAACCGCCAATGTAGGATTGGATAAGACGTATGCCGACAATGGAAAAGGGAACGGGAAATTCCGTATTCCAAGTTTGCGAAACATTGAGTTGAGTGCACCATACATGCATGATGGTCGCTTCAACACTTTGGAGGCGGTGGTTGATCACTACAGCCATGGGATTCAGGCTCATCCGCATTTGGATGCCAATTTGAAGGACAAAAATGGCCAGCCCAAAAAGATGAATTTCACGCAAGAGGAAAAAGATGCGTTGGTAGCATTTTTGCGCACGCTGACAGATCCAGTCTTTACCAAAGATCCGAAATATTCAGATCCATTTGCGAATTGATTTTGGATTGAAGCGCTCCCCAGTGGGTCAATACATTTCTCCAGCGGGATCATGATTAAAGAAAACAAGGTTACGGTTTTAATTCCTTCCGGGGCCGGTGCACCGGGCTTTGCAGGTATTTGTCGTTGTTTGCGCGCCGAATCCTCATGGTTTATTGTTGCGGGTGACACCAATGAGCACGCCTATGGCAAGGCTTTGTGCGATGAGTTTTTCGTTGTAGCATCGAGTGAGAGTGAGCAATCGTATCTTGATGCGGTAATGTTGGCATGTGAAAATTATTCTGTGGATGTCATCTTGCCGATAACGACCGGGGAGCTTGGAATTCTGTCTGCCAATAAAGAGCGCTTTGAGACCAAGGGCATTAAGGTTGTGGTGAGCAGTGCCGATAGTATTCTACAAGCAAATGATAAAGGTAAGGCAGCGCAAATTGCCAGTGAACTGCGTTTGCCGGTACCCGATTTCGCGATTTGTACTGATTTAGACTCTTTTATTCAGGCGGTGAAAACCCTGCAAGTGGAACATGAAACGGTTTGTTTCAAACCTGTTCGTGGAAATGGAAGTAGGGGTTTTGGTGTAATCGTTCATGATATTGAGAGGGGAAATTTCCTCGGTACGAAAGCAGGTATTTTACCCCTGACGCTGTCGGAATGGACCTTGAGAATGCCAAAACAATTTGATATTCCACTGATGGTGTGTGCATACCTATCTGGTATTGAATATTCTGTAGATATGCTATGCAGTTCGGGCAAAACACTGTTTTGTGTACCAAGAACCAGGGATAAAATGATTGGGGGTATAAGTGTAGCAGGCAAATTGGACCGCAATTTTGGTTTGATAGCATTCTGCATACAGTTGGCCCAAGCCATGGAGTTGGATGGACCCATTGGTATGCAATGGAGGGAGGATTCGGAGGGTGTTCCCCATCTAATCGAGATCAATCCGAGATTACAGGGCACCACTTCCGTTTTGGCATTGGCGGGGATTAATTTTCCTGTGCAGGCGGTGCGGCTTGCGTTGGGAATGGAGTTAACATCAAATACTGCGGATATTGATTGGGGCAGTCGGTTCGTGCGATTTTGGGACGAACGCATGTTGTCGTAAAATTCTGCTTGGGTAGTTTTGTGAATCTCAGTATCTTCGCATCATTATGAATACTCAAAAGCGTAACACCAAAGGCTACTGGGCGCTCACTGTGATCAGCGGCTTGGCACTTACTTACTTTACGATTTTTCAACCTGAAGCCTTCTGGCTTGGATTGCCTACCTTCTTTGGTGGCATCGCCATGGCCATGGATTGGGTTTAATATTCCCTTTTCATATTTAATTCTTCATCCGTGGAGTCAAACTGCTCCATAAATTCATTTATTTGCATACGATGGCAAATCAAAATTGGTTCGATTTCGAAAAAGACATAGTTGAGTTGATGGATCAACTCGAGAAAGCCAAGGATACCCACGAAAAGGGTAAACTGGACATGACAGATATGCTGTCTACCTTGGAGAATAAAATTGAGGAAGCCAAGGAAACCGTATATGGCAATCTCTCAGGATGGCAGAAAGTGCAAATCAGTAGGCACCCCGACCGTCCGTACACATTGGATTACATAGAAAACATCGCCACAGATTTTATCGAATTGCATGGTGATCGGCATGTAAAAGATGACAAAGCCATTGTGGGTGGTTTCGCGAACATTGATGGCAAACCGTTCATGATAATTGGTCAGCAAAAGGGTAGAAATACCAAACAGCGACAGTTGCGAAACTTTGGTATGCCAAATCCAGAGGGATATCGCAAGGCATTGCGCTTGATGAAGTTGGCGGAGAAATTCAATGTGCCCATTTTGACATTGATCGATACACCGGGTGCATCGCCCGGGTTGGAAGCTGAAGAGCGCGGACAGGGAGAAGCCATCGCCAGGAATTTGTTGGAAATGAGTGTGTTGAAAGTGCCTGTGATTTGCGTTGTAATTGGCGAAGGTGCCAGTGGCGGTGCATTGGGCATTGGTGTGGGAGACCGCGTGTTGATGATGGAATATACTTGGTACAGTGTAATTAGTCCTGAAAGCTGTTCAAGTATTTTGTGGCGCACTTGGGAAATGAAGGAGCGTGCAGCGGAAGCGTTGAAGTTATCGGCGACCGATATGTTGCAGAACAAATTGGTTGATGGCATTGTACCAGAACCCTTGGGTGGAGCACATCACAATCCACAGGCTGCTTACGATTCATTAAAATCTGCGGTGCTTTCGTGTTTGGCAGAGCTGGCCGACATGGATGCTGAGGATAGAATTCAGGCGCGAATCGCGAAGTTTTCTGCGATGGGTGTTGTTGTGGATGCATAATCGGGCCTTCTAAACTGATAGAACCCATGCACAATAAGTCGAGTCTTTGTAAGTTGTTTGGGATTGAATATCCCATCATTCAAGGGGGTATGATTTGGTGCAGTGGTTGGGAATTGGCAAGCGCTGTTTCCAATGCGGGTGGTTTGGGATTGATCGGCAGTGGGAGCATGTATCCCAATGTATTGCGTGAACATATTCAAAAGTGTAAACAAGCCACGGATAAACCTTTTGGGGTGAATGTTCCGTTGTTGTATCCAGATATTGAGCAACATTTGGAGATTATCGTGGAAGAGGGGGTAAAAATCGTTTTTACCAGTGCGGGTAATCCGGCGAAATACACAGGGTGGTTGAAGGAGCGCGGCATCACAGTTGTGCATGTGGTAGCGAATACCAAATTTGCAAAGAAGTGTGAAGATGCCGGTGTAGACGCGATTGTGGCTGAGGGTTTTGAGGCGGGGGGACATAACGGCAGGGAGGAAACGACCACGATGTGTTTGATTCCCATGATTGTAGATTCTGTGAATGTGCCTGTCATCGCAGCGGGTGGGATTGGCTGTGGTAGAACGATGGCGGCGGCGATTTGCTTGGGTGCCTCTGGCGTACAAGTAGGCAGTCGGTTTGCGGCATCTGTAGAAAGCAGTGCTCATCAGCATTTTAAGGAGCAAATCATCGCGGCGGCGGAGGGTTCAACAGCGTTGACATTGAAAGAAATCACGCCAGTACGGTTGTTAAAGAATCCGTTTTATCAGGCGGTTATGGACGCTTATGATCGCGGCGCAGATGTTGAAGAATTGAAGTTGTTGTTGGGCAGGGGCCGAGCGAAGCGAGGCATGTTTGAAGGGGATTTGGAAGAAGGGGAATTGGAAATCGGACAGATTAGCGCGAGGTTGGATCGCATAGAAACAGCCGCAGAAATCGTTGAGAAAATGGTGGCGGAATATGAGGGTATCGCCAAGAATCATTCATTTTTTAATTATTGATATCAAATGGGTGTAGAAAAAAATCCTTGGAAAGTAATTTATTGCGCGAGTAGGCAGGAAAAAAAGGTGTCGGCCTATTTTACACAAAGAAACATTGAACATTATTTGCCTTTGGTGAATACATTGAGGGTGTGGAGCGATAGGAAGAAATGGGTAGAAATGCCTCTTTTCAATGCATACATTTTCGTTAGACCCACGGAAATTCAGCGAGATTTGGTCTTGCAAGTGCCCGGGGTTGTGAAGTTTTTGCGTTACAACGGTCAGGATGCGTTGGTTCCTGAAAAGGATGTGGCCCTCATACAGCGATTGATTGAGAAAGGATATCAAATTCAACAGCAGGATATGTCGGTTCGTTTAGAGCCTGGCGATTTGGCGGAAGTGTTGGATGGTTCTTTCAAAGGAGAAGAAGTTGAAGTTCATTACACCGAGGATGAAGTGTATGTAATTGTCTCAGTAGAAGGATTATCAAGCAGTTATAAAGTAAATTTACCGCGGGAAGTGTTAAAATTGAAGAAGAAAAGCAAAGACCGCGACAAAGCATTATGGTAGGGAACACAATTTTATTGCTATCGCCGCATACGGATGATGCGGAATTGGGCTGTGGAGCTACCATTGCCAAACTCATTCGTGAGGGCAAAAAGGTCTATTATGCTGCCTTTAGTGCTTGCGAACAAAGCGTGATTGAGGGTTTTCCGAAAGACATCCTCATTCATGAAGTCAAAGAGGCGACCGCAGCGCTGGGCATCAACCCCGACAATTTGTTTTTGTACCGTTATGAGGTGAGGACATTCAACTACCGCAGACAGGAAATTTTGGATGATTTGATTCGTTTGCGCGAAGAGTTGAAACCGGATACTGTGTTGATGCCTTGTCTGCACGATATCCATCAAGATCATAAAACAATGGCAGAAGAGGCGTTGCGTGCATTCAAGTTTTGCAATGTTTTTTGCTATGAATTGCCTTGGAATAATTTGAATTTCAACACAGCGGCGTTTGAAGTGGTGAGCGAAGAGGATGCATTGGCGAAGGTTATGGCATTGTCGAAATATCGCAGTCAGGCCCATCGTCCGTATGCCAACGAAGAGTTTTTGCGCAGCCAATTGAGAATGAGGGGTGTGCAAGTGTCGCGCAGATACGCTGAGGTTTTTGAAGTGGTGCGAATGATATCTGAGTAATTATGGCGGGCGGACCAAATAGCAGGAATCCGTTGGTAAAGAGTCCGCAACAATGGTTTTTTTATGGTGTATTGGCGGTGGTTTTGGTGGCCATCGGTCTGCGCTTTGGGTGGTTGTTTTCCCTGCCCTTGACCAATGACGAAACTTCGGCGCTGATGCGTTTGCAGGTATCTGGATTGGGGGAGTTGATCAATGGGGTGGTTTGGAATGATGGACATCCGATGTTGGTTCAGGTGTTTTTATGGTATTGGACACAATGGTTTGGGACGGCGGTATGGGTGATCAAATTGCCATTTTTGCTTTGTGGTGTGGGTGCAGTGATATTGATGATTCATATTGGTATGCGATTGAATCGGCCGTGGGCGGGTTTGATGGCAGCCGCAATGCTGGCCACATTGCAGTTCCCAGTAATGTATAGTGAGATCGCACGTCCGTACGCGCCTGGATTGCTTTTAGCACTGTGGGCATTTTACGTTTGGTTGCGATGGGTAGCACTGTGTTGGGGCGATTCTCCGCGGATGAAGGATTTGCTTATGCCGATGGTACTGCTGGCGTTGGCGGGTTATTTGGGCGCGTCTAATCACTATTTCAATGGATTGATTTTGGGTTTGCTTTTTGTGGCGGGCTTGTCATGGCTCCCAACCAAATATTGGTTGAGTTACTTGTGGCCTTGGGTGATGATTGTGGCATTTTATGCACACCAGATTGGCATATTTATGCATCATTTGCAAGTGGGAAGTCCAGGCTGGTTATCGGTCCCAACATGGTCAACCCTGGGTAAGCATTTGTTGTATTCGATAGGATATAGTGTGTGGATTTGGGTTTTTTGGGCATTGATTGGATTTGGATTATTGGTGCGTGTATGGATGCGCACACAGCGTTTGGGAGGAACGGGCGAGGTAGTCGCTACCAATATTGGGCGCTTCGTGCCGCGCAAAGAATGGGCGACTGTGTTGTTGCTTTATCTGTTGCCGATGGCCATTGCCTTTGCGTATTCGATCTACAGGGCACCCGTTTTTCAGGATTCAGTTTTGCTATTTTCATTTCCTTTTGGTCTATTGGCGGTGTCATGGTGGATGGACCAAGAATGGTTGGGCATTCGATGGAAAGCGTTTTTGTTGGCACTCACGCTGTTGGTGAATACCTATGTACTAATTATCGATCGCAGGCATGTGGCACAATATGGCAATCAATCTTATGATGCGGCGGTTCGCACCTTTCAGCAATGGGGGTTAAACGATTTTCACAAGGAGGATTTCATCCAAGATCAAGGCGTTCTTGAGAGGGATTCGTCGGAGATGTGGGTGTATGGATTTGAGCCATTTTTCATGGAATTTCATGCCACGGCACTGGGATGGGACATTGGGTCATGGCAAAAACAGGGCGGTCGGGTTCGCTATTTCAGGGAGGAGACGGATGATTACGCCTTATTCCGTCGGAGGTTGGGTGATGTTCGGGGCGATAATTTTTATTATGTTAATATGGTGGGCATGGACCCGATGTTGCGGGTTTGGATTCAGGAGGCATTTCCGTATTTGGTGCGCGAGGCGATGGGTGCAGGATATCATGTGATGCATTTTTCAAAGAGGGGCCAGGGAAAGCGGCCTTTGTATCGCACAGAAATAGCCTCTGTGTCGGGAGAACTCGAGATGCACGAAACACCGATGTCAACCGAACAGTATTTCCCCGTCTGTTTGTCGGTGTTGGATTCGTTGGGACCGAAGCGCTACGAGGCAGAATTTGTGGCGGAGGCGGAGGTTGTAGTGAGCAAGGAACTGCTCCAAGCGCAAGATTTGCGGTTGGTGGTTACAGTGAATGACGGCAGTGGCAAGCAGGTTCGATTTTTGGATCGGGGTTTGGGCGATATGGATTATCGGGTAGACGAGGTGGCGAGGTTGGATGATTCTGTGTGTGTGGTGAAGTTGTATTTGTCGGGACGTTTGGTGGATGTACCCTGGGGCGCTTGGCTGAATCATGGTTGTATTGGGAATGGGTATCAGTTACAGGCGTTCATTGACAATGCGGGAAAGCATCCTGTGGGTGTACGGAGGATTGCGTGCACATTTTGGGAGGGGAATGGTGAGGTGTATGGGTTGGTGAACCCGCGCATTCCGTAAAAGTGGACATCTGATGTGAGCGGTAAGGGAAATCGCGGTAAATGACTAAATTCGCAACTCATGGAAATCCTATCGCAGTTGATTTTTGCCTTGATTTTGGGCGTGGGTATTTGGATGTTTGCTGGGCGTGTGCAGTTCATCCGCAGGAATATTTTGTTGGGGAAGGACGTTGATTTGTCTGACAATGCCGCCGCACGGTGGAAGCAGATGTTGTGGGTGGCGATGGGACAGAGTAAGATGGTTAAACGTCCGGTAGCTGGATTTTTTCACATATTGATTTACGTGGGTTTTGTGTTAATCAACATTGAGGTTTTGGAG
>Ga0075471_10002706_pt1 | contig 11554 bp, 10 predicted proteins | sample DEB19_08_DNA_2_FD_74787 | JGI IMG/M metagenome (GOLD analysis project Ga0075471, IMG submission 74787) | Aqueous microbial communities from the Delaware River and Bay under freshwater to marine salinity gradient to study organic matter... | ecosystem: Environmental > Aquatic > Marine > Coastal ... | reverse complement strand
ACCTCTACACCAATACCGGCAGCGCCAGCGCGTCCTTCGTCGCGCCGCCCGCGCGGACCAACCTGCTCGGCACACCGGTCGTCAACGGCTCCGGCCTCGCCGTGGCGGATATCAATTACGACGGCAAGCCCGATGTGCTCGCCTCGGACACTGACGGGCGCATCTGGGAGTTCTGGGGCAACGCTGGCGGCAGCTTTGGGCTGATGAGCAAAGTGTGGGGCGGCGCGGGCGCCGGGCTCGCCAGCCGCCTCACGCTCACGGCCGCCGATATCGAGGGCGATGGCGACGTGGATGTCCTCGCCGGCACCGCGGATGGCGGCGTGCTCGAACTCCGTGATCCGCGTTACGCTGTGCCTGCCAATCTCCGCGCCTTCGGCGGCGTCAACTCCATCCACCTGGAATGGGATCCCAACCAGCAATCTCGCATCGCCGGCTACAACATTTATCGTAGCGCGCCGGATACCAACGCCTTCGCGCAGTTGAACGGCCCCCGCGTGGTGGTGCCGCGTTACGACGACACCCTGCCGGTGGCGGCGGTGAGCAATTATTACCGCGTCACCGCCGTCAGCGGCGTCATCTATCCCGGCAACTCCGTCCCGCAATACATCGAGAGCCGTCCCTCGGACATCGTCAGCGCCACCGTCGGCGGCGTCACGCTCACCATGCCCGATTACTTCGGCAAACCCGGCAGCAACACCATCCTGCAGGTGGCCACCCCGCTGGCCAGTGGCATCACGGGCACCAACCTGGACATCCGCGTCAGCTACAACCCGCTCCTGCTCACCCCGCTGGCGCAGGTCAGCCCGTCGCTGCCGTCCGTGGAAAAAACCGCGCTGACGGAAAGCCTCAATATCACGGATAACGGCCTGGCTGCTGCTGGCGAACTGGTGATCACCGGGCTTGGCGGCGGGCCCGTCACCGGCCAGGGCACGCTCTTCAATATCAACTTCCGCGTGGCGCCCGGCGCCGCTTTGGCCGCCAAGGCCACCAACGCATTCACCTCGGTGTCCTTGCGCGATGTGAATGGGAACTTTGTCCCGGTCAACAGCGCGGATCGCGCCGTGTTCACCGTGGCCGCGAACTATTTTCCAGGTGATGGCAACGGTGATGGTGTTTTGTCCCAGGCTGACTTTAAGCTCGCCATGAAGATTGCAGTGGGGCAGCGCGAACCGACGGCGCAGGAACTTGCCGCCTTCGATCTCAATGGCAACGGCATTGTGGACAAGGACGATGCCCAGATCATCCTCCGCTGGCTGCACGGCAAGAAATGACCTATGAAACGATCACCACATCAAATCTTGCGGCAGCTAGTCGGCGGAGTGGCTTGGTTGTTGGTGTGTCTGCTGCTTGTCGCCACATCACGCGCCCAGAGCCTGGACATCGCTCCGCATGTCGGCCTGCCCGGTGGCGGGGTCCGTGTTCCCGTGCTCGTCAGCAACGTTCCCTCGCTGGCCGCTGCCGCGCTCACCCTGAATTACGACCCACAGGTGCTCACCCTCACCAACGTCCGGTCCGCTTCCCTCGGCGCTTTCACCGTGGATTACCAGGATGTCGGCGGCAGCGTGCGCCTTGCAGCCGTCCAAACCGACGCCCTCGCCAACGCCAGCGGTGCGTTCGCCGTGCTTGAATTCGTCGTGAAGCCCGGAGCCCCCGAAGGTGCCGTGTCGCCCCTGACCATTGCCGACCGCTCCCTCAGCGGTGCCGCCGGCAATCAGCTGGAATGGTCCTCTCTGATTACGCACACCGACGGCAGTTTCACGGTCGTTTCCGCTGCGATGGATGCCGATGCCGACGGTCTGCCCGACTGGTGGGAGGACTGGTATTTAGGTTCCGTGGATTTCACCACCGGCGCTGAGGACTCCGACAACGACGGCATCACGAATCAGGCCGAGTATCTGGCCGGAAGCGATCCATTGATCGGCGAGCCGCCTTTCCGTATCCAGTATGTCAGTCGGACTGCACAAGGTCTGGGGCTGAACTTCTCAACCTTGTCGGGCCGCGCGTATCATGTGGAGGAGTCTCCAGACCTGATCAACTGGACACCGCGCCCGGACGGCATCTCTGGCGACGGCAATCCCGCACAGGTCACCGTGCCCTTTGCCGCCGACGGTTCACCCCGCTTCTACCGCCTCCGTTCCCCGTAGCGCAGGCATCCTGCCTGCGGGTTCGGCAAGCATCCCTGCTTGCCGAGCGCTATCCTTTCTCCGCTCTTCGCTTTCCACTCTGCCATTTCAGCGTTTCAGCCTTTCCTCCGCGCCCATGTGGTCAGCCCACTTGTTCAAGGCCTCTTCTTCCTTTGCCATGCTGGTCGCTTTTTTCTGGCCGTCACCGGTCGTCATGAAATCGAGGTAAGTGGTCGCAGTGTCTTTGACCCTCAGGGTGCGATGAAGGACGGGCAGGGAGCCGCGATTCCGATCTGTCTTGAGTCCTGCGAGTCCTTTCTGCGCCTGGTCCAGGGTTTCGGCTGGCGTCTGTTCATCATCAAGAAGGGGGACGCGGCGCACTTGCTTTTCGCCGGCATCGTCGGATTCAAAAGACAATCGGGCGTAGTAGTGTCTGTTGCGCCTTCACAGTCCGCGAATCGGGTTCTTGCGCCCGTCCAGAACCATGGCAAACTTCGGGGCGTGACTGTTGCCGTTATCAACCTTGGCGGGTTTGGTGCTATTCGTTGCGGTGGGATTCACGCCGTTACGGCCGCAAAAGCACGAGCACTGGGTCAAAATAACAGGGCAAACGTCCCGCAAGCAGTTCATACATAAGGTTGGGCGCGTGGTGGAATTGGCAGACACGCGGGACTTAGGATCCCGTGGCGCAAGCCGTGCAGGTTCAAGTCCTGTCGCGCCCACCATCGGCTTGTTTGGTTTCAAGGGCCAGTCTTGAATTCATGGCCGGCTGGCTAGGTGAGCACGCCTAGCCTTCCCCACAAACCGTCCATCGTGGCTGGGTGACGGTCAGAATCTACCGCACCTTTCGCAAAGCACACTCGGTGATCCATTCTCACCGAGGCTTGCGTCCAGGGGGGAAAGGTGGAGGGTGGCGTGAGTGGGCTGGCATACTTAACAGACGCAGAACGGTTCGCCCCCCCCCCAGTGTTGAGGTTCCCCCCGAAGCAGGGGACGGAAGCGTTGTGGGGAGGGTCGTTGGATTGAGGTCCTGTCGCGCCCACCCGTTCGGCTTGGCTTTCGGCTGCAAAGCCAAACGGCGCGCCCCTGGGGAGCGCGCCGTGGTGTTGCGGGGGCTGAAATCAGTTGACCAAAGCGATTGAGATCTCGTTCCACTCCTGCACCTTGTAGCGGCTGTTGCCGATCAGGCTTTTCAGAGCTTCATCGTAGTGGAACTTGTAGTGACCGTTCAGCACGATGGTCTTGGCGATCAACGAGCCGATGAAATCTTCCGGGCCGCTGCCGCCGCCATTCAGCCTGACGGCTGCGTTGGGAGCGACAATGACGCCAGTGAACTCACCGTTTCCAGCGAGCGTGAGGCTGGTGACGCTATCGGTGCAGAACAGCATGAAATTTTGGGCGTAACCGTTGTCGTTGAAGACGCCCTGGCCAGACAGATCGCAGGAGGTGCCGCCCACCCACATCTGGAGCTTGCCGTCGGTGTCAACCCAGATGCCGTTTTGGCCGCTTTGCTTGACGTCACCCAGCACGATCAGGTTGACGTTGCCTTTGACCAACACTTTGGCGTTGGAGAGAGCATTCAAGGTGTAGGTCTGTGGCGGCATGGTCCCTGAGCTGCCTTCGATGACGTAGTCATAGGTTTTCGAAGTCACCGTGTAGTTGGTGGTGGTGGTTCCCACCCCGTAGGTGTAGGTGTAGTAGGGATAGGTATAGTTCGTGCCGGTGATCCGGTCGAAATACCACCAGGAGCCCGTTTTTGTGGGCGTTCCCTTGTAGGTTCCGGCAGCGGGGAAGGTTTTGCTCTTGTCGTTGACGGTGAGAACATTGGTGACCGCCCCGTAGGGCGTGGGTGAGGGCAAAGCGCTGACGGTTTGATAGGAGATGTTGCTGACCACGCCGCTGAGCGGGGCGGGGGATGGGTAGGTCGTGGTGGTCACCATGTTGGTGCTGGACGAAAATACCCAGTTGGTGGTGTAGACGGTGTAGTTCTGGGGAAGGGGAGTCGATCCGAAAGCAGCGGGCAATTCCACCGTGGGGAACGTGAAGTTCATATCGTCACTAAAATAGCCGGCTTGAATCTTGCCCGGATTTGCCGCGACCCACCAGCGCTCGCCAACGCCGCCCTGGGAACCGACCGAGACAGTGCCGCCGGGTCCGACCGCCACTTTGCCGTAGATGTTCGCGTTCCCGACGGTGATGGAATTCTGAACGGTGTGATTGCTGGCAACATCGCCGTTCGACATCCGCTTCGACGAGTTGGTGGGATACATGCCGTTGTCGCTGTGGTCGGGATCGGACGAATCGAAACTGTCGGTCGTCACATTGTTGCCGTTCATGTCAATGGTGTATTTGGCGACCATGGCTTTGGCATAGAGGCTGGTACGGCCCGCCTTGACGACGACCGCCCGACGAACCTTCGCTTCGGTGCTGCTTGGGTCGGTGTAGCCGGGGGAAAGCGCGGCGGCAAAAAAGGCCAAGGGCCCTGAGCCAAGACCGCCCATGGAAGGCGGGTTGACGTAGGCGACTGAAGAGATCTCGGGCTTCTCCAAGTTGGCGGCATCAATCGTGACCACATAGCGAGCTTTGGGGGTGAGGTCGCGGGTCATTGTGTATAGAGAACCAGATTTGACCCAGCCGTTGGCGGACAGGTTCGTCGGGTTGGCGTTCAAATGCTGCAGCGCCTCCTCGATGCCCGCCTCGGTGGTGGCCATGGAGGTGTTCCACACCTGCGAGCGCATGCTCAAATAGTGCTGCTGATAGGCGTGCCGCAGATAGCCCGCGATGGTCACGGCCAGGATTGTGGTCAGGAACAGGGCGACCAGCAGGGTGGTGCCTTGCTCGCCAGTTCCGGGGGAGATGCGTGTTTTCATTGGTCGAGTTGTTGTTTGCGGATGACGATGCGCGCGGTTTGAATGTTTTCACTCTGTCCCACGCCGTTCGGCAGGGCGCGGCGTGTTTTCCAGGAGAGATTGATGACCTTGGCGTGGTTGGCACTGTCGGTCTTGTAGATGTCCGTGTAGAAGTTGTAGTCGTTCACATTGGTATTGGGAACGCGGGTGGCCATCGTAAAGTTGATCAAGTCGCAGTCGTCCAACAGAACGGTGGTGGCGCCTTGCTTGGTGCGGGTCAACTTCTTGGTGGTGGGGTTGAACAGGTAGGTGACATACTTGCCGGCCCCATCCACCAGCACCAACGAGTTGCTGCTCTTGCTGTTAATGCTCCAAGCTTGACGGACTTCGCGCGTGAGCTGGTCCATCGCGCCGCGATTCTGCTGGTCCAAAACGGAGTAATTGGACAGCGCTTGAAAGCTGCGGAGGCTGAACATGTAAGCGGAACCGACGGCGGCGCCTGAGATGGTGAAGATGGTCACCGCGATCATCATCTCCAGCAGCGTCCAGCCGCCCTGCTTGATGGAATGCTTCAAGGTCATGCTCAGAAAAGGTAGGGTTGCAGGCCATCGCGGCTCAACAACGTGGTGATGCTGCGCTGGCGTTGGATTCCCTTGGTCGCCCAGTCCAAGGTGATGGTCAACTGCCGCATGTTGGTGGCGTAGTTCGCGGCGAACGGAAAGTCGGCCACGGACACGCTTCCAGTGTAGCTGACCCCGCCGCCATTGGAGGAAGAGGGGTCGTAGGATGCGATGAAATTGGTGAGGATGAAGCCGGGGGCGGTGACCTGGTCCCAGTTGTAGAGACGGGCCATTTCGGTGCGTTCAATGAGGATCTGTGTGGCCCGTTGGTTCTCACGGGTGAGCTGCACGGAGAAGAAACCGTTCGCGAGCGCGCCCATCAAGCCCGCGGCGGAGATCGCAAGAATCGTCACCGCGGCGACCACCTCCACGATGGTCGTGGCAGACTGCAGATTCGGTTTGTAGCTCAGTTTCATGTTGTTTCTTCAGCTCATCGGAGACCTGTTCGTCTCACGGGGTACTGAGCACGGACCATGCCACAGTTTGCAGCCCCCCAGTCTGGAGGTGCCTGGATGCAAGCCTGAGAAATTACCATGGCTTGGATGGCGGGGTGTCCCATAGCGGGGCAGACTTGTCTTGTGCGGCTCGGACGCCATCTGAGTCCGGCCGGGGAGCGAATCTCCTAGACTCACCGATGCGAAACCAGAAACTGTCGGCGTGCGCATCTGTGTGATTTTCAACCCCATGGCCAAAGGCAGCAAAGCGCGGAGATTCCGGGCGGGGTTGGACAAGATCGGCGGCCAAGCGGTGCTCAAGATGACCCGGAGTGCTGGCGATGCCCGGACCCTGGCCGCTGAGGCTGTGGGGGGCGGGTTTGACTGCATCGTCGCGGCGGGTGGGGATGGCACGTTGAATGAAGTCCTGAACGGTATCGGTGGTGCGCCCCAAGGTTTGGAGTCGGTCGCGGTGGGGGTGCTGCCCCTGGGGACGGTCAACGTTTTTGCCCGTGAGTTAGGCATACCGCCCAGCCTGGAAGGGGCTTGGAAGGTGATTTTGAGCGGACGACAGAAAAGTCTAGACCTGGCGAGCGCGGAGACGGGGTTGGCGCATGACCGAAAGGTCCAATGGTTCGCCCAACTTGCGGGGGCGGGTCTGGACGCCAGATCCATCCAACTCCTGGACTGGGAGCTGAAGAAGCGCATTGGCCCGCTCTCCTATGTTGTCGCAGGTCTCAAAGCATTACGGGAGGCTAAAGCAAAGATCATCGTGACGGGTGCGGATGAAAGGTTGGAGGGGGAGCTGGTCCTGGTGGGGAACGGCAGCCTTTACGGCGGAAACTTCAAGACGTTTGAAACGGCGGCGATGGATGATGGCCTGCTGGACGTTTGCGTCTTTCCCAAGGTGGATTTCGGGGTGCTGGCCCGCTGCGGCGGGCCGCTGCTGCTGGCAGGCAGACTGCCAGAATCTCAAGTGCGGAGAATGAAGGCCGCAGAGTTCACGCTCACGAGCGATTCGGAGTGCGCCTTTGAGCTCGACGGAGAGCTGGCGGGGCAACTGCCGGTCAAGTTTGCGGTGGCTCGTCGCCGTCTGCGGGTGATGGTTCCGTAGGCTCCGGCTGCGGGCGAGAGGCGCTTTGGTTGCCCTGGGGACGCTCGCGCTGGCGGTCAGGCGGGCGTTGCTGGGGGCGTTGTTGCGAGTGTGCTTGCTGCGGACGGATGGGTTGCTGGGGCGTGCGCTGTGTCAATTGACGCATCGCCCGGCGCAGGGTGTCCAGTTCACGGTCGTCCTCCAACTTCTGGCGCTCGGCTACTTCCAAGGTCTCGAGCAATTCGTCCAAGTCGTCCAACACCTTCTTCAGGACGTCGGTGATGCGGTAAACATCCTCAATCGCCCCGGCGACGGCCGATGATATTTGCTCCTGAGTTGCCGGCCTGGCGGGCACCTGAGGGGGACGCGGCGGCTGGCTGTGGCGCTGGCGCGGCTCCGGACGCAACGGGGGACGCACCTCCGCACGTCGCGGTGGCGCAGGCGCCTTTTCCTCGGGCGCTGGGTCACCGTCAAATGGCGCGGGAGCGGCAATGGGAGCGGCAACGGCGGTTCCGCCGGGAGCCGAGTCGAACGGTGCGGCTTCGGCTGCCGATTCAACTTCGGCCCCGGTGGACGGGGCTTCGGGCTCCGTTGAGACCGGATTGGCAGAGTCGCGGCGACGTCCGCGCCCGCGTCCGCCCCGGCTACCCCGGCGACGGCGCTTGGCGGAGTTGTTGTCCTGTCCAGCAGCTGCTGGATTTGTGGGTTGCTCTTCAGGCATCGGTGCCGAAACGTTGCCGGGAACCTGTCCAAAAGCAATGGAATTGTGGCTGCCGGGCAGCCGAACGGATTGCCGGCGCGCAGTTTATCGTTGAACGTCGGCAACCAACTTCCACACTGTGGGTTCAATGATGAACATGTTCGCGAAGATTTGCCGTATCGCCTGGCTGGTGATGGCGATGACGGTTGCGCTCGGTCCGGCCTCAACCGACGCGCAGCAGGCGTCGCGCTTTCCCACCAACTTGCCGGCCGCACCCAAGACGCCCAACATCGTCCTCATCGTCGCTGACGATCTCGGCTATGGCGACCTCGGTTGCTACGGCCAGACCAAGGTCAAGACGCCGCACCTGGACGCCCTGGCCGCAACGGGGACGCGTTTCACCAGTTTTTACGCGGGCAGCACGGTCTGTGCGCCGTCGCGGTGCGCGTTGATGACCGGGAAACACACCGGGCACGCCACCCTCCGCGGCAACACCCCGGGCGCCGCCTTGAAGCCCGAGGACATCACCCTTGCGCAATTGCTCAAGGACGCCGGCTATGCCACTGGACTGATGGGGAAATGGGGCCTGGGCGACGTCGGATCCACGGGGATGCCCGGGGACAAGGGTTTTGATGAATTTGTGGGCATCTTAAACCAGAAGCGGGCCCATGATTATTACCCGCCCTACGCTGACCGATTCGACCGGCAGGATGGTTTCAGGCTGTTCCAGTTCCCGCAGAATGAGAACGGTGGGCAAGGGCTGTATTTCCCCGACCTGTTCACCAAGTGCTCGTCCAATTTCATCCGCATCAACCGCCCCCAGTGGTATACGCAACAACGCCCCTTTTTCCTCTACGTAGCGCAGACTTTGCCGCACGCCAACAATGAGCTTGGCAATCAAACGGGCAACGGGATGCAGGTTCCCGGCGATGCCCCGTATGGCGAGGAACTCTGGCCCCCCGCCGAACGCAACAAGGCAGCCATGATCACGCGGCTGGACCAAAGCGTGGGACAGATCGTTGCGGCCATCAAAGAACACAAGCAGGAGAGCAACACGCTCATCCTTTTCACCAGCGACAACGGGCCGCACAAAGAAGGCGGGGTGGACCCTGAATTCTTCCGCAGCAGCGGTCCGTTGCGCGGCATCAAGCGTGACCTGTATGAGGGCGGGATCCGCGTTCCGCTCATCGCCGTCTGGCCGGGCAAGATCCCGGCCGGGCAGGTCAGCGACGAGCCGTGGGCATTCTGGGACATGTTGCCGACCCTTGCGGAACTGGGCCAGGCGCGCGTGCCCAAGGGCATCGACGGCATCTCTTATGTCCCCACCCTGCTCGGGCAGGCCCAGACCAATCGGCACGACCACTTCTATTGGGAATTCAACGAACGCGGCTTTCAACAGGCCGTCCGCATGGGCCGCTGGAAGGGAGTTCGTGCGGGTGCGGAATCAAGCATGGAACTCTACGACCTGGGGAAGGACATCGGCGAAACGCTCAACGTCGCCGACAAGAACCCCGAGGTGGTCGCGCGCATATCGGGAATCCTGCGCACTGCCCGGACGGAGCCCGCGGTGAACACCCGACGCAAGCCCTAGCCTGATCCAGTTGGGCGCATGAGTTCCTCCCCTGACAATCCGCCCGCCGATGACGTCGGCCCCTACGCCCTGCTGCGCGATCGCAACCTCCTCCGTTATCTCGCCGGCCGATTCATCGCGACCGTCGGGCACCAGATGTTCACGATGGCGCTCGGGTGGGAGATCTACAAGCGCACTGAATCGCCCTTCGCGCTCGGACTGGTCGGTTTGACGCTGATCGTGCCGATGTTCCTGCTGACACTGCCGGCGGGCCATTACGCGGACAACCACAGCCGCAAGCAGATCATCGCCATGACCGTTGCGCTGGTGGGCGTGTTGAACATCGCCCTGTGTTTGATCTCGTGGAACGAGGCGCCCGTTCACCTCATGTATCTGTGCCTGCTGGTGCTGAGCGCGTCGCGTACGTTCCTTGGCGCCGCCATGGCGTCGTTCCTGCCGCAACTGGTGGAACGAAAGCATTTTTCCCGCGCGGTCACTTGGAACAGCGGGCTCTTCCACCTGTCGTCCATCATCGGCCCCACGCTGGCCGGATTGATCATCACGTTCGCGGGCCAGCACGCCTGGCCGGTCTATGCCATCAACTGTGCTGCCGCGCTGACCTTTTGCGTTCTGCTCGGCACCGTCCGTGTCCCGCACGTCGTGCCCGCCAAAGACAAGATGACCGTGCAAAGCCTGCTCACCGGATTCCGCTTCGTCTTCTCGAACCGCATCGTCTCGGGCATCCTGACGCTCGACATGTTCGCCGTGCTGCTGGGCGGCTCCACGGCGCTGCTGCCGGTCTTCGCGAAGGAAATCCTGCGCGTGGGTCCCAGCCAACTAGGGTTGTTGCAATCTGCCCTGCCACTGGGGGCGCTGACCTGTTCGCTTTATCTGGCGCACCGTCGGCCGTTGCAAAAGGCCGGGCCGGCCTTGCTCTGGGCCGTGGTGTGCTTCGGGCTGGCGACGATCGGGTTCGGCCTGTCGCCGTGGTATTGGGTGTCGTTCGCCATGCTGTTCGCGTGCGGCCTGGCGGACAACATCAGCGTGGTCGTGCGTCACACGCTCGTGCAAATGCTGACCCCGGACGAGAAACGCGGACGCGTCTCCGCTGTGAACAACCTGTTCATCAACACTTCCAACGAACTGGGCGAATTTGAATCGGGCACGGTGGCTCATCTGCTGGGGCCGTCCATCGGCAACACCGTGGCGATGGGGGCGATGCTCTCGGTCGTCACCGGAGGTTTGGGAACCATTGCGGTGGTCGGCGTCATCGGCTGGCTCTGGCCCGAGATCCGGCGCTTCGGCCGGCTGGACCATTTTTGAGTCGGCCGCATAAAACAAGCCCGTCTTTGCGGCGATTCACTTCCCGGGAGAGCTACCTCAGCACCTGACGCCGCTCCTCAGCAGTCAGGTCATTCCATGCGCCCGGCTTCAAATCTTCGATCCGATACCCGCCAATACGCACCCGCAGCAGGCGCAGCGTCGGGTGGCCGATGGCGGCGGTCATGCGGCGCACTTGACGGTTCTTCCCTTCCACCAGTTCGAGGCCGATCCAGCAGTCGGGGACGCTCTTGCGGTAACGGATGGGCGGGTTGCGGGGTGGGATGATGGGCTGCGGGTCGAGCAGCCAGAGGCGGCAGGGCAGGGTGCGGTGGCCTTGAAGGGTGACGCCGCGGCTGAGTTCGTGCAGTGCCTCAGGTGTCGGGATGCGTTCGACTTGTGCCCAATACTCGCGCGCGTGGGCGTTCTTGGGATGCAGCAAGCGGGTGTTCAATCCGGCTTCATCGGTGAGGAGCAGCAGGCCTTCGCTGTCTGCGTCCAGCCGGCCGATCGGGTAGACGCCTTCAGGAAAGCCAAATTCCGCCAATGTCCGATTGGGCGAGCCGTCGGGCGAGAATTGCGAGAGCACGCCGAAAGGCTTGTTGAAGGCGAGCAGCATCAAAGCATTGATGACCAGTTGTTAAGGTTGGTCAATTGAAATGCAACCAACACCTGGGCAGCAATTTGAGGGAACACGGACGAGCGCCAACCGCTGGCGACGAAGGCGCGGAGTGTGGAGGTGGGGGGGCTGGGCTGGCGGGTCACGGAAAGCGTGGAAGGAAACGGTGTGCTCCCGAATCGGCGGCGGCCATGACGCCGAGAAAATAAATCAGCGCTGATACTAT
>Ga0075471_10002703_pt1 | contig 11557 bp, 9 predicted proteins | sample DEB19_08_DNA_2_FD_74787 | JGI IMG/M metagenome (GOLD analysis project Ga0075471, IMG submission 74787) | Aqueous microbial communities from the Delaware River and Bay under freshwater to marine salinity gradient to study organic matter... | ecosystem: Environmental > Aquatic > Marine > Coastal ... | reverse complement strand
GACCCCGATTTCCGCCACGCCGCCACCACGTCTCTCCAGTCCGCATCTCCAATAACCTTTTTGAAGGCTCGAAACTCTTCAATTTCCCGTCGCGTCGGCTCCAAGGCGAGGGTGTTGGCCTTCCGTGATCTATCTAGGTACTTCTTCCGTTCGTCACGCTCCTTCTCCGTTGCGAACGACTCGAGCACTTTTCGACCATCAACGGGGTAGGACAGATACCAAGGACGGTTTGGCCGATCTGCACGAAACCAGCATCTAATTTGACCCCGTGGTTTCCGTTTGGTTTCCTTTTCGGTTTCCATCTGGTATCCGTATCTCAGTAAAACCGGCTCAAGTCGAGTCGTGCCGGGTTGCACGCTCTCAGAGGTAAAATAAACAACCCGCCTGTACGGCGGGATCTCTGGTGGACCCTACTGGACTCGAACCAGTGACCTTTTCCATGTCAAGGAAACGCTCTAACCAACTGAGCTAAGGGTCCGGATCAGAAAGAAGGCGGAGTAACGCTTTCGTCGCAGAGCAGCGCAAGGAAAAATCTAGCGATCCGTCGCCAAGTCGGCGTTACCAAAGAAGGCGACCGCGGCGTTACGGTCACGGGCGATTTGGGCGCTGAGTTCCATCAGATCGGCGAAGCGGCGTTCGGGCCGCAGGAAAGCCATCCATTCCACGGTGAGCTCATCGCCTTCGCCCCAAGGGCAGTCGCCGAGCACATGCACCTCCAATCGCGGGTCCGCCGCGTTCTCCACCGTGGGTCGCAATCCGTAGTTGGCCACCGCGGCCCGTGGGGCCGCGGAGCCCGAGCGTGCCACCCGAACCCCGTAGACTCCGAAACGCGGGGCAGCGGCCGGAGCCCAGGCCAGGTTGAGCGTGGGGAAGCCGATCGTGCGACCCAGGCGTTTACCGCCCAGAACCCTGCCGCGGGAAAGGTAGGGACCACCAAGCCGGGCATTCACCGCGGCGATCTCTCCCGCCGCCAGCAGCCCGCGGATCGCCGTGCTGCTGATCGGTTCGCCGTCGAGATTCACCCGGGCGGTGCTGAACACATGGACCCCGAGAGCTTTTCCGGAGGAAACAAGCGAGGGCACATCCCCTTCCCTGCCCCGCCCAAAACGGAAATTCTCTCCCACGTGCACCGCCGCCAAACTGGGCAGGTGACGTCGAAGCCATGGCAGGAACTCAGACGACTCCAGCGCCGCAAGCGCCGGATCGAATCCCTGGGTAATCACGGAATCGACGCCGAGGCGCAGGAGGAGCTCGGCCTTCATATCGGCGTCGAGCAACAACGGCGTCGCGCGCCCGGGTCGAAGCACGGCACTCGGGTGCGGCCAGAACGTGAGCACGGCGGAGAGCCCGCCCTCGCCCCGTGCGGACTGCACGGCAGACTCGACCACCGCCCGGTGGCCCAAGTGAACGCCGTCGAACATCCCGATCGCCAAGTGGAGCGGCCGCAGGGGGAAACGGGCGGAGGCGATGCCGTCGATGCGGGGCGAAGGCTGCATGGACGATTAGCGGATTCGATTCAGTCGCAGAGCGACGAATGAGACGAGCCTGGGGCGGGAACTGGTCGGAGACCGGAGCCCCTCGGATACATTTGGACCTGAAAAATCAGGAGTCACCGCGGATGCGGCACGGCAGGTCCTTCCGGACTCGAGTAACTCCCGGAGGCGTTGGGCAAGTTCTGTCCGGAAATCCACGTCCATCCGTGTAGGTCGGTGGTTAAACCCGCCACCCAGCATCACAGCGCGATGCTAGGCACGGCATCGCGCGGGGCGATGAGGCGCCTCTCGATTTCCGGCAAGCTGAGCGCGTTGATCTGGTCGAGGGTGAGCGCCTGCGAGATATGGAATTTATCACTGGCCGTGCGCCGCAAAGCGGCGAGGTGCGCACCGCAGCCGAGTTTGCGTCCCAAATCATGCGCCAGCGTCCGCACGTAGGTGCCCTTGGTGCAACGCAACCGGAAATCGAGCCGCGGCAGCGCGAACCGCGTGATCTCCCAGCTCATGACCCGGATGAAGCGAGGCTCACGCTCCACCTCCTCGCCCTTGCGCGCGCTCTTGTACAGCGGCACGCCGTCGATCTTGACCGCCGAGTACATGGGCGGCGTCTGGTATTGGTCGCCGAGAAACGATTTCACCGCGGCGAGGATGTCCGCCTCAGAAAAAGCGGGCACCGGAATCGTCTCAAGGACCTCGCCCTCCGCGTCCTGCGTGTCGGTGACCTTTCCGAGTTCGATCGTGCCCTCGTACTCCTTGTCGAGGCTCATGAGGTACTGGGATACCCGCGTGGCCTTGCCGACGAGAATGATGAGCAACCCCGTGGCCATGGGATCGAGGGTGCCGGCATGCCCGACACGTTTCATGCGCAGCTTGCCGCGCAATCGCGCGACGACGTCGTGCGACGTGTGGTCGGTCGGTTTGTCGACCAGAAGGATACCCTCCATTTCCCTCGGCGGCGTCAGCATGGTTCAGGATTTCCGCTCAGCGTCGACCCGCGCGAGGCTTTCCGCCATGGCCGCCACCAACCGAGCGTGAAACCCCGCGGTTTCGCGCTTCAAATGCAGACCGGCCGCGCAGGCATGCCCGCCGCCGCCGAAACCGGCGGCGATGCGGTCAACCCGCGCCGACTTGTCCTTGGCGCGCAGGCTGGCCTTGAAGGTGCCGTCGGCCCGCTCCTCAACCAGCGCGGCGATCTCAACCCCGTCGATGCAACGGGCGTAATCGACCAGACCCTCGGTATCCTCGGCGGTTGCCCCGGTGGCGGCGAAGATTCCCGCCGGCAGCGTGCCAACGCACACTCGCCCGCCGCACTCTAGGCGCAACGACGCGAGAAATTCGCGCAGCAACCGCAGCTTCCCGATCGTCTCACGCTCGTAGAGCTCGAAACCAGCTTCGGCGGGATTGGCCCCGCGCGCGACGAGTTCGCCGGCGAGTTCGAAGCAACGCCGCGAGGTGGCGCCGAAACGGAACTGGCCGGTGTCGGTGAGGATGCCCGCGTAGAGGGCCCGCGCGGCGTCCGCGTCGATCGCGTAGCCGCCATCGATCAGCACGCCGGCAAGGATCTCGCACGTGGCCGCGGCGGCCGTGTCGATCAGGTTCACCTGCCCGAAGCCGGCGTTCGAAAGGTGGTGGTCGATCACGCCAACGGGTGACGGAAAGCGCGCCTTCATCCGCTCCCCCCCGCGGGCGTGATCGGCGCAGTCGACGAACACCGCGGCCCATTCCCGCGGGCAGCGCAGCGTTTCCTCGAAGGGGCGGAAAGGCGTGGAACGCGCGAGATACTCCAGCCGGCGCGGCACGGCGTCGGGGTTGACGCAGATCACCTCGTGGCCGAGCGACGCGAGGATCCGGGCCAGTGCAACCTGCGAGCCGATGCAATCGCCGTCGGGTCTGGCGTGCCCGCAGACGGCCACTGGCCGACCCGCGAAGGACGCAATGAGCTCGCGGAACCGAGGTAAGAGTCCGGGGAAGTAATCCGCCACGCGAACCTCCTCAGGTGGCGGCCGGCGGCGCCGGCGGATGATCGAGCCGGTCGAGCGCGCTCAGGATGCGGGCGCCACGGGTCGCGGACTCGTCTAGGACAAATTCAAACTTCGGCAGGTATTTGAGGACGATCCGGCGTCCCAACTCGGAACGGAGCTCTCCCGCCTTGGAGCGGATCCAGCGCAGTTTAGCCACGCCCGTTTCCTCATCGCCGACGACCGCGACAAAAACCCGCGCATCGCGCAGATCGGGAGAGACGCGCACCTCGGAGATCGTCATCGTCACCGCTTCGGTCTGATAACGCCGGCGGAGGATGTCGCTGAGCTCGCGTTGCACGAGCTCATTGACGCGGACGGTGCGATTACTCATCGGGACGGCGGACGCGGCCGGCGGGGCCGGCGACGAGTCACAGGGAGGCGCGGACCTTCTGGACCTCGTAGCACTCGATGACGTCGCCGGCGGCGTACCCGTTGAAATCGTCGAGCTTGATGCCGCACTCGAGACCGGCGCGCACCTCGTTGGCGTCGTCCTTGAAGCGCTTGAGCGTGGCGATCTTGCCCTCGTGGACGATCTCGCGGCCGCGGCGCAGACGCGCGGAGGCGTTGCGATTGATCTTGCCCTCGGTGACGAGGCAGCCGGCCACGAAACCCTTGGCGAGCGGGAACACCTGCCGGACCTCGGCCGCGCCGGTCTTGATCTCCTTGATGTCGGGATCGAGCAAGTCGGCCATCATCTCGCGGACCTTATCGCCCATCTCGTAGATGATCTCGTAGGTCTCGACACGAACGCCGTGGTGTTTCGCAAGCGGCGTGACGCCATTTTCCAGGCGGGTGTGGAAACCGATGACGACGGCACCCGCGGCGCTAGCCATAAGGATGTCGTTCTTGGTGACGAGTCCCACCTCGATGGAGACGATCTCGAGCTGGACCTTGGTGCTCTTGATACCCTCGAGGATGTTGCGCACCGCCTCGGAGGAGCCGAAGACGTCGGTTTTGATGATGACCTTTAGCGCCTTCGCCTGCGTGGCGGCGATATTGGCGAACAGCTGCTCGACGGAAACTTCCTTCGGGGCCGCAGCGGCCGTGGTGGCCACCTTCCGCAAACGCAATTGCTCCTCCTCGGCGAGTTTCTCCGCCTCGCGGGCGTTCTTGACCGCGCGGAAGGCCGCCCCGCTGTCGGGGGTGCCGCTCCAGCCGATGACGCGCACCGGAGTCGCAGGTGGCGCCTCCTTGAGATTGCGTCCCTGGTCGTCGAACATGGCGCGAACCTTGGCGTGGTTGGGCCCGCTCACGAGGGCGTCGCCGACGCGCAAGGTGCCGCGCTGGACGATGACGGTGGCAAGGGGACCGCGACCGAAGTCGATCTCCGACTCAATGATGATACCGCTGGCTTCGGCCTTGGGGTTAGCCTTGAGCTCGAGCACGTCGGACTGGAGCAGGATCATGTCGAGCAACTCGCTGATCCCCTGATTCTTGATGGCAGCGACTGGCACGGTGATCGTCTCGCCACCCCAGTCTTCCGGAGCGATCCCGCGCTGCTGCATCTGGTTCTTCACTTGATCCAGATTCGCACCCTTCACGTCCATCTTGTTGACGGCGACCAGGAGCGCGAAGCGGTCGGGATGGTTCTCCCTTTCAGCCAAGGCGATCTTCAGCGCTTCCTCGGTCTGCGGCATGAAGCCGTCGTCGGCGGCGACCACCAGAATGGCGATGTCGGTCACGCTGGCGCCGCGGGCGCGCATCTTCGTGAACGCGGCGTGGCCCGGGGTGTCGAGGAAGGTGATCTTCCGGCCGTTGAACTCGATCTGGTAGGCGCCGATGTGCTGCGTGATACCACCGGCCTCGCCGGCGGCGACGTTCGCCTTGCGGATGGCGTCGAGCAGGGAGGTCTTGCCATGGTCGACGTGACCCAGGATGCACACAACCGGGGGACGAGGCGCGAGATGCTTGGACTCGTCCTCCTCCGGCTTCTTTTCCTTGCGCTCCTTGGCGGCGGCCTGCTGGGCGGCGGCGTCGCCGCGGTGCTTGATCTCGAGAAGGAACCCGTACTTCTCGGCCACCTTTTGGGCGATGGTCTCGTCGATCGTCGAGTTCATCGCCGCGAAGCCAACCAACTGGTTCAGCTCGGAAATCAGCTTGAAAGGCTTGAGCCCTAGGGCGACGGCGAAGTCGCGCACCACGATCGGCGGCTTAAGGTGCAGCACCCGGATATCGCCCTGCATGGTCGTTCGGATGACCGACGACGCGACCTGTGGGGTAGCCGGAGGCGCTCCCGGCAACGGGGGTGGCCGGGGTGCGGCAACCGCCGCGGGAGTAACAACTCTCGGCGGAGAAAGAGGCGGAGGAACAGTCGGGGCCTTTGCGACGGGGGCCGGAACGGTGGGCGCGGGGGCAACGGGCATCGGCGCAGGTGCGACGGGACCAGACGCCGCCGGGGGCGGAGGCGCGGAAACCACCGGAGGCACTGGGGAGGGAGCCGGACGCAACGGTACGGATACGATCGGGGGGGTTGACGGAGCAGGCCTGGCCGGAGCCGGCGCGGGAGCGGCCGGCCGAGGCGCCGGAGCCGGTGGACGCACGATCGGCGGAGGAACCGGAGCGGGCCGAGAAACCGGCGCCGGAGGCGGAACGGCGGGAGCGGCGGCCGCAGCCGCCGCTTTCTGCGCCGCCAACTTCGCCGCCGCCGCAGCCTCCTTTTCCCGCTCAATATCCTGCTTCGATTTTACGAAAACGCCCGTCGGCAGACTCACCTTGGGCTCGGCCGGCGCTACCACGGCCGCTTCCACCACAGGTGCGGGAGCGGCGGCCGCCTTCTTCGCGGCGAACTCCTCGCGCAGCGCGGCCGCGCTGATGTTGTCCACCGTGCTTGAGACCGACTTCACATCCGCGGCGATGACCTTCCGCTCCTTGAGGAGCGCAAGCATCTCCTTGTTGTCCAAGCCGAGTTCCTCGGCGAGTTTGTGGATGCGGATGCTCATGCAGGGTTTTCGGCGCGGGATCAGGAATCAGCTGGAACGAGAGTTGTAGCGCTGGATGACGTCGGCCGCCTCCTCGGGGGAGAAGCCGGAGCCCTCCAGGTCGCCCGCCTCCACCCCGTCGAAGAGCTCCAGCGAGACGAAGCCGGCCTTTACCAGGCGCAGCGCGAGATCGTCGGCCACACCCAAACCGGCGACCAGCTTGCGCTTGGCGTCGCCCTCCGGATCAGCGCCGACGGCGCGGAATTCCTCGATGTCGAGCCGCCAGCCGATCAGGCGGGAGGTGAGACGAGCGTTCTGCCCCTTGCGGCCAATGGCGACCGCGAGATCATCCGTGGCAACCTTGAGGAGGATGCGGTGGTTCTTTTCATCGAGGACGATCTCACGTGGCACGGCGGGCTTGAGCGCCTCGATGATCATCTCACGCGGGTCGGCAAAGTACTTTATGATGTCGATCTTCTCCCCACCCAGCTCGCGCACGATCGTCTTCACCCGGGCACCGCGGGCGCCAACGCAGGCGCCAACCGGATCGACCTTGGGATCCGTGCTGGTGACGGCGATCTTAGTGCGGTAACCCGGCTCGCGGGCGAACGCCTCGATCTTCACCGTGCCATCGGCCACCTCGGTGACCTCAAGCTCGAACAACCGGCGCACGAAGCGCGGGCTGCCGCGACTGAGAATGATCTCGGGACCGCGCGGCGTGCTCTGGATTTCCATCAGCAGGCAACGGATACGCTCGCCGGGCTGGTACTCCTCGCCGGGGACCTGCTCCCGACCGGGCATGATGGCCTCGGCTTTGCCGAGGTCGATGAACAGATCGTTGCGCTCACGGCGCCGCACGGTGCCAGTGACGATATTGCCCACCTGGTCCTTGAAGTCGTCGTAGATGCGGTCCTTTTCAAACTGCCGCAGCCGCTGCATTACCGCCTGCCGGGCGGTTTGGGCGGCGATACGCCCCAGCGAAGAGGGGTCAACCTCCCGCTCGAAGGTCTCCCCGATCGCGACGCCGGGCTTCAAGGCTTGGGCCTTCTCAACGTGGATCTCCGTCTTCGGATTACTCACCGAATCCACCACCTTCATCAACGCCCAGGCGTGGAGCTGACCGTTCTTCGGATTGATGTCTATCCGAAGCTCCTGACCTGAGTTAACCCCTTTGAGGGCCGCTGTTTTGAGGGCGTTCGTGATCGTCGCGATCATGTCGGCGCGCGGAATGCCCTTTTCCTTTTCCATGTACTCGAGGACCGAGAGGATTTCGCTGCTCATAGGGATTGGGAGGTCGGGAAGTTGGGAAAAAAAAAGCGGGCCGCTGGGCCCACTTTCTTGAAAGTGAGAGTGAGAGAGTCGGAAACCGTATCGACCCGCCTCAAAAGTTGTCAAGCCCCCCTCCCCCGAGGCATCGAACGGCCGCGCTAACGCACAACCAACAGGGGCGGCATGGGGCGCGAAGCGAGCAGCGTTCCAGCAGTGATCGGGAAGCCCCGCAGAAACTCCGCAGCCGCCAGCATCCGCCCTCCGGGACGCTGCATCCGCCTCAGATTGAGTATGCCGGAAGCGGTCAAAATCCGCAGCGCTTCGGCCCCCGGGCCGAGCACAGTTCCGGGAATTCCCGCTCGTTCCCCGCCCGGTTCGGCGTCGGCCTGACCCAGTTTGATCGGCTGGCCTCCGATCTCGACCGAGCAGCACGGCCACGGGAAAAGGCCGTTGATGCGCGCGGCGAGCTCGGCGGCGGGAGCCGAGAAATCCAGCACGCCATCTTCTTTGACGAGTTTCCGGCAATAGGTCGCCGCGTCCTCGTCCTGATTTTCTACCGGCAGTTCGCCGCGCAGGAGATAGGGCATCGCCCGCGTGAAGAGAGGCACGCAGGCCGCCGCCAGGCGTGATTCGACGTCCAAGGCCGTGTCGAGCGGACCCACCGCCACCTTTTCGACATCCGCCACCGGCCCGGCGTCGAGCCTCCGCACGATGCGCATCAGCGTGACACCAGTTTCACGTTCGCCGCGAGCGACCGCGGTCTGGATCGGCGAGGCACCGCGGTATTTGGGCAGTAGCGACGTATGGAAGTTCAGCGTCCCCAAGCGCGGGGTAGCGATGAAGTCGTCCCGCAGGATGTGACCGTAAGCCATTACCAGCGAGAGGTCGGGGCGCAAAGCGGCCAACGATTGACGAACCTCCTCGGTGAGTCTCTCGGGTTGGAACGCGGGCAGCCCGCGCGCCAGCGCCCATTGTTTAATGGCATTGGGCTGCACCTGCTGGCCGCGACCGGTCGGTCGATCCGGCTGGGTGAACACACCGACCAGCTCGACCGCGGGCTCCGCGCCGAGAAAATCCAGCAGCGGCCGCGCGATGGCGTCGGAGCCGAGAAATGCGATCCGCAAACGATTCATGCGTTCAAAGCGGCGCGCCCGCGGCCGCCTTCAGTTCGCGGAACCGCGCGCGCATCTCGGACAGCACCTTCGCATTAGGCAGCGCGGCCACGACGTCATTCTCCTCACCGGGATCGACCGCCAGGTGAAACAGCTGCTCCCGTCCGTGATCGGGCCAGAACATGTATTTCCAGTCCTTCCGCACGAGGGCCTCCGATGCGGGGATGAAGTCGACACTACGGATGACCCCATGCTCGTAGAAGAACTCATTCCGCCAGTGAGCCGGCGCGCCGGTCGAATACACCGCGGCGAGATCCGCGCCTTGCATGCCGCGGGGGACGGGGATTCCCGCGGCGCCAAGGATCGTCGGCGCGAGGTCGACGTTGAGCGCAAACGCCGCCTCCGTCGCTCCGCGGCGGGCCGCGGGCAGGCGTGGATCGCGCACGATGAGGGGCACGCGGATGCTCTCCTCGTGCGGGTACCATTTGTCGGCCAGGCCGTGCTCGCCGTGGAAGTAACCGTTGTCGGCGGTGAAGATGACGAGGGTGCGATCCAGCACGCCCTGCCGCCGGAGCTCATCTATCACCCGCCCGCACACGGCGTCGGCCTCGGTCGCGAGCCGGTAGTAGTTCTTCATGTATTCCTGGTACTTTTCCGGCGTGTCGAAACGCCATTTCCAACGGTTGCGACCCTCGTTGCGGTCGTTGGCGAGAAAAGGCGGCAGCCGGCGGAAATGCTCCTCGGTCGCGGTGCGCGGAACGGGAACCGTCACGTCGCGGTACATTGCCATGCTCTCGGGCTGCGGAAGGTACTGCTTCGGATGCTGGTCCTCGGCGTGGGTCGCGACGAACGCCACAGTGAGGCAAAACGGACGGTCGGCCGGCCGCTCCCGCAGGAAACGCAGCGCGTCGTTCTCGTTCTTCTGGGTGACGTGGATTTCCGAGCCGTCGGGCTGCTTCAGCCAGTGCCGCATCGGCGTAATCGTGCCGCGACCATAGTCGTAATTATCCGCCGGGAACTGCCCGTTGTGCCACTTGCCGACATGCCCGACCCAGTACCCCCGCGAGCGCAGCTGTGCGGGATAGGTTTCCGACCACGGGGTGCGGAACATCTCGAAGGCGCGGTTGCCGTGCCGCGCCATCCACTGTCCGGTTAGCAGCGTCGCCCGACTGACGCCACAGATCGACGTCGTCACGAAGCTGTTGGTGAACCGCAGTCCTTCGCGCGCGAGCGCATCGATCCGCGGCGTGAGCACCACCGGGTTGCCCGCGCAGCCAAGCGTGTCGTGACGCCAATCGTCCGCGTAGAGGATGACGACATTCAGCGGCGCCGCGGGCGCGACCGCCGGCGCCTTGGCGGCGAAAGCAGCGGAACCCATCGCGAGGGCAAACAGCGGTCCGCGGAGAATGGTGCGGAAAAAAAACGGGGTCTGCGGAGACATGGCGGGATAAGACGACCGGAACACGTGGAAAATTGCACGCTCGCGCCAACCGGGAGGCAACGCCGCGCTTCGGGCTTCACGAGCAGGACCGAAGGGTTGAAACCAGCCTGGAGCGTCGCGCCTCAACCACCGGATCCGCCCGGGAGTCAGCGTAAAGAGACCGACCTGCCTTTCTGTCGTGGCCGCGACGGAGTCGCGCCGGGAAATCCGCGGAAAAACGCGATGATCGGAACAGCCTTTGGCGCGATGGGTGGCGACAGAACCCGAGCCTGGCAGTTTCGACGGCATCAAGGCACGGCCTCACTTTTCACGTGGGTTCCCGCCCTTCGATGGTCGCCTTGATTCCGGCCGTTCAGGGAGTGGCAGCAAGCGACCGATGGGCGCGCGCGACGACGACATACTTTTCAGCCCAGCGTGGCAGGCCCGCCTGCTCCTCCGCGGTGAGCGGACGCACCACCCGGGCGGGCGAACCGTAGACCATCGAGCCCGGTGGACACGAGAAACGCTGCGGCACGAGGGAGTTGGCGCCGATGATGCTCCTCGCTCCGATCACCGCGCCGTCGAGCACGGTCGCACCCATGCCCACGAGACACTCGTCGCCGATCACGCAAGCATGGACGATCGCGGCGTGACCGATCGTGCACCGCGCGCCGATCACCGCATCGAGATCGTCGGCGAGATGCACCACGGCGTTGTCCTGGATGTTTGAGCCGTCACCCACGCTGATCCGCCCGATATCACCGCGCAGGACGGCGCCGTAGAAGACACTGGCGTCGACGCCGAGCGTGACGTCGCCGACGACGGTGGCATTGCGCGCGACGAAGGCTGCGCGAGCGGTGTCGGGTCGCCGGGAGAGATGACGCGCAAGACGTTCCGCGGGGCTCATGGGAAAATCGTTCTCGCGCGGCGTGCGCCCCGCCGCAAGCTCCCGCCGATCTCCCCACCGCATGGAAACCCTCGTTCACACCGGCCGCGGCTTCCTCGGCATCGCCGCCCTCGTTCTCGTGACCTGGCTGCTGAGCGCGAACCGCCGCGCGATCAACTGGCGCAACGTCGCCACCGGTATCGGTCTGCAATTCCTCTTCGCGGCGCTTGTGCTCTACTTCGGACCGGCAAGAGCCGTCATCGAATGGGTGGGCGCGCGTTTCGTCGACTTGCTGGATTTCAGCAATGCCGGCGTGGGTCTGCTGTTCGGCTCACTGGCGGACAAGTCCAAGCACGGCGTGGTGTTCGCGATCATGATCCTGCCGTCGATCATCTTCTTCTCCGCGTTCTCCTCGCTGCTCTACTACCTCGGGATCCT
>Ga0075471_10002701_pt1 | contig 11567 bp, 6 predicted proteins | sample DEB19_08_DNA_2_FD_74787 | JGI IMG/M metagenome (GOLD analysis project Ga0075471, IMG submission 74787) | Aqueous microbial communities from the Delaware River and Bay under freshwater to marine salinity gradient to study organic matter... | ecosystem: Environmental > Aquatic > Marine > Coastal ... | reverse complement strand
CGCGCGAGGCGACGATGAGCACTCCACTCAGCGGGGACAGGGCGATCAACATCGCGTAGGCGCCCACTTCTTCGATTCCGAGCCGCCACAGCACGATGCAACCGACCACGCGCACGAGACCATCAGCGCCCATGACGATCCCGTAAGCGGCGAAACGCCCTTCACCCGAGCAGATGCCACGCGCGAGATGCGTGGGCGCATACGTCGTGAAGGCGATGATCAGGCCGAGTGTCACGAGCCCGTAGCCCTCGAAGAACTCGCGAGTCGCCAGGCCGCTGAACGCAGCGAGGAGCACGATCACCGCGCCGGCGATCACCCCACCGAGCGGTACGACGCGATCGACGATCGGCCGGCCACCGATCCCGAGTGCTCGGCGGTGGGCGAGGGCCCGACCCATCTCCTGTTCGAGGGGTAAGAAGAAGCCCGGGGCGAGAACGAAGGTCGCGAACCAGAGCGCCACGATCGGTTTGAAGGCGTCCTTCCCCAGAGCCTCTTGTCCGACCTTGAAGAACGCGTAACTCGACAGTCCGGCGATCAGGAGACCGGCTCCCACGGCGAGGGTGCCCTCCGGAAGGGGGAGACGAGATTCGTCGCGGGCTCCAGTCGTCGTGTCCAAGCGTCGTCACGCTAGCGATAACGATCTCGGGAGGTCTCGTATTCACGCTGGTCAGGCACGGGGTCGAGAGCGCGGCGACTCCATCGGGGCTGGTCAGACGGGTAGCCTCGGCGCATCGTGGAGTCATCAGCCACCAGTGCCGGTCCGGCGACCCCGGTTCCTCGACCGGCGTCGCCGACCAGCTCGGACTCGGCCTTGCCGGGGGTCGTGGCGACGGTCGTCGTCGGGCCGCCGAGCCCCGATCTGGAGGTGACGCTCGCGGGACTGGTCGCCCAGGACTATCCGGCCCTGCAGATCCTCGTGCTCGTGACCAACGACGACGATCAGGCCTCGATTTCCGAGCGGGTGAAGGCAGTCGTCCCGCAGGCTCATGTCCGCGGAGTCGGTCGTGACGTCGGATTCGGTGTCGCAGCGAACCAAGTTTTGAAACTGGTCGAGGGTGACGGCGGATTCTTCCTCCTCATGCACGACGACGTCGTTCTCGAACCGACAGCGGTTCGGATGCTCGTCGAGGAGATGTTCCGATCGAACGCCGGTTTGGCTGGTCCCAAACTCATGAATTGGGACGAACCAGGGGTGTTGTCGTCGGTCGGATTCGATGTCGACCGATTCGGCGAACTCGACGACGGTCTCGAGGCCCACGAGATCGACCAGGAACAGCACGACGCGGTGCGCGACGTCTTCGCGTTGTCGTCGGCGTGTCTCCTCGTGCGCGCCGACCTCTTCCGGCGACTGGGTGGATTCGAGTCGAGCATCGACTTCCACGGCGAGAACCTCGATCTCTGTTGGCGAGCCCACATGGCCGGAGCGCGAGTGCTCGTCGTCCCGGCGGCCGTGGCCCGACATCATCGGCGATTCGCCGATCGCCGTCCTGATCTGGTGAGTGATCACCAAGCCGAGACCAACCGCATCTCCACTGTGCTGTCGCTGACCGGAGCCGCCCGTCTGCCACTGGTGATCGTGGGGATCCTGGCGCTGTCGATCGCGTCGGCGGCCGTGGCCCTCGTGCGCGGTCGTCCACGTATCGCCGGCGGACGACTGCTCGCACCGTTACTCGCTCTCGGCGATGTGATGTCGATCCTCCGACGCCGACGCGCCGTACGCCCGATCCGCGAGGTTCCCGATCGAGAGGTTGCCGATCTGCAGGTTTCGGGCAGTGTTCGTTGGGGTCGCTTCGTTCGTCATCGGCAGACGATCGACTCCGTCGAATCCTCTCCTTCCGTCGACCGTACGCCGCTGGCCTTGGCGGTGTGGGGCGCTTTGCTCGTCCTCTTACTTCTCGGAGCGCGTCGCATCATCACCGACGGTGTCCGCCCGATCGGCGAGATGCTCCCCGTGCCCGATTCGCCCGTCGATCTCGTCCGCTCGTACGTGTCCGGCTGGTGGGATCGGGGACTCGGTGTCACGACGGCTCAGCCGACCGGCCTCGTCTTCCTCGGTCTGGCCGGCATCATCGGTCTCGGCCAGATGGGTTTCGTCCAGACATTCGGTGTTCTCGCGTTGATCGTCGGAGGTTGGCTCGGGATGGCTCGCCTCGGTGGAATCGTGGGCAATCAGCGAGCCCGGTTGGTGGCCGTCGTCGTTTACGCGGCGATGCCTCTGCCGTACGCCGCAGTGGCTTCGGGTCGTTCGTCATCGCTCATCGCCTATGCAGTCCTGCCCTGGGTCCTGCACCTCGGTCTTCGCTTCAGCGGACTCGGGTCGCCGATTCACGACGACGCTGATCGAGAGTCGGTCGAACATCCTCCGACGGCGCAGCGAGTCGTCCTGATCGCGAAATTGACCGCACTGATCGCTTCGACGGCCGCGTTCGCGCCCTCGGTGGCGGTGGTGGCTCTCGTCGCCTTGGCCTTGTTCTCTCTCGCCGGTCCACTCGCCGGCGGATCGTGGCGAGCGGCCGGACTCGGTGTCGCATCTTCGATCGTGGCCTTCACCGGCGCCATCGTGCTCAATCTTCCGTGGTCCCTGCGATGGATCGATGCCGACGGTTGGGTTGCGGTGGCGGGCGCGAAGTCACTCGTCGAGTCGGGGCGGGGACTGTCGAAGATCATGCAATTCGACATCGGTCCGACGACGCTCGGGTTCCTCGTGCTGGCTGGTTACTTCCCCGTCGTGGTGTCGATCCTCGTGGCCCGTCGGTGGCGTTTCGCGTGGGCACTGCGCGGCGCAGTTTTGGTCTCGGCCTTCCTCCTCCTCGCGGCGGTGTCCGATCGTCGGGACACGCCGATTCGGTTGCCGGAAACGGGTGTCCTGTTGGCCCCGGTCGCCATTGGCATCGCTCTTGGTTGTTGGGCTCTCGTCATGGCGTTCGAACGCGATGTACGTGGTGGTGGATTCGGTCTGCGTCAACCACTCGGACTCCTCGGCTTGTTGGCGCTTCCCGTGGTGGCCTTTCCGGTGCTCGCGGTGGCAGTCGATGGGGGATGGAACCAGCCACGGGTCTCACTCGTCGCGCAGATCGCCGAACTCCTTCCCGAACGAGCCGAGGAGGGTGGATACCGAGTTCTCTATCTCGGCGACCCGGCCGTTATCCCGGGTTCCGATCGCGAAGTCGCCGACGGCGTGGCGTACAACGTCGTGAATGGCGGCGAGCTCGGCATCGCCGATGCGTGGTCGTCACCGTCGGCGGTGGAGCAACGTGGAATGGACGAAGCGGTCGACGCGCTCATGCGGCGCACCACGATCCGGGTCGGTCGGCTCGTGGCTCCGCTCGGAGTCCGCTATTTCGTGGTCCCGATCGTCGATCGCGTGCGGTCGGAGGTCGACGCACCGGCCGCGCTTCCCACCGGTCTGATCGATTCACTCGGTGAGCAACTCGATCTGCGGGCGGTGTACAGCCCGGCCAGCATGGTCGTCTACGAGAATCTGCAGTGGATCCCCACGACTTCGATCCTGAGCCCATCGGCGGCCTCGAGTCGTGAAGAAGGTGGGGCATCGTCGTTGATCACCGCTGAACTCGGTGGTTCGCGTCCGGTGATGTCCGACTTCAGCGCCTGGACATCCACCGCGCAGGAGATCGACGGAGGGGTGCTGAACCTCGGCGTTCCCTTCGACCGCCGTTGGCACGCAACGGTCGATGGGCGAGAAGTCGCTCCCGAGGGTTCGTTCGGCTCGGTCATGGCTTTCGACCTCGGCACCGGCGGTGAGGTCGTGCTCGAGTACGACGCGCCATGGAGTCGCATCGGGTGGATCGTTCTGCAGGCCGCTCTCTGGATCGCGTTGTTGCTCGCCATCGTTCAGCCGCGACGCGTCTCGCGGGTGAACGAACCAACCGATCCTCTCATCGTTCTCGAATCCGAAACGGCGCCGATGGCATCGACGGGTGATCCTTCGTGAAGCGCCTCGTCGGTGTGCTCGTGGTCGTCGTCATGGCGATCGGTGCAGCTGTCGCGGCCGATCGCGGTGCCGGATCCGAACCACCGGTGTTCGCGTCGTCCTCGCGTCCGGGCACACCGGGGGTTCCGGATGCCGAGGGTGCGATCAGTACGACGTGGTTCTGTGGCGGGGTGTCCGCGCTCGGCATGAGTGAAAGCGGCGAGTACGGGGGTGAGGTCGTGGTGACCAATCCATCCGAACTGCCAGTCAGTGGATCGGTCACGGTGCTCTCGATCGATCAGCCCCCTCTCACGGTTCCGGTCGTGGTCGAACCTCGCGATCAGACGACGGTCGACCTCGACGAATTGCTGAAGGGCAACTACGTGAGTTCGGTGGTCGAGGTCGATCAGGCCGGGGTGACGGTCGAACAGCGCTCACTCCATCCCGCCGGTGACGCCGTGAGCACATGCGCCAACACGACCTCGAGAGAGTGGTACGTGGCCGACGCATCGACCCCTCAGGGTTCGGACTCGCGGCTGCTGATCTCGAATCCGTATCAGACGCCGGCCATCGTCGACATCGCCATCTCCACGTCGGCCGGTCCGCGCACTCCGAATGAACTCCAGGGCTACGTGATCCCGGCGCAATCGTTACGCGTGGTCAACCTCGAGGAGTCGGGCTTCCGCGACGAACCGGTGCTCGGGGTGAGTGTGGTCGCGAGCAGCGGCCGTATCGTCGTGGCCAAGGATCAGCATTTCCTCGGTGGTGGTCGCCTCGGTCACGTGACGAGCCTCGGTGCTCCTTCGTTGTCCGACGAGTGGTGGTTCGCCGACGGTGAGAAGGGCTCGGGAGTCAGTGAACGTCTCGTCATGTTCAATCCCACAGATTCCGACATCGAGGTCGATGTGGTGATGCTCGGTGTCACCGATGCGATCATCGATCCCACCACGCTCACCGTGCCGTCGCGTGAAGTCGTCGTGTTCGACACCGCTGGAATCGTCGGTCTGCCCGACGGGCCTCACGGATCCCTCGTCTCCACTCTGTCGGAGAGTTCGTTGGTCGTGGAGCGGGTACTCACGCGACCGGCGGGGGATTCGATCTCGACCTCGGTACTGCTCGGGGCCCAGGGCGATGCGCTGTTGCCCGAATGGTTCGTCTCGGTCACTCCGCAAGTGGCGCTCGAGGGTGCGCTGGTTCTGCTCAATGTCTCGCCCAACATCGCTCGGGTCGATGTGTTCAGCATCGGGCCGGGCGGGCGCGAACCCGTGACCGGACTCGAGGGCCTCGAACTCGCGGCCAATGGCATTCTCTCGATCGACCTCGTCGATGCGATCAGCCTGGGCCGACCCGTGGTCGTGGTCGGTGATCAGTCGATCCTCGTGGAGCGACGACTCGAGCGCAACTCGTCGGGTAACGGCTTGTCGGCGGTTCTCGGTCTGCCGGAGAAGTCGTGATCAACCTTCTGGTCGCGGCAGTGATCGTGGCCGTTGTCGCAACAGTGGCTCTCGTGGTGGGTCGACGAAGGGTCGACGATGCCCCCACACAGCGCAACTGGCACGTGCCGAGCCAGATCGACGTGGCCGACTTCGACTCCGATGGACGCGCCGAGCACTGGAGTGTCGTCGTCTTCACGTCGTCCACGTGTGAGGTGTGCCGGGACGTCGCCCACAAAGCCGCGGCGCTGACCAGTCGCCATGTGACCGTACGCGAGATCGAGTACTCGGCCGAGCGCAGGCTCCACGAGAAGTACCGCATCGACGCCGTGCCGACCGTTCTCATCGCCGACCATCAGGGAATCGTGCACCGGCACTTCCTCGGACCGGTGTCGGCGACCGATCTGTGGGCCGCGGTCGCCGAAGCCCGAGAGCCCGGGCGACCGCCGGTGGAGGGTGATTGTTCTAGTCGGTGAGGGAGGTCGCGTCGGCGCGCGGCGTCGGTTCCCCGAGACCCTGCTGGACGAGACGACCCACTTCGGCTCCGTCGATGGTCTCGTGCTCGAGCAAGGCGGAAGCAACGAGGTCGAGACCTGCCCGGTGCTTGTTCAGTAGTTCGATCGCTCGTTGCTCCTGAACACGAAGGATGCGATTGATCTCTTCGTCCATCGTGCGCGCGGTGTCGTCGCTGTACTCCCGGCCGCCGGTCATGAGGTCCTCACCGAGGAAGACCTGCTGCTGTCCGTGCCACGCCATGGGGCCGACCTTGTCGCTCATTCCCCACTCGCGAACCATGCGACGCGCAAGTCCGGTCACGACCTCGAGGTCGTTGGCGGCGCCGGTGGTCTGCTGGCCGAACACGACCTGTTCGGCCACGCGGCCACCGAGTGCCATACAGATGCGATCCTCGATGTAGTCGCGCGAGTAGCTGTGCCGTTCTTCGGGGAGAGTCTGGGTCACTCCGAGAGCCATGCCACGCGGGAGGATCGTGACCTTGTGGAGCGGATCGCCGTTGGGGAGCACTGCAGCCAGAACCGCGTGCCCGCCTTCGTGGTAAGCGGTCGTGCGCTTCTCCTCGGCCGACAAGATGAGTGAGTCGCGTCGCGCTCCCATCATGATGCGGTCGCGCGCCGACTCGAAGTCGATGCGTTCGATCTGCGAACTGCCGCGACGCACCGCGAACAACGCGGCTTCGTTCACGAGGTTCGCAAGGTCCGCACCGCTCATGCCTGGGGTTCCCTTGGCCATGATCTCGAGGTCGACGTCGGGGCCCATGCGCTTGTCGCGACTGTGGACCTTCAGAATCGCCAGACGTTCTTCGAACTCGGGTAGAGGCACGACGATCTGACGGTCGAAACGCCCGGGACGAAGCAAGGCCGGGTCCAAGATGTCGGGCCGGTTGGTCGCGGCCATGATGACGATGCCTTCGGAGGTCTCGAAACCGTCCATTTCGGCGAGCATCTGATTGAGCGTCTGCTCGCGTTCATCGTGTCCGCCGCCCAGGCCGGCACCGCGCTTGCGACCGATGGAGTCGATTTCGTCGATGAAGATGATGGCGCGACCCATCTTGCGGGCCTGCTGGAACAGATCGCGCACACGACTCGCGCCCACTCCGACGAACATCTCCATGAAGTCGGAACCCGTGACCGACAGGAATCCGACGCCGGCTTCACCCGCCACGGCGCGTGCGAAGAGGGTCTTACCGGTACCGGGCGGGCCGACGAGCAAGATGCCCTTGGGCACCCGGGCACCGATCTCCTTGAATCGTTCGGGCATCCGGAGGAAGTCGACGACCTCTTTGATCTCGGTCTTCACACCTTCGTAGCCGGCGACGTCGGCAAAGGTGGTGGAGGGGCGATCGGTGGTGTAGGCCTTGGCGCGACTGCGCCCGATCGACATGACGTTGCCCATCTGACCCGAGGCCCGACGGTTCATCCACATGAGGAGACCGAAGATCAAGAAGAACGGAAGCAACAGCGGAATCAGGTTCATGAACCAGTTCGACTGCGGGGTGGTCGGCTGGAAGTCGACGTTCTTCTCGGTGAACATCGTGCGGTCGTTCTCGTTCGGGAAGCCGAGCGGCGCGGTCGTGGTGAACTCGCTGCCATCGGTGAACTTGCCGGTGATGCCCAGAGTCGTGTTGTTGAGTTTGACCTCGTCGACCTTGCCCGATTGAACCTGCGTGATGAACTCGGCGAAACCGATCTTCTCGCGGTCGGGTCCGGGGAGGAGCTGGGGTCCGAAGATCAGGATGAGGATGAGGGCCAGGAGTACCCAAGGTGACCATTTGGGCATGGCCGGTCGGCCGCTCGAGCGACCTTCACCGCGATTGTCGGCCGATCGACCGAGGCGGCGCTTCTCCGGGTTGGGAGACGGCGGGGGCGGCGGGGGAGGAGTGGGCTCACTCATGGACCCATGCTACGACCGGGGTGTCGCCGGCCGTCCGGCGGAGGCCGCCTCGTCGGTATGAAAGTGGCTACTCCGCGCCCGATTCCGATGAGCGAACTGGGTCTGTATCAGCTGATCACCTATCCACCACGGAACCGAGCGGCTCCCGTACCTTGTCGGCCATGCGTCGATGCACTCGAAACGGCTGTCGTGACCACGCCCGCCTGACCCTGACCTTCAATTACTCCACTTCGGTCATCTGGATCGATCGTCTGCTCGACGAACGTGAACCCAGTTCCTACGAACTTTGCGAAACCCATTGGAGTCGGTTCAACGCACCCAACGGTTGGCGTCTCGAAGACCGCCGTCGCGTCGAAGTCCTCCCCTTCGTGCATCGCCTCGCCGGCTGATCTTTCGTGCGTCCGGCCGCCAACGAGGCCCGCTTCACCGTCGGTGCCGCGGCGGTTCTCTGGGTCGCCGCCTACGTGGCGGCTTTACCTCTCCAGTCGGCGGTCGTCGCCGCGCTCGGTCAGAGTGGCAACGACCCCGACACGTGGCCCACGTCCACCACGGCGGCGGCGGTCTTGTGCCTCTGGATCCCCTTCCTCGTCGGACTCGTCGTCCTGAGTCGCAGGCGAGGTGGCACGAGTATTCGTGACGACTATCGAATGCGCTTCCGCGCGGTCGATCTCGTCGGGGTCCCGGTCGGATTGGCCGCCCAACTCGTGGTGATTCCGCTCCTTTATTGGCCCCTGTCGCAATGGTTTCCCGGTGTGTTCGACTCCGAGAAGGTGGATGAACGGGCGACCCAACTCTGGGACCGTGCGCACGGTGGTTGGGTGGTGGTGCTGGTGCTGGTCGTCGCGGTCGGGGCGCCCTTGGTCGAAGAACTTGTGTACCGAGGTGTGATCCAGCAATCGCTCGAAGGCCGATTGAACGATGCGGTGGCCCTCGTTCTCTCGGCCGCGTTCTTCGCGCTCATCCACCTCCAGCCGGTCGAACTTCCCGGTCTCTTCGTCGCCGGTCTCGCGTTCGGACTCTGCTGGCAGCGCACTGGTCGGATCGCGTGTCCGATGCTGGCGCACATGGCCTTCAACGTGGCCGGACTGGTGCTGGCCGCGCGCTGACCTCGCGGTGGCAGTATTGCTCTCGTGGTGAACGATCTTCCGGTGCCGACCGAACCCGAGGTCGTCCCGCAAGTGACCGACGTGATCGACGATTCACCAGTCGACGAGACCGAGTCACTCTCGGATGCGGCCGGACGGGGAGTTCACCGCTGGAACCCGTTCCGCGACTGGGAGCGTCGACGCGTCGTCGAATTCTGGGTGCGGTTGGTGTTGGTCGGAGTGAGCACGATCATCGCGATCGAAGTCGTACAGCCGTCGCTCTTGTTCCGTAACACCACCCCGACCGGTGGCGACATGGGGGCGCACGTGTGGGGTCCGGCATACCTGCGCGATCACCTGCTGCCGTGGCGGCTCAACGGTTGGTCGATGGATTGGTACTCGGGTTTCCCGATCTACCGCTTCTACATGGTCGTACCGGCCCTGATGATCGTCCTCCTCGACGTGGTGCTGCCGTACGGAGTCGCGTTCAAGTTGATCGCGGTGCTCGGCGTCGTGACACTCCCGATTTGTTGTTGGCTGTTCGGGCGTCTCGCGCGGTTCGCCTATCCGATCCCCGAACTCTTCGCCGTGATCGGACTCGTGTACCTGCTCGACGAGAGCTACACGATCTACGGCGGCAACGTGGCCTCCACGATGGCGGGCGAGTTCTCGTTCTCCATCTCGTTGTCGTTCGCCATGTTGGCTTTCGGGTTCTTCGCCAACGGACTCGAAACCGGTCGGCATCGCATCAAGGCCGCGGTCTTCATGGCCCTGGCGGTGTTGTGCCATGGCATCGTGGCGATCTACGTGGCAGTCGGCCTTGTGTTGTTGGCTATTCTCCGCCTCGATCGCACGCGGGTCCGATGGTTCCTGACCACCGCCGGAACGGGTGCACTTCTGTCGGCCTTCTGGATCGTGCCGTTCCTCATGAACCACGCGTACATGACCGACATGAAGTACAAGGGCGAGCCCGGGAACGGTTCGTTCACCTCGTACTGGGGCATGTTCTTCGCGCTACCTCCTTTCTGGAACATCTTCTTCACTGCTCTTGCTGTCATCGGTCTCATCGGCTCGCTCGCCCGACGCCACGTGGCCGGTACGTGGCTCGGGGTCACCGGCATCGTTTTCGTGGTCTTCGTGTACCTCTTCAACGACAGCCTGCCGATCATCGGCTTGCTGTGGAATCCCCGCCTGCTCCCGATGGTCAACATGTGTCGGTACCTGCTGGCGGCGGTCGGAGTGGTGGAGATCGCCCGTGCCGTCACTCGGCTCCTGGTTTTCGAGCGGTCCCAAGACCGTGCGACCGAACAGGTGCTCGAACACACGACGTTCCGTTCGGTCACCGCGACCGCCGTGGTGTTCTTCGTGGCGGCTCTCGCCGTTCTGGGGTTCCGATTCCAGGTCCTTCCGTTCGGCAAGGTGGTGGACGAGGGTCAAGGTGCCGAGTACGTGTGGGGGCCGTTCGAGACCAAGGCGAGCAACAAGGGCTTCGTCGACGGATGGGCGCGCTGGAATTTCAGTGGTTACGAGGGTCGAGCCGCTTATGGCGAGTACCACGACCTCGTTCAGCAGATGAAGTCGATCGGCGAGGATCGTGGCTGTGGTCGTGCACTCTGGGAGAACTATAAGGAGAACGACAAGTACGGAACGACGATGGCGCTCATGCTGCTTCCGTTCTGGACCGACGGCTGCATCGGTTCGAGTGAGGGACTCTTCTTCGAGGCCGCCGGAACCACCCCGTATCACTTCCTGGCTGCCGCGGCGATGTCGAAGCAAAGTTCCAATCCGGTACGTGAACTCCGGTACGTCGACAACGATGCGACGGTCGGTATCGGCTACCTGCGCGCCTTGGGTGTCCGTTACTTCTTGGGCGTCACACCCGAAGCCATCGCCCAAGCCGATCGACTCGTCGAGACCGGCGATCTCGAGACCATCGCCCAGTCGGGGCCGTGGCGGATTTATCAGGTGACCGACTCCGACATCGTGAGCCCGCTGTCGTTCGAGCCGGTGGTGGTCGAGGGTCGCGCGGGTGATCAGCGAGAGCGCTGGCTCGAACTCGGAACGAGTTGGCTCCAGCAGCCCGACGAATGGAACGCGCTGCCGGCGGCTGACGGCCCGCCCGAGTGGCAACGCATCGGGGTCGACGTCGATCTATCGCGTCGGCAGGGTGAACCGGGTTCGGATTCGCGCAAGGTCGACATCGTCACTCCCGATCGACCCGTCGAGGCGCGCCCGGTCGCCCCGGCAACGGTGTCGGCGGTGAACATCGGCGAGCAGTCGGTGTCGTTCGCAGTCGATCGAGTCGGGGTTCCGATCCTCGTTCGCGTCAGCTACTTCCCGAATTGGAGGGTGACCGGCGCCCAAGGCCCGTATCGGGTGGCGCCGAACATGATGGTCGTGGTGCCCACCGACAACGAAGTGAAACTCGAATTCGGCCCGAACAACAAGGATCGCCTCGCCTACGTCCTCACGCTCATCGGAATCGTCGTGATCGTCGCGACCTGGAGGCGTCAACGTCGCGACCGGACGACGAACATCGACCGCTGATTGCGGATTTCGTAGAAATCACGTTTCTAGCGGGACAAATGTCGTCGTCGGGGGAGTGAACACACGTCATCGGGCGCAGTGTCGAGCGGTAGCGTGGTCAGTTGCCATGTCGTCCACCGAAGCCCTCGATCAGATCGTCAAGGCCTACGACATTCGTGGGAC
>Ga0075471_10002700_pt1 | contig 11570 bp, 13 predicted proteins | sample DEB19_08_DNA_2_FD_74787 | JGI IMG/M metagenome (GOLD analysis project Ga0075471, IMG submission 74787) | Aqueous microbial communities from the Delaware River and Bay under freshwater to marine salinity gradient to study organic matter... | ecosystem: Environmental > Aquatic > Marine > Coastal ... | reverse complement strand
TTTTTGATGCCTCCGTTGTCATGAACTTCGTCTCATTCGACCACAAACCCGCGCCGCGACTCAATCATTTACTTGGCCGCCGCCACACCGTGAACGCCCGCAACTCCTGCGCCCGTTCCCAGCGCCCGGCCGGTGATCCAGGCAAAAAACATCGAGAGCGGCATCTGACAATCCGCGTTGGCGTCCTGATTGAGGTGCTGCCGCCAGGAATGAAAATCTGGTTGGATCGAGTAAATCGCGGTATCGCACTCATCAATCCACAGGCTCTCATTGGTGATCATGAGCGGCAGCAACAAAGCCGGAAGCAACCACCACCATGGCGAAATAAATTTGAGATTCATCGCATTATTTTCCGGCCGCGAACGCCCGCCCGCGCAGCCCATCCCACAGCAGGTAGAACAGGAACAGCGAATTGTATTTCACATACCGCCCCAGCAACCGGCGCGGCTCGCTCGCCAGCCGGAACAACCACGTCAGCCCGCACCGCTGCATCCATGCGGGCGCGTCCGGCTTCAACCCGGCATTCGCGTCGAACGCGAAGCCTACCGTCAGCACCACCCCACGCCGCAGTTGCGCCTTATGCCGGCGCGTCCATGCCTGTTGCTTCGGCGTGCCAAAACCCACCCAGATGAAATCCGGCGCAAGGGCATTGATTTCCGCGATGACTTCCGCCTCCGCGGCGCCTTCCAAAATGCCGTCTGCGCCACAACGCCCGTGAAAGCCGCCCACAAACTTCAGGCCCGGATTTCGCGCCAGAAAAATCTCCCGCAATCGCGCCGCGCACTCCGCCGAGCCGCCCAGCAAATAATGAGTACTCCCCGCCGGCGCGGTCTCCAGAAATTTCCGCATGAAAGTCGGGCCATAGACCCGGTCGCGCAGGTTCGCGCCCCGGAGATTCAGACACCACACCAGCGGCATCCCGTCCGGCACGAGATGATCGTAGTCGCGCAACACGTCGCGGAAGGCCGTGTCATGCCGGCAGAGTGCGACGATGTGGGTGTTGACGAACTCCACCGCCACGGGTCGCGATTCCCGCGCCGCCGCCACGCAGAACGCTGCGAACGTCGCGTAATCCGTCAGCGCCAGCGGCGTGCCGAGGAGGCCTATCACCGCCGGAGCGCCGACTTCAGATGGGTGGGTGGCGTTCACGGAACGAGGCTGCATGATAGAACACCGCAGCCGGGACGCACGGCTTTTTGCACCGGCAAAACCACGGCGCAGAGGCGCAAGGCTGTTCAGCCTTCTGCTTCATGTGCTGGCGCACAAAGAAATAATACAGCCCGCCCAACAGCAACATCGCGCCCGCCAACCAGAGCGTGAGGCGATGATACTCGCCTTTCATCAAGCTTTCGCCCTGGCCCATCTTCACCCCGAGCCAGCAAAGCACCCCGCACCAGATCGCCGCCAGCCGCAAGGCAGGGTTGAATTTGTTCGTGTTTGGCGGCCGTTCGTGTTTAACTGGTTCCCGAAATATGGATTCTAAAAAATTGGCGCAGCTTTGCCGGGACTTTGCGGATAACCGCAAGGCGGAAGATATCGTCGTGCTGGACGTGCGGAAAATCTCCTCGATCACGGACTACTTCGTGATCGTGTCAGGCACAAGCGAGCCGCACCTGCGCGCCATCGTGGATGAAATCACCGACCGGCTGCGCGAAGATCACGGCATCCGCCCACGCGCGACGGACGGCAACATCCGCGCCTCATGGCAGGTAATGGATTTCTTCGATGTCATCGTCCACATCATGCGGAAAGACATCCGCGAGCATTACGACTTGGAAGGCTTGTGGGGCGATGCGCCCCGGTTGGAGGCGAAGGTCAAGGCTGCTCCCAAGGCTTCCAAGGCTTCCAAGGCTTCCAAGGTGAAGGCCGCCAAAACGCCCGCCAAGCCAAAGGCCAAAGCCGCCGCCAAGAAAAAAACCGCAGCGAAATAATTCCGCTGCGGTTTCGGCAAAAACTTCCAACCGCCGGGGCAGGCTTACATTTCCGGCTGGGCGTCGGGATCACGCGGCGCTTGAGGCGGGATGGCTTTCAGCGGCGTTTCCCGGGAGAGTTGAACCATTTCATCCATCAGCTTCTTGAAGTCTTCCAGCCCGGTTGCCGGGATGATGATGGAATTGAAGCGGCCGCCGACATCTTCAGTGATGCGCAGGAACCGCCCGCGGGCATTTTCGCGCAGCGTCAGCAGGAAGCTCTTGCGCTCAATCACTATTTTTTCGGTGCGCAGCGTGTCTTCGGGCACGGGCGGTTTGGGTGTGTAACCGTAGATGCGGCTCCCGTAAGATGATGGTCTTTCGTGTGAAAACATATTTTTAACTTCGCCTCGCTTTTCTTTCCGTCCCGTCAATGGGGACAGTCCAACGGATTGCTAAAATAAAATCAGCCAAGAAGCCAGTTTGTCAACCTTCTAAATTTATAATTCAGACACATCACGCAGGCGGCGGGGGTGCGTCAGCCGCCAGAAATACACCAGCAACCCGATGGTCACCAAGAGATTCGCAGCCTGGGAAACTCCATGCCAGATGCGGAATGTCTGGGTAGCGGAGGCTTTGGCCTCTGCTTGGGGATTGAGATACATCGTCTGGTGCAGATCGTGCAGTTTCGGCTGCATCCAAAAACCGCCCAGCAGAGTCAGCCCCAGCAGCACCGTTAGCAGGCCGAGTGTGAAGCGCGTCAGCCGCCGCCCCAGATACAACCACTCCGCCAGCAGATGCGTCGCCGCCAGCGCGCCGCAGACGTAGTGCAGGAGAAAATAGCGGCTCAGAAAAATCTGTGCGGCCGCACCGGCATAATACCGTTGGTCGCTCAAGGCATGGATCATCCGGTCGGAGAAAAACACCGGTCCGCCGAAGAACGTGACAAAAATGGCCGCCCCGAACCAGACGGCGGCGTTGGCCACTCCCAAAAAACGGAGAAACGAAATCACGTTGCCAGCGTAGGGCAGGAAAGCCGCCCTGCCAAGCGTGGATTCGCCCGGGCTTCCACCGGAGACCTGGAAAATTTCTTTTCTGCTTGAGACGTGAACCAATCCTACTAGCATCGCTCCAGAATGCTCAAGTCTGCTTCACCGCCAGCCGAATCCGTCCCGCCGCCGGCTCCCCAGCGCGGCACCCTGCTGGTCTGCGATGACGAGGATGGCCCGCGCCTCTCGCTCCGCGTTGTATTCAAAGACGACTATAACGTCCTGCTCGCGAGCGAAGGCCGCGAAGCCATCGAACTCGCGCAGAAAAACAAGATTGATGTCGCCGTGCTCGATATCCGCATGGGCGGCATGAGCGGCATCGAAGTCTTGGAGCGGCTCAAGTTCATCGACCCGCACATCGAGGTGGTGATGATGACGGCGTTCGAGACGGCGGACACGATGCGCCAAGCCCTGCGGCTGCGCGCCTGCGATTACATCAACAAGCCCTTTGACCTCGGCAGCATGCGCACCGCCGTGGCCAACGCCATGCACCGCCGCTCGCTCGCCGGCGAAATCCAGAACAGCTCCGAGCAGTTGAACCAACTACTCATCGAACTTCAGAACCAGAAGGTGGAGGAACAAATCTCCCGCACGCGCAGCGACATCTACGCCAGCATCATCCACGACATCAACAGCCCGCTCGCCGTCATTTCCGGCTATATCCAGTTAATGAACGAGCGCATCGGCGCCGCCAACCAGTTGGAACTGGCGGACCTGCAATACATCAAGGAAAACCTCAAGACTATCACCCGGCAGGTCACCAATTGTATCGGCATCTCGCGCCGTTACCTCGGCTTTCTCCGCCGGCAGACCGATGCGACCAGCGTCATCGGCGTGAACCAACTGCTAAACGACCTGGGCGAACTGATCCGCGTCCACCCCAGCGTGCAGAGCAATCAATTCGCCTGCCAGCCGCTGACCCAAGACGTGACCGTGGGCATCAACAGCACCGACCTCATCCAGATTTTGCTGAACCTCTGCACCAACGCCTTCCAGGCTACGCCGCAGCCGCATCACGTGACCGTATCCGGGCAGGTGCTGGACGCGCCGCTCGCTCCGGCGCAGATCCAGGACGGCCCCAGCGACCGCTGGCTCAACGTGGAGGGCTTTGACAACCACGTGCCGTTGCTGGCGCTGTCCGTGCAGGACACTGGCCCGGGCATTCCGCTTGAAATCCTGCCGAAAATTTTCGAGAGCTACTTCACCACCAAATCCGCGCGCCACGGCACCGGCTTGGGCTTGAGCATCGTCCAGCGGCTTGTCAAATCCGGCCGCGGCCTGCTGCACTGCCACACCGAACCCGGTGTGGGCACCACCTTCACGATATATCTGCCGACGCTCCCCAAACAGTGACCCGCGCGCGGGTCTGGATCGGTGCCGCCGGCGGTTTGTTCTTCATGGGTGTCGCCAACCTGCTTTGCAAAAAGAAATAAGTTCAAGACTGGTTAAGCGGGTTGTTTTTGAATTCTTTTAGTGACAACTGATACAGGTTATCACGGCGATGGTTAAACCTAATCTCCGCAGTTGAAGGAGTAGGCAAAGGAGGTTTTGGTTTGTAAAATTGGGAGCGATGCTCATGCTGATGTGGTTTGGGATTGATCTGAACATCTACGCGTTCGTCGGCCTCATCATGCTTTTGGGCATCGTGAAGAAAAACGCCATCATGATGCTCGGCTTCGCCATCGACGCGCAGCACAAGGGCAAGCCGGCGGAAGTAGCCACCTGCGAGGGCTGCCTGCTGCGGTTCCGGACCATCATGATGCCCACGATGGCGGCGTTCATGGGCACGCTGCCCATCGCGCTCGGATTGGGGGCGGGGGCGGAAGCCCGGCGGCCGCCGGGTTTGTGCTTGGTCGGCGGATTGCCCGTCTCGCAACTGCTCACGCTCCACATCACGCCGGTGATTTACCTGTATCTGGAAAAAATCCAGCAAAGGTTCTCGCGCAAGCAGCTGGCGCCGGCTTGAGGCCGGTTCAGCGCGCGGCCTTTTCCCTGCGCCGCGCGGATAGTTCCAACTCCAGTTCGTCGATTGGTGCGGCCGGTGTGTTGCGCTTCGTTTTCAGCGCCCGTTTTTTCAGAAACTCCTTCTTGCTCAACTGCGGCGGGAAAAGTTTCTTCGCATCGTCCTCGCGGATGGTCTGGAGCTTCCCGAGGTAAGTGGAAGCGAAACAGCCTTTGAACTTGGTCTCGCTGGTGAACGCCAGTTTCTCGCGGGCGATGCGCGCGTAGTCCTCGTCCAGCTCCAGCCCGATGTAATGCCGCCCGAGCTGCTTGGCCGCGATGGCCGTCGTGCCGGTGCCGAGAAAGGGGTCGAGCACCACGTCGCCGGGGTCGGTGCTCATGAGGATGATGCGCTCCAGCAGGTGGATGGGCAATTGGCAGGGGTGCTCGTCGCGGCGTTTGTTGTGCTTGATGCGGTGGATGTCCGTCCACGCGTCGCTCACGAGCTGGCCGAAGGCGTGCATCATGTCCTTCTTGCCGCCGTAGTCTTTGAGGAAGCCATTGCAGAGCCGGCAGCGTTTGTGCGGGGCGCGGATGTCGTAAAATTTGAACCCTGTCGCGGCCTTGGAGTAGAAGAGAATCCCGTAATGCGCGGGCATGAGCGTCTTGCCCAGCGGCGTGCTCATGGAATCCCACGCGATCCAGTGGCGGAAGTGCGCGTGGCGGTTCAGGATCGTGGCATAGTAGGTGAGCCACTTGGGGATGTTGTGGAGGAAGATGCTGCCGGTGGGCTTGGTCACGCGCACGAGTTCGAGCATCCACTGCTCACACCACGCGAGATATTCATCGCGCGCCATGGCGTCGTCGTGCTTGCCGTAGCGCTTGTTGAGGTTGAAGGGCGGGTCGGCAAAACAGGCATCGATGCTGGCGTCGGGGATTTTCCGCAACGCCTTGAGGCAATCGCCGACTATGACTTGGTCGAGGGGTAAATCTGTTTTCATCGGGCGAAAATCTGGCGGATGACGTCTTCGATGGGAACTTCCTGGATGTCGATGTCGCTGACGGGCAGTTCGTCCAACAGCGCTTTGCAGACGGGGATGACGCGGTCGCGCTTGACCTTGAACTTGATGCCTTCTGCGCCTTGGCTGATGACGTCGCCGTATTTGGCGAGCGTTTCAGCGGGGAAGGTTTTGCCGCCTTCGGTCTGGATGGTGACGAGTTTGAAATCGGCAAAGCGGTCCAGGACTTCGTCGAGCCGGCCGTCGAAGAAAATCTTGCCGTGGTCGATGATGATGACGCGCTGGCAGAGTTCCTGAATATCGGCCATGTAGTGGCTGGTGAGCAGGATGGTGGTCTGGCGCGTGGCGTTGTGGTGGCGCAAAAATTCCCGGACAGTTTTCTGCGAGACGACATCAAGGCCGATGGTGGGCTCGTCCAGAAACAAGACCTTGGGCTGGTGCAGCAGCGCGGCGATCAGCTCCATCTTCATGCGTTCGCCGAGGGAAAGTTCGCGGACGCTGACGTTGAGCTTGTCGCGGACGGAGAGCATTTCGGTCATCTCGTCCACGGTGCGGTTGAACTGCGCGGCGGGGATGCCGTAGATTTTGGCGTTCAGCTCCAGCGATTCGCGGGCGGGCAAGTCCCACCAGAGCTGGTTTTTCTGGCCGAGCAGCAGGGCGAACTGGCGGCGATAGCCATCGTGGCGTTCCCACGGCGTGTAGCCGAGGACCTGCGCGGTGCCGCCGGTGGGATAAAGTAGCCCGGCGAGCATCTTGAGCGTGGTGGTCTTGCCGGCACCGTTCGGGCCGAGGAAGCCGACGAGTTCGCCGGGCTCGATCTTGAAGTTGACGTCGTTGACGGCGAGGGTCTGCTCGTAGTGCCGGCGGAAAAGGCCCTTCACCGCGCCGGAAAATCCGGGCTGTTTCTTGTAGGTCTGAAAGGCCTTGGTCAGCCCTCTCACTTCAATCACTGGCACGCGGGAAGTCTAAAGTCCAAAGCCCAAAGTCCAAAGAAAAATTCCGCGAGGTCATCGCGGAATTTGCGGGGGAAATCGAAGGAAAGCGGCTTAGCGCAGGAGTTGTTTTTCCAGCAGGCCGACTTTCTGACGGACGGCGGCGTCCACTTCCATGCGGCCTTTGACGAGGCGGCAGGCGTGCAGGACGGTGCCATGGTCGCGGCCGCCGAAGGCTTCGCCGATGGTGTTGAGGGAGCTTTCGGTCATCTGGCGCGCGAGGAACATGGCGATCTGGCGCGGGAAGGCGATGTTTTCGGGGCGGCGCTTGCTGGTCATGTCGGCAAGGCGGATGTCGAAATGCTCGGCGACTTTCTTCTGGATGGTCTCGATGTTGATGGAATAGCGGCCTTCCTCGTGCAGGACTTCGCGGAGCAGGCCTTCAACGACTTCGAGGGTGAGTTTTTTGCCGGTGAGTGAAGCGTAGGAGGCCACGCGGATGAGCGCCCCTTCCAGCCGGCGGATGTTGGTGCGGATGCGGTGCGCGAGGAAGTTGATGATTTCCTCGGGCAGCGCGACGCCCATGATGCGGGCTTTTTTCTGGAGAATGGCGAGCCGCATTTCCACGTCTGGCGGCTGGAGGTCGGTGACCAAACCCCATTCGAAGCGCGAGACGAGGCGATGTTCGAGGTTCTGGATTTCGCTGGCCGGTCGGTCGCATGTGAGGACGATCTGCTTATGGGACTCGTGGAGCGCATTGAAGGTGTGGAAGAATTCCTCCTGAATCCGCTCCTTGCCGGCAAGAAATTGGATGTCGTCAATGAGCAGCACGTCCGCCTGCCGGTATTTTTTGCGGAACTTGACGAGCTGGTTGTTCTGGATGGCGACGATGTATTCGTTGGTGAATTTCTCCGAGGAGACGTAGGACACGCGGGCATTCTTGCGGCCGGCGACAACGTGCTGGCCAATGGCGTGAAGCAGATGGGTCTTGCCCAGTCCGACACCGCCGTAGAGGAAAAGCGGGTTGTAGGCTTTGCCGGGGGCTTGCGCCACGGCAAGCGCGGCGGCGTGGGCGAAGTTGTTGTTGTTGCCGACAACGAACGACTCGAAGGTGTTCTTCGGATTGAAGTTCAGTTCCGCAGTGGCCGGGGCGCGGTCAGCGGTTTCGTTGGGCTTGTTTTTTGCGGTCGTGCCCGGGGAAAGCTGGTTCGCCGGGGCCGCAGTGGTTACTTTGAATTGAACTTTCAATTTGCGGCTGGTGACGTGGGCCAGCACGTCCTGCAAGAGCGCGAGATAATTTTCTGTGAGCCACACTTCGCAGAAGTCGTTCGCTACTTCGAGCACGAGAGTGTCGTCCGTCAACTCGCCCGCCTGGAGTGAGGCAAACCAGAGATTGTAGATGTCGCCGCTCAACACGGAACGAAGTTTTTCCTGTGCCGCCGCCCAAATTTTTTCTGCAGAAAGTTGCATTTTTCTTTTCCATTTGCCCGATTTCCGGGCTTTTTATTCACCTAGGTTCGTGACGCATCTGTAACCTTGACTCAAACCGCAAGTCACCAGCCTTCATTCCAACCGAACCGGCGAATTTATCAATAAAGCCACTAATGGCCGAAAATATTTATATTTATTCAAAGCTTCAAACCGCTGCTTTACAACACTTTACACGCTTTTGCTTCAGTCGCGCCACCGGCGGGCTTTCTTTTGCCTTTGCCTGCGCCAATCCAAACCCGATGCGTCCCGCTTTGTAGTCAAGTTCGCCACTGGTTCCGAGGACAATATATTATCTTTTATTCACGGGTTATTCACACCGGTGGTTTGTCCAATAAAATCGGGCTTTTGGGAGTTTTTCGGGCTCGGATATGTGCCGTTTTTCGGCGCGCCGGGTGGGGCAAAAACAAACTGCCGCTCCGATTGTTGGCTGGCGTGGTTCATCACACCGCCTGTTCTCCGGTTTCTCCGGTGCGGATGCGCACGACTTCCTCAATCGGCGAAACAAAAACTTTGCCGTCGCCGATTTTTCCCGTTTTGGCGGCGCTGACGATGGCGCCAACGGCGGCGGCGACCTGATGTTCAGCCAGGACCAGCTCCAGTTTGATTTTCGGCAGGAAATCCACGGTGTATTCGCTGCCGCGATAGATTTCCGTGTGCCCCTTCTGCCGGCCAAAGCCTTTCACCTCGGTGACGGTCATGCCGGAAATTCCCAAGCCGGATAATGCTTCTTTGACTTCCTCCAATTTGAACGGCTTGATGATGGCCTCGATTTTTTTCATAACGTCCGCACCGCGGGGGGTCATAATAACCACCGAAGTTGCCCTGTAAACAGGAAACCTTTCGCAGGACGGCGCGCGCTCCACCGCGCCGCAGGCGGCGTGGCAAGCAAGGCCCGCAACATTCTGACCAGCGCCAACCTCGCAGGGCCGCCGGCCTGCAGAACCCGCCCCGCTTCCCCCGGCAAGGCAGCTTTACTTTGCCCGCCGCCTGGGCTAGTAGCTTGCGCCATGCAAACCGCCGGGCAGCCAACCACCCCATCATCCACTCCGCCGCCCGCCGCCGCCATTTTCGGCCACGACCTCGCGCCGGAAAGTTTTCGCCGCGCCCTCGTCTGCTTGGCGCTGCTGGGATTAGTCCTGCGCCTCGCGTTCTACCTCGAACACGCGAACTCGCCGTCCTTCGGCGTGCCCACGCTCGACCAGAAATACTACGACACCGTCGCCAAGCTGTTGCTCGCCGGCGAAGATCTGCACGAACTGCACGGCTTCCGGCCGCTCCTGTATCCGCTGTTCCTGGCGCTGTTTTACAAACTCGGCGGCGCGTGGGGCGTGGACCTCGCCCTGCTGGTGCAACATCTCCTTGGCATCGCGACCGGCCTGATTGTGGCGGTGTTGGGCGCACGAGTGTTTCGCCATCGAATGGCGGGCGTGGTGGGCGGCGCGTTGTTTCTGCTCGCGCCCTTGCCGCTGTTCTTCGAGGGCGAATTGCTGATTGAACCGAGTTACATCTTCCTGATTTTCCTTGGCCTGTGGCTGCATCTGCACACCGCCACGACGCGCGGCGGGCGCAGCGCGTGGCTCTGGCTCGCCTGCGGCGCGATGACCGTCCTCGCTTCGCAGGCGCGCGCGAACATTCTCGTCTTTCTCGCCGTCTACCCGCTGTTTGCCGCGTGGCGCTGGTGGCAGACGCGCGACCGCGCCGCGTTCCTGCCGTTGCTCGGCGGCCTTGGCGCGCTGGCGATGATGATTCCGTGGGGCATCATCAACCTGAAGCAGGCGGATAAATTCCATCTCGTCACGAACGCCGGCGGCGTGAATTTCTATCTCGGCAACCGCGCTGGCGCGGACGGGATGTTCGGCCACGACGTGGTCACGGCGCTTTCCGACTTGTCGCGCAGCAATAAAATCTCCACCGCCAGCGTCGCCAACGAACGCTACGAAGACCTCGTGGAAGTCTGGGCGCGCGAGGAATATTCCGCCGCCATGCGCGCGCAGGGCCGCACCCCCGCCAAAGACCCGAAGGCGATTTCCGATTACTGGATGCACCGCACGTTGGAGGAGATCCAAGCCGCCCCGGCGGCGTGGGTTAAATTGCTCGCCAAAAAAAGCTGGCTCATGCTCTGGCATCGGGAGGTGCCGAACAACAAGGACTTCGCCTTTGTCCGCCAGGAATTCCTCTCGCTGCGCCTGCTGCCTGTGAGTTGGTTGGTGCTGCTGCTGCTCGCGCCCGCCGGAATCTGGGCGGCACTGCGGTTCAAGAACCGCGACGACCTCTTCATCCTCCTCGTTTACGCCGGCATCTACTCGGCGGGCAACGTCGCCTTCTTCATCTGCGACCGCTACCGCTATCCCATCTGGCCCGTCGCCGCGCTGCTCGCGGGCGGCGGCCTGCTCGCCGCCATCGAACTGCGGCGGCGGCGCCAATGGCGCGGTTTCGCCTTCGTATTGGCGAGCGCGGGGCTGATGGCCGTCGTATCCGTGCCAAACTGGTTCGCGGCAAAGCTCCCGAACTTCGCTCAGGATTACTTTTTCCGTTCCAGCGCGTGGTATGAGAAAGGCCGTTTCCCCGAAGCGCTCGCCGACATCAACCGCAGCGTGGAACTCGACCCGCGCAATGCCGGCGCGCTACAGCATCGCGGCAATGTGTTGTTCGCCTTGAACCGCCCCGCCGAAGCCGTTGCCGCATACGAGCAGGCCCTGCGCTTCATCCCCGGCGACTCCGGCCTGTGGAACAACCTCGCCGCCGCGCTCGAAATGCAGGGCGATGCCGCCGCCGCGCTCCGCGCCTATCGCCGCGCCACCGAATGTCAGCCGCCGATCCCGCTGGCGTTCCTCGGCATCGCCTTCATCCACACCCGCGCCGGCGAACTGGACGCCGCCACCACCACGCTGGATCAGTTGGAAAAATTGCAACGCGGCGCTTCCGCCGCCGCACTCGCCGTGCGCGCCGTCATCGAACAGCGCCGTGGCAATTCCACCCGCGCCACCGCGTTGGAGCAACAGGCTCGCGCCCGCGATGCCGCCACCGCCGCCTGGGCCGCCGAACGCGCCGCGAAACCACCCGCGCCCGTGCCGGATTCACCTTGATGGATCCGGAGCACTCTCTTCAAAAATGAATCCGGCGGAATGTTTTGCCGGAACAGCAACCGGGGAAACCTATCAGAAGAAAGCTGGAGCCAGTTGCCGGATTTGAACCGGCGACCGACGGTTTACAAAACCGTTGCTCTAC
>Ga0075471_10002698_pt1 | contig 11578 bp, 20 predicted proteins | sample DEB19_08_DNA_2_FD_74787 | JGI IMG/M metagenome (GOLD analysis project Ga0075471, IMG submission 74787) | Aqueous microbial communities from the Delaware River and Bay under freshwater to marine salinity gradient to study organic matter... | ecosystem: Environmental > Aquatic > Marine > Coastal ... | reverse complement strand
TGTCACGAGTTCCAAGAACGGCTAGTTCTGGCACATTTTGTAACATCCAACCCCGCGCCGGAGGCGCCCGCCCAAATTTTTTCTAGGTTTCATTAAGAAACTCAGCGATTTATGTTCGCCATGATACAAAACCATTGATAAGTTAGGCTTATGACCCAAAATACCCGTTACAAAAGGCCTATAAGTTTTGCTTATCAGTCAGGTTTTTCTAGGTTTCATTAAGAAAGATAAGGATTTATGTTTGTGGTGATACACTTCGATGTGTTTCAAAATAGTGTTAAGCTTTGTTGCGGTGCCCGCATTTCCGCCGCATTTCCGCCGCATTTCCGCCGCATTTCCCACGTATTTGCCCAACCCCCGTTGCCGATTGCGGCTGGACCCCGATGGATACTAGCTTTTCTAGCGTCACAGTGCATTTCCCTTGGCCCCCCTTCAATATACCACCCAAGAAGGGTCATTGCAGGATAGTACGTATATATGCCCACGACCAGAACCCTAGGCTGCACCATACAGGTCCATCGGCCCCCATTGCACATAATTAGCCCCTAAGAAGACCTTGTTGGGTCGAACCGCCTGAAAAAAAAGTTACAAAAAAAGTCGCTGCCGGATGAATCTACTAAGTAAAAAAAGTTACATGTTCCAAGATTGTTCCACGAGGTTCCACTGATGTTCCACGGATGTTCCACGGCGTTTTTGAGGCTATGACTGACTTGTTCCAAGGTTCCACTACTTTTTGAAAGTCAGTCGAATAAAAAATAGAAATGTATCCGCCTGAACATAATGGGGTGCAAGCATGGTGAAAATGGATCCGTGGAGAGTGCATGCGTAAAAATGGAGCACCGAGTTGGCGAAATCAATGGAACCTTGGAACAAGTGTTGCAAACACTAGGTTTTTGCTGTGGAACAAGCGTGGAACATCAGTGGAACACCCTGGAACATCCATGGAACACCCCCTGGAACAGCCCTCGATGGTCCTCTTCGGAGACGACGGACCTGTATGGAAGTTGGAACAAGTGTTGCAAACACTAGGTTTTTGCTGTGGAACATCCGTGGAACACCCCTGGAGCAGGCCGAAGCGCGATGGTCCACCTTGACCCCACCGGACCTATATGGTAAACTGATGGAGTCCAACGAGGAGAGACCATGGAGGTGAGATGCGCATGCCCGACCTGAGGCAAGCCGACGCGTTCCTGGATGCCCTGCGGCTGACCGGCAATCGGCCCAGGTGCTTCTGGGTGCTGAACACCGAAACAAAAAAATCCTTCAACACCGACGACCTCAGCAAGGTAGAGCGGTACGCTGCGGCTAACCCCTCTGCAAGCGTCTACATGGTGCCTGCGGTCCTGCGGGAGATCCGTCGTAAGGGCGACACTGTTTCGCGTGAAGCAGCCGATCTGGCGGACGCCCAGTACATGGCACTGATTGCTGAGCACGACGACCTGTCTCCAGAGGAATCCATCGCTAAGGTGGATGGTTCTGGTTTGCCCGCCCCATCCTTCCGGGTGAGCACCGGAAACAAGTCGATCCACCACTGGTGGGTGCTGAAGCAGCCGATCACACAGGAGCAGTTCGTGGCCGGCCAAACGCGGCTGGCGGCGTTCCTGGAGAGCGACCCCAAGGTCAACTGCCCCACGCAGGTAATGCGTGTTCCTGGCTTTGAGAACGGCAAGACAGGGCGCATGGCCGAGATGTTCGACCACCGCACGGACATCTTCGACCTGACCGACAGCTACCTGTATGAGGAGCTGATGGCTGTGGTTCCTGAGATCCAGCAGCCTCTCCCGGCCCCGGCTGAGGTGGTGCCTATGCGCCAGAAAAAAAGTGGGGCCACCGAGTGGTTCCCGCTGATGTCCGACAAGGGCCAGTACGACTGCATGGTGGACCTGCTGGGCCACGTATGGGAAGCCACCGCTGATGTGGATGGCGTTGAGGTGCCCGACAGCCACCAGAAGCGGATGACCGTTATGGCTGGCATTGTCAACCAGACGGGTGACCCACGCACGGTTTCAAACATCTGGAACGAGGCCGCCAAGACACGTGGCTTCAGCTGGGACAAGTCCACCAAGCCCGATGCCTACAGCTGGGCTGTGGAGCTGCTCAGGGGCCAGCAGAAGCGCGAGGGGCAGTGGGAGAAGGGTGGCGCCAATGCCTATGGCAACACCATTGGTTCTGCAATTGCTGTGGCCGTTGGGCTGGGCTGGAAGTCAAACAAGTACCGCAAGGCGCTGTCAAACGATGCCGACCACCTGCAGAAGCTGATCTTCAACGAACTGTTTGAAGGTGGTGAAGGCTGGTCATGCTTTGGTGGAGAAACCTACCGCCGTGTCGGCACCTACTGGCAGCTTGTCAGTGATGCTATACTTGAGCGGCAAGTAGCGGACTATCTGGCTAGCCAAGAAGAGTACGCTGCAAAAAATAACACCGGCAGCATCAAAGGCTGTGCCGAGTACCTGCGAATTCGTGCTGCTACTGAGACCAGCCCCAACCCAGACGGCTACGTAAACTGCACCAACGGGATCCTGGAGATCAAGCCAGGTGGCCACCGGGTGCTGTATGACCACAACGACCCTGCTGTACAGGATCTGGTGTTCCTGGATGAGCCTCAGCTCACCTACGACCCAAACGCCGATCGCACGCACGCTGAGAAGCTATTGGAGTGCTTGCCTGATCCACAGGCCCGTGCTCTGTACATGCGTGCCGTAGCATTCCCCCTGAATTTTGAGGCTGCGCAAGCACTCCAGGGCCATTCCATTGCCATCTTTTCAGTTGGTGATGGATCAAACGGCAAGAACACTCTGAACAACCTCGTAGAGAAAATCTATGGGGCTAGTGCTTGCCCTGGCATTCCGCTCAATGAGTTCAACAAGGCGGACAAGGACGGCAGCTTCATGATGCACTTCCTAGCCAGGGCTCGCATGAACATGCCGGCTGAGACCAGCTGCGCCTTCAAGATCGACAACCTGAAAGCCCTGAAGGCCGTTACCTCCAGCGATCCAGTCCTGGGCCAAAGGAAAGGCGTAGACGGTTTTCTATTTAGGCCGAAGCTGTCTCAGTTGTATCCAACGAACAACGAGTTCATCATGAACAACATCAAGGAGGCCGATGAACGCCGATACTATGTCATGGAGTGGCCTATCAGCTACACCAGTGACCTGACCAAGATCCAGCGAGATCCTGCTCATTTCAAACCAAAGGATGTTAGGTACCTAGGCCTCGGAGAGAACAGCAAATGGTTGCTGGAGAATGTCCTCCCCGGCTTCTTCAACATCATGCTCGATTACTACGAGGAGGTATGTCAGAAGGGCTATGATGATCTGCGTGGGTACAGCCGCCGGATCAGTGATCGCATGGGCGAGGCCATCAACCACGTCAAGGAGTTCTGGGCAGAGCTGCCGCTAGTACCCTATGAGGGCACGCTCGATGAAAAATCGGTGACCCTTCGACAGCTGTGGGCATTGTACCAAGAGCACTGCTACATGCTGGGTCGTGCAAACATCTTGGATGAAGACCTAGACGGGTCAAAAATCTACAAGATGTCGATGACGACCCAGGGCTCTGACAGAACATGCACCACGCCGGCTGAGCTGTACAAGCGCATCATCGAAATCAGAGGGGTGACAGCCTCAAGGATGAACCAAAACCAAGCAAAAAAGCTTGGTGTAATGCGCGACTATTACCTGACCTCCCACCGCTTTTCTGAAGAATGAAAACCACAGCCAAACTGAGCAACGCCAAGTACGAGATGTGGGCCGAAGCGGTCTACAAGATGTACTACAAGCACGGGATGTCCCGGTCCCAGGTCCTTAAAATGTTTGGGGGCATGCTGAGTGCATGGACCCTGAGCGAAACCGCCAAACGCCTTCGTGATGAGAAACCAGATGATCCCTATGTCATCGCCAAGCAAGCAGGAGTACAGCCGCTGGCTAGAACTGGTGCCAGCCCTGAACGAATCCGAGCAATTCTGGACTACGTTCTGGACAAACTTGAGAACTCGTGATAGGATGGGCTTGACCAAGTATCCCGCACCCTCCACTACTGACATCTGATGACCCTAACGACCCTTGACCTGCGCAAGTACTTTCTAGTGCTGACCTACAAGGTCTGTGACGATACTGTGCTCTTCCCTTACGTCGAAGACCTGATGCGCCTATACAACCGAAAGGATGATGATGTACATGCCTTTAGACAAGAGCTACTTGACCTAGGCTGTGTCATTGAGGAGTACCATGCTCCAGGAGCCCCCTGCGCACCTTACCTTGCAAAGGTAAGCAACCTTCTGCCTCTCGACTACGTAGTCCGAAGAGCTAGAAAATGGATCCTGTACAAGCATGGCCGAAGCCCCGATGCCCCTCTGGACCACGTATAATAATCATTTCAGCGCCATTAATTAACAATCCTTAACAGTCATGACCAACCAACTTAAGTTCCATGCGGAAAGGCTGTTTCGCCAGACCGACTCGGTGCATTTCAGCGATATTGGCGTCCCAAACTCCAATGGTATTGATCTGGTGCAGCATTATGGGCCTGCCACCAGCCCTCCGAACCATCCTGGTACTGGAGAGAAGTCTTTTTACGTCCACAACCATCAAACAGACGTGAATCGGGTAATTTATGGCGCCAGAGTGTTTGAACTGGTGGCACCTGACCACCAGCTAGAGTTTGAACACTACCTTGTGCTGCTCACACCAGACGTGGGTGGTGTTGAAATACCTCCAGGTGTGTATCATCGTTCTGTTAGTTGTTCTGAAGGTAGTATTTTACTGAATCATGCTATTCGTACCAGTGCTTATGACGAAACCCAAGAGTTTTTCCCTGTCCTGGCGCACGAAGATCCTAAAGTATGTGAGATTCTTAACAAACTGAGTCCACACTACGTCAACGGCAGTAAAAAACGAATTGAAGAGTTCATTCAGACCAGAAAATTCGTCAACCCGTACCTTTAAGTACGGCCTGCCCCTGATTCAGGGGCTTTTTTAGTGGCAAATTAGGTTGAACAGCTGATTTTGCACTATGTTTGACCTGCTGGACCTGATCAACTATCCTCGCGTGTATGTCGTTTCCGACAGCCAGTACAAAGAAGCGCTTGACAAACAAAAAGCCACTAAGCGTAGAGAACTGGAGCGCAGCATCGAATACTATGAGAAGCGCATCGAAGAACTTAGAGAGCGCCTAGGAAAGCTAGACTAGACTAAATACAACCAGAGCAGCCTAGGCTAGGGCTTTATCGCAATGAAAATTGAGAAGTTGCATGAGCTTATTGCTTCTGGTAATAGCCTAGAGCAAATTAGCAGCATGTACGACATCCCCTTGCGACGCCTTAAGGCGATGGTTGCCCGCAAGGGGAGCGCACCCGATCATGCCCTAGCCAATCAACACCCTACACGCAGAACGAACTGTGTACATCAACAAGCTTTAACAGACCTAGAGCTTTTGATGGCAAACACTGCTGTTATCGAAGCCGCCGATGCACTAAATACAGCCTTGACACTGCGCTACGGGGAGAACTGGCTGGCTATGCTAGCATACATGTACCATCGTCATGTTGATCCAGGGATGACACCAAACCGTTTTCAGCACGTTATGGACCGGGGGCTGCGCCGATAATGTGGTATAATGGGGGGGTACACCTCACGTAGGACCGCAATGGCTGATTTCCCGAACCTGGCCGGTGTCGCCACCCAAGAGCTGGTAGAGCAGATTGGCACTGGCAGCTTCAAGGCCAGCTACATCAACTGGTCCAGGACCATGAACCTGCTTCGCACCCATGCACCTGGCTGGATGGCTGAGTGCGTGTACTCCAGCGAGGGCAGCATTCTGCACAGGGCGCCGGTTGGTGCTTATCTGCTGATCCGCTTCCGTCATCTTGACGGTACGGTCACTCCTGAAGTACCGCAGGCTGTAATGGACCACAGGAACAACGCTGTTCCTTTTGAGAAGATTACCGCCCGGGACATCACCGACACCCAGCGCCGTGGCACCTGTATGGCTGCTGCGTTTATCTTCGGCCTTGCCTATGAGCTGTGGGCAAAGATGCCGCTGGAGTCTGGCTATGCCCCTGCAGGTGATGGCCAGGTGGATGCACCTCCTGCTGCTGCTCCAGCTGCTGGCGCTACCGAGGCCAAGTTCGTGGCTGCTGCCCAGAAGCAGGGCTTTAGCGAGCTGGCCATCGACATGCTGAAGGCCAAGGTCAAGGTCAAGGGCAAGTGGGAGGCAGGCATCAAGACCCTAGCCGCCAAGACCCCTGATGAGGTCCGGGTGATCAACGAAGCAGCGGAGCGCGGCTGATGACTCAACTGGCATACTACGTGGCACTGCTGCAGCACGTCATTGGTACAGCGGCCTTTGTGGGCGCCCTAGCGGCCATACCACTGCTGGCAGCAGCCTGGCACTACCTGGGCACTGACCTGAAGCAAAAGTAAAGATTCGTTCTAGAACTGCTCTAGACCTTGACGGGCCCTGCGGGGCCCTTTATAATATGGAGGTAATCAAGGGAGACCCCCATGACCCACACCGTACTCCGTGCCTACTGTGGCCTGAATGGCATCCATGGTGCCGACAGCAACAATGCCGACCGCGAAGCTCTGATCGTTGAGCTGTGCGAAAAGTGGTTCCCCAATGGCTGCACCACCTATGACGCCGTTGGCCTGTGGAACTGTGGCGGCCAGGAGCGCACGGTCATCATTGAGGTGATCAGCGATGGCTACGACACCGCCCGTGACCGCATCCGCCATTTTGCTGCTGAGTACAAGGAGTTTGGCGAGCAGGAGGCTGTACTGCTGACTGCCCAGCCCATCGAGGCTGACTTCGTTTGATCTGTGCTATAATAACCACACCACCCAAGGGAAAACCTCATGGCCCGCACCCGCCCCTGCTCTGATCCGACTGACCGTACGGGACTTCAGTACCAGCATCTGGACTACGCCCCCGAGAACCGCAACGACTGCTCCCCCCGGGCCTGGGCAAAGGTGACTGGCGAACCCTACGAGGCCGTCTATGCTGAGCTGCAGAGCTACCAGAAGGCTCCAATTAACAAGAATGGCACTACTTTTCGCGCTACTTATCTGTTTGCCAAGAAGCGTGGCTACGTGTTTGACGAGGGTGCCTGGGCCTCAAAGCGTCTGCTAAAGGCTGCGTACCTGCCTAAGGAGCCCGTCGTGGTCCACGTGCGCGGTCATGCCGTTGCCGTGGTCAACCATGTCATCCACGACTCGTGGGATTGCCGTGGTAAGCGTAGCCGCAAGCTGGCTGGCATCTGGATTAAGAAAGATAAAGCAGCTTAATAACAGGGCCTAGATGCCCTATACTACGTACATCCACCCAAGAGGAACCCATCATGCGCAAGCCCTTCACTGGATACATCAAACTGCCCTTCGACTACATCCTTAGCCGTGGCCTGGACCAGGATCATGACGAGGTTGCTGTGTGGACCTGGGGCAAGTGGATGCTGACCCGCCCCGAAACTGAAGAGGAAGAACAGGCCCGTTACGAAGCATGGGCCGAAGCCGAGTGGGAGGAGCGCGAAGCAAACCGCTACACTGAGTGGTCCTATTGACTTCTGAACGCTTTACGCCTAGACTAGTTGCACACCAATTGAGGCTCGACCCATTAACATCTTCTACACCAACCACGACCCTGCTATTGCGGCCTGCGATCTGCCAGATAAACACCTTGTAAAAATGCCTGTTGAGGCCGTGCAAATGCTGGTATCAGCCTGCCTGCGCCATGGCGTACAGCCCAATGTACTGACCAAAGCCGGTACAGTGCATAAGGGTGGCTATGCCAACCACCCATGCACCATCTGGGCCGGTGACACCCGCGCTAACTTCTTCTGGACCCTCCGCTGGGGCCAGGCACTGTGCCGCGAGTACACCCGCCGCTATGGCAAGACGCATTTCGCCGAAAATCAGCTCAAGCAGCTTGCGCTGTCTGTGCCTGACATTGACGGCGATCTGACAGCTCCTGCACTGGCCATGCCAGACGAATGCAAAACCAGCGATCCTGTAGAATCGTACCGCGCATGCATCAGACTCAAAGTAGCCAGCAAGCCTGACTCTTTTGTCTGGAACAAATGTACCCCCGCCCCCGCATGGTTATGCACAAAAAAAGCCGAGCACAAAAGTTAGCTGAGCTGATGGTCCGAGCAGAAAACTGCCCTGACCGCGCCAGAGCCCAGGAGCTGCTGAGAAGGGCAGCCAGCCTTGAGGGCAGCAAAGAATAAGAAATGTAAACAGCCCTTGTCCAAGCTGGGCCGGGGCCCTATAATAAAAGCACACCAGGGAAATCCCCCATGACCAACCACGAAGCCATCCGAACCGTCCTTGATGCTGCCGCTGGCAAGCTGGTGACAGTTCAGTTCCTGAAAAAAGACGGCACTGCCCGTCTGATGCAGTTTGACCCTGCAGAGAAGGGTGAGGTCAAGGGCACAGGCCATGTGACCCAAGATCCTAACATCTTCCGCGTAGTGGACAGTAAACTGGGGCAGTGGCGCAGCTTTGACGCCCGGCGCTGTACTTCGATTGAAGTTGACGGCGTAAAAACCATTATGACTGCTGAGGCACAATGAGAGGACGCTACAGCCTACCTTACAGGGTCGGCAGGTTTCATGAGAACAGTTGTACTATGATCGGATGCTTTGAATCTCTTGTTGAGGCCATTGCCTTTCGAGACGAATGGACTAGACTAGACCCAACAAACACCTACCGACTTATTGACGATGAAGCTTAATGCCCGCGCACTTTTTATTCTACTCGCCGCTCAAATGTTGTTAGCAGCTGCATTAATACCTCCATACGATACTTCTGATGTCCACCCAAAGACATGTCTGACTTTATTTGCGACCGACTGCAGATAGAGTTACTAGCCCAGGTTGAAAGCCATATGATCACCCGCGATAAAATGAATATATTACTGGCCAAGTGCCTAAAATTATTCAGTCAACCCTAGGACAATGCTTCAAATCAATTACTGCAGTCTGTCATTAGAACTTGGCCCATTTCGCTTTTATTCGGTGAACGCCGAAGGCACTAGCGAAGGCTTTTCGTTTATCTTCTTCGGTCGGCATCGGTTCCGCCTTGGCAGCATCGTTCCTGGTGCTCGCCGCTTCGCCCGTATCACCAACGTCTGGGATATCTGATCATGAGCATCGAAGGCTACCACAAGCAGCGCTACGAGCGCCTCCGTGAGTCGATTGCAGAGTACCTGGACGAACAGGGCTCAGACAGCGGATCAAAGGCCCTGTTGCGGGACATCCAGCTGGCCTGCATCGAACTGAGAGCGGTCCATGAGGAGTTCCTGGACAACTACAACCATGTGCATGACTTTTTCCAATGAACAACGAAATCACCCCGCCTCCTGAGCTGGTGGAGCAGTGGTATCTAAATGGTCCCGAAAATGACGAGCTAGGTCTCGTTGAGTACGTTGCCATCCAAGCCGCCCACTGGGGCGCTGACCAGGAGCTGGAGGCGTGCTGCCATTGCTTTGCCCGCGATCTTCGCGAAAGTCTTGCGCTAGAACTCCGCGCCCGCCGCCGCCCCAAGCCGCCGAGCTTGAAGAAGCAGGCGCTCGCTGTTCTGGATGATGCCTCTTATCGACTCGACGATGTCCACGAGAACATCCTCCGCCGCGCACTGGAGGCTTTAGATGACTGACAAAGAACACGCCTTCTACCTCAGCTTCGCGCTGAATAACCTGCTGGATTCCCTGGCCAACATGGACGAAGCACCTGCTGATCGCTTCCGCACCCTGACTAGCTGCCGCCGTGCCCTGGAGGCATACAAGGCAGACCATCCCCATGTGGTAGTCGATTAAGCTTTGTAACACGGCCCCTACACGGGGCCTTTCTCGTACTATGATGACCAAGTCAACCAAAGGAGGCACCCCATGCGCAAATTCCTGACTGCAGCCTTGCTTGCTGCTACCATCCTCGGTACCGCAGCCCCCAGCTACGCCACTGCACCAGACGAGTACCAGGAACACAATGACCTTGTGACTGCCCTGCAGGCCAACGGTGTTCAGGTTTATCTGGACTCTGATGAGTGCGTCCCTGGCCTGGGAGGCTTCTACCACAGCCCCAGCCGATCGCTGGTGATCTGTAACGGTGGCAGCCGTGAGATGACCCCAGAGAACATGAACACGCTGGTCCATGAGGCAGTACACGCTAGCCAGGACTGCCGCAACGGCGTTCAGGGCGACCGCATCCTGCATCCCGTCCTGAAGCCAGGCGTCATCGAGGAACTGGCAGCACAGACTGGCACCGACCTGGACCGCATCACGGAAGTCTATCGCTCCCATGGCGCCAACGACCAAACCATCTACCTGGAGTTTGAAGCCTTCACCGTGGCCGCTGGCATGCCCGCCAGTGCTGTCACCGCTGCCCTGAACACCTTCTGTGGAGCTGCACGATGAGCACCCTTGCTAGCGCCTCTCAGGCCGTCCTGGACGCCACCTACAACGCTTATGACCCCAAGGACCCCATTGCCCTTCGTCGCTGCGCCGCCGCCGCCCTGCGGGCTGCTGCAGAGCACTGCGTACCTGACGACAGCGAAGGGCACTGGATTTACACTCCAAACGTTCTCGCCATCGCTAACGAGCTGGAAGCACAATGACTGGCGATGATCTCGACGAATTTTGTCTACACTGGTGGGGTTCAGACACTGACCTATTCTCGATTACAAACGCAATCGAAAGTGGTGTCATGACCGAATTTGCCAGGGCCATTATCGAACTCTACAGCCAACAGGAGAACAAATGAACTACTTCCAATACTATGCTCAGCACGTTATCCCGACAGGCCTTAAAAGTTTTAGTTATGCTTTCCAGAACTGGGCTGACTACATGACGGGCAACTACAAAGATTATATTTCGTACCTAACGGAAGACCCTGAAGCAGACTGCCGTGACTGGTTCTGGAGTGTACTGGGTGAAGACAATGTTTATCCAAAAGAATTTATAGAGTACCTTGAAAACATGGTAGATCAAATTGACCAAGGAGAAATCCAAACAATACCCTTCAATTTTGATTCCCTTGATTCCTTTGTGGGGCTTGAGGATGATGACGCTTAGCCTGCTGCTATTTGCGCTTTTTATCTTTATTTTGTGGTAAAGGGCCCCGCACCGCACAAAAGTGTGGTATAATATCCAAGACCTTCCTCAGGAGACGCAAATGACTGACCCCGTGACTACCTGGCTTGACTCTGCTGGCCGCTACCCTGTGCTTGCCGAGGAAACCGTTCTGCTACTGACCCGGCAGATTCAGGACCCTGACACGAGTGCAGACCGCCGCCGCCGTAACATCGACAAGCTGGTGCGGCATAACATGAAGCTGGCAGCTACCATTACGCTGTCCTTCATCAAGAACCAGTCTAAACTTAGGCTGAGTGACGACCGTGTGGTTGATTACCTGCAGCAGGCTGCATTTGGCCTGATTCGTGCAGCAGAGAAGTTCCAGCCCACCAAGGGCTATAAGTTCAGCACCTATGCCAACAACTGGGTGCGGCACTACCTGCAGCGCTATCATTACGACCAATGGTCGATCATCCGTGTGCCTGAAGAGGTGGTGCGTCTTGCTGTCAAGACCAAC
>Ga0075471_10002696_pt1 | contig 11584 bp, 14 predicted proteins | sample DEB19_08_DNA_2_FD_74787 | JGI IMG/M metagenome (GOLD analysis project Ga0075471, IMG submission 74787) | Aqueous microbial communities from the Delaware River and Bay under freshwater to marine salinity gradient to study organic matter... | ecosystem: Environmental > Aquatic > Marine > Coastal ... | reverse complement strand
CTCGGCCACCACGAGACCGCAGCGCGCATCCTGGCCACCTGCCAGCGCTGCGCTTTGACCAAGCGCGCCCAGCAGGCCATCATTGAGGTGGCGCAGGAGCTGGACCTGATGCGCTTCATGCGCATCGAGAACGGCTGCCTCGTGACCGACTGAAGGAGACCACCATGCAACTCAAGCGCTACCACGTCATCCTGGGCCTGATCGGCCTGGTGATAGCAATGGGCATCGTCGGGCAGTCCGACTTCGAGGAGGCCGAGCGCCAGCAGGCCGAATACTGCGAGATGGTCAAGCTGTGGAAGCAGACCAAAGGCCAGGCCGGCTGGCCTGCCTACAACGGTGAAGGGATGTGCCGGTGACCTGCAACCAGAACTGCCGCCAAGGCAGAGAATGCAACTGTGGTGGATGGCATGTGTACCCAATGAACGACCTGCGTGAGCATGAACTCAACGGATCGTGCTGGTGCAAGCCTACGCTTGATGATGAAGGCTCAGAGCCGATCTGGATTCACAACAGTCTGGACGGCCGGGAGGCCTTCGAGACTGGCGAGCGCCAGCCGTCCTGATCAGAGCAACTTGGCCTCGGCCTTGCGTCTGCGCACCAGGCCTGGCAGCACCTTGCCACCGCCGCGCACCCACAGCATCAACTGCTCCTTGGCACCTTCCCAGTCCTGCGCCTCGACGCGCCTGCGCAGCGTGCTGGACCGATACCGACCGACTCCCAGGTTGTAGGCGAAGTCAGTCATCGCGCCAAGTGCCCTGGGATGTGCCAGAAGGCCCGGAGAGGCCTTCAAAACACCTGCTAGGTAGTTGTGCCTCAACTCGGAAACAAGCCACGCCTCAGCCGTCTCCTTGCTGATTGGCGGGTGATCCATCGTGACCTTAGTGCCATCGGGCTTGAACACCGTGCCGTAGCCGATAGTCGGGTAGCCGGCTGGGCAGATGTAGGGCTGCAGCCTCAGACCCTCAAATGGCCGGCAGAGCGTAGCCGCCACATCGACGGCCTCATCGATTGCGCTCGTAGACACGGCCGACAAACCAGAAGCTGATGATCATGTTGAAGACGGCCAGGTCGTCGCTGCCCCACATGGTGGTCAGGACTTCCTTCCAGTTGCCACCCTGCTCGATGGCGATCAGGTAGGCCGCCACCTTCACCGCAGCATACAGGCCCAGGAACATGTAGGTCACGGTCGGCCGCACCAGCGCCGAGATGGCCGCCACCAAAGATCCGGCTGCCTTGGCCGTGGAGGACTGCTCCTGAATGGCTGCAACCATTGCGTCCAGCTCGGCTGTCTGGAGCTGCACGTCAGCCTGGCGCATGGCGATCTCGCCCTTGATCTTGGCAAACTCCATCTCGGCCTCAAGCATGCGCAGCTCGTGCGCGCGCTCGTTTTTCTTGTCGAAGAGCTTGAACAGCTCAGGGGCCAGGCGCAGCACGCCGCCGAACACGCCGCCAAGTAGGGTCTCGAACATCTCAGGCCTCCTTTTTCGTAGTGATCATGTCATCACCCTTGCGTACTGTCACACGGTCACCTTCAACATCCACGCGCATTGGCTGCTCTGGACGATCAAGTCGGTCCAGGCGTTCAATCAGCGACTTGATTACTTCGAACTCAGGCTTGTCCTGCTTTGGACTGGCTCCAGCAATGCCATTGAGCATGGAGATCAGGGCCGTCAAGGCTGCGCCCAACAGACCCATCACTGCCGCGATCTTCTCGTTGTCGAGCACAATAGACGCGCCAACACCAATGCACACGATGAACGTGATGTAGAACAGGCCTTGCTTGCCAATGGCACGCCCAGCCACGTCCTTGGCTGGAGAGGTGGCCTCCAGCCGACTCAGCTCGATCCTGGCCTGCTCCTTGACGATGGCCAGCTCGCGGGTCAGATCTTGCTCGGACATCCTCAGTGCTTCCAGAGGCTGATGATGTAGCCGACGATGACCGAGATGCCGGACACGATGCTCATGCCGAACCACAGGCCGCCCTTGCCCTTGTTGGCCAGGGCAAGCAGCTCCTCAATGTTGCGCTCCAGCTTGTCGACCTTCTTGTCCATCTCCTGGACCTTCTGCCACAGCACACCGTACTTGACCAGGTCTATTCCATCTTGCGGTTCCTGCATCATCGTGTCCGACTCCATCAGATGCCTTCGCCAGGCGTCATGTAGACGGTCGAAGCGCCTGCAGCCACGCCAGAGAAGTACGCGCCGAACGGGAAGCGCAGGATCTCAACAGCACCGGCCACCAGCGGGATGCCGGCAGCAGGCACGCCAGCGGCAGCCGCCACAGCATTGGCCTGGGCGATGGCAGCAGTCGGGCCAACACCAAGATGCACAGTATTCGTGCTGGCGTTCACAATGCGCATCTGGCCAGTTTCCTGTGCGTTGAACTTGTTGTTGACCGGAACTTGCACGCCAGCAGGAGCAATGGCTGCAGCCGCAATGACTACGGTATTTCCTTGCGGGTTAAATGCAATTTGACTGTTGGTGGCCATGGTTTTTTCCTTTCAGATTATTTGGACTCAAGTTCAGCAACCCTGCGACGCAGGTCTTTGATTTCAGCAACAAGATCAGCAATCACTTCAGATGTGCTGGCCTGCATGTTCTGGTAAACAGGATTCCCATCTTCATCGACAGCATCCTTTTCACCAGTCACGCTTTGCGCATAGACCTTTTGGAAATCATGCGCCAAGAATCCACGAGTGCGTGAGCCATCGGACTTCCATTCATATTCAACAGGCTGCAATGCGTCTATGCGATCACCAGAGCCGACCACCGGGCCGATGACGTTCTTCAGGCGATAGTCTGATGTGATGTTGTAAAGGACACCAGTGGTTCCGTTCTGAGTGATGGAGCCAATCTTTGTGCCGTTGTATCCATATTCAGCGTATGAGTCACCGCTGCCATCCGACGTGGAATGGCTGACGTATTGCGTACAACCACCAGTTGTCAAGAACGACATACTGCGGTTTGTTTGAAGTCCAGACGCTGCCGTATTCAGCGAAAACAGACCATTGACTTGGCCAGTGCCACTGACAGACAGATTGACTCCATTCAAGTCTGCTCCACCTTCAATACGCTGCCATGCAGTCCCATTAAAAGCTACCCAGTCTCCAACACCCCAGTTGCTGATGCCATCCAGGGATGTGCTGCCAGCAACGCTGACAACGTAGTAGTCGCCTTTTGTGCCAACACCAGAAGCCAATGCTGGCGAGTTGGTGCTGGCATTCCAAGTGCCTTTGTAATTCAACGCGCCGATGGCGTTGGTAATTGCAGAAACTGTTTTCAGCATTTCAGACTCCTTAAGTCACTCGCATTGTTGAAGATGGCTGCACGTTGATCAGCGCAGAATCGTAGGTTGTATCCCAAGAAAACACCAAAAATCCTTGCGTATCGTGCCCAGCTTTGGATGTGCCTCCACCAACAGTGTCAATGTCGATATTTAATGTCAGCGTCAAACCAGAAGGACTTGTACTCGTAAAAATTTGCGTTAACTGGCAAAGAGTTACATCACTTGGATTGTAGTCATAGGTGATAGACGCAATGTACTGAGATGCCTTGCGGTACAGAGTAGACCCGCTTCCATTGGTCGGGTTGGCAATAAATCCAATATCAAACAGCGCAGATCCGATGTATGGAATCTCGACATAGTCTTTGACACCGTTGGTTTTGTACGCATACCAGTTCTGCAATCCAGAAGTTTGGAAATTGACAGTGCCAAAAATGCCAGCGCCGAACTCATACAACTGACGACCGCTGCCGATGATGTCGCGCAGCACAAACTTGCTGGACGGATGCGTGTTGGTGAACTTGATGTCGGCTGTAGAACCTGTGTTATTGCTGAAGTAACTGTCCGTCATGATGAAGTCCATGACATCGATGCCAGCAACTTCGACAGGCTGGCCAAGCAGGTTCTTGAAAGACGAACCGCTGACAAGCAGTCTGCCAGCAGATGTGCTGTAGTAGATGCCCTTGGCCGTCGTGCTTTGCGTGTAGGCTGCCAGTGGTTTGTTTCCATCAAACACACAGTCCGTAACTTCAACGTTGTGCCCGCTGCCAGCCGCCAATTTGATGGCGTACTCTTTGCCATTGAGGAAGCTGCAAGAGTCAATGTAACCATTCAACGCGCATCCGCCGCTGGTTTCGATGTACGCACGATGCCCAGCGTATTGCGTGTTCATCGAGAACGTGCAGCCTGTGATGTTGATCTCCTGCGTTGGCACAATAGTTGGCGAGTCGCCAAACAGCATTGACACTTCTTTCGGGTAGTTGAAAGAGCAGTTGCTGATGATTGTGTTGGCGAGGCCAGTCGTGACGCGAAGCTGGCTGATGCCGATGTAAAAGATGCATCCGTCCACAATGTGATTGAAGCCATTGAGGATCAGCAAGTTTGCGCCATCGTCAAACGTGCAGTCGCTGATGTGGCCATCCGAGCCTGATCCGTCTAAAGCCGTGATCGCAGCAGAGATGAACAGATTGTTGGCGTACCAGCCGTTGCCAACAAACTTGACGGCAGGGTTGCCGCCTTCAAAAAACAGGTCATAGACTGCTGGAGGACGGCCGCCAGGATCTTCGATTCCACCAGTTCCCGCACCAATATGGATGCTGCCAGTTCCACCAAGATATAGATGCGATGCATATCCTCCAAGACCATAAAACGCTTGGCCTTTACGGACATATACAGTGCCATCAATGCGGTATTTACCAGCAGGAACAAAAATACCACGACGAGCAATAGTGTCGCTGTAAACGGCTGCAGCACTGGTGGCCAGATTAAAGTAAGAGGTGCAGTCGACGTTTTCAGTGTCAGTGCCAGGTGGGATGAAGTCCATGACGCTGAAAATCTCGCGCATCTTGTTCTGCGCAGTTCTGGTGACTGCACCAGTTCCAGCCTGCACAAAATCAACCCTGGTCGAAGGTAGCGTCCCAGTGATGTCGCTAAAACTGATGACGTTGCCGTAACGCTCTGTCGCAGCAGGTGCGCTGTACACAACGCTGCCGTTCTTGTTCTGAACTCGGATGCTGTAGTCACTGTTGACGTACAGGCGTGCAGGCGTACCGCTGTTGACTGGATAGCCGCCAAGCGTACGAATGGGCTGACCTGCCGGTTGCGTCAGAGCTGCATCCCAGTAGACGTTGATTGGGTTGCCTTGTGGATCAAGATTGGCCGTGCCGATCCAGATGTAGCCGTCTTCCAGCGGCTGCCCATCCGTCTCCGTAAAGATCGGGTAAGTGGGCTGAATGCTGAGTGCGGTCATCGTTGGTTCTCCTGGTCAAATTGTCCTGCAGCTTGCATGGATTGCACAAGCCATCGCTCGCGCCAGCTCATCTCACGCGGCATTTTTGCAGCGTCGGCAAAGCGCCTGAAAGCTGCAGACATGGCCACAGCTTTCACCGTGGTTGCGTTTGGGGTTGTTCTGGTGGCACCTTCCACCGCCAGGCGTTGAAATGCAGGCGATGCGATCAGCTCGTCGGCTGCCTTGATCACCTCTGGTTTGGCACCCTTGGTCAGGGCTGCCGTCAGGCCAGACGCAATGCCAGCACCTGGCAATCCCATTGCACTGGTGGCTGCCTCAGCCGGGATGCCGACTGCTGCACGCTTGGCCACGTTGAAGACGTTGCCGAGCAGGCTTTCAGCGCCCTGCAGCTCTTGCTGGACGGCCTGAATGCGTCCGGTGGTGATGCGCTCGCGGGTAGCTTTGCGCACGTTGTCGGCCACTCGGTAGAGGTCCGACAGTGACTTCCTGGCTGGCTGCGGAATGTTGTTCATCAGCGCCGCATAGGCCTGCTTGTTCTGCAGCAGACCCTCGTACCAGTTGGCGTAGGTGTTGAAGTTCAGCGCGCCGTTCTGCGTGGCTTTGCCGAAGGCCGTGTTCAGGGCCGAAGCCGCCACCATCTGGCGCATGTCCTTGGGGATGGCGTTCAGAATGTTGACCAGCTTCTCGGCATCGCCCTTGGTCAGCGCCTGGGTGGCCGTCGACAACTTGGTGACCAGGCTCTGGTCGAGTTGCTTGCCGAACAGCGACACCATGTCATCCTCGAAGCCCTTGCGCATGGCCACCAGGCTCTTGGCCAGACGGTACTGATCGCCGCGGCCGACCGTGTTGGCCAGGTTGAATTGGTCGTCATCGATCAGCGCATACAGGCGCTTGGCAAGGCCAGTGTCGGCATCTGCGAACGGTCCTTGCTGGCGCGCAGCCGCACCGATGTCACGCCGGACATCGTCGATCAGCGCATAGGTAGGGTATCGCATGCCAACCACATTGCCAGCCTCGTCCTTGATCTCCCTGGGGGTCAGCTTACCGAGAACTGACTTTTCCAAGCTGGAAAGGTTCTGAGACCCATCCAGATCTTGAGCGCGTTGGTTGACAAACCCAAGCACGTTGTCAGCAGGGCCGCGGGTCTGGGCCGGCACGTTGTTGCGCAGGTCGTCATATGCAGTGTTCGCCTTGCGTTCCAGGTTGGCCACCGTCTGCGACAGGTTGGTGCGCACCGCTTGGTTCATGCGGCTGAGGTCAGTCATGCCGCCGATGCGGGTGATCAGGTCGTCTGCCTGCTTGCCGACCTGCTCCAGACCGGCCACCTCGGCTGCCCTGGCTTGGCTGCCAGGCACAGACTTGACGGCCTGCGCCAGCTCACGGTAGGCCTGGTTCGATGTCAGATGGTCAGGCTGCAGGTACTGCTCGATCTTGAGCCTGCGCGCAGCCTCCAGCACTTTGGGATCAGGTGCGGCCTGCTCGGCCAGCACTGTGGTGGCTCGGCCAGCGCCAAAACCACCGCCAGCGGCCTGGCGAGTGGTTGCTGCCAGCTCTGCCGTTGTCATGGCTGCCGGAGCTGCTGCAGGGGCTGCAGGGGCCATTGCCGTGCCCATCGGAGCGCCTGCCGGAGCCGCAGGCGCAGCCAGCGGCACTTCAGGTCCAACCACGCCGGCCGGTGAGATCTCGCGCACAGTGCCGGTGGGTGCAGTGATGGGTGCAGCCACCTGCTCGCCACGAGTTGCTGCAGGCACAGGTGGCACCTCGCCACCTCGCACAGCTCTGACGGCCTGCGGGATGCGTGTGACGGCCTGCCCAGCACCGCCAAGTGCGCCAGCCAGCGCCACCTCGCCAGTGTCGAAGCGGCCGCCAGTGGCAGCCTGGGTGGCCTCGATGCCAGCTTGGGTTGCGCCACCGGCCATGATGGCACCAGGGATGGTGGTTGCACGGCCGGCAGGCGTGAAGGCTGCCAGCGCGCCAGCAGCACGTGGGATGTCGCTGACCTGGAAGCCTGGCTTGATGGCGTACATCTGGCCGTCGATAGACGACTGCAGCACGAAGTTGCCCTTTTCGTCCTGACTGACTTTGACACCAGGGAAGTTGGCCTGGATAACCTGGACCGTCTCGGTCGGGTTGGTCATCATCGTGCCCAGGGCCGACTTGAAGCTGGCCATGCTGAAGGTGTTCAACTCAGGCATGCTGGCCCAGTCCGGCAGTGCTTGCGTGGTCGGGGTGGCGCGCTCGGTGCCTGTGACAGCCTCGCGGATGCCGCCCAGCACTCCCATCGGCTCGGTCTTCTGGAGCTGGAATCCGGCAGGCACCTTGGCCATGCCGTTGGCGACATCGCGCTCCAGCTCCATCATCTCGTCGCGGGTCATGCGACCGGTTCGATAGGCCTCCAGCACTGGAGCAGGAAGCTCAGGAATGATGGCTCGTGCGCCCTGTGGTTGTTCGCCACGCAGGGCTGCACCACGCGGAAGCATGATCGTGCCAGCCTTGACATCGTTCTCGAACTCGGCCGACTCCTCTGGCGTCATCTGTCCGGTGCTGTAGGCCTGGTAGACCCTGGAGATTGCATCCTGCGGTACAGAAGCCATGCTGCTGGCACCAAGAGCACGTTGAAACGTGCTGGTCGTGCCGCCCTCCGCAATGGTTGCTGGCTGCGCCGCTGGAACAGTCTGTGCAGTCAGCTCGCGCACGCCTTGCGAGACGCGCTGCATGTAAGACTTGGTGCGTGGTCCCCAGTTCTTGGGATCAGTGCCGCCGTGGTATTCGGCAGCCGCCAGCACGATGTTTCCCTGGTTGCGGTCCAGAGACTCCTTGAGCAGCAGGCCAGCAGCCTCTGCAGCCATCTGTGGGTTCAGGTAGGCATCGATGCCGTACTTGTCCAGCACAGCCTTGCGGGTGGCCGGGATGATCTGGAATGGCGTGCGAGCACCAGCCTCCGACACCTGGTCAGCGTTGGAGCGCTCGCCGCGGGTGAGTACCGAGACCAGCAGGCCGCTTGGCAGTCCGAGCTTTTGCTCAGTGCTGGACGCCAGGTCAGACCAGAACGGGTCTTTGTAACTGGTGGGGGCTTGTTGGGTCGCCATTACTGTTGCCCTTCAGCGGGTGGAACTTGAGGACCACCTGCAGCACCAGGCACAGCACCAGTCTGCGGATTGGCCCAGCGCATGTATCCTCGGCCTGCCACCGCACGGCCGGCTTGCTGCGCTGCCAGGTCTTGTGCGCGCTGGTCCATGAACTGTCGCGCGAAGTCCACATAAGTGGTGCCCTTGGGCACCTGGACGCCACCGATCTCAATGTCGCGGGTGGCACGACCAAGCGAGCCGACCGAGTTCACCCATTCCGACTTGGCGCTCTCGGCCACCGCTTCGTACTGTGCCATCTTGGCCATGCCTCGCAAGAAGGATGCGACAGTCTTGGCGTCTGCGTTCTCAGCCGGGAAACCCTTGAGCGCCAGCTCGATGTCTCGGTCAGTGGCCGGACCAGGAGGCAGCGACTTGATGGCCTGCGTGTTGCGCAGCCTGACGTATTCCTGACGGGTCTGTGTCCAGGCATCCTGGTTGCCGGTGGCGTTGCGTAGCCAGGCGTTGACACCGCTGAATGCGCCATAGCCACCGCCTTGCTGCTCCAGGCGAGATGCTAGGTCCAGCATGCGGCCTGCGGCCTGCTCGGAACCGACTGCAGCCACTGCTGCATCGTTGACGATCTTGGTGGCTCCTGCGTCGAGCTGCGTGCCCTTCTGGTTCAGCTCGAATAGCTTCAGCTCCACGTCAGACTGCAGCTTGTCGCGGTCAAGCTTCAGACGATCACGATCCAGCACCAGTCGGCCAGCACGGTCTGCAATCTGGCTGTCCAGGTTGCGGATGTTGGCCGCGGTCTGTGTGTTCTCCAGCGCCAGGCGGGTCGGTGTGTTGGCCGTGATCAGTTCTTCCTTGGTGGCTCCAGCCTCGCCAGTGCGGATCTCAGCCGGTGCCTTCAGAGCCTTGATCGAGCCTTCCAGCACCTTGTCGCCGCCAGGCACACCAGCCAGCATGATGCCGATGGTCTTCTGTGCGCTTTGTGGACTGACCTCGGCCATCTGCGCCCAGGTCTCGTAGGCCTTGGCCTGCTGCTCGCGGCCGGCATTGCGTTCAGCCGTGGCGCGCTCGCGCAAGAGCTGAATGCCGATCTGAGGCTGGTTCGAGCTGAAGGCCGACATGACCTGGCCACCGAAGCGCAGTTCGTTGTCCTGGCGATCCTTGGACAGCGTCTCCCAGTTGGCGCGCATGCTGTCAGCTTCAGCCTTTGGCAGCAGCATGGCCACGTTGGTGAAGTCGCGCGCGCTCGGGTTCGGGTTCTGGATCAGAGCCTGGACTTGCGTCTGCAGCGACTGCTTGCGCGCCAGCTCGGCCTCCTGAGCCTGGCGCTGCGCCGAGATGTCAGCAATGGTGGCACCGATCTTGAAGCCGGACAGTGCGGCCTCAAAAGGGCTTTGAACGTTCAGTTGGTAGTTGATTGGCTGGACCATGTGTGGCTCCCTTATACCTTGCCGTAGTCGACGGTGAGGTATCCACCAGACTCGCCCACAGCGTCAGGATAGACGCCCAGCACCTCCTGCGCCATGAGGCCAATCTGTCGGCCACCGCCCCAGACGTACTCGAACTCGTAGACACCCAGGCCGTCCGGCCTGGTGCCAATGCGCTGGATGTCTTTCTTGAGCCGGATGTCGCTGAAAATGTTGCCGAAGCCTGGCGTGCCGACCTTAGCACCGTATTGCATGCCCAAGAACTGGGCTGGCAGGTTGAGCACGTTGGCAAAGGCCTGACCCTGCGCCAGTTCTTTACCTGCCTGGGCAGCGCCGATGTCGCCATACATGCCAGCCACTCGTGCGCCTGTTTGCATACCGGCTGTGCCGACACCTGCTGCCGATTGTTGCCCCAGTGATGTCAAACCAGCAAGCCGTCCATACTGACTCTCAATCTCCTGCTGCAGCATCTGTGGCCGGAACTGAGCCAGAGCTGCCTGAATGTTGCCGCCACGCAGGCCACCAGTGGCCGATGCACGCTGCAAAAGCGCCTCTTCACCCTGGCGCACACGCGCTTGGTACAGTGGAGATCCTTCCAGGCCAGCAATTGCAGCTTTTTGAGCCTCTGGTCCTTGTAGACCAATAATTGCTTGCTGTTGTTGAAGCGCAGGGGTTCCAACCTCAACATAAGGTTTTAGCAGCTCGCGCACCAGGTCAAACTGCCGACGCTGCTCTGCAATTCCAGCCTCAGCGGCTGCTGTTTGTGCGCCTGCAGCTTGTCCTGCTGCTCGGCTTTGCATGATGCCGCCGACGACTTGCGTGCCGCCGACAACTAGGGCTGTTATTGGATCAGGCATGGCTGAACTCCTTCATGTAGTCTTCGAGTGTTTCACCGTACAGCGCCATGACCAGGTGGGCATTGTCTGTGGCGTACTTGGTGCCGTGGCACAGTGCCACCACCATCATCACCACATCGTAGTAACCAGCGCGCCAGACGTAGGAGCGCGCATCAGCATTGCCTGCGCGCTCGGCCTGGTCGGAACCTTGCCACTTCAGGATCATGGTCGCCAAGACAGGCGACAAATTGTGCGCATTGGCAATCCAGAACGGGTTCTGATTCATGCCGATCAGTGTGTTCCAGATGGCTGCGTTGAGGTCTTCGCGCTCAACAGGATCGCCGTCAGCCACGTCATCAAAGACCTGGATGGCACCCCAGAGCATCATCAGCCACTCAGTGGCCGGCGCAGGAAGCGCCAGAACCCTTTGTAGGTTCTCTTTGAGCCACTCAGAACTTCCCATGCGCGCAACCCTCCAATGGTCGGATGAGCTGCTGGTGGCCCGATAGACTCAGCACCCTCATTTTCCCACAATCTGCCATCTGGTCAATCTTCCTCGAACTCGCGCTCTTCCCAGGCCTGGCAGGAGCGCAGATCGTGGCAGATGAAGTCGAACTTGTTGCAGTAGCCGCGGAAGCCTGCATCCACATCCCACTGGTTCCAGGGGATGCGGTCCATCTTGACCTGGGTCATGACCGAGTTGTCGTAATACTCGCAGTTGGAGCAGCGCCTGCGCCGTGCCTCGGCCTCGTCGACTTGCATGGCCTTGGCCAGCGCCATCCAGTAGGGCTTGTTGGCTCCGCGCTCGTTGCTGGGCTTTTCAGGGCCGAGCATCCAGTCGTCGATGACCGTCTGCGTGTTGGCGCGGTTCTCGGCTGCCGTGATGAATGGCTCTTCAATGGGCAGGCCACCGAAGCCGGCCACCATCACTTTGGGCATCTTTGCGTAGTCCATGTGGTTCTCCTATCAGGTGATCTCGCGGCCAGACAC
>Ga0075471_10002695_pt1 | contig 11584 bp, 10 predicted proteins | sample DEB19_08_DNA_2_FD_74787 | JGI IMG/M metagenome (GOLD analysis project Ga0075471, IMG submission 74787) | Aqueous microbial communities from the Delaware River and Bay under freshwater to marine salinity gradient to study organic matter... | ecosystem: Environmental > Aquatic > Marine > Coastal ... | reverse complement strand
CGCCGAAGTCGCGCGCCGCGATCCACAGGACGGCACCGTCCTCGTTGGTCCAGTGGCGGCCGAACCCGAACACGAACCGGATCTGGTCGCACACGAGGACCACCAGCGCGACGCAGATCGCGATCGTGATCGACCGGGGTGCGGGCTCCGAGCCGCGTGCGGCGGCGGGCGACGCCTCCGCCGTGACCGACGCCCCTGCGCCGCCTCCCAACGTGTACCCCCGCCTGCCTGCGTGTCTGCTCGCGTGCCGCCCGTGATTCCCGCACGCGTCGTGTGGTGCGAGGCGGGCGGACCGAACGGACCGGTGGGGCTAGCTGGAATCGAACCAGCGACCTCATCCTTATCAGGGATGCGCTCTAACCGACTGAGCTATAGCCCCCGGGAACCGGCCGACGAGCGTAGCAAACGGCCCCTCACCGTCAGCTGCCGACCTCTTCCTGCTCCACGACGGTGACCTCGATCCCGCCGACCATCTGCGCGAACACGTTGTAGAACGCGGCGGCGAGCACCGTGACGACGGTGAGGATGCAGACCATCACCGCACCGATCAGCGTTGCCGAACGCAGTACGCCCCACGACAGGAACCGGAACTGGTCGTTGTTCACGAGGTCGCCGACGAAGCTCTCGGCGTTGCCGATCACACCGAGGGCCGAGAGCAACACCCACACGAGCGCACCCGTGAGTACGACCACGACGAGGGAGCACAGGTAGAAGCAGATCGCGACCTTGAGCACCGACCACAGATCGAAGGCGCGGATCGTCTGCACGTAACGCCGCTGGAGGACCCGGCGCGTCTGACGACGTGACGGGGCCTTCGCGGTCCGGGCGGAGGCCGTCCGGGGAACGCTCTCGAGCGCCGCCTTGGCTCGGGCCATGGATCAGGAATCCTCGCTGTCGGTCTCGTCGCCGTCGCCGGGCTCGGTCTCGAGCACCGGTGAGACGGCCACCACGCTATCGCCCTCGTCGACCCGGGCGACACGAACGCCGGTGGCGTCCCGGCCCTGCTCGGAGATCTCGTCGACGCCCATCCGCACGATGTTGCCGGCGGACGAGAAGACCAGGATCTCGCTCCCGGCGGCGACGATGAAGGCGGCGACGACCTCGCCCCGGGCCTCGGTGACCCTGACACCCCGCACCCCCTGGCCGCCCCGGCCCTGCTGCTTGAAGGCCGCGACCGGCGTGCGCTTGCCGTGACCGCTCGACGACACGAACAACAGCATCTCGTCGTCGCGGGCGACGTCGGCGCTGACCACGCCGTCGGCGGCCGACTTGAGCTTCATCCCGCGTACGCCGGCGGTGGCCCGCCCCATCGACCGGACGTCCTCCTCGGAGAACCGGATCGTCATGCCGAGCTTCGACACCATGAAGACGTCGTCGGCGCCGTTCGTCTGGATCACGCGCACCAGCTCGTCGCCCTCGTTCAGGTTGATCGCGATGAGCCCGGCCCGCAGCGACGAGTCGTATTCCGACATGCGCGTCTTCTTCACCATGCCGTTACGCGTCGCGAAGAACAGGTACGCGCCGTCCTCGTAGGTGCGGGTGTCGATGACGGCCTCGATGTGCTCGTCGGGCTGCAGTGCGACGAGGTTGACGAGCGCGGTGCCGCGCGCGGTGCGGTCCTTGATCGGGATTTCGTGCGCGCGCAGCCGGTACACGCGGCCGCGGTTGGAGAAGAACAACAGGTACGAGTGTGCCGTGGTGACGAGCAGGTGCTCGACGTAGTCCTCGTCGCGAAGTTTGCCGCCGCGCACACCCTTGCCGCCACGGCCCTGCGTGCGGAACTGGTCGACCGGCACGGTCTTCACGTAGCCGTTGCGGCTGAGCACGAGCACGAGCTCCTCGTCCTCGATGAGGTCGAGGTCGGCCAGGTCGCCCGGATCGCTGGTGATCTCGGTGCGGCGGTCGTCGCCGTAGGTGTCCTTCACCCGGCCGAGCTCGTCCTTGATCACGGCCCGGAGCTTCGTGTCGTCGGCGAGGATCGCCTCGAGTTCGGCGATCGTGGCCCGGAGGTCGTCGAACTCGTCGCGCAGCTTCTGGTGCTCGAGGGCGGCGAGCCGGCGCAGCGGGAGGTCGAGGATGTGCGTGGCCTGGGTCTCGCTGAACGAGAACGGCTCGGCCATGAGCGCGGTGCGCGCCGCGTCGGCCGACTCGGAGCCGCGGATCAGCGTGATGATCGCGTCGATCATGTCGAGGGCGCGCAGCAGGCCCTCGACGATGTGGGCGCGGTCGCGGGCCTTGGCGAGACGGTGCTCGGTGCGGCGGGTGACGACCTCGACCTGGTGGGCGATGTACACCTCGAGTGCCGTGAGGAGGTTGACCACGCGCGGCGCCCCGTTGACGAGCGCGAGCATGTTGGCCGCGAAGTTGGTCTGCATCGGCGTGTGCTTGTAGAGCTGGTTGAGCACCACCTGCGCGTTCGCGTCGCGCTTGAGCTCGACCACCAGACGGGTCGTGTCGCCGGCCGACTCGTTGCGCACGTCGCGGATGCCCTCGATCCGGCGCTCGTTCACCAGGTCGGCGATCTTCGACCCGATCACCTCGACCGATGTCTGGTACGGCACGGCCGTGACCACGATCCGTTGGCCGCCCCGGCCGTCCTCGTCGATCTCGGCCCGCGCCCGCATGCGCACCGAACCGCGGCCGGTGCGGAGGTACTCGACGATCCCGGCGCGGCCGAGGATCGTGGCGCCGGAGGGGAAGTCGGGGCCCTGCACGAACTGCATGAGGTCCTCGATGGTGGCGTCGGGGTGGTCGATCAGGTGCACGGTGGCGTCGATCACCTCGCTCAGGTTGTGCGGCGGGATGTTCGTGGCCATGCCCACCGCGATGCCGCCGCCCCCGTTCACGAGGAGGTTCGGGAAGCGCGCCGGGAGCACCACCGGCTGGTTGTGCTGGCCGTCGTAGGTGGGCTCGAAGTCGACGGTGTCCTCGTCGATCTCGCCGACCAGTTCCATCGCGAGCGCCGCGAGCCGGGCCTCGGTGTAGCGCTGCGCCGCCGGGCGGTCGGCCGGGTCGGGCGAACCGAAGTTCCCGTGCCCGTCGACGAGCGGGTAGCGCAACGAGAAGTCCTGGGCCATCCGCGCGAGCGCGTCGTAGATCGCCCCGTCACCGTGCGGGTGGTACACCGCCATCACGTGCCCCACCGCGTTCGCGCACTTCCGGTGCTGGCGGTCGGGCCGCATGTTCTGGTCGTACATGCCGTAGAGGATGCGGCGCTGCACCGGCTTCAGCCCGTCGCGCGCGTCGGGCAGCGCCCGCGACGTGATGACCGACATCGCGTAGTCGAGGAAGGAGCGTTCCATCTCCTCCTGGATCTCGATCGGTTCGATGTTGCCCAGGATCTGATCGTCTTCGGGCATCGCTCCCCCAGCCTCAGATGTCGAGGAAACGCACGTCTCTTGCGTTCTCCTGGATGAATCCCCGCCGCGCGTCGACGTCGTCGCCCATGAGGGTCGACATCATCTGGTCGGCGATGGCGGCGTCCTCCACCGAGATCTGCAACAGCGTGCGGGTCTCGGGGTCCATCGTGGTCTCGGAAAGCTGCGGCCAGTCCATCTCGCCGAGCCCCTTGAACCGGTTGATCTCGATCTTGCGGCCTTCGTGCTCGGCCTCGAACGCGGCGAGGGCGGCGTCGTCCTTGAGGTACACGCGGTCGTCCTTGCCCATCTTCACGCTGTAGAGCGGCGGCTGCGCGATGTAGACGAAACCGCCGCGCACGATCTCGGGCAGCTGCCGGTAGAAGAACGTGAGCAGCAGCGTGCGAATGTGCGCGCCGTCGACGTCGGCGTCGGCGAGCAGGACGATCTTGTGGTACCGGAGCTTCGCGACGTCGAACTCCTCGCCGATGCCGGTGCCGACCGCGGAGATCAGCGCCTGGATCTCCTCGTTGCGCAGCATCTTGTCGATGCGGGCCCGCTCGACGTTGAGGATCTTGCCCCGGATCGGCAGGATCGCCTGGAAGCGCGGGTCGCGCGCCTTCTTGGCGCTCCCGCCGGCGCTGTCGCCCTCGACGATGAACAGCTCGGCTTCCTCGGGCGTGCGCGAGGAGCAGTCGGCCAGCTTGCCCGGCATCGACGCCGACTCGAGCAGCGACTTGCGGCGGGTGAGGTCGCGCGCCTGGCGGGCGGCCAGACGCGCCCGGGACGCCTGCGTGGCCTTCGTGACGATGGCCTTGCCCTCGGTGGGGTGCTCCTCGAGCCAGTCCTTCAACTTCTCGTTCGTGACGCGCTCGACGAACGAGCGGATCTCGGTGTTGCCGAGCTTGGTCTTGGTCTGCCCCTCGAACTGCGGGTTGCGCAACTTCACCGAGACGATCGCCGTGAGGCCCTCGCGGATGTCCTCGCCCTGGAGGTTGTCGTCCTTCTCCTTGAGGTGGCCCTTCTCGCGGGCGTAACGGTTGACGACGTTGGTGAGGGCCTTCTTGAAGCCCTCCTCGTGCATGCCGCCCTCGGTGGTGGCGATGTTGTTGGCGAAGCTGTGCAGCCCCTCGTAGAAGCCCGTGTTCCACTGCATCGCGATCTCGACCTCGCCCTCGGCGTAGGTCTCGGTGAGCGACACCACGAGCGCGAACAGCGGGTCCTTCGACGCGTTCAGGTGGGCGACGAAGTCGACGATGCCGCCGTCGAAGCGGAAGGTCTGCTCGACCGGCTCGTCGGCGCGTTCGTCGCGGAAGACGATCTCGAGGCCCTTGTTGAGGAACGCCATCTCGCGGAGGCGCTCGAGCAGCGTCGACGCCCGGAAATCGACCTCTTCCATGATCGTCGGGTCGGGCCAGAAGGTGACCGACGTGCCCGTGCCGACGGCGTCGCCGACGCGTTGCAGCGGGGCTTCGGGCTCGCCGCCGTCGAGGAAGGTCTGCGCGTAGAGGCCGCCGTCGCGGCGGATCTCGAGGTCGAGCCGGCGCGACAGCGCGTTGACGACCGACACGCCCACGCCGTGCAGCCCGCCCGAGATCTTGTAGCCCTCGCCCCCGAACTTGCCCCCTGCGTGCAACATCGTGAGCACGATCTCGGCGGCCGACTTGTCGGGGTACTCGGGATGCGGGTCGACCGGGATGCCGCGCCCGTCGTCGACCACGCGGCACCCGCCGTCGGCGAGGAGCGTGACCGTGATGCGCGTCGCGTGACCCGCGAGGGCCTCGTCGACGGAGTTGTCGACCACCTCGTAGACCATGTGGTGGAGCCCCGTCGGGCCGGTCGAACCGATGTACATCCCGGGGCGCTCGCGCACCGGTTGCAGACCCTTCAGGATCGAGATGTCCTTGGCGCCGTACGCCACCTGCGAGCCCCTCGTGGAATGTGGTGCGAACCTGCCCCCGCCGACCCGCGAAATACCTGGTCAGAAGCGGTTTTTCCGATCGTCGCAGTCTACCAGATCGGTGCGCCGGGAACACCGGCCGGACCGGGCGCGACGACCACCCGCAACGACGTGACCGGGGGGCCGCCGCGGGCGCCTCGCGCGGCCTCTCCCGCGGCCTCGACCAGCGCCGTCTCGAGATAGCGCGCGCGCGTCGCCCACGCCGGTCCGTCGACCTCGACCGTGCACAACCCGTCGCGCAACGACCGCACCCGACTGTGGGCCGCGAGCGGCTCGCCCGCGACCGAACCCCACGCCGCGACCACCAGCGCGAACGTGTCCGCCGGCCCGACGCCGAGTTGCGCGCCCACCTGTGCGAGCGCGTCGCCGAGCGGCACCGGGTCGGCGCGATCGCGGCGCCGGGTCACCCGTCGAACCCCTCGACGCGCCCGTCGTGTATCCGCAGGCGGCGCTCGGGCACCACCTCGGGCGGGATCGCGCCGGCGGTCGTGAGCAACGTCTGGGCGACCGGGAGATGGCGCACGAGCGCCGCCGACCGTTCCGGATCCAGCTCGCTGAAGACGTCGTCGAGCAGCAGGACCGGCGCGGCGCCGGTGAGGTCGCCGACCACCTCGTGGCCGGCGAGGCGGAGCGCGAGGGCGAGCGTTCGCTGCTCGCCCTGCGACGCCTGGTGGCGGGCGTCGAGCCCGTCGACGCCGAGGCGCAACTCGTCGCGGTGCGGGCCGACGAGCGTCAGGCCGCGTTCGGTCTCCGCCCGCCGCTTCCCCGCCAGCGCCGCGGCCAGCGCCGACTCGACCGCACCCGCGTCGGCGCTGGTCAGGGGCTCGGGGAACCATTCGGTGTCGTAGGCGCCGGTCACCTCCGACCCGGCACCGGCGAGCACCGCGTAGCCGCGGCCGACCGCCGGCAGCAGCCGGTCGAGGAGCCGGAGACGGCCCCGCACCAGCTCGCCGGCCGCGTGCACGAACTGCGCGTCGAACACCTCGAGGGTCGACAGCGCGTCGGCGTCGCGCAGCCCGCCGCGCAACAACGCGTTGCGTTGTTTGAGGACGCGTTCGAAGTCGTGCAACACCGCGACGTAACGCGGAGTGAGCATCGTGAGGAGCTCGTCGAGGTACGCACGCCGTTGTGCCGGACCCTCCTTCACGAGCGCGAGGTCGTCGGGCGCGAACACCGTGACGCGCAACAGTCCGTGCAGATCGCGCGCACGCGCGACCGGCTGGCGATTGCACATGATGCGATTGCGGCCCGCGGCGCGGATCTCGGCCTCGAACAGTTGCGTGCGTTCGCCGGTGACCACCTCGGCCCGCACGACCGCGCCGGGCGCGCCGGCGCGGATCACCATCGCGTCGGGGACGCCGCGGAACGAGCGCAGGCGCGCCACCCAACCGATCGCCTCGAGCAGGCTGGTCTTGCCCTGCCCGTTGGCGCCGTAGAGGACCGTGAGCCCGGGGTGCAGGGCGAGGTCGACCTCGGCCAGGCCCCGGAAGTCGTGCAGCCACAGGTGCCCGACGCTCGTGGCCGTGGGCGCGTCGGCGAGGACGGGCACGGGCCGCTCAGGAGGTGCGGACGGGCATCAGGAGGTAGAGGAAGTCGCCGCCCTCCGACGACCGCAGCGTCGCCGGGCGCATCGGATCGATCGTCTCGAGCGCCACGTCGGTCGCGTCGATGGCGTCGACACCCTCGCGCAGGTACACCGGGTTGAACGCGGCGGTCAGTTCGCCGCCCTCGAACTTCGCGTCGAGCGTCTCGTGGGCGTCGCCGATCTCCTGCGCGGTCATCGACATCTCGAGGCCGTCGGGGCTCATCGCGAGGCGCACCGGCGCGTTGTCGCGGTTCTGGCCGACGATCTGCACCCGGTCGAGCGCGTCGAGAAGCGCATCGCGGGCGACGGTCAGGCGGTTCGGGTAGTCGCTCGGGATGAGCTGTTCGTAGTTGGGGAAGTCGCCCTCGATGAGCCGGGCGGTGACCTCGGCCCGCGACGTGCGGAACACGACGTCGCGCTCGCGCAGCACCACCTCGATCTCGCCGTCGCCGGCGAGGCGCTGCACCTCGGCGAGGCCCTTCGCGGCCACGAGGACCCGCTGGCCCTCCTGCAGCATGCTCACGCCGGGCAGGTCACGGACGGCGAGGCGGTACGAGTCGGTGGCGACGAGGCGCAGACCGCCGTCGTGGGCGGTGAGCAGCACGCCGGTCAGGATCGGGCGCATGTCGTCCTTCGAGGCCGCCCGCACGACCTGGCGCAACGCCGACGCGAACGCCGCGGCCTCCACGCGCACCCCGCTGCCGTCGGGGGCGACGAGGCGCGGGTAGTCGTCGGCGGGCTTCAGCCGCAACGAGGTGGCGAACCGGCCCGCCGTGATCGAGGCCTCGTCGCCCTTCACCTCGATCGTGACCGGACCGGGCTCGAGCCGGCGCACGATCTCGCCGAGCAGCTTCGGGACCACGGCGACACCGGGCTCCTCCACCTCGGCCGGCACCCGCACGCGATTGGTGATCTCGAGGTCGGAACCGATGAGCTCGAGCCCCTCGGGGGTTGCGGTGAGGCGCAGGTCCTGGAGCACCGGCAGCGCCCCGGTCCGGCTGGCGACCGTGCGCTGGGTGGTCGCAACGGCATCGGCCAGGGTGTCTCGCTCGCAGCGGAACTTCACAGTGCCCTCCTCGGCGACGTCATTCTGGAATTCTTCAGGGTTGTAGTAGTAGGGGCTGTGGATTGTGGACAACCCGGTGTCCGCCCTGGTGGGCGGGCCTGCGGGCGTACACCGCGCCGTCCACCGTGGTCCACAGCGCGCGCCGCCCGCCCGGCGGTGGGCGCCGGTGATCCCCGGTGACCCGACGGATACCCCCAGTCGTCCACAGGGTTATCCACCGGCTCCGAGCTTGATGCGGCTGATCAGCTCGTTGACCTGCTCGAACACCACCCGCTTCTCCGCCATCTGGCCCCGGATCTTCTCGCAGGCGTGCATGACCGTGGTGTGGTCGCGGCCGCCGAACTCCTCGGCGATCTTGGGGTAGCTGTAGTCGGTCAGCTCCCGGAAGACGTACATCCCGATCTGGCGGGCGGTGACGAGCGGGCGACGCCGGCTCTTGCCGCAGAGGTCGTCGACGGTCCAGCCGAACATCTTGGCGGTCTCCTCGAGGATGACCTGCGGTGTGATGACACGGGGCCGGGCGGCCGGGAGGAGATCCGAGAGGACCTCCTTCGCGACGTCCTCGGTGAGCGGCACGCGGTTCAGGCTCGAGTAGGCCGCGACGCGGATGAGCGAGCCCTCGAGTTCGCGCACGTTGTCGACGACGTTGTCGGCGATGAAGGCGAGCACCGGGTCGGGGATGCCGGCGAGCTGTTCGGCCTCGGCCTTCTTGCGCAAGATGGCGAGGCGCGTCTCGAACTCGGGCGGCTGGATGTCGGTGATGAGGCCCCACTCGAACCGGCTGCGCAGGCGGTCCTCGATCGTGGCGATCGACTTGGGCGGCCGGTCGGAGGAGATGACGATCTGGCTGCCGCGGCCGTGCAGGTCGTTGAACGTGTAGAAGAACTCCTCCTGCAACTGCTCGGTGCGTTCGAGGAACTGGATGTCGTCGACGAGGAGCACGTCGACCTCGCGGTAGCGACGCTTGAAGGCGGGCATCCCCTTCGAGCGCATGGCGTCGACGAACTCGTTCATCATCGTCTCGGTGGAGACGTAGCGCACCTGCTTGCTCGAGAACAGCTCGCGCACGTGGTGGCCGATCGCGTGCAGGAGGTGGGTCTTTCCGAGGCCGGCGGCGCCGTAGATGAACAGCGGGTTGTACGAGCGCGACGGGCTCTCGGCGACCGACAGCGCGGCGGCGTGCGCGAACCGGTTCGACGCGCCGATCACGAACTGGTCGAAGGTGTAACGCGGGTTGAGGTGCGTGGCCTTGTATGCCGCGTCGGCGGTGACGGCGACGTTCGCGTCGGTTGCGGGGTCGGCCGGTGCGGAGCGTTCGGCGGGCGCGGTCTCCGGCACGATCGCGTCGAGGTCGGGGAGCGGGTTGGGCGCGGGCCGTTGTGCCGTGGTGACGATCAACTCGATCGTGTACGGCACGCCGACGAGCGCCTGGACCGCGTCGGCGAGCAGCCCGAGGTAGCTCGTGCGCAGTCGTTCGACGGCGACGGAGCTGGGGACGCCGAGCACGAACGTGTCGTCGGTGAGGTCCTCGGCGTGCACGCCCTGGAACCACGTGTTCCAGGTGGCCTCGGCGAGTTGCGCGCGAACGGCTGCGGCGACCTTTTCCCAGAGGTCATCTGCTGCCGGCGTACCCACGCGTCTCCACTCCCCTCGCCTCCGGGCCCGCTTGTCCACAACGCGATCCACACGTGTGGAGAAGCGGGCGGGACCCCCCGGACCCCCGCCGCAGCGGGGAGAACGGCCCCTCGGCACCGGTTCCCCGGGCCCGTGGGGAGCGGCACCCTACCGCGCTGTGGACAATGCGACAACCGGCCGGCGCGCCCGCCGCGGCCGACCGCCACGGATTGCCGACGGGCGCGGTCGCGGCCTAGGATCGGGTCCTTGTCCGCGCACCGGAGCCCCGGCTCCCGGGTGCGCGCCCCCCGCCCCGGGCCCCAGCCTCGGCCCCGGGCGCATCGAGGAGGCCATGCGTGAAGAGGACCTACCAGCCCAACAACCGGAAGCGGAAGCGCAAGCACGGGTTCCGCCTCCGCATGCGGACCCGGGCGGGTCGGGCGACGCTCAAGCGGCGTCGCAACAAGGGTCGCGCCAACCTCTCCGCCTGATCTGGCGCGTCCGTGACCGTGCAGCGTTCCGCGCCCTGGCCCGCGGCCGTCGTCGGCGCGAGGGTCCGATCGTGGTGAGCGTCGCGACCCTCGGCACCGCGTCCGAGCCGCCCCGCGCCGCGTTCGCGGTCGGCCGGAACGTCGGCGGCGCCGTCGTGCGCAACCGGGTGCGGCGACGCCTGCGTTCGGCGCTGGTCGAGCACCACGACCTGCTCCGCCCCGGCTGCGGCTACCTCGTCATCGCCGATGCCGCGGCCGCCGATGCCACCTACGGTGAGCTCGACGGGTGGGTTTCCGCCGCGCTGCGCGCGCATTCCCACGGAGCACGGCGATGACGTCACTCCCGGCGCGCGGAATGCTCGGTGGCATCAACCTCTATCAGCGGTTGACTGTTCACCGCCTGTCGCCATGCCGGTACGTGCCGTCGTGTTCGGCGTACGCCCGTGAGGCGGTCGAGGTGCACGGCGCCGCCCGCGGCGGCTGGTTGGCGGTGCGCCGGCTGAGCCGCTGTCACCCGTGGGGCGGGCACGGCTGGGACCCGGTGCCCGGGCCCGACGGCGCCGTGGCGCCGGAACCGGGCCGAGTCGAACCGGGTTCGGAGGTGCGGGCGCCGTGATCCTGGCCAGCGTCTTCGAGCCGCTCTACGAGGTGATCGGGTGGCTCCTCGCGTTCTTGTACAAGTTGCCGCCGCACAACCTCGGCATCGCCATCATCCTCATGACGTTCGTCGTCATGGCGGTGCAGTTGCCGCTCATCACCAAGCAGACCCGCTCGATGATCGTGATGCAGCGGGTCCAGCCCGAGATCAAGAAGATCCAGGCGAAGTTCAAGGACGACCGCCAGAAGATGAACGAAGAGATGATGCGGTTCTACCAGGAGAACAAGATCAATCCCCTGGCCGGCTGCCTCCCACTCCTGCTCATCATGCCGATCGGCTTCGCGGTGTTCGGCGCCTTCCGCGACCCCGGCATCCAGGCCCACGTGCCGCGTCAGGGGACGTTCAACCAGTTGTACGTCGACATCTGCGGCGGAGCGGACGTGCCCGTCAAGGACTGCAACCAGGCCGTGAAGACCGACCCGCCGCCCGCCTTCGACTTCCTGGGCACCGAACTCAACGTGTCGGCGCAGAAGGCCGTCGAGGAGGGTGGCGTCGTGCACGCGCTCCCCTGGCTCGCGTTGCTCGGCGTCGTCGTGTTCTCCGGGTGGTACCAGGTGCGCCAGACCCAGGCCCGCCAACTCCGCCAGGGCTCACCGGTGAACAAGCAGATGCAGACGATCACGCGCATCATGCCGGTGTTCTTCGGGTTCATCTCGTACGGCCTGTTCGCCGCCACGACGCTGTACTTCGCGGTGTCGAACCTGTGGCGGATCGGGCAACAGCATTTCGTGCTCAACAAGTTCTACGAGCAGGAGCACCTCGGAAAGCCCAAGGCGCTCGGGACGCCGGAGCCGGAGCCGCCCGCGGCGAAGGCGAACGGGACGGAAGGGTCGAAGCCCGCCGGGAAGAGCGGC
>Ga0075471_10002693_pt1 | contig 11586 bp, 8 predicted proteins | sample DEB19_08_DNA_2_FD_74787 | JGI IMG/M metagenome (GOLD analysis project Ga0075471, IMG submission 74787) | Aqueous microbial communities from the Delaware River and Bay under freshwater to marine salinity gradient to study organic matter... | ecosystem: Environmental > Aquatic > Marine > Coastal ... | reverse complement strand
GGGCGAAGTAATGTTCCCCGGTGTCTTGCAGCGTATCTTGACCAACCCGGTCGATGGTTTGGACAACTACCGCGAAATGATGCGTCTGCTAGTCGAAGACAATTCCGCCTTGAAGGTCTATGTCAACGTACAGGACGAGTAAACCTCAGAGCGGCCGCCTCGACTGGCTATCCGCCTGCTTGCCTAGAAGGAATACACGCAGGCTGAGTATGCTTTGGCTGAGTATGCTCTCGCTGGGTTCGGCCAGATCGGATTGGCTGAGGCTGTGTTTAATCGGCATGCGCAGGTTAGGCCCAAGCCATTTAGGCGTGCTGCTGTTGGGCTTGGGTGTGGGGCTCACGGGTTGCCAGCCCGCTGCCTCGACTGCGAAGTCTGACGCGCAAGCTCAACTGCCGGCCGAACTGTCGTGGCCCGAGCAGATCGCGCGGGTGCGTCAAGGCCAGAGCGAAGAGATTCGGCTGGAGCAGATTCCAGTTCCGCCGAACGACTTGAGCCAACTGGCTGAATTAAAGGGCTTGAAAACACTAATCCTCGATGCCGGACTAGTCGATGATGCTCACGTATCCAGTTTGGCAGGGCTGAGCGGCTTGGAACATCTGCGCTTGCGCAGTAGCCCTCTCAGCGATCAAGGTCTGGTCGAACTAGCCAGTTATCGGCTCGACCGATTGATGATTCTCAACATACCCCAAGCTCAACCCACCGCCCGCGGTTTGGCAGCGCTGGCGGCTCTCCCACGCATTCGGCAATTGCGCATCGCGGGACGTCAAATTGATGATGCCGCCATCGCGTCGCTCCTGCAGTGGCCTGCGCTGACCAGCCTGCATTTGATCAGCCCGAACATCAGCGAAGCGGCCTTGAAAACCATTGCTGCGATGCCCGAGTTGAGCTCGTTTTATATCGACGATTGTCCGCTCAGCGACGAAGCATGGGAGCAACTTTTTCGCCAGCGGCCGCAACTGCATGTGCATATCGATCAAGCGCATCACGATCGCGATCCGCAGCCTGGGCATTAGCAGCCTGCCTGAAAAAGGGATCCGACCCTTCAGGAAAGCCCGCTCCTCTGGCAAAGCAGGTTGGTTTTCAGCGTAGATAAAAAAACGGAGAGACGCTGCCCGCTCATTCAAACCGCTCGCTGAGTCACCACGAGGCATGCTGAGCTTGAGCCGAGCGGACGGCCAACCGATGGAAGCTCAACCAAACGGCGATACCCCACAGCAGACTGTTAGCGGAATACACGAACCAGCCGATCCAGGCATGGCCTTGTAGTGGCAACCACCTGGCGAGAGTCACCAGTGGAAAGTTCACGACCGCATTGAATAGAACGAATACTTGATCAAGCGCAGAAGGGGCAGCGGCGGAATCAAATCGAGCCATCGTCGCGCCGATAACCATGAGCAGCGTGAGCAACTGCACGCAGAAGTGACAGGCAGCGACTGCCGGTACGCACACCCAAAAACGCGTTAGTACGGAGCGCTGTAGTGCAAGAGCCACAACCGAGGCTTACCTTTCAGGTTCGATCGACGCGGACATGCTGCCTTTGCAATTGCGACTGCGATCGTCGCGTCCGAAAGCATGAATCTGATCGCGTTTGAGCTCGGCATGTTCCTTGGTAGTTGTCAGCAGAACGGCGCGGCCATCGGTGTCGACTTGCTTGGCCAATTGAAAGGCTTGCTCGGTCGTATGCCCAAACAGGTTTCGCAGCATCTCGATGACGTATTCGTAGGTATGATTGGGATCATCCCATAAAACCACATGATAGCGCGGCTGACGCTTGGGTGGTGGATCCTGCGGTTTGGCTTTGCGTGAAACAATAGGTTCTGCCACTTCAGGTTCCATGACAGCAGTGTCGGATTGTCCCATGGGATCCATTCTCCTCAAACCAGAAAGAACCAAAACCAACTATGTCGATAACAGCGAAAGCCAGAGCAGGGCGGTGGGTCGCCACGCACGCGTTATAACCGGATATATTGTAACGCCCGGTAGGGGTGTTTTATCAAGCATCTTCGCTACTATTGGACCCAAGAAAAGTGATCTATGTCCCATTTTGCAGCGATTGATCGTTATCTTCAGCAAAGTCAACCCAGTCACCTGGAGCAGCTCAAGCAGTGGCTGCGGATTCCCAGCGTGAGTGCCGACCCGCAGGCGGGCCCAGCCATGCAGCAATCGGCCCAGTGGGTTGCCGACACTCTGGCCCGGCATGGCTTCCGTACGGAACTGATTCCCACCAGCGGACCGCCGCTGGTGTATGCGGAAAGTCCACCGGTGCCCGGCAAGCCCGTAGCCCTGGTTTACGGGCATTACGACGTGCAACCGCCCGATCCGCTGGACAAGTGGATTACACCTCCCTTTGAACCGACCGAGCGGGACGGCAACTTGGTCGCGCGTGGTGCGACAGACGACAAGGGGCAGGTACTGACTCATGTACTGGGTGCGGCCGCGTGGTTGAGCACTGGCCAGCCGTTACCGTTACAGGTCAAATTCCTCATCGAGGGTGAGGAGGAAGTGGGCAGCGAGCAGTTGTCGGCGGCCTTGCCGGGGCTGCGCGAGCGACTGGCCAGCGATGTGATCGTGATTAGCGATTCGTCGCAGTACGCGGTCGGACAACCCGCCATTACCTATGGCTTGCGGGGTATCGCTTACTTTGAGATTCGGCTGCACGGGCCCAAACAAGATTTGCACTCTGGTAGTTTCGGCGGTGCGGTGCACAATCCGGCGGTGGCTCTGGCGAAATTGCTGGCAGCGATGATTGACTCGGACGGCCGCATTCAACTGCCGGGGTTTTATGACAGCGTCAAGCCACTGGAGCCATCGGAGCGGCAGATGTGGCAATCGCTGAACTTTGACGACACCGCCTTCGCCAAGCAAATTGGCGTTTCAGCGTTGGTAGGTGAGCGCGGTTTTAGCACGTTGGAACGCCGCTGGGCTCGACCGACTTTTGATATCCACGGTTTGATGGGTGGGTATCAAGGCGAAGGAGGCAAAACCATCATTCCTTCGTGGGCCGGAGCCAAGATCAGTTTCCGCTTGGTACCTAATCAAACGCCCGCTGCAGTGGCCGAGCAACTGAAGCAATTTCTGGCTGAACATGCGCCCGCTGGCGTGCGCGTCGAACTAATCGAATTGCATGGTGGCCCCGGAGTTGTTGTCGATCCGCACAGTCCCTACATGTCAGCGGCTCAATCGGCCGTGGCCGAAGCCTTTGGCAAACCACCTGTGCTGATACGCGAGGGAGGCTCGATCCCTGTCGTCGCGGAAATGGTCACCACCACGGGAGCTGACGTATTGCTGCTGGGTTGGGGCCTGGAAGACGATGGCGCGCATAGTCCCAACGAGAAATTCCACATTGCTGACTTTTATCGTGGCATTCGCGCCAGCAGCCACTTATGGCACCATTTGGCTCAAGTTTCCCAAACCCATTAGCAGCGTGCCTGCCTCAGGCCAGCCGGAGAGACCATGCTTGATCGCAAGACCATCGTCGAGAATATCGATTTAGTTAAGGAAAACTGTCGCCGCCGTGGAGTCCAAAGCGCAGTCGACCAATTGGTTACCCTCGAAAGTGCTCGTCGAGCCAAGCTGCATGAGGCTCAGGAGTTGAACCGTCAAGCCAACGAGGTGAGCAAACTCATCGGGCCAGCCAAGTCGGCCGAGGAACGTGAGCGGCTCAAAGAGCAAGGCAGACTGCTACGCGAACAGAAGGATGCGGCTCAAGCCGAACACGATCGCTTGGATGCCGAAGCGTTGGCGATACAAGTGCACATACCCAATCTCACCCATCCAGCCGCACCCATCGGTGGCGATGATTCGGCCAACACGGAGATTGCTCGCGGTCGCACGCCTATCCCCAACTTCGCCTTCCAGCCCAAAGACCATTTGGAATTAGGCAAACTGCATGACTTGATCGATTTCGAAGGTGGAGCGCGCGTCGCTGGGGCTGGTTTCTATTTTCTTAAGAACGAAGCCGTACTGTTGGAGTTAGCTCTACAACAATTCGCCGTGCAGCATTTGTTGCGTCGGGGATTCGCGCCGATCACCACTCCCGATGTGGCGCACACGCAAATCCTGCATGGTATCGGGTTCATGCCGCGCGGCCCTGAGACTCAGATCTACTCCATCGAGAATACCGACTTGAATTTGGTTGCCACTGCCGAAATCACCTTGGGTGGCATGTTGGCGGATCAAGTCTTGGAAGCCGATCAGTTACCGATCAAGCTGTGTGGCATCAGCCACTGCTTCCGTACCGAAGCGGGCGCTGCCGGCCGCGCTTCTAAAGGACTCTACCGCGTGCACCAGTTCACCAAGATCGAAATGTTTGCTTTCACGCTGCCCGACCAGAGCGCGGCGATTCATGAAGAACTGCGTGAGATCGAATGCGAACTATTCGACATGCTGGAGATTCCCTATCGCGTAGTCGACACGGCCACAGGGGATCTCGGCGGACCTGCCTACCGCAAGTACGACCTCGAAGCCTGGATGCCTGGTCGAGGCGATGGCGGCCAGTGGGGCGAAGTCACCAGCACCTCCAATTGCACCGACTATCAAGCTCGACGGCTTAATATCCGCTATCGCATCAAGGGAGAAAAGGGAACCCATTTGGTCCATACGCTCAATGGAACCGCGATCGCAATCAGTCGCGCGCTGATTGCCATTTTGGAAAACCATCAGCAAGCCGATGGCAGCATCCGCGTCCCAACCATTTTGCAACCATGGGTAGGCAAAGCCGTCATCGAGTAGACTCGCAATCGAAGTGGCTTCTGGAGACGCAAGGCTCAGGTGCTGCGCTCGCGTCGGCCTCGACTGCTGCATGGGCCGCAGCTTCTGCTGCCCTGGCAGGCGTCCTCTGGTGAGGGTTTCACCGCGGCAAGTCGCTGGATCCTGCGTCGTTTTGGGCCAGGTCCGCCGCGGGTTGCACCCGATGTTGCTTGGCTGACGCTGATGAAATAGACTACAGGTATCCCGCCAGAGCCCTTTCCCACCTACCGATAATCTAGCGAGCTGAACCGAAGTCATGCTGCAGACGAACTGCCTGACACGAAATGCTCTGTGCACACGACTGCCCGGTCAGTCAGTTGCGCGAACGGTTTGTTCAAGGCTCTCTGTCAGTCTGCTGCTATTACTTCTCGCTTGGATTTTGGAACCGGCTGTGCGGGCTGTCGAACCAGCGGTTAAGGAATCTGCAGTACGAGGGTCATCGGCTTTGCCGACCGATCCACGATTGAAGTTCGAATTAGACATTCAGCCGATTCTGACGGCGCGCAGTTGCAATTCGGGCCCCTGTCACGGCAAGGCTCGCGGACAAAACGGCTTTGCCTTGTCGCTGCTCGCCTTTGACCCCGATTTCGACTACGCCGCGATTGTTTCCGACGCGCGCGGCCGCAGGCTCTTTCCGGCTTCGCCTGAGCATAGCCTGCTGCTGGAGAAGGCGACTGGCCAAGCGCCGCATGGCGGAGGCGTGCGCATCGAATTCGGCGATGAAGACTACCGCAAGATTGTTGAGTGGATCCGCGACGGGGCACCGCGAATCGCCGTCGATGATCCTAAATTGGTGCGAGTAGAAATCTTGCCGCATGCGCACGCGCTTGCGCCGGAGCAGACTGAGCAATTGAAGGTGGTGGCCCATTACAGCAATGGTTCGACGCGTGATGTCACGACGACATGTGCTTATCTCTCCAATGAACCAGCCATTGTGTCGGTCACCCCGCGTGGCTTGCTGACCGCTGGCAAAATTCCGGGCGAAGCCACGATCATGGCACGCTACATGGGCGTTATCGCCACATGGAGCACAGCTATTCCACGTGCAGGCACGGTGACTGAGCAACAGTACGCAGCACTACCCAAACAGAATTTTATTGACGACCTGGTCATTGCTAAACTCCAAGGCCTGAATGTTTTACCCAGCCAGGGGTGTAGCGATGCCACCTTCCTACGACGCGCCATGCTGGACACCATCGGACGATTGCCCACACCGGAGGAATCGCGGCAATTCCTTGACGATTCGGTGGCTGGAAAACGCGAGCGGTTGATCGATGCCTTGCTGGAACGCGAAGAGTACGCTGACTTTTGGGCCAACAAATGGGCTGACTTGCTGCGGCCCAATCCCTATCGCGTGGGTATCAAGGCCACGCAAAGTCTCGATGGCTGGCTGCGTGAAAAGTTCCGAGCCAATGTGCCGTACGATCAGTTTGTCCGCGAACTGCTGACCGCGCAGGGCAGCACGTGGCGCAACGGAGCGGTTACCCTATTCCGCGATCGGCGAGGTCCCGAGGAATTGACCACGATCGTCAGCCAATTGTTTTTGGGTGTGCGACTGGAATGCGCCAAATGCCATCAGCACCCGTTCGAAGTTTATGGCCAAAGCGATTTCTACAGTTTTGGTGCTTACTTTGCCCGCGTAGGTTTCAAGGGTACAGGTCTATCGCCACCGATTTCAGGCGGTGAAGAAATGGTGCTGGTCTCGCGCTCGGGTGAAGTCAAGCATCCGCTGACCAAAGAAGTGCTCCCCCCCAAGCCTTTGCTCGTCGCGGCTCAACCGCTCGACCCGGAGCTGGATCCGCGCGTGGCCTTGGTTGATTGGATGACTTCGCCTGACAACCCCTACTTTGCCCGCGTCGCGGTCAATCGCATTTGGAACGAATTGTTCGGTAAGGGTTTGGTCGATCCTGTGGATGACATGCGTGCCACCAATCCGCCCAGCAATCCTGAGTTATTGGATGCTTTAGCGGCCGAGTTCCGACGCGTGGGCTTCGATCAGAAGCGGTTATTGAAAACGATTTTGAGCTCGCAGACTTACGCATTGTCGTCGCTACCCAATGAGACGAACGCGGCTGACATCCGCAATTTTTCGCGGCATTACCGGCGGCGGATGCGGGCTGAGGTGCTAGCCGATGCGTTGGCTGACATAACGGGTGTGTCCGATCGCTTTGATGGAGCGGCGCCCGAGTCGCGGGCCATGCAATTGTGGACGTTCCGCACTGGATCCGATCTGCTGGATGCGTTCGGGCGTCCCGATCCCAACCAGGATCCGCCGTGCGAGCGCACGCCCGATGCGACGATGGTGCAAGCGTTGCACCTGATGAATGCTTCGCAGTTACAGAGTAAACTAACGGCCGATGATGGGCGGGTTGCCCGATTGGCGGCCAGCGATTTAACGTTGGATCGCGTCATCGAAGAGCTCTACTTGGCTTGCTATAGTCGACGTCCGATTGCGGAAGAAATGCAAGCTTTGTTGAATTCGACTGCACAACCCAACCCGGCTCGCCGACAATGGATCGAAGACGTGCTCTGGTCCTTGATAAACTCACCCGAGTTTCTCTATATCGACTAACAGCGCGCCCCCACCTGCAAACCTGTGAGGATTGCCATGTCACCCACTCGACAACCTGCAACTTTGGACTTGCTGCGTCCGGTTTTCAACCGTCGTTCCGCTCTTCGCCTGGGAGTCGGTGGCTTGGCCGGCGGTAGTTTCTTGGATCTCTTTCGGCTGACGCGGCTCGCGGGAGCTAGCGAAACCAGCCAACCCGGCAAACGCCCCGTCAGTTGCATTTTGATTTGGATGGATGGGGGTCCAACGCACTTTGAGACCTTTGACCCCAAGCCCGATGCACCGCTGGAGATTCGAGGCGAGTTTCGGCCGATCTCCACCAAGGTTCCGGGCATACAGGTGTGTGAGCATCTGCCCAAGCTGGCAGCCATTGCCGACAAGTATGCGATTGTGCGTTCGGTCTGTCACAATCAGGGCAACCATGGCGCGGGCAATCATTACATGATGACCGGTGCTCCACCGCGCATTCCGGTAGGCTGTGGCGCCTTCGTCAGTTTCCATCCCAGCATGGGTTCGGTGGCCACTTATGAGCGCGCGGCCCCCCATGGCTTGCCAGGCTACTTCTCCATGCCCAGCATGTCGCGTTCGGGTGGCCCGAATTTTTTAGGCGCCAAGTACGCGCCATTCGTCGTGTCGGATGATCCCAACCGCAAAGAATTCCGTGTGCGCGATGTGGCTCTACCACGTGGCCTGCAGGAGGATCGCTTTGAACAACGGCAGGGCATGCGCAAGCTGATCGATCGACTGCCACGCATCGATGATCCTGCGGCGGGTGATCCTGTACGGACGATCGACGAATACTACCAACAAGGCTACGACTTGATCACGACGCCAGAGGCGCAAAAAGCCTTTGACATTCAGAGCGAACCGGATGCTGTTCGCGACGCCTATGGTCGCAATGGATTTGGCCAGCGTGCCTTGTTGGCGAGACGTCTAATCGAAGCCGGTGTGCCATTTGTCACGCTGTACGATGGCGGCTGGGATCACCATTCCGATTTGTTCGGTGCCTTGACCAAACGTTTGCCCGACTGGGATAACACCGTGGCAACTCTCATCAGCGATCTTGATCAGCGCGGGCTGTTAGAAAGCACCATGGTGATTGCCTTGGGTGAGTTTGGACGGACTCCCAAGATCAGCACTTTAGCGGGGCAAAGCAAGGCTGGTCGTGACCACTGGGCCAATGCGATGTCTATCTTGTTTGCTGGTGGCGGTACACCCGGTGGTCAAGTCATTGGAGCCACTGATCGCCAGGGACACTCGGCGGTAGAACGCGTACTCTCGCCCGAAAACTTTGTCTCCACCGTTTACACGAAGATGGGTATCGATCCGAACAAGCATTACTACACGCCTGACGGGCGTCCGGTACACTTGGTTAGCGATCCCACCCCGATTCGCGAACTGATGGGTTAAAAAAGCTGCTTGCCTGTGAATCTTCATTTCCTGCCTGTACCACGACGCGTGCTCAGAGCTCTGGTGTGTTTCGGCTGTAGTTTGCAGGCGCTAGCCGGTTTGTCTGCCGACGGGCCCAGTCTCCGCAGATTGTTTCCCGGCGGTGCCGCTCGCGGCCAAACGGTAGAAGTCACCGCCGCGGGTGAGGCTCCGCAGTGGCCCGTCAGCATCTGGAGCGATGATCCCGCTATTCGCTGGGAGGCACTGGCCGACAAAGGCAAGTTCCGGGTCACCGTCGATCCCGGCGCCGGCTTGGGCGTGCACCATGTGCGGTTCTATGACAAGCAAAATGCCACCGATGCCCTGAGGTTCGTAGTTGGCCCAGTTGCCGAGTGCAACGAACAAGAACCCAATGACTCGCTAAGCAAGGCGCAGGTGGTTGCGACTTTGCCGCAGACCATCAATGGTGTCTTGGAAAAACGTGGCGAAGTCGACACTTTTGCGGTGGACCTGGCTGCCAACCAAACTCTGGTGGCCGCGCTGGATGCGACGCGATCGCTACGATCCCCGGTGGATGCCACACTGCAAATCGTCAGTCCACGCGGGATCGTACTCGCGCAGAATCTCGACACGCTGGAGCTTGATCCACGCATCGTGTTTACCGCGAAGTCTGCCGGCAAATATTCCATTCGCGTGTTTGGCTTCCCGGAAACCCCCGACAGTACGATTAGCTTTGGTGGTGGTGACACGTGGGTATATCGTTTGACACTAACCAATTCTGGTTGGCTGGCCGCAGCCCAGCCGTTGGCCGTCTCCGGGATAGAAGCCACCACGGTGCAACCACTGGTCGTGGGGGGCCAGACCGCCCAACCAGTCACGGTACCTGCGGTGGCCATTTCCGACATCCCCAAACCGTTTCCTCTGCATATCGCAAACGTGGCGGCGAGTGTCTTGCCGCTGGATGTCCTGACGATTCCCTTGCAAGGCGAACCCAGGGTGGCCGCTGACCAGGCTTCCCCGGTGTTGAATCTGCCGGTCTCGATGACCGGTTGCTTGGATCAGGCACAGCAAGTCGATCGTTATCGGTTTTCGGCGAAGAAGGGTGACAAGCTGCGTTTTGCGCTGCATGCCCGCCAGTTCGGCTTGCCCATCGATGGCGTGCTACGTATTGTCGACGCAGATGGCAAACAACTGGCCCGCGAAGATGACACACAGAAAACTGCCGACTGCACACTGAACTGGACAGCCCCCAGCGAGGGCACTTTCGTCCTGGAGGTCAGCGACGCGTTTGGCAAAGGGGGCGCCGAATGGCTGTATCGCGTCGACATGCAGGCGGTTCAGAGCGATGTGCGTCTGACCGTTAAGAGTGATCATTTTCAGGGTAAAGTTAATCAGCCGCTGGAAGTTGTGGTCGCCATCGATCGGCGGGATGGGTTTGCCGAGCCCGTGTCGGTGAGTGTCGCGGGCATGCCAGCGGCCCTGAAAGCCGATGCCGTTGTGTCGCAGAAAGAGGGTGATTCCGCCAAGGAAGTCAAGCTGCAGATCGTAGCGACCGAAAGCTTCAGTGGTCCAATACGCATCTTCGGCGAGGTCAACGGCCAGGCACCGGGGAAAAGGTGGGCCACCGCGGCGGGCGATCCGCTGCTAGGCGATTTCTGGTTGACGTTCCAGTAGACGGTTCAAGCACAGTCACGAGAACCAGCCAGCCCTCAAGCTTAAATAGACGAAGCTTTCGGATAGGAGCCCAAGACTTCCAGTCGCAAAGTATGCTTGCGAAGATCCTGGAGCGCGGCACCCACTTGCTTGGAACTGATGTGTCCTTCCAGTTCAACGAAGAACAAATACTCGCGCGGATGATCGACCATCGGAAACGATTCGATCCACGTCAGATTCAATTTGGCTTTTTGAAATGCCACCATCGCTTCAGCCAGCGCGCCGGGTTGGTGTCGCAACTGGAACATCAACGATGTCTTATCGTGGCCCGTCGGTGAGCTTTCCTTGTTGCCGATGATTACAAAGCGGGTCACATTGTGCGCGCTGTCTTCGATATTCTCGTCGATGATCTCCAAGCCATGATGAATACCGGCTTCGCGACTGGCGACCGCAGCAGCTCCTTTTTTCTCTGCCGCCAGGCGCGCCGCAGCGGCCGTACTAGAGATTTCGATCAGTCGAGCATCGGGCACATGCGTGCTCAACCAACCGCGGCATTGCGACATGGCTTGTGGCTTGCTGTAAATCTCCACAATTTCAGCTCGAGGTCCTCGACCGAGGAGACAATGATGGATGGGCAGCAAGACTTCGCCGCAAATCTTGATCGGTAGTCGCGCGAACATTCCCAGCGTATCAACGACACGACCATCGGTGCTATTCTCAATCGGCACCACACCGTAATGGGCTTGACCGCGCAAGAGTTCATCGAAGACGGCAGCAATCGTGGCTACCGGCACCAGCGGTGCGGCCAAACCAAAGTGCTTGACGGCAGCCAAATAACTGTAGCTGTAGATCGGCCCCAGATAGGCGATTGGCTCAGTGACGTGCGCTTGCTCGATACACAGGCTCACTCCATGCTTGATCCACTCCGTGGCACGCGCGGCATCCAAGCCCAGTTGGGTGGCATGGCTAGCTGCTTGCTGCGCCGCCTGTTCGTGCAACTGCCAAAGCTCTACGCTGGCCCCGCGCTGCTGGGCATCTTCGAACTCGCTGCGTACCAAGGCCACGCGCTGAGCCAACAACTCGATTAACTGTCGGTCGACGTCGGCCGTGGTCGGCGATGCACCGCCGGTAGATTTAATGGCTCCCACCCCCTTGGCAGCGACTCGTTCTGGTCGCTCGGTCGACTTGGCAGGCGCTCGCTTGCCAGTGGCCGCGGGTGTTTGGCG
>Ga0075471_10002690_pt1 | contig 11589 bp, 7 predicted proteins | sample DEB19_08_DNA_2_FD_74787 | JGI IMG/M metagenome (GOLD analysis project Ga0075471, IMG submission 74787) | Aqueous microbial communities from the Delaware River and Bay under freshwater to marine salinity gradient to study organic matter... | ecosystem: Environmental > Aquatic > Marine > Coastal ... | reverse complement strand
AGGTCCACATCGTGCCATTGCAACTGCAGGATTTCTCGGTAGTGCATGCCGAACCCAAGAGGTACAATTGCCGAAAGAGTCAGTTCAGAGCAGACAAGCTTTCGTTGCCTCCTCCCACTCCGACGCGTATCGGTCGCTATGAAATCCAACATCGGCTTGGCGCCGGAGGGATGGGACTCGTCTATCTGGCCACCGATCCGCTGCTGCAACGCACGGTAGCGATCAAGGTCCTGCCCGAACAGGACGAGGACTTGCGCGACCGCTTTGCCCGCGAGGCGCGATCGGCCGCCGCGCTCCGCCACTCGAACGTCGTCACGATCTACGACATCGGCGAACACGAGGGCCAGCCGTTCATCGCCATGGAATTCCTTGATGGCGAGTCGCTGTCCGAAATCGTTCGGCGCCGCGCTCCGCTCAGCGTCGATCGGCGCCTGCAACTGATGCTCGAGTTGTGCGCCGGACTCGGCTATGCGCATGCGCGCGGCATCGTGCATCGCGACATCAAGCCCGGCAACTTGATCGTCACCGGCGACGGGGCGCTTAAGATCCTCGACTTCGGCCTGGCCCGCATCGTCAGCGAAGCCGGCGCGTCGGGCTTGACGCGGGTCGGCTCGGTGATGGGCACGCCGCACTACATGTCCCCGGAACAGGTCGATGGTAAGGTCGCCGATTCGCGCAGCGACATCTTCTCCGTCGGCGTCGTGTTCTACGAGCTGCTGACGTATCAAAAAGCCTACCCCGGCGAGTCGGCCCACGTCGTGCTGCACAACATCGTGCACGTGATGCCGACGCCGATCCGCCAGTTGATGCCGTCGATCGATCCCGATCTCGAAACGATCGTCAACAAGGCACTCGAGAAGGATCCGGCACAGCGCTACCAGGATCTCGCCGCGCTCGCCGCCGATGCCGCCCGCGTCCGCGCGAAGATGATGGCCGGCGCGCAATCGGACACGATGATCGGTCCGCCACCCGGCGTCGCCGAACGGCGGCAGCACCCGCGCGAGGCCGCCAGCCTCAATGCGATCGCGCAACGCCGCACCGCGCAGATCGAAGCGTTTCTCCTTGTCGCGACGACGCACCTCACGGAAGGCCGCCTTCAAGAGGCGGTCGAGGCGTGCGAAAACGCGCTGCTGCTCGACTCGCATCATGCGCATGCGCTGCAGCTGCTCGCCCAGGCCCAGGCCGGCCTCGAAGAAGGGCAATTCCAGGAGTATCTGCAAGCGGCGCGGGCGCACCTGTCGGCGGGAGAACTCAGCCAGGCCGACGCCGTGATCGAGCAGTCGCTCAAGCTGAGCGCCGACGCTCCGGAAGCCCTCGCGCTGCGCCAGGACGTCAAGGAACAGCGGCGCGAACGCGAGCGCGCCGTGGCACGCGCCGAAAGCACGCGGGCCGCGATCGCGCGCGGGCGTCAGTGGTTCGACGAGGGTGCCTTTGAGGCGGCGCAACGATCCGCAAACCAGGCGCTGGCCTACGACGCGGACAATGCCGAGGCGCTGAGCCTGCGGGATCGCGCCACTGAGGCGATCAACACGCAACAGCAGCACAAAGACGAGGAGCGCGCCTGCAGCAGCACCGAACCGCCGCGCGAAGAGACTCCTCCGCCGCCGTCACGCAAGGATTCCGGTACCGTGCGCGCGTCCGATCAGGAAACCGTGCGGATGTCGCGGGACGCCATCCTGAAAATGGTAGCAGCCGCACAAAGCAAGCAACCGGCCTCAGCACCCTCAGCACCGGTGTCGCCGGTGCTGCCGCCGGCACCGCCGCTCCCACCGCCGGCGCCACCGATCGCTACATCGGCACCACCAGCGCCGGTGCCGGCGCCACTGCCGTCGAAGATCGCACAACCGGCTCGGCCGGATCCTTTTGCATCGACCGTGTCGATCCGGCGCAAGCCGCGCAGCGGCATCAATCCGCTGTGGCTGGCAGGCGGCGCGGTTCTGTTGGTGCTGATCGTCTTGGTGATCAGGTCGTTGACCCGCTCGACGCCCCCAGCAACCGAGATGACGGGCGTTCCGGTCGCCGCAACTCCGGCGACGACTCCGGCGCCGCAGTCGAGCTATCAGTCGACGGTCGAGAGCGCTCGAGAGCGCTACCAGGCGCGGGACATCGACGGCGCCGTCAGCCTGGCCCTGTCGATCCCGGAGTCGGCGCCGGAACGCGCCACCGCGATGCAACTGCTGGCGACGATGCGCTCGGATGCGGCGGCGCGAGCGGCGACCGCGCGCCAGGCAGCAGAGGGCGCGCCAAGCTACGACAAGGCGGTCCTGCAAGAAGCCGCGGCGAAGATCGAGGAGGCGGCGCGCGCAACCGCTCCGGTCGACACCGCGCACGCGGTGATGCTCTACGACGAGGCCGGCGCGCTGTTCCGGCAGACGCCGGCGGCGGCCGGACAGCGCGCGCGTGCCGTCGAACCGGCCGGGGCCAATTCCGCCCGCATCAGGGACGCGCGATCGGCAAACGTCACGCCCGCCACGCCGCCGCAGCCAAAACCGACGCCGGCGCTGGCGGCGACGCCGGCGATGCAGGCGCGCGATGCGCTGCAGCGTGCCGACGAGCGGATCGCGGCCGGCGATCTCACCGCAGCGGCCGCGGCTATCCATGACGCCGAGAGACTCGATCCCGCCAGTCCGCGCCTCGCCGAGCTGCAGAAGCTGCTTGATACGCGGCGCACCGCCGCGGCGACGCGCGATGCCCGCATCAACGACCTGCTCGGGCGCGCCCGCGACGCCAATGACAGCAAGGCGATCGAGCTGCTCGACTCGGCGCTGGCGCTCGATCCGTCACGTGCCGACATCCGTGCCGAGCGCGAGCGGCGCGCGTTCGCGATCACCCGCGTCGCCACCGAGAAAGCGGTGCGCAACGGCCTGGAGCGATACGAATCGGCGATGGAATCGCGAAACGTCGCGCAATTTGTCACCATTGCTTCGTATCGCTCGCCGAGCGACATCACGCGCGAGTTCCAGGCCTACCGCCGCATCCGCATGGACATCGACAACATCACGATCGAGACGTGGCCCGACGGATCCGCTGTGGTGCGATGCCAGATCCGCACGGTGCGCGAACCAGCCGATCGCAGCCCGTCGACGACCGAGTCGGCGATGTGGCGGTTGAAATTTACCAACGTCGGTGGGACGTGGCAGATCACCGAAGCAGGACCGGCGCGCTAGCGATTACGCTCTCTTACCCTTCTGGACGAAACCGCAATCGCTGTCCCTCGCTGATCTTCAGGCGAGCGACTTCACCGGCAGCGAACTCCAACACACCTCGCGACCGCCAGCCGCCCCACGTCAGGCGGAACGACGCGACGCGCTCCTTGATCGACACGACGTAGTTATCGTGGTCGAGATACACCACATCGATCGGAAAGCGCATGCCGATGGTATGAATCGAGCGGCACGGCGCCAGCCACAGCGCGCAGCCCTGCGCCAATCCTGTGCGCCCGAGCAAGCCGCGCGCACGGGTCGCCGCCGTGTCGGCGATATCCACCACGGCCAGCTCGCGCCCGTCGTCGGTCAACAGTCGCGCCCGCGGCAGGCCGGATGCCGGCGAACGGGACGCCACTCAGGAAGCTGGATCGAGCGGTGTAAAGGACGCAGCCGCCGACTGGAACACCTGCTCGTAGCGCGCGAACTGGCTCTGCAGCGCGACCGCGATCAGGCGATACAGGTGCTTGCCGTTGACCAGGACGACAACGCGCACCTGCTCGGTGCCGGCGGCGGCACGGCGCTGGAAGTCGATCACCGCGCGGCGGCTGCCGTTCGGATCGATGCGGGCGATGAAACCGCTGCCGGCGGTTTCGCGCTCCTTAATGGTGGTGCTCTCGATCTCGACGAAGGTGGCGTCGACCTCTTCCGGCTTCAACGCAATCTGCAGCATCTCGTGCTCGATGACGATCGCCGCGGCGCCATCCTTCTGCGCCAGCACGCCAAGCGTATTGAGGCCGCCAGGCATCAAGCGCCAGTCTTTTTCCGGGATCTCGATGCGGAAATGTGTCGTCGAGATCGAGCGGGTCTTCAGCGCCGGCGGCCGCGCCTGCGCCATCGCCAGGTTCGACACCGCCAGCGGCGCCAGCACCGCTACCAAGAGATCTCGGCGCCGTACCGCGCCGCCCTGCCCCGTTGCCGCCTTCACATCGCCTCCCCGTCTGCCACGACCAGCGCCGTGACGTTGTCGCGGCCCCCGGCCGCAATCGCCGCCGCCACCAGCCGCTCGGCATGTTGCCGGGGCGCGTCGCGGCCGGCCAGGATGCCGCCGATGCGGCCGGCATCCAGCACGCCGTGCACGCCGTCGCTACACAATAACAAGACCCGGCCTCGCGCGCGCGGCCGTTCGTCGATGTGCACGAACAGCTCGTCGTCCACGCCGAGCACGTTGGTCACGATATTGCGCTGGCCGGCATGGAGCGCGCGGATTTCGTCCGTGGTGTCCATCGACGCCAGCAGTTCGAGCAGCGAATCGTCCCTGGTGATCTGCGTCAGCCGGCCGTCGTACTGTTCATACACGCGGCTGTCGCCCGCGTGCGCCACCACCAGGTTGGCGCCGTTGAACAGGACTGCGACAATCGTCGTCCCCATGCCGTGATAGTCGGCATGGCTGCTGCCGGCGCGGCGGATGCGCCCGTGCGCGAGCAACAACGCCATGCGCAGGCGATTCGCATCGGGCGATAACGACGCGTCGAAGTCGGCGGCCACGTCCGGAGCCGCGCCGTTACTGGACCGGCTGATGAACGCCATGATCGTTTCCAGCGCCAGGCGCGACGCGATCTCGCCGGCGGCGTGCCCGCCCATGCCGTCGGCGACCACGAACAGTCCGAGATCGAGATCGAAAGTAAACGCGTCCTCGTTGTTGGCGCGCACCGGTCCGCATTCAGACACGCCAAACGCGGTCAAGCCGCCAGTGGATCGATCCGGCGGCGGCACGACGATGCGTCGGGTGCGATCATCCATCAGGATGCGGCCGGCGCCTCTCGCGCGGGTTCGCAAGCAATCGTGTGATCGAACACTTCGGCCAGCGACGTCTCACCAGCCAGGGCCTTGCGCCAGCCAGCCTGGCGCAGCGTGACCATGCCGTCGCGGCGCGCCGCGGCACGAATCGCCGGCGCGTCGGCGCGCGCAAGAATCAGGTTCTCGATTCGCGACGTGACCGTCAGCACCTCGTGAATGCCGGTGCGACCGCGATAACCGCTACCGCCGCAGCGCGCGCAGCCGACCGCCTTGAAGACCTTCGCCGCCGCACCATCCGGGACGTTCACATCATCCAGCGCCGCAAGAGCAACGAGGCGCTCAGCCACCGAATCATCAACCACCTTGCAGTCGGCGCACAGGCGCCGCACCAGCCGCTGCGCCAGGATCAACCGCAACGACGACGCGACGATGAACGGTTCGAGGTCCATGTTCAACAGGCGCAGCACGGCGCCCGGCGCATCGTTGGTGTGCAACGTCGACAGCACCAGGTGGCCGGTCAGTGCCGCCTTCAACGCGATATCAGCTGTCTCCGCATCGCGGACTTCGCCGACCATCATCACGTCCGGATCCTGGCGGAGAAAACTTTTCAGCACGGTGGCAAAAGTCATCGCGGTGCCGGGCTGGCACTGCACCTGCGTGACGCCATCCATCCGCGACTCGACCGGATCTTCAGCGGTGACCACCGAGAGGTCCTCCGAATTCAGGCGATCGAGGAGCGCGTAGAGCGTCGAGCTCTTGCCGCTGCCGGTCGGACCGGTGACGAGGATCAATCCGTTCGGCAAGTCACACGCCTCGATCAAGCTGCGCTGCGTGTGCTGGTCGACGCCGAGGTCCTTCAACTCGCGGCGCGCGCGCGTGCGCTCGAGCACGCGCAGCACGACCTTCTCACCGGTGACCGCAGGCACCAGCGAGAAACGCAGATCGACGGCGCGGCCCCAGACCAGGTTGTAGCCAATGTGCGAATCGATCGGCGCCGGGGCGGCGCCGATCGGCGCCTCGGCCATCGCCTTCACACGCGCCGTGACCGGCAGCGCCATCGACGGCGGAAATCGTTCGAGCACGCGCAAGCTACCATCGATGCGGGCGCGGACGCGTAACTCGTGTTCGGCAGGCTCGATATGCAAGTCGCTGGCACCGGCTTCGACGGCTCGGCACAGCAACTGCTGCACCAGGCGGATGATCACCGGATCACGAATCAGGTCGAGCAACACCGCATCGCCGCGCATCAACAGGTCGCGCTGGCGATTGACCATGCTGATCGCGGGATCCGCGTATTGCGCAAAAGGCGTGGCGAGCAACTGCCGGTAGACCGCTTCAGCTTCGGCTTGCCTGCCGTCCGGCTGGTAGCGCACCGGGGCGCCGGACAGGAACGGCGCGTAGTGCTGCGTCAGCGCAGCGCTGACCGCGACTTCGTTCGCCACCATCGGAAAGATGCGGCAACCGGATACCGCTTCGAGCGCATTCACGGTCCAGCCGTCGGTCGGATTCAACATGCAGACGTGCAGCGCGTTGGCTTCCATCTGCGCCGGGAACACCAGGAGCCGCGCCACCAGGTCGGCCGGCAACAACTGGTTCACGCGCGCGACGAAATCGGGATACACCGTCATCAGCGACGGGTCGACGCCGCGCGATCCGGTGATCTCCTCGAGCATGCCGCGCAGGACTTCCGGCGGAATCAACTGCAGCGTGGCGATGGCGCCGCCGAGCGTGGACTGTCGGCTGCGTTGAAATGTTCGCGCCCGTTCGAGGGCGGTCGGCGTCAGCTGGCCCTGGCGAACACTCGCCTCGGCCAGCCGATCGTCGAGCTCGGCATCGGTCACGGGCGATTCACCAGCTGCGCCAGCCGCTGCTTGGCCGCCTCCAGTCTAGGATGATCCGGCGGCAGCCACTTGACGGCGCGCTGATACCAGGCGACGGCTTCCGGCATGCGGCCGCGGCTGTCGAATTGCCGCGCGCGCGTCAACGCATCGACGCCGGCCTCGTTCATCTTCTTGCGGGTCCGCTCGATCGCCTCGGCCAATCCCGGCAACACGCTTTCCGATGGACGCAACTTCTCGTACGCGGCCATCGCTTCGCTCCACATTGCGGTCTCTTCCAGCTTGGCGGCGGCCTTGAAGTCATCCGCAGCCTCCTGACGCAGGCCCTCGTTGCTTTCGGCGAGGCGTGCATCGATGTCGCGGAAGCGCGGCACCTCGCGGGACAGTGCCGCGAACAGATCGCGGGCTTCGCCGAACCGGCGCACAGCCAGGCTCTGCAGCGCCTGTGCATAGCGGCGGCGCACATCGTCACGGCGCTTCTGCAGCGCCGCGGCCGACTCGCCGGCGCGGGCCGGAACCGTCGCGGCGTCAGGATCGGTATCGCGAAGCGGACGTGGCCGCGCGGCCGCAGCCGCTGCCGCGGCCTTGGCCGTCGTGTCCGCCGGTGCCGGCGTGGGAGCCGGCGCAGGCGGTGGCACTTCGGCGACCGGCGCTGGTGCCGGAGTTGGAGAGGGCGCCGGCTCCGCCGGCGGTGCGGGCGCGCGCGCTGCCGGTGGCGTCGCCGGCGTGCTCGGCGCAGCGGACTCGGCGGCGGGCGTCGAAGTATCGGGCCGCAACAGCAACGCGATCACGACCGCGAACGCGCCAAACACCAAAATCGATCCGAAGACGATGATGCGGCGAATTGGCGTCATGCCCGGCGCCGGCGGCGGCGCGGCGGCAACCGGTGCGGCCGCAATGGCGCCACCAATGACGGGAGACTCGACGCGAAGCGGTGTCGCGGGCGTGGGCGGCTTCGGTGCCGGCGCCGGCCGCAAGGTATCCGCGTCCCGCCGGAACATCTGCGTTTTCTCGCCGAGTGCGCCGGCGCCTTCGGCGGCGTCGTCGACACGCGCCAGCGTCAACTGATAATCACCGAGCGTGATGGCGAGCCCGGGCACCAGCTCCATGCGCGTGATGCGGCGTTCACCGACCCAGCTGCCGTTGGCGCTGTTCAGATCGAGATAGATCCATCGGTCACCTTCGCGCCGCAGCTCGGCGTGGTGGCGTGACAACGTCTTGTCGGGATCCTGCAGCGCGATCTCGTTGTCGGTCGAGCGGCCCATGCGCAGGTCGGCCTGATCGAGCTTGAACTCGGCCTCGACCGTTCCCCCGCGCGTCAATCGTATCAAGAGCATGGCGATCGCCTCACCTCACCGAGGGCGCTGCGACCGCGCGTGCTCGGTGATCTTCAACGCGCGGCCATATCGTGGGTCCTGCTGATCCACCAACTGCAACACCTCATCGGCGTGCAGCAGTGCATCGTCGTAGCGCATGCCGTAGTCCGCGCTCTCCGCGGCGGCGAGGGCCTTCGAGGCGGCCCGATCAAGATGCGCGGCGGCATCGGTGAACGCGGACAGCGCGACGGTATTCGCCGCATCCCTGGTCACCGTCGCGGCCAGCAGCATGGCGGCATCGCGCCAGCGCTGCGCTTCGAGCCGCAGCCGCCCTTCCTCGTAGAGGGCTTTGGCCGGCGGCGTGCCGGCCACCGTAGCATATTGCACCACATCCTTCACGACCGGCGAGTCGGCGGAGGCGGCGCGCAGCCGCGCCAGCAACTCCGGCGACGCCGGCGCCAGCTTTTCCTCGGGCTTCGCTGACGCCACCTTGCTGCCGCCCGGACCGCCGATCAACATGAACAGCAAACCGAGCATCACGATCAGCGTCAGCGCCGCAGTCAAGCCAAGGCGCACCGCTTTCGAACCGGCGCTGACGGCGACCGGCCCGGCAGCCGCGGCATCGTCCACAGCGGCATCCATGAAGGTCAACTCGACGTCGCCGACTTCGATCCGATCGCCGGGCTCGAGAACGCGCACCGCGGTCGGCTCGCCATTGACGCGCGTGCCGTTGGCGCTCTCGAGATCCTGAATCGTGAACTCGCCGTCGCGGAACTCGACCAGCGCGTGCGCCTTCGACACCATGCGCGAATCGAGCGCGATCGTGCAGTCCGGATCGCGGCCGATCGTCGCCGGCCGGACCAGCGACAGCGCATGCTCTTCTTCGCGTCCGGCTGCCGAGCGCCAGCGCAAGACCGGACGGCGCGGCTCGCGTCGAGGACCTAAGTCATCGCGTCTCATGATCGAGTCATAGCCTCGTGAAGCGGATCGAGAACGGCGTGGCGCCGCTCCCCCTGGTGACGCGGATGCCGAGCCGCTCATGTCGATCGCCTGTGATCACCTCGCCGTTCGCCTCCTGCGCGGGCGTGGCCGCGGTGACCAGGCGCATGACCTCGTCGGCCACCGCTTGATCGGGCAACGCGTCGATGAGATGCCGTCCGGATGCCGTGTGCGGATCGAGGCCGAGCAGCCCCTGGCAGCCGCGATCGGCGCTGACAATGCGGAAACTCGCATCGGCGTCGACCGATGCGGTGGCCGGCACGCCGCCAGACGACTCCGGGCGCGTCGCGGCGCGCGGCGCCGCGCTGTCGATGCGCCCGGCCGAGGATAAGGCGAACGTGACCGCGTCGAGAATCCGACGGCCCCCGGGCAGGTTGAACGGATCGCGGCCGGTGGCGATCTGCCGTGTCGTCATCAATTCGACCTCTTCGCCGAGGTGCGCCAGCCGCGCGTCGGTGATCTGCGTCAAGCGCCGCGCCACCAGCCATGCGGCGCCAAGGCTGATCAGCAGCAACACGGTGCCTAACGGCGATCGAGTCGGTGCCGGGTGCACGCGTTGCGGATCGACGGTCATGTCGATCAGGACCGGGCGCCCATCACCGGTCCGGCCCGGCACCTGGATCGCGGCCGAGCCGTCGCGCGCATCGGTGATCGTGGCATCGGCGGCTGACAGTTGCGGCGGTGATGTCGTGGTGCCCGCTTGAGCCAATGGCGCCAGCACGCGTCCGTCGGCGCCGATGATGCGCGCGCCGGTGACTCCGCGCTGCCGGCGTAGCCCGGTCGTGACCGTGTCAATAGGCACCGCGGGCTCGCGCGACGTTCTGGTCAGATCGACGGCGTTATTCGCCAGCGTCACGTAGTAGGCATGCAGCAGCGGCGCCCGTTGATCGGGCTCCATGAAATCCGGGATCAGGCCGGCCAGGAATGAAATCAGCACGACCGGCACAATCCACAGCAGCGCGGTGTTCGCGAAGGTCAGATCGGGAGCCGCCAGCCGCGGCTTGGCGGGAACGGCTGGCGCCGCGGCGGGCTGCGCCTCTACCGCCTGCGCAACAGCCTGGGCAGGATCTGGAGGTACCGGACTCTTCGGCGCCGGTAGTGGCGGCGCCGGCGTATCCCGAACCGCCGGTGCACTCGGCGCCGGCATGGCCATCGCGGCGGCCACGGATGATCTCGGAATGATTCGGGTGCTGGAGGAGGATTGTTCTGGATCGGTTGTCGCGGGCACCGGCGAGCGAGGAGTGGCCGCGCCGGGCCGCGCCTGCCCCGGCATCAGTGCGGTAGCGTCATTGTTTGAGTTCACTTGCGGACGGCGCTCGGCGACGCTGCCGGCGACGGTGACCAATTCGATCACGAACGGCCCGACTTCGACGCGCTCGCCGGCGCGCAACTGGTGTTCGGTGATCGGCGCGCCGTTGACCGTGGTGCCGTTGCTGCTGCCGAGATCGCGCACGACGACCGCGTCGCCGGCGACCTCGAAAGCGGCGTGCGTCCGCGACAGCCGCGGATCGGCGGAACTGATGCCGCAGGTCGGACTGCGGCCGACGGTGACGGTGCCAACCAGCGTCACCTCGCGGACGCGTCCGCCGTCGCGGACCGCGAGTCGATGCTCAGCCGGCACGACGCGTGGCCTCTCGAGAATCGGGATCGAACGACAGCCGCGGCAGCATCATTGACCGGCGATGAAGTGCAGAACGACGGGGCCGAGAATCACGATCAGCACGGCCGGAAAGATGAAGAACACCAGCGGCACCAGCAGCTTCTGCGAGGAGCGCGCGCCTTCCTGCTCGGCGCGTTGAAACCGCTGCACGCGCATCACCTGCGCCTGCGAACGCAGCACCTCGCTGATCGGCACGCCAAGCTGATCGGCCTGCACGAGCACTGAGACGAACGAGCCGACGTCTGGGAGGGAGACGCGCCGGCCGAAATCGCGGATCGCCTCGGCGCGGGTCTTCCCCAGCCGCATGTCGTTGAGGATGGTCGAAAACTCGTCGCGCAACGCACCCGGCGTGCCGCGCTCCACGAAGCGCTGCATCGCGACCCGGAAATCCAGTCCGGCTTCGACCGACAACGACAGAACGTCGACCGCGCCCGGCATGGTGCGGAGAATCTGCTGCCAGCGCGCCTTCTTGATGTCGTTGATCAGCTTGTCCGGCAGCATGAATCCACCGGCCATCGTCAGCAGGAACAACGGCGGCCAGTTGACCATGGCAATGAACAGCCGCAGCACCAACGGGGTGATGATCGCGGTGATCAACTTCAGCGCGAAGATGTGATTGACCGTGACGCTGTCGCCGAATCCGGCCTTGCGCAAGTTGTCGGCCAGCGAGCGCCGATAGCCGGCGGCGGGCACGATCGCAAACAGCGGCGCCAGCGCGTTGAGCAGCGGAAACAGCACGCGGAACAGAGCCGACGGCGCGTGCGCCACTTCGTAGCGCACCGGCATCACCGCCTCGGTTGGCAACAGCTCGCTACGCGGCCGCGTCAGGAACG
>Ga0075471_10002689_pt1 | contig 11594 bp, 7 predicted proteins | sample DEB19_08_DNA_2_FD_74787 | JGI IMG/M metagenome (GOLD analysis project Ga0075471, IMG submission 74787) | Aqueous microbial communities from the Delaware River and Bay under freshwater to marine salinity gradient to study organic matter... | ecosystem: Environmental > Aquatic > Marine > Coastal ... | reverse complement strand
CCGGTGCGGCCGATGGCCTCGGCGATCCCGTGCCGGACGCGGTCGCCGAGCGCGTTGAGCCGGGCCACCGCCGGCCGTTCGAAGTGCTCCATGGCCACACGCCCTGCCGTCATGGTGACCGGGTTCGCGGAGAAGGTGCCGGACAGCGGGAAGAGGAGCTTCGGCGCGCCGGGGTTCAGCACCTCCATCACGTCGGCGCGCCCTGCCAGTGCCCCCACGGGGAAGCCGCCGCCGATCATCTTGCCGAGCGCCGTCAGGTCGCCGTGCACGCCGTACTGGTCCTGCGCGCCGCCGTACTCGGTGCGGAAGGTGATCACCTCGTCGAGGACGAGCAGCGCGCCGTTCCGTGCCGTCCACTCGCGCATCGCGGCGACGAACGCCTTCGAGGCGGGCTTGAGTCCCACGCGGTGCGGCATCAGGTCGAGCAGGACGCACGCGAGGTCGGCGCGGTGCTCGTCGAGCAGCGCGATCGAGCGGTCGACGTCGTCGAACGGGATGACCACCACGTCCTCCATCGCCGACTGCGGCGCGCCGTGGACGAGCGGCACGCGGTTCGGGTGGTCGACGCTGCCCCAGTCCTTCGGGGTCGATCCCTGGCTGGTCTCGACGTAGTCGTAGCCGCCGTGGTAGGCGCCCTCGACCTTGGCGATCTTCGGCCGTCCCGTGAAGGCGCGCGCGGCCTTCAGCGCGGCCATCACCGCCTCGGTGCCGGAATTGACGAACCGGATGCGGTCGAAGCCGCCGCTTCGAGCGCACACGTGCTCGGCGTGCAGCACTTCCTGCTCGGTCGCCATCATGAACGCGGTGCCTCGGGAGAGCTGCGCCGCCACGGCCTGCACCACGGGCGGATAGGCGTGCCCGTGGATGAGCGAGGCGACATTGTTGGCGAAGTCGATGCGCGTGACGCCGTCGATGTCGGTGACGCGGCAGCCCTCGCCGTGCGCCACGTAGGGCGGCACCGACGACCAGAGCACGGTGTTTCGGCTCACGCCGCCCGGCATCACCTTCTTGGCGCGCTCGAAGAGCTCGGCGCTGCGGCTGGCGGCCGGGGCGGGGGCGGAAGCGGCGGCGGCATGCGCGGTCGTCGGAGTGGCCATGTCAGGCTCCTGCCTGGCGCTGTGGGTCCCGCAGGATCGGCGCGCCGGTCCGGTCCTGCACGAAGTCGAATGCCACGCCGGGGGCGAGTTCCACCAGGCGGAAGCCCTGCGGCGTCACGTCGATGACGGCAAGGTCGGAGTACACGCGCGTCACCACGCCGCGGCCCGTCAGCGGGTAGGTGCAGCGCCCGACCAGCTTCGGCGTGCCTTCCTTGGTGACGTGCGTGGTCATCACGAAGACGCGCTTCACGCCGGCCACGAGGTCCATCGCACCGCCGACGGCGGGGATCGCGTCGTCCGCACCGGTCGACCAGTTGGCGAGGTCGCCGTTGGCCGCCACCTGCAGCGCGCCCAGCACGCTGAGGTCGAGGTGCCCGCCGCGGATCATCGCGAAGCTGGTGGCCTGGTCGAAGAAGGCCGCACCCGGCATCATCGTGACGCGGCGCTTGCCGGCGTTGATGAGCTCGGGGTCGCCCTGGCCCGCGGCGGGGGAGGGGCCCATTCCCAGCAGGCCGTTTTCCGTGTGGTAGACGAGCGTGCGCCCCGCGGGCACGTAGCGCGTCACCAGCTCCGGGATGCCGATCCCCAGGTTCACGTACGAGCCGTTCGGGATGTCCTGCGCCACGCGCTCGGCGATGCCCTCGCGGGTCCAGCCGATCGCCTCGGCGGCGGGCGCCTTGGAGCCGGGGGCGGTGCTCACGGGTAGCTCGCTCCCGCCTCGTTGAGCGCGGACTCGAGCGCCGGCTCGGGCACGTGCACCACGCGGTCGACGAAGATCCCGGGCGTCACGATCGACTCGGCGTCCAGCGCGCCGGCCGGCACGACCTCGGCGGCCTGCACGATGGTGCAGCTCGATGCCGTGGCCATCATCGGCGCGAAGTTGCGTGCGGTGCGGTGGTAGAGCACGTTGCCGTGGGTGTCGGCCATGCGGCCCTTGATGAGCGTGAAGTCGGCGCGCAGGCCATGCTCGAGGACGTGCTCGCGGCCGTTGAACTCGCGCACCTCCTTGCCGGCGGCGAGCGGCGTGCCGGCGGCGGTCGGCGTATAGAAGGCGGCGATGCCGGCACCACCTGCGCGGATCCGCTCGGCGAGCGTCCCCTGCGGCACGAGCTCGAGCTCCACCTTGCCGGCCCGGTAGAGGTCGGGGAAGACGGTCGACCCGGCGGTCTTGGGAAATGAGCAGACCACCTTGCGCACCCGACCGGCGCGCAGGAGCGCCGCCAGGCCCACGAGGCCCGTGCCCGTGTTGTTGCTGACCACGACGAGGTCCTTCGCCCCCTGGTCGATCAGGGCGTGGATCAGCTCGATCGGGCTGCCGGCCTCGCCGAAGCCGCCGATCATGACCGTGGCGCCGTCGAAGACGTCCGCCACGGCCTCGCGCACGCTCGCGAGGCGCTTGTCGATCATCGGCAGGCGGGTGCAGGCACCGGCGGCGCGGCGTGCGTCACCCGCGCCATCTTGACGCGCGAGTAGTCGTACAGGCCGGCCTCGTCGAAGAGCACGCGGTCGTTGTAGCCGTCGAACCACAGCGACTCGGGGTTGCGGCCCACGATGCAGACCTTGCCCTTGTCGGCGGCGGCGCCGGAGCTGCGCAGGATCTTGAAGATCACCACGCCGTTCTCGCTGCCCTTGAGGCCCGGGATCGGCTTGCTGGTGACGGCGTTGACCTCGGTCTTCCCCTTGTAGTGGGTGATCGAGAGCCGCGCGTGCTGCTCGACGCCGGAGAGGCCCTTCTGCGACTCGTTGAGGATCTGCCAGGCGCGCTCGATCGGCACGTTGAACGCGCGGTAGGCGATGATGTCGCGGCCGCAGAAGAAGTAGTGGTTCTCGCCGCCGGCGCGCTTGAACTCGCGCTGCAGGATGCGCAGGGCGTCCGGGTCGTCGTTGATTCCCTTGATGATCGGGGACTGGTTCTCGACGCTCAGCCAGCCGCGCGAGGCAAGGCGGCGCATGGCCTCGCCGGTCGCGGGCACCCACTGCAGGAAGCCCTGTCCGTCGCGGACGTACTCGCCCCCCGCATCCTTCGCCAGGAATTCGTCGGGGTGCTCGAAGTGCACCACGACGTGCAGGGCGACCTCGGGGTAGGCCTTGTGGAAGTTGTCGAGCATGGCCACGAACGCCTCGTCGAAGCGCTGCGGGTAGAAGGCCATCTCCTTGGTGCCGATGCGGATGGACTCGATGCCGGCCTCCGCGAGGGCCGCCAGCCACGCGGCGATCTTGGTGTTCTGGAGCACCATCGCGTCGCCGCCGGACATCAGGATCTCGCGCAGCTTCTCGCGCCCGCAGACCGGGTGGCGACCGCCGTTGGCGGCGACCTCGGCGTTGAAGCGCTTGATGTAGCCGACCACTTCCGGGATGGTGGCCAGGCCCTTCTTGGCCACCGTGCCGTCCTGGCGCTTGATCTCCTTGCGGGCGATCAGCTCCTCGCGGTAGCAGAAGCGGCAGTGGGCCGAGCACGTGGAGATCACGTACAGCAGGCCCATCTCGTACTTGTGCAGCATGCCCTCGACGGGGCTGTAGTCCATCTGGAACCCCGGGTCCTCGCTGCCGGCGAGGTCCATGGTCTCGGCGGGGTCGGCCTTCACCAGGCGGCGCAGCGGGGCGCTCTGCTTGGCGAGCTCGAAGTAGTGCCGGGTCACCTTGACCGGCATGCGCTTCTCGAGGTCGCGCTCGGTGCCCTTGAGGACGCGCAGCTGCACCAGCTCCTGCGGCGTGTACAGCCCCATCATGTCCGCCGGCACCTTCTCGCTCAGGAACGGGTCGAGCCCGTTGATGATGTCGCGCTCGTGGCGGGTGTCCTCGACCTTCGCCAGGAAGGCCTTCTCGCGCTCGGTGGGGGCGTATGCGTGGTCCATGGGTTCGAACATACCACTCGGCTGTTCGCGCCCCGAAGCATCGATTGGGCGGAATCGCGGGCAGGCCCGCCATCAGGCGCCTTGGCCGCGAGGATTCTCGGCCATCGCCCGGGACGGGGTCGTTTGGCCGAGATTGGCCTAACTTTCCCGGCCCTCCTTGCCGACGGAACCCCTATGGAAGCGCGCTCACCACGCTCGCCGTCTGTTCGTTCGCCACTTGCCGGCCGGGGGTTGTGGTTGTCCGTGGCCACGCTGCCGGCGTGGCTCGTGTCGTCGTCGGCTGCGCAGACGGTGGTGACGGGCGGGGCGCCGCCGACCAGCACCAGCGCGGCGGCGCTCGAGGCCGCCGGAACCCTCTCGTTCGTCCAGGGCGACGGCACGGCCGGCATCCTGCAGCTGACCAGCTCCGGGACGTTCACGAACTCCTGGAGCATGACCGATGCGGTCGGCATCTTCAACCTGCAGGGCAACTCGCTGACAATCAGCAGCGCCGTCGTGCACGCGGGCAACGTCGCGACCGGCACCTGCAGCATCGGCGTCCAGAACGGCACGCTGACCCTCGGCCAGAACAGCTTCCTGACGGGATTCACGGGCACCCTGGTCGCGAGCAGCCTGGGGACGATCGTCATCGAGCAGGGCGACTGGCTCACCGGAGCGACCGCGATCGAGCTGAACAGCAACGCCGGCACCTCGACGCTCACCTGGGCCGGCGCCGCACCGGTGACCTATGCGGGCGCACTGACGCTGTCCACCGGGGCCGTCGTGGGCGAGGTGGTGGTCTCGACCACCCAGGACACGGGGACCCTCTCCCTCACCGGCGTTGTCTCCGGCTCCAGCGACCTCCGGCTCCAGCACGCGACCGGCGTCACGGCATCGCCGGCCATCACGCTCGGCCTCACGGGCGGCTTCACCGGGCGCACGATCATCGACACGGCCAACGTCCGGATCGACACGCAGGAGTCGATCGGGTCGACCGGCCTCACCCTGGACGGCGCCACGCTGACCGCGGGCATCGCGCTCAACATCGGCGCGGGCCAGACGCTCGTGATCGCGAACGACTCGACGATCTTCGGTGCCCTCGGGCCCACGGCCCTGACGGTGGACGGCGTCATGGACGGCAGCGGCAGCCTCGCCCTGGACTCGATGGACGTGACCATCAACGGCACGACCAGCACCTACACGGGTGCGGTGACCCTGCAGGGGGGATCCACGCTCACCGTGTCCAACGCCGCTTGGCTGGCATCCGCCGCCGTGCTCTCGATGAACGCCGACGGCGCGGCGACCACGTTCACCTGGGACAGCGCGGACGACGCCACGTTCGCCGGCACGCTCGACGTCGGCACCGGCGGCGTCGCCACGATCGCCACCACCCAGGACACGGGCTCGATCACGCTCTCGGGAGCGGTCTTCGGAACGGGCGACCTCCTGCTGCAGCACACGGCCGTCAGCGCCGACCCGACCATCATCCTGGCGCTGACCGGCGGATTCACCGGCCAGACCATCATCGACTCCGCAAACGTCCGCATCGACACGCAGGAGTCCATCGGTTCGACGGGCCTGACGCTCGACCTCGCCACCCTGACCGCGGGCGCTGATCTGGCGCTCGGAGCAGGGCAGAACCTCATCGTTTCGGACACGTCGACGATCGTCGGCACGGGTGCGGGCGGCGCGCTGACTTCGCTGACGGTCGACGGTGAGATGCAGGGCGCCGGCAACCTCACGATCGACGGGATGGCGATGACCATCAATGGCGCCACAAGCACCTACACGGGTGGGGTGAGCCTGCGTGGCGGCTCGGAACTGGAGGTCTCCAACGCCGAGTGGCTCACGGAAGCCACGAGCATCGCGATGAACGCCGATGGTTCGGCCACCTCGCTCTCGTACACGGGGGCTGCCGCCGTCACCTCCGGCGCGACGTTGTCGATCGGCACCGGCATTGCGTCGCTTTCGGGCGTGGATCCGACCACCTCGCTGACCCTCACGGGCACGATGTCCGGTTCGGGAACCCTCGCGCTCACCGACATCGCCCTCACGGTCGGCGGCGCAGCGAGCTCCTTCACGGGCGGAGTCGATCTCGGCGCCGGCTCAACGCTGTCCACGGGAAACGCCGCATGGGTCACGTCCCTGGGTGCGCTCCGATTCAACGCCACGTCGACGGTCGAGTACACGGGTGCGACGGACGTGACCTACGACGGCTTGCTCGCGCTCTCGACGAACCCGGCCACGCCGAGCGATGCCACCATCCGGTCGGTGGGCGCCGGTGCGGGCGGCCTGACCCTCTCCGGCTTCGCGAGCGGCACCGGCAACCTGGTCGTCGAGAACACCGGCGGCTCCACGGCCGCCTTCACGCTGGCGCTCACCGGCACCTTCGACGGCACCACGACCGTCAACGACGCCGACGTCACGATCAACACGCAGGGCTCGGTGGGCCAGGACGGGCTGACGCTCAACACGGCCACCGCCATGGACGCCACGATCGGCGCGCCGCTCACGTTCGGGAACGCGCAGCTGCTGACGATCGGCGGCACCGTCAACATGGCGGGAGGCACCGCGACCGCCGCGATCGACGCGCAGGGCGGCCTGCACTCGTCCGCCGGCGCGACGCTGAACCTCGACGACATCGACCTGACGGTCGGCGACGGCACGGCCTCGACATTCACGGGCGACGTCTCGCTCACCGACGGCGCGACGCTCACGCTCGACGGCGCCGACCTCGGCCTGGCGGACCTCACCTCGATCACCGGCGGCGCGGAAGTGACCTTCGGCGGCGTCGGCACGATCGGATCGATCGGCGGGCCAGCCGGATTCGAAGGGCGCCTGGAGCTCGGCGACCGCGGCGTGTCGGCAAGCTCGGTGCTCAGCGTGACCGGCAACGCCTCCCTGGCGTCGACCTCCACGCTGCAGTCGCACTTCCTGTCGACCTCGGGCGGCACCGGCATCGCGGACCAGCTGCTGGTGGGCGGCTCCTTCACTGCCGTTGCCGCAGGCGCCACCAGCGCGACGGCCAGCCTGGTCTTCGACCCGACGGTGTTCGACAGCTCGGGCGGCAACTGGATCCCCACGCCCGGCGTGACCGACACCTACACCGTGGTGTCCGCGACGGGCGGATTCAACGGGACCTTCGGCACGGTCAACGTCGTCACCATCGATCCCGTCACCGGCCTGCCGACCACGCGCACCCTGAACCAGTCGGGCGAGACGCGCTTCCTCGGCGCGGGCTTCACCGTCGGCTACACCGGCACCGCGTTCTCGGTGTCGATCCTCGGCATCGGCGGCCCGGATCCCCTGCCGGTGCCCGGCACGACGAACACGAACGTCATCGTCCCGGTGCAGGTCGGCGCGACGACGGTCAACCGCAACGCGAACGTCGGCACGGTCCAGAACCAGCAGATCAACCAGTCGGCGGCCGCGATGAACCTGCTCGCGCAGACCTCGACCGGCGACACCGACTTCGTCGCGACGCAGCTGCTGCTGCAGACCAGCGCCGCGGCGTACGCGAGCTCGGTGGTCGCCGTGTCCGCCCCGGCGAACCCGTATGCGCTGCCGACCACGCTGATGCTCGGCATGTCCGAGGCGGGCGACGTGGCGATGGAGCGCCTCATGCAGCTCCGTCCGCAGATGACGGCACCGGCCGCACCGCCGCGCCAGCGCGGCACGGGCGGCCCCCGCTCGACGGCCGTCGCGCAGTCGGTCGCCACGACGCGCCGCAAGGCATTCGGCGCCGAGCTCAACGGCCCGACGCCCGACGAGGGCATGCGCGGCTGGGCGCGCGGCTTCGGCTTCGCCGGCTCGTCCAGCAACCAGAACTGGGCGCAGACCTCCTACGACTCGACGCTCGGCAACGTGGCGGCGGGCGTGGACACGGTGGTCGGCGACGGCGGCATCCTGGGCGGGTTCGTCGGCTACATGCCGGGCTCGGTGAACGTCACCGGCGGCCTGGTCGACGAGTCCATGACGGTCAACGGCGTCGACTTCGGCATGTACGGCAGCTGGGTGCCCGACCGCGGCGAGTGGTACCTCTCGGGTGCCGTCACCGGCGCCTACGCCATGATCGACCGCACGCGCAACGTCTACGTGCCCGGCGTGGTGCGCACGGCCACCTCGAGCAGCAACGCGTGGTCCGCCTCGGTCATGGGCGAGACCGGCTTCAACCTGCCCGCGGGCGGCGACTCGTACCTCTCGCCCTACGTGCGCGTGGGCTACAGCTACTTCAACCAGGGCTCCTACAACGAGTCCGGCGCGGGCAGCCTGAACCTGGCCGTGGGCAGCCAGTCGGCGTCCGCGCTGCAGCCCTCGGTGGGCGCGCGATACATGGACGGAATCCGGTCGGGGCGCTCGGTGATCACCCCGTTCGTCGGTGCCGCCTTCACGGCGTTCCTGCCGGTCGGCGACTGGGGCGTCACGGCCACGAACCCGTTCTCGGGGCTGCCCCCGATCTCCGTCTACGGCGACGTGGAGACGCTCTACGGCGGAAGCGTCGAGGCCGGCGTCGAGCTGGCGCTGCCGGACGGGCTGACGCTCTTCGCTTCGTTCAACGGCATGTTCCTCTCCGACACCCAGGTGTACGGCGGTCGGGCCGGGATCCAGATCCCGTTCTGACGCGGCAGTGGCCGTATCGTGCTCCCATGGGGCTTGAGCAGCTGCACGACCACTGGACCGTCCGCCTCGGCCACACCGATGCGGCCGGGGTCATGTTCTTCCCGGCGGCCTTCGAGGTGGAGCAGGAGTTCTTCGAGCGCTGGCTCGAGGCCGGCGGCATGAGCGTGCGCGGGATGCTCGAGGGTGTGCTTGCGCCGACGCCCGTGGTGCACTGCGAGGCGGACTACCGCCGACCCGTGCGCGTCGGTGACCGGCCGGTGGTTCGGCTGGCCGCGGTCGGCGTCGGTCGGACGAGCTTCGAGCTTGCGTGGGAGATGGCGCTCGATGGTGCCGTCGCGGTGGCCGTGCGGGTGCGCCGATCGTCGATCGACCGCGCCTCCGGCCGTGCCGTGGACCTGCCGCCGGCGCTTCGGGCGTGGCTCGAGGCGTCCCAGGCGCGCACCGCGGCGATCAGCTGAATTCGTCGAATCGCTCGCCGGCGGCGAGACGTGCGGCGAGCCGCGCGCGCGACGGCTTCATCGCGTCCGCCTCGTCGGGCGGCATCCGCAGGATCGCGTCGGGCACCTCGTGCGGCGGGTGCGCAGCGCGCAGCGCGCGGTCGATGGCGGACGCGTCGGTGTCCGCCGCATCGACGAACGCGACCGGCCGCTGCCCCCAGCGTGGGTGCGAGACGGCGACGACGCACGCGGCGCGCACGCCGGCCACGGAACAGAGCGTGCGCTCGACCGCCTCGGGATGGATCTTGCGCCCCCCGGAGTTGATCGCGGCATCCAGGCGGCCGACCACGTGGACGCGTCCACGGGCGTCGACGAATCCGGCATCCCGCGTGCGGTGCGGGCGGGCCAGTGCACGCCGGCGGCCGCCGTCGATGATGGCACGTGCCAGCATGGGGCCGTCGACCGTGAGTTCGCCGACGCCGTCCGCCGCGGGCGAGTCCACTGCGATGTCCGCACCCGGGATCGCTGGGCCCGCGAGCGTGTCGGCGTCGTCCATCGATGGCCGGCAGGTGGCGATCTGCGAGGCGGTCTCGGTCATGCCGTAGGTGACGAAGAGCGGCAGCCCACGCGACAGTGCCGCGCGCCGGAGGACGGCGGGGCTCGGTCCGCCGCCGAGCATCACGGCCTTGAGCGCCCGCGGCGGTCCCGCCGGATCCTCGAGCAGCCGGGCAAGCTGCGCGGCCACCAGCGACACATGCGTGCAGCCGTCGACGTCGGCCCAGGTGCGCGGGAGCGCCGCGTGGCGCACGGCGCCGCCGAGGACGGCAGCCCGCACGTGGAGCATCAGGCCACCGACGTGGTGCGGCGCCAGCGAGGCGTGCCACGTGTCCCCGGGCCCGAACGGAACGGCCGTCGCGCCCCGCTGGGCGCTCGACACCAGTGCCGCCAGCGACAGCTCGACGAGCCGGGGCGTCCCGGAGCTTCCGCTGGTGGCCACCAGGACGCCGGCGTCGTCTGGGTGATCGGCGGCGCGCAGGGGCGTGGGTGCGGGCTCGTCGCTCTGTGCCCGGCCGGCATCGAGCAATTCTCTCGCGCCGGCGGCATCCATCATGCCCGCACGCGCCGAGTCCGGCAGCGCATCGGCGACCAGCAGCACCGTGTTCCCGCGCTGCCACAGTCCGCGCAGCCACGGCATCGGGTCGATGCCCGGGCGCACGCGCAGCGCGACCACCGGTCCGGGGCCGCTCACCACCGGTCCTCGAGCGGGACGGGGAGCGACCCGCACGGCACGCATCCGGAGGCGAGCGTGGCGGGCTCGCACGCGTCCGCCCCCAGGACATCCGCCGTGCCCAGTCCATGCGGCCGGCCCGTGGCATCCATGGAACGCGCGAGGTGCGCGGCCAGGCGGATGGTCCACGAGCTTTCGTAGGCGGTGGACAGCACGGGGTCGCATCCGCGCGAGGCGGCGATGCGCATGGTGCGGCGCACCTCGTCGAGCGACCCGATTCGCGACAGCCGGATCACCCACGCGCACGCCCCGCCGCCGGCACCCAGGCGGTCGCGCAGGTCACGTGCCTCGGCCGACCCATCGAGGACGAGCTCGTCGATGGCCACGTCGATCCCCGTGCGGTCACGAAGGCGCCCGAGGTCCGACGGATCGGCCACCGGCTCTTCCAGGTACTCGAAGCGCTCCACCGGCAGCCCGTGCACGAGTGCGACGCAGTCATCGAGCCGCATTCCACGGTTTCCGTCGAGGCGCAGCCGGGTGCCGGGGATGTCGCGCAGGATGCGCTCGAGCATCCGCCGCTCCTCGGCCACCGGCGCTCGCCCGATCTTCACCTTGATCGCGGCACCATGGCGCAGGCGGTCGAGCGCCGCATCGTCGAGCGCCACGGGACCTGCGCCGAAGTAGGCCGCGGCCTCGACGGGGGCGTTCGCCGTCGCACCGAATCCCGCGAGCGTCTCGATCGCCGCGGACGCGGCGAAGCGTGCGGGCGGCGGCAGGCATGCGGCGTCATCGGCCGTCGCCCCGGCCGACGCCCACGCCTCGAGCGCACGTTCGCACGCTCCGGGTGCTCCATCACCGCCGCCGAGCGGCGCACACTCCCCGAATCCCGAGCGTCCCCCGCGATCCACCCGCACGAAGACGGCGTCGCGCACGGGAACGCCGACCACCGGGCGATCGACCTCCCGGACCGGGAAGCTCGCCCGGAGCATGCGCACGCGTCCATCCGTCACGACGCATCTCCCGCACCGGGTGTCAGCACCAGCCCAGCCGCGAACGCCACGCCATAGGCGTAGAGCATCGCGCCGAAGCCGGCGAGCGTTCCGTTGAGCGCCGCGCCGTCGCGCCCGCGCAGCACGGCGACCGAGACCGGAACGAACGCGGCCGCCACCGCGGACGCCGCCATGGCCCCGGCCGGCAGCTGCCACGCGGCGAATGCCGCCAACGGGACGGCGATCGCCGTGGCATGGCACGTGGCGATGAGTGCACGGCCGACTCGCTCGCCGAATCGGACGATCACCGTGCGCTTCCCGCTCGCGGCATCGCCGACGCGGTCTCGCAGGTTGTTGGTGGACAGCAGGCACACGCCGATCGCCCCCGG